>Ga0070734_10005831_pt1 | contig 10645 bp, 8 predicted proteins | sample Coa_R1_8_FD_66444 | JGI IMG/M metagenome (GOLD analysis project Ga0070734, IMG submission 66444) | Surface soil microbial communities from Centralia Pennsylvania, which are recovering from an underground coalmine fire - Coalmine... | ecosystem: Environmental > Terrestrial > Soil > Unclassified ... | reverse complement strand
TCTGCGGCTCGAACGTCCCGGCCCGGTCGCGGGGCACCTCGAGGGGCACCTGGCCACTGGCCTCAGTCAGCACCGTCTTGGCCCGGGTGCCGTTGCGCACGTTCCCGGCCTCGTTCCCGGCCGGGCCGTGCTTGCCATGACCGAGGTGCTCGGTCATCTCCTGGTTCAGCGCGGTCTCCAAGACCGTCTTGGTCAGCTGCTTGAGCAACCCCTCCGGGCCGGTCAGCGCCACGCCCTGCTCCCGGGCCCGGGAGACCAGCTCCTCGGCCAGCTTCTGCTCTGCGGTCGGCTCCGGCTTGCCCTTCTTCCTCGTTGTCACAGCGTCTAGTGTCGCGGTCATCACGGCACCTCTCCCGCCAGGCCCTCAAGCCCGGCGTGATCGGGCCGGAAACACCGTTAGATCCACAGTCCCGCCAGGCTGCCCATGGCAGCCTGAAACTCAGCTCAACCGTCGAAGTCATCGACCCAAAGGGTCGCTAGGTCGAGGGCTGGGGCGTGAGGAGCTGGATCGGGCCGGTGGCTGGGACTGCACCGTTGAGGACGAGGAAGCTGGTGAGGCCGGAGTGGTTGTAGTCGATCGGGAACGCGCGCTCGCCTGAGCCGGTAGTTGTTTGCGGGATCGCCTGCGTGGTGAAGCCACCGGTGGCGTTGAAGGTCAACAAGTAGTCCGGGGCGTTGGCGCCCCCGGCCTTGCCGCAGACGACGTAGATGTCGGGGTTGTTGTCACCGTTGACGTCCCCGACGGCGAGCGCTACCCCGCTGGCGACCTTGAGGAGGGTTTTGGGCTTGGCCCAGGTTCCGTTGGCGTTCTGGCGGATCAGCTTGACCGCGGTCTTGGTCAAGACGATCAGGTCGGGTTGGTTGTCGTGGTTGACGTCGACCATGAGGGCGTCCACGGCGTTGATGGATGGGCCGAGGATCGACGACACGTCGGTGAAACCCTGGCCCTGGTTGTTCTGGAACAGGCGCAGGCCACCGGTGTACCCGCAGATCAGCAGGTCCGGCCAGCCGTTACCGTTGTAGTCGACGGTGCGCGCGGATAGTGCCCCGACGTTGAGATTGAGCCCCATGGCGGGGGAGTCGATAAACGAGCCCTGCCCGGTGTTGATGTAGAACCGGTTGATCGATGGCAGGCCGTCCACGCGCACCGGATCGGTGCCGTAGAAGATGTCCGGGTAGCCGTCGTTGTTCGCATCCAGCACGGCACAAAAGCGGCCACGCCCGGCCGCGTCGCCGATGTTCCATTGGTAGGCCATGTCGGCGAAGCTGCCGTCGGGCTGCTGGAGGAACAGCCCGTTGCATTTCAGCGAGGTGCCGCGATCGGCCCCGACGCTGCAAAATATGTCCAGCTGGCCATCCTGATTGAAATCAGCGACCTGGCAGTCGTGCCGGTCGAGGATGGAGCTGAAGAAGCTCACGTCGGCCGGCGTGAACGTGCCGTCCTGGTTATTGAGATACAGGTTGGCCGGGTGCCAGTGGTGGGAGATGAACAGGTCCGGCCAGCCATCTCCGGTGAAATCGGCGACGGCCGCGCCGAAAGACCAGTCGTTGGTGCCGCTGATGCCTGCGGCGGCGGCCTGGTCGGTGATCGTCACGGGCACCGGGGTCTGCGCCGGGGGCGTCGGCGGCGGTGGGCTAGGCGCCGGGCCAACGCCCGGTGCGGAGGGCAGAGGCGGCAACGTCGTCGGCGACCGGGCAGGCGGCGAGACCGGCCCGCTGGGGCAGCTCGCCTGTGCGATGAGCGAGTTGGAGCCCGCCCGGCCCACCAGCGTGAGCGCCGACCCGTCCGGGTTGACCGCAAGCCCGAGGATCTCGTCGCTGGACATCTTGGAGTCGGGCGAGCCCACGGTCGTCCACGCCGTCCCGTCGAACTGCACCGCGAGCGTCTGATACTGCTGCCGGCTCGTGCTGTAGTAGGAGCCACCCGCCCACACGTTGTCCGAAGCGACCGCCCTGACCTGGCGCAGCAGCCCGGCGCCGGGAACCGTTGAGCTGGTCCAGGCGCTGCCGTCCCAGTGCAGCGCCAGCGGCCGGTCCGCGCCGCCGTCGTTGCAGTAACCCACCACCCACACATCGCTGGCCGACAGCACATCGACCCCGGTCAGCACCGTATCGACCTGACCCGGTGCCGGCACGCCGCTCACCAGTGCCCACGATGGCGACGGCTGGGTTGTGTCGTAGCACAGCACCAGCGGCTGCAATCCGGTGGGGCCCAGCCAGTAGCCGACCGCCCACAATCCAGTCGCGGCCGTCCCGGCGACGGCCGTCAGCGAGTTAACCGTGCTGCCCGTGACGTTGGGACTGGCCACCTGGGTCCACGCCCCATCCGACGCATACTCGATCAGCGTGCTCCGGACCCCGGCCTTAGTGGTCTGGAAACCGACCGCCCAGGCGGTCCCGTCCGCTAGGGCGTCCACACCGGTGAACACCGAGTCGCTGGGAAAAGCCGCGGGTGAGCTCGGCGACCACTGTGTCCCGTCCCACTGCAGTGCCAGTGGCTGATACCCCGTGGCCTGGTAAAAGCCGACCGCCCACCCGGAGCCATCGATCATGGAAACCCCGTTCAGCCCGTTGTTCAACGTGCCCTGATTCGGGGACGCAACCGTCGTCCATGACGACCCGTCAAACTGCATGATCAGCGTCCGGTTCGCACGCAGCGCCACCCCTACGTTGCCCACCGCCCACCACTCGTCGGCGGACACGAACGCGGCATCGCACAGCTCACCACCCGAGACCGGCTTCTGCGCCAGGATCAACGAACCACACGTCGTGGCAGCGGCGCGCGCACGCCCCGTACCCGCAACCACCGGTAGCGCTCGCCGGCCAGGCAAGGCCCGGCCGGCCGTCGCGGCAGCACCCGCCGCGGCCACCCCCACCACGAAACTACGCCGCGACACCGGCGTCTGGCCGAGGCCCGCCTGCTCGCCATCCCGCTCATCGGCATTGCCCACCGTCATACCTCCCAAGAAGTCTCACGACCTGCCACGACCTGCCACGACCTGACATCGCCGACGGTCCCGCGGAGCGGACACGAGACCGCCGTCATTCATCGAACCGCTCGATCAGCGTCTTAACCGGGTGCTCCTCGGGCCGCTGTCGCGCACGGCCCACGACTCGCTGGGCGGCGACGAAGCTGGCCTCGGCAAGCTCACCCCGGGCCCCTTCACTCGGCACAAGGAACCACACGCCGGCGCCTATACCCGGGCGCTCGGCAAGACCGAGGCCGCCGAGGCCGCCGCCCGCGACGGCACAGCCAGGCCGAACCCCCGAACGCCCCCATGACCTGCTCCCCCCGGATGGATTACCGTCCCTCCCGACAGCAGCAGAATAACCGTCAATCATGTCGGTCGGCACAGCCAGAGTTACAACGCCATCAATGGGTAAATTCCCCCGAACGGGTCAGGTAATGCGACGGGTGTGGCCAGCGGGTGCGGCGGCGGCCCGGCCGGGGTGCAGGATGGCCGCGAGTGCCTCGACGCCGTCGACCAGGCGGGGGCCAGGCCGTACCACGATCCCATCGGCGTCGATTGCCCATATAGGCAAGCCGGGCAGGTGGCGGGCGGCTAGCTCGGCTTGGGCGGCCGCGCCGTCGAGGTGGAACCCGCAGGGAGCTACCACGACTACCTCCGGCCGGGCCGCCGCGATCTGCTCCCAGTTGGTCTGGACCGAAGGGTTGCCCGGACGCGCGGCGACCGGCCGGCCTCCGGCCGCGGTGACAAGGTCCGGGACCCAGTGCCCGGCGGTGAAGGGCGGGTCAACCCACTCGATGACCGCCACCGCGGGCCGGTGCTGGCCCGCGACCCGGGCTGCGACCTCCGCGAGCCGCCGGCGCAGCGCGGCTATCAGCTGCCCCGCTTGCTGCTCGGTGCCGGTGCGCTGGCCAACGGTCAAGATCGTCGCTAGGACGTCATCAAGACTGCGCGGGTCCAGGGAGACGACTTCGGCGGTGCAGCCGAGATACTCCAGCGCGTCCTCGACCTGTCCGGTGGGCAGCGCACAGACCCGGCACAAGTCCTGGGTGAGGATCACGTCCGGGGCCAGCGCCGCGAGGGCATCGGCGTGTAGCGTGTACAGGTCCTGGCCCGCGGCGAGCTGAGCACGGACGTAGGCGTCGATCGCGGCCGGGTCCATGCCGGAGGTGTCCCGCCCGCCGATGACCACCGTCTTGTCCCGGCGCGCCGAGGCGGGCTCGTCGCACTCGAACGTCACCCCGACCAGTTGATCGCCCAGGCCGAGGGCATAGACGATCTCAGTCGCCGACGGCAACAGGGACACAACCCGCACGGCCCCAGTTTACGAATCCGTGGCTCGCGGCTCAGAGACATATCCTGCAGGTCATGCCTGACCAGCCGTCGGAGGCCGCGTGGTTGAAGCTTGGCGCGGAACCCGGGCTCTGCGGAATCTGCAGGCATGTCAAGCTCAACGAGACACGGCGGGGCACCGCCTACATCCGGTGCACGCGGGCCGCATGGGACGCCACGCTTTCCCGCTACCCGCGCCTTCCCGTCACGCAATGCACGGGATTTGAGCGGCGCTAACCGCCCCAGCCCACCGCCCACCAGGCTCGACGTGCACGGCGGTCGAAGGCACCAAGCGACGCAGGCAAGGCGTGTGGTTCCGCGGGCAAGACACCGCTAAACCTGGGCTCGGAGGCTATGGGACGATGATCAGCGGCACCGGCGAGTGACGGGCCAGGCTGACCGCAACCGAACCGACGACCCGGTGAGTGGCGTGTGACGAACTGCCCACCACGATCGCCACGGTGCTGCCGTCGCCGGCGTCGGCGTCGCTGATGGCTGTGGCCATCGCGATCAGCTCCTCGGCGACAGTGCCCTGACGCCGCTCGAACCCCCAGACAGCCACGGTGTGGCGCAGTTGCTCGGCGGCCGCGGTGCGCAACTGTTGCTCGATCTCGTCGAAATCGGACTCAATTTCGGCGATGGCACCCGGTGACAGCATGGCGAGGCTGGACAGCTGGGCCACGTACAGGACGTGGATGCGGCCGGTCCGGCCCTGCAGCAATCTGACCGCGGCGTCGAGCGCCCGGCTGGCGGGCGGCGAACCGTCATATCCGACGACGAGATGCACAAGCCCAGTGGGCGGCGTGGCAGTGGTCACGGTGGTCAACACTAGTTCCGGGGCAGGCGCCGCGGCGGCCGACCCCGGGCTCGGGATCGCTCGCGGCTAACTAGGTCCTCCGTGCCAGGCGCTCTAGGCTTGACCGGGCCAGGCTGGCCGCCGGGGACGTCACCAGCCGGCGTTATCCCGGCCTGGCACACGGCGGACCGTAAACTCCTGGCGTCCGTCCCGCACTGAGCGCTATGGTGACGCGTCCGGGAAGTCCAGAACGGTCTTGATGTCGTCGGGCCTGCGGGTATAGGCGTCGGCCCATTCGGCCAGTGGTACCCGCCGGGTGATGAGGTCGGCGAGCCAGCCGGGGTCGGCCTGGGCCAGCGCGTTGGCGGCCAGTTCGTAATGCTGCCGGTTGGCGTTGACGGAGCCGAACAGGACCGAGTTCTGCAGGACCATGTTCCGGTTGAGCAGGCCGGGGTCGATGACGGATTCGGTGCCGACCGGGGAGACTCCGGTGAGGCAGATGATCCGGTAGCGGGGGCGCTGCGGTGTCGCATCGAGTAGCAACTGGACGAACCCGGTGCATTCGATGACGATGTCCGCCGCCGCGGCCGCCTCGGTGAGGTCCCCGCTGTGCACATAGGTTGCCCCGAGCCGCCGGACCATCTCCGGCTTGCGGCCTTCGCTGACGCGGTCGAGCACGTAGGTCTGGTGGCCGCGCTGGACGGCCAGCAGGGCGGCCAGCAGCCCGATCGGCCCGGCCCCGGTGACCAGCACCGTCTGTGGCGCCCAGGCGGCTCGGCGGCCGATCTTTTCGATGTGGTCCCAGGCCTTGGCCACCACCGTGGTGGGCTCTAGCAGCACACCGAGGCCGCCGAGAGAGGGATCCACCGCGACCAGGTACTCGGGATGGATCCGGTAGCGCTCGGACGCATAGCCGTGGCGGCCCTTGATGCCCCGCTCGGTGTACTGGCCGTTGACGCACATGTCCCAGTGCCCCGCCGCGCAGGCCGGGCAGGGCACCGGGTCACGCCGTCGGACGATGCCGACTACCAGGTCCCCGGTCCTGAACCCGGTGTCCGGGGCTGCTTCGGCCACCCGGCCCAGTGATTCGTGCCCGATGATGAGCCTGTCCTGCCCTGGCGGCGCTGCCCCGTACTCGCCGTTGATGATCTCCAGATCGGTGCCGCAGATGCCGATCGCCTGCGTCCGCACCAAGACCGGGCCGTCCCCTTCCGGCGGCTCGGGCATGTCGGTGAGCGCGACGGAGTCTTGCTTCCGGGGGATGACCGTGATGGCGCGCATTCTCTCACTCTCGTGCCCGGCAGAGATCTGACTATCACCCCGCTTGGGTGAAAGGCATGCGATGCCGCGCAAGCTAGCATCCAGTAGGTGGTGGACTGGATCGACGTCTCGGTGACCGTCCGGCATGGCATGTCACGCTGGCTCGGCAATCCGATGGTCTGCCTGCCGGTCAAGCTGCACGGCAGTGACGGCCCGCCCGCCCGGGCCATGCTCAGGCCCATCGCACCCCACCAGGCCAGTTCCGCTGAGGTGGCGCCATGAGAGTGCTGGTGGTGGGCGCCGGCCCTGCGGGCGCGACGGCCGCGATCCAGGCGCGGGAGCTGGGCGCCGACGTCATGCTGCTGGAAGCCGAGCAGGTCGGGGGAACCAACATCAATCGCGGGCCGACGCCGGTCCGCACCCTGGCCCGGGCCGCCCGGCTGGCCCGGGACTGGTCCTCGTGGGAACGCTTCGGCCTGGAGGGCCCCCGGCCGGTGCCCAACCTGGACGCGGTCCTGGCTAACAGCGCCCGGGTCGCCCGGTACGCCCACGACAAGAAGGACATCGCCGGCCATCTGCGCCGCAACGGGATCGACCTGGCCGACCACCTCGGCCCGGCCCGGTTCACTGGCCCGCACACCGTAGCGGCCGGCGATGGGCGCCGCTGGCACGCGGACCGCATCATCATCGCGGTTGGCTGCCGTGCAGCTCCGTTGCCGGTCCCGGGCGGTGAACTAGCGCTGACCTACCAGGACATCTTGACCCTCAAAGCGCTGCCGCACCAGGTCGCGGTCATCGGCGGAGCCGATACCGGCTGCCAGATAGCCTCGATCTTCGCCGACTTCGGCGCCGAGGTCCGGATCATCGAAGCCGGTCCCCGGATCGTGCCCGGCGCAGACGCCAGCATCTCAGCCGCGCTGAGCCAGGCGTTCGAAGCCAAGGGTATAAAGGTCACCACCGGCGCGCAGGTCCAAGCCCTCGAAGGCAGCAGCGGCCAGATCATCATCCGCTTCACCCTTGGCGGCCTGGCTCAACACGCGACAGCCGACGCCGTATTCGCCGCCGTCGGCTGGCCCGCCGACCTCCAGGACCTGGGTCTTGACGCCGCCGGCGTCGACACCAGCCCGCGAGCCATCCCGGTCGATGACTACCTGCGCACCAACGCCGGCCACATCTTCGCCGCCGGGGACGTCAACGGCCGATCCAAGCTCGTCCAGACCGCCAGGCTCGAAGGACGCACCGCGGCCTGGAACGCCGTGCGCGGCCCGAGCCGACAGATGGCCTACGAAGCGGTGCCCAGCGGGAGCTTCACCGATCCCGAATACGGCTCGGTCGGCATGACCGAGGACCAGGCCGCCCGCGATCACGACACCGCAGTGGGAATCGCCCGCTATGACGATCTCGTCCGGCCGGTGGCAGATGGTCACCCGGGCGGCTTTTGCAAGCTGATCGCCGACCGGCACAGCCACGCCATACTCGGCGCCCACGTACTCGGCGAATACTCCGCCGAAACCGTCCAGGTCGTAGCCACCGCTATGGCCGCGGGCATGAGCGTGCAGCAGCTCGCCGAGATGCAATTCGCCTTCCCCACCTTCACCGAGGCCGTCAGCATGGCCGCCCAGAAGGCCTGCCGCACCATCGGCATCGGGCAATTCCCGCCCACCTGGAGTTACCTCGGACCCGAAGAATGACCCGCTGGTAGAAGATTCGAGGAGGCCGCCAAGAAGGCAACCGCGCCAGATTCCTCTCCATCGTGCTCACCATCAGGTCACGGGTTCGTCGGCGCCGCTTTCGGTATGCAGAATAGGACGTTCTGCGCGCGGCAAAGTCCTAAGGCGCAATTGAGGAGGAGCCACTTGGGGGCTCCATCTCGATGAGCATTGATACGGCTTCAATGAGGGCCAGGTGGGTGAACGCTTGGGGGAAGTTCCCCAGGTGCTGGCCGGTGGCGGTGTCGATCTCTTCGGCGTACAGCATCAGCGGCCCGGCGAACGACAGCAGCTTTTGGCACAGGGCGTGCGCGCGCTCGGTCTCGCCGATCATGGCCAGGGCGGTCACCAGCCAGAAAGAGCAGATGGTGAACGTTCCCTCCTCGCCGGAGAATCCGGTGTCGGTTCCCTCGACCTTGTAACGCAGCACGAGGCCGTCTTCGGTGAGCTCGTCGGCGATGGCGAGCACGGTCGCGATGATGCGCTTGTCGTCGGGGGGCAAGAAGCCCATGATGGGCAGCAGCAGTAGGGAGGCGTCGAGGTCGTCGGTCTTGTAGTGCTGGCGGAAAACGCCCCGGCTGGATACGCCCTTGTCGAGGATCTCGGCCTTGATCTTGTCGGCGCCGGCCCGCCATTGCTGGGCGCGCTTGCCGTCGCCGCGTTCTTCGGCCAGGTCGGCGCCACGCGCCGCCGCCACCCAGCACAGCACCTTGGACGCGGTGAAGTGCTTGGGCTCGCCGCGGACCTCCCAGATCCCCTGGTCGGGCTCGCGCCAGTGGGTCAGCGCAGCGTCGACGAACCCGGCTAGCCCTTCCCACACCGGCAGCAGGATCTGGGCGGCTCCGCGGCGGAACTGGACGTCCACGGCGTCGAGGATCATCCCCCACACGTCGTGCTGCTGCTGGTTCCAGGCGCCGTTGCCGACCCGGACCGGGCGCGCCCCGCGGTACCCGGACAGGTGGTCGAGGGTCCGCTCGGTCAGGTCGCGTTCCCCCCCGATGCCGTACATGATCTGCAGCTCGGGCGGGCGGTTGAGGTCGCCGCCGGTCACCGCTTCGATGACGAAGCCGAAATACTCGACCGCCTCCCAGGCAAAGCCGAGGCGGTACAGCGAGCGGAGCATGAACGCCGAGTCCCGGATCCAGGTGAACCGGTAGTCCCAGTTGCGCTCTCCGCCCGGAGTCTCCGGGAGCGAGGTGGTTGCCGCCGCCATGATCGCCCCAGTGGGGGCGTAACTGAGCGCCTTCAGGGTGAGCGCGCTGCGGTCGAGGTATGGCTTCCACGGGTGGTCGGCAATGTTGGCCGCGCTCAGCCAATCACGCCAGAAATTGACGGTGGCATTCAGGGCCTCGAGGGCCTCATCCTGGCTGGCCGGGGCCTTCTCGTCGCCCCAGGACAAGACCATGAATGCCGACTGGCCTTGGGTGAGCGTGGTACGGCCGTAACCGCGGGCGCCCAGCACGCCCAGCGGGATGCTGCCCTTCAGCTCCAGCCGCAAGTCTCCCTCGTGCGGGGCGACCGTCATAGCGTCATACCCCTCGCCCGTGTAGCTCCACGTGCCGGCGGCGGCGCCGTAGTTGAATAGCGGGGCACAGTTCACCATGACCTCGACCTGGCCGCTGATGCAGGTCGCGATCCGCACGAGGGCGCCGATAGCGCCGGTATCGGCCGGGGCCCGGTGGTAGTCCGCCCGCCGCGCCCCGCCTTTGACCGGTCCGACGGCCAGGAAGTCCTGCACCGTCATCCAGCCCGTGGGGGTCTGCCAGGTCGTTTCGAGCACCATCGTCCCCGGCACATACCGGCGCTGCTGCGGCACCTGGGTGTTACTAGGGCCGAACCGGAAGGTCCCTGCGGACCGGTCCAGCAAGGCCCCGAACACGCTCGGGGAGTCCGGCCGTGGCAGGCACAGCCACTCCATAGCGCCGTTCGGCGCTACCAGGCAGCTCTGCTCGCAGTTAGACAACAGCCCGTAATCGGCAATGGGCGGAAAACTGCTCATGGTCCGACCTCCCGGCACCCACGGTCACACGTCCCCACACTGACGGGACACTGCGAACGTACGGGGCGTTCGACGCTGAGTCGTCACCCAACAGAGTGAGCTTGACCGAACGGGGTCGATCTGCGCTGGCTAGAGGCTCCCGAACCCGCCGGCCGACGTCCAGCTCGGCGAATGAGAGACCTTACCTAAACACCCGCTGAATAAGTCGGGCGGCGGTGGGTAGCTGGTGGCCGTGGCTAGAGCGAGAACGGTCGCTGGGTATGCCATCCCCGGCATTGTCGTGTTCTTCTTCTGGGTGGTCGTGGTAATCCTGGCCATCATCTTGCTGGCGTCCATCGTGCACTGGGCCGGCGGCGGGGTACTCCACCTGAGAGCGGGGCACTTCGTCCTGAACGTCGGCTTCACCTAATCGGCCCGGCCGCGATCGCCTCCTCGATCACGGGGCGGCGCTCGTACCCGCCCGGTTCGGTGCGGGGCAACCCCAGTCAAAGAGCAGAACTCGATCAATCGAGCCATGTCAGTTGTCAAATCCCGCGCAAGCCACCACGAGCCCGGCATCCGTCAGTTCCTAATCGGCCCT
>Ga0070734_10005830_pt1 | contig 10645 bp, 14 predicted proteins | sample Coa_R1_8_FD_66444 | JGI IMG/M metagenome (GOLD analysis project Ga0070734, IMG submission 66444) | Surface soil microbial communities from Centralia Pennsylvania, which are recovering from an underground coalmine fire - Coalmine... | ecosystem: Environmental > Terrestrial > Soil > Unclassified ... | reverse complement strand
TGAATTGAGAACGCCCAACATGCACCGAGCGAAACGAATCGCTCCTCGAGAGTGCGGATGGAAGCATGGCGACAGTGGCCACTCGGCGGGAGAAAAACATTTGTCTCACGAGAAACACAACGAATTTGCTTGACTCCGACCGGCCTTCTCATGGAAGGCCTTAGCACTCAAATTCCGACCGCTTTCGATTGGTTTCACATCGGTACGTTCGGATGATGAGTGTTATGGCGATCTTGCAACAGCTATGCAGCCTCTCCGCGAACACTGCAGAATTGACGCTCTCTAACTTACCGGATGATCAGAAAAGGCACGTTGCTCTTGAGAGTTCCGCTGGGCGTGGTGACCTGGACTGTGCCAGTAGTTGCACCGGCTGGAACTGTAGCCAAGATCACAGAAGCGTAGGCCTTGAAGTTTGTCGGCGTGCCGCCAAACGTAACGCTGGTCGCGCCCTTCAGATTGTTTCCGAGAATAGCAACCTTCGCTCCTGCCTTGCCCATAGTCGGATTTGTTTCCACGAACGGGCCAAGACCCACATCGAGGCTGAAGACCGTGCCATAATAACGCCCCGTTCCGCCAAATGTCGTAGTCCCAAAGAAGGCTCCGTCGGTGGCCTGCATCAACACGCCGGGACCCTCGCCGTCAGCAAAGTCGAATTGATGCAGCATCGTCAGCGTCCCTGCGTCGGTGATTCTGAAGATGGTGCCACAGCCATTGCCAGAATCACAGCTGAGACTGCCGCCGTAGGCCGCTGACACGTAGAAGTTTCCGTCGGTCGCTTGTATGAGCCCGTTGGGTGCTCTTCCGCCGGCGCATTGATTCTGGGGGCAAAAACTGTAAAGTGTGGAAAGGTCGCCTGCGGGCGCTATTTCGAAAATAGTCCCGTCGTTGTTGCTCCCGCCACCCCCCGTTGTTCCGTAGAAGTTCCCGTCCGCACCCTGAACCACGCCTCCGGGTTGACAGCCATCTGTGCCGCCAAAGCTGTGCAGCGTGGAGAGTGTACCTCTTGGGGTGATTTCGAGGACCGCCCCGCAGTGGTCGGCAGGGTAGAAGTAGGTTGTCCCATAGAAATTGCCATTGGTGGCTAGCACCAGGCCACTGGCAGGATTGGCTGCGGATTTGGGAAAGCTGCTGACCGTAGTCAGCGTGCCTGCGGCGGTAATCTTGTAGAACGTGCCGTAGCCGTTCGCTCCTCCATCCCGAGTTGTTCCGTAGAAAACTCCGCCTGAGCCTTCCACGAGTGCTACCGGGCCGAAGCCGTCGGGGCCGCTCCAACTGTGCAGCGTCGTAAACTTTCCTGCGGGGGTGATCTTGAAGACGGTGCCACAGCCATTGCCAGAATCGCAGCTGAGATTGCCTCCAAACTGGGTCGTGCCGTAGAAATTCCCGTCGCTGCCGAGAGTCAGTCCCGCTAAAGGAAGGTAGCCGTCGGGGCAGCCAGGTTGAGCGCAGAAGTTGTAGATCGTGGTCATCACACCACTGGGAGTAATGCTAAAGACCGTGCCGCAACTGTCGTTTGTTTGACAGTAACTCGATACCCCGCCCGTAGATGTTGCCCCATAGATGTTCCCGTCGAAGCCCTGCACAAGAGGGGACAGGGGGGTTTCTCCATTGGTCTTATCGAAATTCACCAGAGTAGTGAAGGATTGCGCCAACGATGCACTCGCCGTAACCGCCAAAAACAGAAAAATGGCGCAGGGGTACTTCCAGCTATTTAATCTCGTCATTTTGGCAATCCTCATCTTATGCAGCATTGACTGGCACAGGGCACACCGGAAACTGGAACGAATGCTGAATTAAAGCTGGCTGCGAAGGGGGAAAGTGCAGCGGATCGAGTGGGACGAATTATCCTATGCAAGCCGCAAGCAGTCAAGCATGCGGATAGTTGACGAAACCAGGCCTTAACACTCAAATTTCGACTGCTTTCGATCCGCTTCACATCGAATCGCTTGTCTGAAATCGGAAGATGAGTGAAATCGGCGATTTTTCAACAATTGAGAAGGTGCGGAGTAGTGAATGCGATTTCCCTGAGTCAGCGATTTTCTACTCGTGACGTAAGGCAACGATAGGGTCAGCCGGTCAACCTTGGATGCCCGACGGGCGGGAATGTGGCAGGAGCAGAGGCCCCACCGTTGTCAACAGACAGAAGCTCCGAGTATGCTTCCAAGGTCGAGGGTGTCGATGCCGAACAGTTCAGCTATCTGTCGCAGAGCCCAATTGAACCGGCAAATTCGCATTCGAGAGAAAACTCCTGGGCGACGGCCCCCGAAAAAGCCGCCGCCCCTGAATGTTTCTGCGCAGACTTTGAAGGTTGACTATTATCTTTCCACTCGTCAAAGTTGGGCACCGATCAAGCTGCCAATCGTTCAGCGATCTTGCCTTCGATGACATGCCGGATAATGCGTCGATCCCTTTCAAGGAAGGCCAATTTGTCGGCGAGTACGCTTTCCAGCAAGACACCGACGCCATAGTGGCCCGTCACGTCAGCCGCAGCAACCAGCATCGTGTACTCCGCGATCCGAAGATGTGCTAGATGCTTGGCTTTAACGAGCACGTAAAGATGTCTTGCTGCCGGAGACTGTATCTCCGCAAGCTCTCGTCTGAAATCCTCCATGAACACCTCTTGCAGGCGCCCACTGCGCTTGACCGGCTTCTCTCCGATCATTTCAAAACACTTATCCAGTGTTTCGAGGTTTTGCCCGGCGATAAAGGCGCGGGATTCCAGAGCCTCCTTCACGTCCGGATTTTCGGCCGCTTGACTGATTTCGCGATACAGCTCCGCGTTTCGCTCTGTATTCCTGCGAGCGTCGCTAAGGAGCATTAGAAACACTTCCTTCGGATTCGTTGCCGCCATACGCTTCTCCTTGTCTTGGATAAGTTGTGTAGGTGTTGATGTGTTAGTAAGTAAACTCGTTACACGCAGCGTGACGGATCTCATTTGCGCAGCCTCATCGTACGCACCATCCTGACCCGCATACATAACTGCTGCGACGTTGGCACGCGATCGACAAAACGCCATCTATTGGTTTGAGGCGGTCGTGGCGCCTTCAGGGGTATTCATCATTAGGCGAATTTCAACGCGGCGGTTCTTCGCCCTGCCGGCATGTGTCTTGTTCGAATCGACAGGACTGTTCTCGCCCAGTCCCACTGCGAAAATCTTGTAAGTGGGCACGCCACGTTGAGCGACAAGATAGTCAGTTACAGCATCCGCTCGGTTTGTGCTCAGCGCGTAGTTGTAGTGTTTGCCTCCCCTCGAATCTGCATAGCCCTTCACAACAAAGATATAATCCTTGACATTTGAAGTACGATTGACGAGCTCATCCAACTGCGCTTTGGCAGCTGGGGTTAGATCGTCTTTGTTATCTCCAAAAGTCACTGACGCCTCGGTTGCAACGCGGTAATTATCCGGATTCGGCAGTGTGTCTACGCGTTTCGCGGCGGCAGTGGACTGGGCTTGGGCCTGGTTCGCTTGCTGTGAGGCCGCCGCAGCGTCTGCTTTCGCGTCCTGAACTCCAGCCTGTGCCCGCGCATCTACCTGTTTGATGTCATTGGTATTCTGTTTGATGTCATTGGTATTCTGTTTGATGTCATTGGTATTCTGCGCAGTTCGCTGATCCAGTTCGCTGACCTTATCGTTAATCGGGTTCGTCTGTCGTCGTACATAACTCCTTGAAGCGCAGCCCATGAGAGCCGTGCTGACCGCCAAAGTGAAAATCAACAACAGTTTCATCACAAACCTCCTTTACTCCTTTCGCCCTGCCTAATCTCAGCATGGATCATTCGCATGCTCACACTAGCAAAACTGGAGGGAGGCCGGTTAAAAATGGCTTAGTTGGATGCCCGAGAAGAAGGGCGTATCTTTGAACCGTTCAAAAAAGAAGGACTCATCGAGTCTCGGAAGACGAATATTCTTCGGATGCCGGATTGTCAACTTGACAGATTGGTCGTCGGGCTAGCGATCCGAACCAGAGTTGGAAAGCAATCTGGAGGAAACTCGAGCCTGAAGACTAAAAATCGCCGTAATCTTTAATTCTCTTGTTTCTCTAGCGATGCCTGTCGTCTATCGTGGCGCGTTGACCACGACATAGGTCGTATCGCCGCCGGAGAATTGCGGCTGATACCAGGTACTGCCGCATTGCTGGTAGGAAATGCCGTTCACCTCAGCGACCGTGCAAGACGGAGGCAAAGTGTTCACCATCGAACCGACGACGACGGCGGTCGCCGTCACCGCGGCTGCGGTGGCCACGGCCCCTCCGACGGACTGGTGATAGCAACAACCTCCACCGCCGTAGTAGTTTCCGTGGGTATTCACATTGACGTCGCGGTTGACATTGACATTCGTGTTCCGGTTGACATTCGCGTTCCGGTTGACATTGTTGTTCCGGTTGACGTTCGTGTTCCGGTTGGCATTGTTGTTCCGGTTGGCATTTGCGTTCCGATTGGTACCTGCGTTGTTCACATTACTGCGCGCACTCGAGCGCACATTCCCGCCACGGTCCCCGGCGACCAACATAGCTGTCAAAAGGAACACCAGAGCTGTCGTTGAGAAATATCGAGGGTAGAGTTTCATGGGGTAACTCCTAATCTTTGGGCGCGGAGGCTTGCTTGTCTCCCGCGAAGGCAATCTTGTGGGCATCCGATGGGGGATCGAAAACGAAAGCGTCAGGGCTGTAGGACGGAGCCAGGTTCCAGGTAAGAACTGACGTGTGCTGGGGGCGGGCGTCGTCCGTGGTGGTGGTCAGAACGAGCTTTCTGGGCAGGGGATGGTCACCCAACTGAATCCAGACCTGCCAGTCAAGGCCTGGCTGCCGAAAAGCGTAGTGCTCGCAAGTCTCCCCGCCGACCTCGCCCGGTCCAACATCGCTGGCATCAGTGATCTCGTTGGTAGAGGCGCGCGGTCCGCCCCAGAGGAAAAGATCGAGAAGTGGGATTTCGATGTCGTATTTGTCGCGCACAACTTCGATCAATTGACCGATCGTGGGGGGCGCCGGCACGGTGGCATAGTACCCCATGCGACGGGCGAAGAGAGTGAACTCTTTCCCGTCATATAGGAAAAGACGAGACTTCTGCTCTCCTTCGACCTCGGCGCGCAGCTTGTCGGGTAAATGTGCCAGGACGTTCGTCGTGTGGGCGAATTGCAACTTTTCGCCGTCTGTCAGCACGTCCTCGGAGGTTACGTCCGCCTGGACCTGGAAATCCCTTAAAGTGCGAAGGTAGGCCCCCATCCTGTCCAGAGCCTGCATCGCCTCAGGCTGAATCTGGTCCGATTTTTGTGCGTTTGCCTCTTGAGCCGCTAAAGGAGCGGAAAAGCCCGCGGCTAGCACGAGCACCGCGATTAGGTATCCGACGTTTCGCTTCATAAAGCTCCTTTCCTGACAATCGTCCCGAAAGCGATCGGCGCAAACTCATCCAGAAGGGGATGGGCAAGGCCGAGGGCGTGGAGTTCGCACTCTGGCGGACGACAGGAACTGGCTGCGTGGGAGCGATGTTGTAGTGGGGGCTCCAGTCGTCATCGCCGGAACGGAAGAAATGCAATCCAATATCACCGCCCTCGGTGCTTCAGCCAGCGCGGCAGGATGATGCCCATCGCGACGGCCAACGGAAACCAGATCCTGAGAACGATGAGCCACATTTTTGCTGCTTCGCCGCGCACGTAAAAGGAAACCGCCTACGAAACCTGCGTTGGAACCGGTGACGGGTCCTAATTCCGCTTGTGAGGTCTTACGCCGATTAGTTTTCCCTTTAATGCTCTTACCTGCCTATCCACCGCGCAACTACCAGTTCTGCTAGGCAAGAATGCGAAAGGACCGCCCCGTAGGTCTCTCCTCAGGAGACGTGGGGAAGGCGACCCTGTTCGTCACGATGAATCGGGATTTAGACTCGCACGTTTGGATCAAGCAGCGATCTTTCAAGGATGGCAGCAACAGCGAACCTGAGGGAGCACATGCGAGGCAGTCCACGTCATGGCTGTTGCTATCAGGCATAACGCAAGCTTGCGCCGTCTGTTCGCCCTCCGAATTGGGATCATTCGGCATCGCACGTTGTCACGAAAACCGAAGATGGATGCGTTTCGCATTTCCCACGCTTCGAAAGACAGGACAGGCGGTCCCACTCGCACAAGGGGAGATAGCCGGCCTAACCTCGCAGGTTTCTCAGTTAACGATCTGAGTTAAGACCTGGAAGTACTCGCTGCGGACTCCGCGTCAACGTTGTACAGAATGGTGATTGAATGCGAGCCGGTTGCAAGCTTCGGTTTGATCAGAGCAGCTGAATCATTGGTCAGCTTGACGCTGCCAATGTTTGTCGTTCCGTCCTGTCACTGCTCCCAGACAAGCATTCCACAGGAGGTATCGATCTGACGCCTATCCTGTACATTTTTGTCGCCGATTCTCTAGTGTGGTTCGGCTTTCTATCTGGCATCCGGTTCCTATGGAGACAAGGACGGAGGGACCATGGTCATTCAACGCTGTGGATCAATCGGCTCAAACTTCCCATCATTCTCGTCGTCGCCGTAGTGTGTGGGCTCCCACTGTCTTACTTTCTGCTGCAAGTGAAAGAGAAGTTTCATAGCGGCTCGCGGATACCCCTGCTGAGATGACCGAGTTCTTTATTCTGAGCACTATTGTTTGTGCGGCTGCACTATGCGGAATAGCCCTCCTTGGTCGATTGTGGCCCAGAGCAAGGCCTTAACTTCCGGCACATTCTGGCAACTGTCGGTAACAGGCGTGGCTGTTGAAAAACTCATCCGCCGAAAACTCGCAGAAAAAACTTTGCGATAGGAAGCCCTACAAACAACGATCCCCGATTTGGTGGACATTTACTATCCCCCAAATTTCGGCTGTTTTGGCAAAACAGGAGTTTTTCAACAGCCACAGGCCTTAACACTCAAATTCCGAGTTCTTTCGATTAGCTTTACATCCGCACGTTCGGACGATGAGTGATATGGCGATGTTACGTCAGTGATCGAGCCCGTCGGCACCCTCAATTACACCAGCCTGGAGAACAGAACCGTTTGGCGACGCTCCCTAACGAAAGGCAACAGACTTCCCGATTGCTGGATGGTATCTATCTGAGCTGGTCTGTACATCATCTAGGGCTCGTGTACTTCAAGAGCACAGAGCAGAGCTCTTCAGACGGCATTTTACTGTCAACACAAACAGTCCTTTACAACGTCCAGACGCTATAATCTCAACTCGCATGCTAAAGCAGTCATCCATTGAGAGCTGTATCGCTCGGAGCCATCCGAGATTTCAAATCGGGGGAGACTGCGCCGACCATTTCGCTATACGCAATCTCCTGCCTACCGCGCAGTAGTCCACCCATTCCACAAAAACTGAGGCTGCCAACATGTCTACTCGGGAATTCATGATCTGCAGGCGATGCTCGTCAAACAAGCTGAACAAATTCGGTGCAGAGATGAATGTCCACTTTCCAGGTTGGGAAGGTTTAGAGAAGCCCAGCGTTGGCATGTTTACGGAGATCGCCGTCTGCTTGGATTGCGGGTTTGCAGAATTCTTTGTCCCAGAAGCTGAGCTGCCGAAGCTTGGAACAACGCGACAGCGTAGCACTTGCCCCTCACCCCGAATAGACCTCTGAATGCTCGGCGCAGATCCGTTGGAAGATCTCGCGGTTCATTACACCTTGCCGAGCACTCACCGAGTACCCGCAGAGAATGTCCACGGGATGTGTCCGTATGAGACGATTCCCTAGTTTCTCCATTTGAACTGCAGCCTCAGCGTTGCCCTGTTCCCACAGCAGATGCACGCACTCGCCGAAGATGGCCACTCGCGGTTGATCTACCTTCGTCGCCCTTAACGCCATCGTGATGAGCTTGCCAAAAGCTCGCATAAACAAGCCGGGATCAGGTCTGCCATCGCGCATGAAGGTGGATAGCCCATAAACAGCATCCAGCGCGAGATACCGACCCTGTTCGATGGCGACACCGATGTCCACGCCGTACATTTGCAGTCTCGGCAGAAGGCTCGTTCGGTGTGACTCAGTCGCCGCAACTATGGCCGCGTTCCCGATCTTGAGAGCCGCGCCAACGAACTGCGTCAGGTGATCGATCAGCGGCCGATCATCTTAACAAAAGCGTACCTCGTGGCAACCTACAGCCTTTACGTTCCGCTGTGATTCGTCAGTGTTGCCGCTTCCTTCGCAACCAACCAGCCCGGGGCTGACAAACCGCCTACCTTCGAGAACCGCTATCACTGCTGACAATAGGTCCCTCGCAGCATCCGACTTAACAACATAGCCGGACGCACCGGTGTTCAGTGCTCGTTCTACAAGGTCCGGAGAGCGGTTTTCGCTCACGAAGAGGATTTTAGAACTCGGTGAAGTCTCTCGGATTCTCGCAGCGGCTTGAATTCCATTGAGTGTTGGAAGGCCGATGTCTAATAGGACGAGATCGGGGTTGAGTTGTTGGGCTTGTTGCACTGCTGCTGAGCCGTCCGATACGCTTCCAATAACTTCCAGACCCAGTTCCTGTTTGAGTGTATTCGAAATGAAATCACGCCAACGCTCGTAGTCGTCAACGACGAGAATCCGAACAGATTTGCTCGTTCCGTTTACTCGTCTCGCTGTCACTGTACCCTCTCGAGGAAAACGAGAATACGAGGAGCACGCTGCCGTTTGAAACTCACCCGCTCCTAAAGAATTCCGGGACGGCGTGACCTCTAGCTACTTGGCCCCTTTGTGGCGTTCTCAAAGCCGGACAGAGATGGCAGCACGATCTTGCCGCGGTGCTTTGTAACAATGCCCTGCGCTTGCCATTTGGTTAATTTACGGGTCGCAGTGAATACTGTCATGCGTGCAGCGACGGCTAGTTGCTCATTCGTAAGGTCAATTTCGATGCACTCACGACCTGTGTAACCTAGCTGGCGGGCGCTCTCCACTAGCACTCGGGCGAGTCTCTGTTCTGCCGGTTGGAAAGCATATGTGCCAAGCACATTAATGAGCCCATCTAGGTAGCTAGCCAAGACTGCATTCAGAGCCTTGCTTAGGTTTGGAGACTGCAAAACGAGGGTTCGGGATGAAGCTAGATCCCACGCCAGAAGCGAGCCCTCCTGAACTGCTTCTATGGTGACGACATACGTTTCAGGGCGTTTTAGGATCGTCGAAAGACCAAATGCATCGCCCGGTACTCCCCAGCGGAGAAACACTCTATTACCATCCGGTGCAAGCCTGTAGACGGCAACGCGGCCTCTCACCAGCAACCACAATCGCCTCGCCCGATCACCCTCCTGCTGCAAGATTTGACGAGGCGAGATTCTTTCCTGCTTTGCAGACCGCAGTGCAGTTTTGATTTCACGTGGCGTGAGCCCGTCTACAAATGTTGATCTAAAACCCAATGGCAACGCGGCGGCTGATGTTGCTTTCATGGACCCCTTAGGAAAAATCGACTTTAGGTGCTGTTGAGTCGAGCCGACGCGGTCCTTCAAAACCGCACGGCGAACCCGCTCGGTTAGTCGTATCGTGGAAGACTAGTTTCTTGAATGGGTCGATGTCATTGTCCGCGAGCAATGATCTCCTGCCGGCACGAGCCGCTCGGTCGATGACTGAAATCCGATACTACGTCAGTTGACGAAGCGGATGCTGTGATCCGAGTCTCCAGAGATGGCCCGAACGGGCCTGCCCACTCTGACCTTCGGGCCATTTGGCTCCCGACGACCTTGTCCTATTCTTGGGCGACTGATTTGGGCATCCGGTTAAAGTTCCCGGCCCGTGACAGGGCCGGGTACGTATAGAGTTGGCCCTCGCTCAGATGAAAACATCGTCGTCTTTTGCGTTGCTATGACATCGGAAGATCGTGAGCAGATGCTTGAGTTGTGCCGCCTCATTCACCGGGAAACCGACATCTCACAAGACTTTCTCGGTGGATTCTCGAACTCAATGAACTGATCCGGCGTTAGGTACAGGAACTGAAGAGAAGCCAGAAATAGCACGAGTTTGCGGGCAGCGGAGCCTGGTTGCGAATGACCTTCGTTCAATCTAGTCCTGGTGATAGGCCTAGGACTTTATCCAAAAGAAGGTTCAGCTCAATCACTAGCTCCGCGAAAGCCTTAGCGTCCTTCTCTTCGTTGATCCGAGCGCAGAGAGTCTTCACGATCTCATTTTCGTGCTCAGTCATGCACTTCCTCGATGCACGTACACCACCATCTGGGAAAGGGTCTCCAATTCGGTTAAGACGTGTATTTTCAAACTTGAAACCGATCAAATTGCTGTTTCTCCAGTGAACGCTGTAGGACCGACTACGGTTTGTAGGTCATCCCACGAATGCCATCGTCTGTGTAATGCTTACATCCCAAATTCCTTTCACGCCGCCTCCGCAACGTAGAATCGAGGATCGCACACGCTAACTCTGTGCCAAAGCTTTGGCTGCAGCCGATGGTGATCTTGAACCAGCTCTGCGAGAGTTGTCGCAATGCTGCGTGGAACCATTAAGCACAGGAGGACGAGTGCAGCAAACTTGGTGGTCGAGGGAAAGTCCTTGACCGAGCCTAGACGACGAGCAGACGATTTTCCGGTGCAGGAGTTTTTCAACAGCCACAGGATTTCTTGCCAACTGAGAACAATCTCATCTCAAATACCTGTCAGTTCTGACATATGGGCAATCAACAAGCATGCTGTTAACATTCGCTCTTATTTG
>Ga0070734_10005829_pt1 | contig 10647 bp, 8 predicted proteins | sample Coa_R1_8_FD_66444 | JGI IMG/M metagenome (GOLD analysis project Ga0070734, IMG submission 66444) | Surface soil microbial communities from Centralia Pennsylvania, which are recovering from an underground coalmine fire - Coalmine... | ecosystem: Environmental > Terrestrial > Soil > Unclassified ... | reverse complement strand
TCCCCTGGCAGCAAGGATAGCAGCATCCCGCCGCTCAATGCGACCGCCACCGTGGCGCCCCGTGCCCCCAAGGCTCCCGCCGCCACCGAAATGGCCCTCCCCCCTGGAGCTCGCGGAGGGCCGATTGCTGCGTCAGGCACTGCGACGAAGCCGCTCGCTACCGAGATCTTCGGCCAGGTGCTGCAGCGCTGCCTCTGCACTGACGACGGCATCTTCATGGAAGCCGAAACGCCAGTACGCGCCGCAAAAATAGGTGCGGCGCGCTCCATTTAGCTCGCGCTGCCGTCTCTGAGCGCCCGGCGAGGCTGGCGTAAACAGCGGATGCGAGTACTCGAGGCTCTTGATCACTTTGCGCGGATCGATCAATTCCGGGTGATTCAGCGTGACCAGCAGCGGCAGCGGGCATTGCAGCGACTGCAGCACATTCATGTTGTAGGTCACCGCCGCGCGCTCGGCACCAGGCAGCACACGGTAATTCCAGGCAGCCCGAGCCCTTGGGCTCCGCGGCATCAGCCGCGCATCGGTATGCAGGACGGCCTCGTTTTTCTGGTATGGGATTGCGCAGAGAACCTGCCGTTCCATCGCATCGGCATCGGCCAGTAGCTTCAATGCCTGGTCACTATGACAAGCCAGGAAGACGGCATCGAAGTGGGCAGCCGGAAGCCCGCGAGGCTTGACGACCACCTCGCCCGGCAGCCGACGCACATACTCCACAGGACGATCCTGGTTCAGGCGGCTTCGAAACGGCATTACCAGCGCCTCGACGTAGCGCGCCGACCCGCCTTGAATGACTCGCCACTGCGGCCGGCCATTGACGGACAGCATGCCGTGGTTGTGCAGAAATCGTACGAAGAAGCGGGCGGGGAACTGCCGCATGCTCATCCGATCGGTCGACCAGATCGCCGCTCCCATCGGCACGATGTAATGCTCGATGAACCCGCGACCGTAACCTTCGCGCTGCAGGTATTCCCCCAGGGGAATCTCGCCCTGCTGTTCCTGATCCAGGAGACGGAGGGACTCGCGATTGAAGCGAGCGATGTCGGCGAGCATTCGCCAGAAGCCCGGCCGCAGCAGGTTCCGCCTCTGCGCGAACAGGCCATTCCAGGAGGTGCCGTTGTATTCGAGCCCCGTGCGTTCGTCCCGCACCGAGAAGCTCATCTCGCTCGGCTGCGTCGCGACCCCGAGCTCTCGGAGCAGCGCGGTAAAGCGCGGATAGGTCCGTTCGTTGTAAACAATAAAACCGGTGTCGACCTGATGAGTCGCTCCGCCCACGGTTACTGCGTGCGTATGCACGTGACCGCCGATGTGGTCGTCGGCTTCATAAACGGTCACTTCGCAGTCACGGCAAAGCCGCAGCGCCACCAGGTTACCGGCGATTCCCGCCCCAATGACGGCGACCTTCAAGTGAGCTCCGTTCGCGCAGTGATGCGGCGACGCTCAGCGCGGGGCCGCAGCGGCACCCGGGGGGCTCACGGGTGGCGGTTCCGAATCCCAGCGCTGTGGCACGCGTTGCACGCGGCTGATGTCGTAGCCCTCGCCGGCGACGATGGCGAGCAATCGGGCGTAGTCGGCGGAGCTGATTGTTGGGGAGCGCGCCATGATCCAAACATAGTCCCGGGCCTCACGTCCGATGATGGTTTCGCTGTAATCCGGCGACAGATAGACAATGCGATAGTCAGCCTTGAACGGCCATACAAACTGCATGGCCCAGATGGCATTGCTGCGACGATCGCGAACGAAGCCAACCGGGTGATAGCGCTTCTCAACGGCTTGAGAGCCTCCGGTGCGAAAGCGGAAGGTGGTCGCTATCGCACCATCGGCCCGCAGCTCGTACGACTCGACCGCATTGTGCGCTCCGCGCTCCAGCCGGGTGGGTATGTTGGCGATCACGTACCAGTCGCCCATGAAGCGCTGCAGCTCCACATGCGACACCGTGGTGATTGGCTGAGCGGCATAGGAGCGGCAGCCGGCCGCGGCAAGCAACGGCGCGAAGGCAGCGGCGATGGTGCGTGCCGTGAAAGCTGGGCTCTGCCGGGCGCCTTTCCGGGGGGGCCATGGCACAAACGCCGAGGTGCGTGCCATATAGGCGCTGTATTCGGGACGCCGCTTGGGTAAATCGTGCTCGAGCAGGACCACACCGGTCACTCGAAGCAGCAGGTACGTCATCAGCAGCGGCGAGATGACGCTCCAACCCGCCCTGGCTGCCAGGGCAAATGCGAAGAATCCCCACCACAGCACCGCCTCGCCGAAATAGTTCGGATGACGGCTGAAACGCCACAGACCCTGCGCAAGCACCTGCGAGTGGTGCTGGGGTTTGGAGCGAAAACGCTGCAGCTGAGCGTCCGCGACCACCTCAAATCCCATGCCGAGCAACCAGAGAACGATCCCTGCGCCATCGAGCGCATTCAACGGCGTTGAGCTCCGCAGGGCAGCGGCGAGGGGCAACCCCACGACTGCCGCCAGCACGGCCTGCAGCCCGAAGACCAGATACAGGCTTTTGTACGCGAAGCGCGGCTCATTGCGTGCGCGGATTGCCTGGTAGCGCCGATCCTCGGGCTGACCGAGGTTGCGCCAGGCGATGTGGCCGCTCAACCGCAGGCTCCAAAGCGACAACAGGAGGAGCACCAGGTACGATCGCGGTCCCTGCAGGTGCATCTGCGCTGCGTAGGCAAGAGCGCCGCTGAGAAAGAAGAGCGGCCAAAGGACATCCACGATGCCGACGTCGTGGCGGTAGAGGCTCGCCAGCCATCCGAGCACGGCGAGACTGATCATCACGAGCAGCGCCGAAAGCGCCGCATGCACCTCAGCCGAGGTCACCATGCGCAGCAAGGCGAAAGCGCTGTCCTCTGCCCCGTACCAGTGGAATGCGAATCGCGACAACGCGGGCATCAGCAGTGCCCATCCACACGCGAGCGCGGCGACTGCCGCGCGCGGCCGCAGTAGTTGCACTGCTCCCATCCGCGCAGCCCCCAAGAACGCCAGGGGGCCGCCAACGGCGCCCAACAGCAGCGCAACCAGTGTGTGCGGCTGTAGCCACGCGAGGCTCGAGTCGAGCGTGGAAGCAAACAGCAGCCACAGGACGAAGATCCACCCCGGAGCGAGCCGATCCTCAGCGGCAGAGCCCGCGTAACGCAGCAACCCGGTTGCCACGAGCGTGCTATCCCAGGCCAGCCCGAGCAATCCGACGATCACCAGGAACAGGAGGTGCGCACCTGGACGTGCGGCTTCAAGGGCGCCGAACCCAACCACCAAGAAGCCGACTGCAATGCCGACCCAGGCACGTCTGCGGGCCGCGCTCAGTACGCAGGCCAGCCAGCCGACCTGAAACAGCACGTAGTTCAGGACCACTGCCATCGAGCTGCTCACGAGGATCGCTCGAAGAGGCTATGGCTGACCCACCACTCGCGCCCCTGATCGAAGCCAAACAGCTCGGCGCAGGCCATGAAGAACATGCGCCAGCGCTGCAGCCATATTTCCGCTGTAGGTGCTCCGTAGATGGCTCGCAGGATGGGTAGCGCATCGGTCCGTCGCCTGTCCAGATTCGCCAGCCATGCCTCTGCGGTCCGCTGGTAATGCCGGCCCGACCACCGCCAGCGTCGCAGCAGCTGAAGGCGGCCCTGCAGACGAGCCGCGAGCTCCTCGGTGGGCATCATGCCGCCGGAGAAGAAATAGCGGCTCATCCAATCGCTCGGGTCGCGCACCTCGAATGCGTAGGGCACGGCACGGTGTACGAATGTATGCAGGAAGAATCTTCCCCCGGGACGCAGCCAGTCGTAAGCGCGCGTCATCACCCGACGCCAGTTGCGCATATGCTCGAACATCTCGACGGAAATCACGCGGTCGAACTGCTCGCTGAGTGCGAGCTCGTTGATATCCGCCGTCACTACCCGGACGTTGGCCAGCCCCTCTGCCGCCAGCTGGCTGTCGATGAATTGCCGCTGCGAGCAGGAGTTGCTGATCGCCATGATTCGCGCATTGGGGTAGCGTTTGGCGATCCACAGCGTGAGGGAGCCCCAGCCGCAGCCCAGCTCCAGAATGCGCTGACCATCCTCGATGCCCGCGCGGCGGCAGGTCGCTTCCAGCGCCGCCTGCTCGGCCTCGGCGAGCGTCGCCACACCGGGCTGCCAGAGGCAGCAGCTGTATTTCCGACGCGGCCCGAGCACCAGCGCATACCATTGCGCTGGCACCTCGTAATGCTGTTCGTTCGCCTTCTCCGGCAGCAGCGCTATATGCGCCTCCTCCATCGAGGCGATGAAGCGCTCGCTGGTGTAAGCGGCGGCCTCAGGATCATGCACCTGCAATTCGCGCAGGCGCTCGCGCAGCAGGCGACGGATTCCTGCGCGAACGATCCAGTCGGGAACGAGGCCGCGCTCCGTCCACTCGAGCACCGAATGCGCAAGACGGATGGGCCGAGTCTTCCCTGGCACATCGGCCCAGGGCGCGGGCTCAGCGCTCGTCTCGGCCGCAGAGCCTTGCGCGACGCTAAGCAGCGGCTCGCTCATGCCGGATCTCTGCGTACGCGGAGTGATTGTGAATAGACTCGAAGTTCTCGGCACTGACTGAATACGCGCCGATGCGAAAGTCCGCGCGCAGTGCGCCGGCGACATCGCGTACCAGGTCCTCGACGAACTTGGGATTGTCGTAAGCGCGCTCGGTGACGTACTTCTCGTCCGCGCGTTTCAGCAGACCATAAACCTCACAGGATGCCGCCTCTTCTGCGAGCCGAATGAGCTGCTCGATGGACACCGCTGCACGCAGCTCCGCGCGGATCGTGATCAGAGAGCGCTGATTGTGGGCGCCGTAAGCGGAGATCTCTTTGGAGCAGGGACAAAGGCTCGTGACCGGGACAATGACCTGCAGCAGCAAGCGTTCGCCGCTGATCGGATCGTCGCTCGCCTCAATACAGACTTCATGATCGAGCAAGCTCTGCACCCCCGAGACCGGTGCCTCCTTACGAACGAAATAAGGAACCCGCAACCTGATCTCCCCGTGCCGGGCGCCAAGCCGCTGCAGCATGCGCGCGAGCAGCGTGCGCGCACTGGCGCAGTCCAGTGGCTCTGTGTAGTCCTCGAGCACTTCGATAAACCGGGACATGTGGGTGCCCTTGGCCTGCGCCGGCAAACGCACATAAGCATCAACGAGAGCGATCGTCGATTGGATGCAGTTGCCGGCGCCTCGCACGAGCATCGGATAGCGCAGTCCCTTCACCCCCACCCGATCGATAGCGAGCTCACGGATGTCCGGACGAGCCTGGACATCGGGAAGTGGCACGGCTGACATTAGCATTGTTTGTCCTAGACAATCGACCTGTGCGAGCGGATACTAACGACTTATTGAGCCAAGTCAACAATTTTGTCTATGACACACTGGCCTTCTGATGTCTGATCTCAGTATCGCCGCCGTCGAGCGTGAAACGGGCATCTCGAAGGACACGCTGCGCGTGTGGGAGCGTCGCTACGGCTTCCCGCGCCCGGAGCGAGATCGCAATGGCGAGCGCGTCTATGCCGACGCGCAGGTCGCCAAACTGCGGGTCCTGAGCCGGCTGCTCGCTCTGGGGTTTCGGCCGGGGCACATCGTGCATCGCTCGCTCACGGAGCTCGAGCAGTGCGTCGCGCAGCGGACCGCTGCTCAGACAGCGGAACCGCCCGCATCCGAGGACGTGGAGGCGAGCCTCGAAGCAATGGTCGGGCGTCTTCGGCTCTACGACGTCGAGGGACTGCGCAAGCAGCTGAACCAAGTGCTCCTGCGACTGGGCCTGCAGCGCTTCATCATCGAATTCGCCACGCGATTGAATGTGCTCGTGGGTGAGGAGTGGGCTCGGGGTGACCTCTCCGTCTCACAGGAGCATCTGTACACCGAGCAGATGCAGCAGCTGCTGCGACAGGCCATCGATGCGTTGCAAGCGGAAGCAGGTGTACCGACGATTCTTCTAACGACCGCGCCCGGAGAGGAGCACCAGATTGGACTCCTCATGGCGCAGGCGTGTTTCCTGGCGGCACGCGCGCGCTGCATCTCACTCGGTGCACAGACCCCCATCTCCCAGATCTTAGAGGCGGCACACGCCCAGGCAGTCGACGCTGTTGGGTTGTCCTTCAGCACCAGCTTCAAACCGGTCGCCGCTCAGCAGGTACTACGGGAACTGCGCTCACGGCTGGACCCGCGTATCCAAATCTGGGGAGGCGGTAGCCTGTGGGAACGCGTGCGCGCCAAAACTCCCGGCGTGACATTGGTCCCGCGTTTATCGCAGATCGAAGCGCTAGTGAATCAGTATCGCGCCAGCCACGCGGCGAGCCAGCGGAGCCGTTGAGCTGACCGCTGCTGTGCTAGGAAGCAGCGGGCTACCCTTTATTTTCCCACACGCGTTTCGCTTCCTCGTGGGGAGCCACGGGTCATGGGGATATTGTCGCTGACATAGGACCGCGGCTCTGGGCTCACCCACACGCCAGGCGTGGCCACCGACGTTAAGCGTCCACTTCTGTGACCCATCCAGCCCTGGCCTGCGCAGGAAGGCTCAAGGGTGAACGCCAGCAGTAACGCCCCAGTCCATGAGTCGCATGAGTCGCAAAGTCTGTTCGGGACTCAGCCGGCTGGCTCGGCGCTCATAGCCATCACCTTACGCCGGGGAGTTGCCCGGCTACGTTCATCTCCCCGGGTATTTACTATCGCCATATGGTCTATTAGTATGATTTAATAATTAGTCGGATTTAATAAATTTAGACGAAGCCGCAGCAGCCCGAATAAACAGGCACGCCGCCGCTGACCAGAAAAGTAACATCCTATTGGGAGCTTATCGTATGAGCATCAATGTTATGGCTCGATGCCTGGCGATTGCAGCGAGCCTCTGTGTGGCAACTGCCTCGTTCCGGGCTTCCGCCCAGGATGCTGTGACGGCCAATAACGATAGCGTTGGCCTCGGGGAGGTCATCGTCCATGCGCAGCGCATCGAACAGCCGCTCCAGGATGTGCCGGTTGCCGTCACACCCGTTTCAGGTCCCCAGCTGCAAGCCCAGGCCCTGCACGACCTGCCGCAGCTGGGCCTCGCGGTACCGAGCCTCGAGACGACCACCGACAATGCCTTCACGCTGCGCGGCATCGGCAGCCAGATTTTCTCGGCGAATGTGGACTCCTCCGTCGGCGTGACGGTCGACGACATCTCGCTGGGCGTGCCGATCTTCATGAGCAACGCGGCCTTCCTGGACATCGACCAGGTGGAGGTACTGACCGGGCCGCAGGGTCTGCTGTTCGGTCGCAATGCGTCGGCGGGCCTGCTGAACATCATCACCCAGAAGCCGCAGATCGGAAAACTCGGCGGCAACGGCACCCTGGAATACGATGACCGCGATACTGCTCCCGGCGGCCACTTCGGCCTGGTGGCAACTGCCGTTCTGAACCTGCCGACCTCGGCCAATTCTGCGCTGCGTCTGAATGCGCTGGAGTCCGATCAGGATCCGGTCGCGAAAAACGTCATCAACATTTCCCCTGATGCCCAGGACAATCAGCAGCGATTGATGGGCAAGGCGAAGTGGCTCTGGACGCCATCGAACGCTACGAGCTTTTACGCCATTGGCGACTACAGTCGCGAGCGGGGTGCCGGCGGTATCTGGGACTCCACCTGGCGGGTGGCACCCGCGGGCAGCAACGGGGCAGCTGACGCTGCCGCCGATGGCGCCGTGCCTGGACCCCATAATTTCCTGCGCGGTGTCAACGGGCGCGATTTCCGCAGCGTCGACACCTATGGCACTACGCTGACTTTCACGCAGCAGCTGTCCGATGCCCTGACGCTCAGCGACATCTTCGGGTGGCGCCATTACACCCTCTCCTACAACCTCGACAGCGACAGCTCCAGCCGCTCTGATCTGGACGTCAATGGCGGCGATGAGTCTTACAACCAGTATTCGGATGAGCTGCGCTTGGCCTTTAAGGGCAACCGGATCGATGGCCAGGGAGGCCTGTACTTCTTCAAATACAATCTCGACGGCCTCCAACAGTTCGACGGTACTGCCGGCTCGCCCTTCGAGCACGTGCTCTACGGTCAGAGTGGCTACCAGCTGCACGGGCGCAGCCTCGCCGCCTACGGGCAGGTCAACATCCATGTCAGCAGTGCGCTGCTGTTCATCGTTGGCGCCCGCGTCACCAACGACCAGCTCTCAGTCCATGCCGCGGCGGACGACTACGGCTGCCTGGCCCAGCCATTCGGACCTCATGGACCGTGCCTGCCCTTCGTCAACATCTTCGGGCCGCAGGGTCAGAACTATGCTGACAGTCGCGGTCACACCAATGTCAGCTTCAAGGTGGGCCCGCAGTATAACTTCACGCCCGATGCAATGGTCTACGCGACAGTCAGCACCGGCTATAAGGGTCCGGCCATGCTGACCACCCTGGCGACGTTGACCGAGGATCCGTACCTGAAGCCCGAGACCGTGACCGATTACGAGCTGGGTATCAAGTCGTTGTTCTTCGAGCGCCGTCTGCGCATCGACCTGGCGGGCTTCCTGGAAAAGTTCCGGGACTTCCAGGTGCAGGCCTTCAATGCCGCCGGCATCGGCACCCTCACCAATGCCAACGGCGTGCAGTCCTCCGGCGTGGAGATCAATACCAGCTTCAAGGCCCTGCGCCAGCTGACATTCAACTACAACGCGACTATCGAGGACTCACACTTCACCGATTTTGCCGGCGATCCCTGCTACACGAACCAGCCTGCATCGACCTGCCCCAACGGCACGTACTTTCAGGGCGCAGGCATCAAGACGCCCACCTCCGCCACCTACACCGGCACCCTGGATGGGGTGTACTCGATACCCATCGGTGAGGGTCACTTTGACATCGAGGCCAACTGGTACCACCGCTCTTCAGTCAACTTCACGACCTCGGCGGCACCCTTTGCCGAGCTCGGGCCGATCGACATCTTCGGGGCGAACCTGACCTACATGCCCAATGAACACCTGACCCTGTCGCTGTTTTGCAAGAACTGCAGCAACGACATCTATCCGACCTACATTGGCGCGTTCCCGATCGACGCTGCCCTGCATCACGCGGTATCGACCACGCAGGAGTGGGGCTTCAACTCGGTCCGCACACTCGGCGTATTAGTGGGCTATCGATACTGAGGCCTCGCGACCCGTAGCGGCGGGTTAGGACTGCGGTCCTGGCCCGCTCTCGGCGGCGCGTCACACGCGAGTTACCGCCATGCTTCAACACAACCGATCATTTGGGATCGCCGGTCTCCTGGGCGTGCTGACATTGGGGGTATCCTTTGCCATCAACCAGGGCCCGCCCCGCGGTGCCAGCGTCGCCGAGCTGCATGCCTTCGCCACTGCAAATTTCCGCCACGTCATGGTGGGGGGCTACTTGCAGGCGGTCGGCCCCGCGTTGCTGGCGATCTTCGTGCTGGGCGTCACAAGCTGGCTGCCCTCGCAGGAGCGTCTCCTGAGCAGCGCAACGCTTTTCGGCATGCTGATCCTGATGTTCGTCAACCTGCTCGAGGTCGTCTGCTATTTTGCCGCGCTGTACATCTCACCCGACCAGATGGCACTGATGGGTCTTCATCTCATCGGCGCCGTTCAGCATCTGTACTTCATCGTGGCCGCGCCGGCGCTGTTTCTGGCGTTTGGACCAGCGCTCACGCGCCTGGGATTCCCAGTGCTTGGCTGGTCAGCGGTGGGTTTGGGCGTGGTCTTCGCACTGCTCGGCTGCCTCACGATCCTCTCGCAGACGCTGCCCGACCGAGTCACTCTCCTGGGTGCCCTTCAGGCTATCTGGTGGTTCGTCGCCGCCCTGCGCATCGCTCTGCTCAAGCAGCCCGCTGAGACGCGCGCCGCAAACGGGTGAAGCAGCGGTTTGACTGCTACGTGGCCTCGGGAAGCTCAGTGTCGGAGTCACCGGTTCCCTCGAGATCCTGGTTCGGGGTCGCCTGCGGGGCATCAGTGTGGTGTGCGTTCAGGGCGCGATACCCTTCAACGAGCCGCAAGAACTCGGCGCGGAGCTCGGGGGTACGGGCACGCTCCGCCAGCGCCAGCAACTCGGCGACTTTCTCGGAATACGGCATGGGTATCGTGGAGACCTCGCGCGGACCATACCAGCCGAGGGAGCTTGACCCCATAGGAGCAGTCCTACAACCGGGCGTTCTAAAGCGATGGCATGTTTCGACGATACCGCCTCGCCGTGCAATATGCCGAAAATCCGAATAGCCCAAGAAGGGACAGCGGACTCACTCCCCCGCCGCCACCGGAGGGCTTGGCGTTATTAAATACTTGTGCGGAGGCTTGTGCGGACTGAGGGCCGGAGGTGCACGTGAGCGTGTAGGTTATTAGGCCGACCGTCGATTCCGTTATCGAAGCTGTACCACTCGTGGCTTTTGTGCCCGTCCATCCGTTATTGACCGACCCATTGCTGCTCGCCGTACACGTAGCTGCATTCGATGAGCTCCAGGTCAGCGTCGTAGGTTGCCCGACCGTCAGGTTAGTCGGATTAGCCGAAATGGACACCGACGGGACCGTATCGGTGACCATTGTTTCTCCAGTCGCACCTTGGGCCCCCGCGGTACAAAAAAGGCTATAGGTGTAAGTCCCAGCGGCGGTTTCCGTGACCGCCATTGTGCCGCTGGCAGGCAAGGTGCCACCCCAACCGTCTCCGGTTGCGCCGCCGGAT
>Ga0070734_10005828_pt1 | contig 10649 bp, 8 predicted proteins | sample Coa_R1_8_FD_66444 | JGI IMG/M metagenome (GOLD analysis project Ga0070734, IMG submission 66444) | Surface soil microbial communities from Centralia Pennsylvania, which are recovering from an underground coalmine fire - Coalmine... | ecosystem: Environmental > Terrestrial > Soil > Unclassified ... | reverse complement strand
TCAAAGCGAGCACGTTCAGCGTCAGCAGCGTCAGCTCTCCGGCGACATCGACCCTCTCCTCCGGCGCAAATCGGCGCCACCTGTCGCTCAGCCGATCGGCCGCGCACAGCATTGCTTCGGTGAAGGAGGCGACGGTTCGGCGCGCGAACAAAGGCGCCAGCGTCCGTCGCTGCACATCCCATCGCTCGCCCTCGACGCTGAGCAAGCCGTCGGCAAGGCCGCTCGAGAGGATGCGCCGCTGGATCGGGTCTTTGCGGTAGTTGGCGGCGTTGTCGAGCAGCACGCGCTTGATCGCGAGCGGATCGTGGACCAGAACGGCCTGGGTGAACGGCAGCTTCACCCGCGCAATCGGCTCGCGGAAAAACTCGGCGCTCCAACACTCCAGCGGATTGGTCTTGAGCTTGCCCAGCAACTTGATCAGCCCCAGACGCCCTTCGGGCGGTCGAGGTGCAGGGGGACGAAATGGCCCCAGGGCATCGGTCAAAACATCGGTCTCGATCGCGAGCGACATGTCTACAAATGGATTGTTTGGAAAAAAGCCCCCCGGTGCACCGCAACCTAGCCAAACTTCTCTGTCGCGTCTGTGTCCGCTAGCACACTAGCGCGGGATTTCGGCGAGCAGTCGCCACCCCGGCAAACCTACCGCAGCGCGGCAAGCGCGACAGGCAAAGCCGGGCATCGGCCTCGATCACGTATCGTTGGCAGCCTGAGCAGGTCCGTGTCAGGCGGTTCATGGTTAATCAATACTAACTTTTATGAATGCGGCCTTGCGCGACGGCGCCGATCCGACCCGCCGAACGCGCTCCAAGGTCCAAACGGAGAAGCGCTCGAACCATCAAAATTGACCGATCGGATAAACTCGCCTGAAGCGGCCTGCGTAGGACAATGGCTTCACGAGTGCCAGTATGGCAAGTCCTTGAGTAGAACACCCGGTCATGCAGCAGTATCCTCGATTGTTCGCGCGCGTTCGGCCCGAGGGCCGCGTTTCCAAGGTCGCCAAGATCTTCTGCGATCCCAAGGCGCCGGTCATCGAATGCATCCTCGTCGACTACTCCGCCGGCGGAGCCTGTCTGCAATTGCAAAAATTCGTCCAGCTCCCCGACCGGTTTGAGGTCCTTTTCGGCACGACGCGAAAGCGCTGCAGGGTGGTCTGGAAGCGCGCCCTGCGGATTGGTGTGGCGTTCTAACGCAACCGGCGCGTCGGGTTGCTTGGACTCCATTTGATCTCACGCTTATAGGCTTGGGCATCGCCGGCCGTTCAACGCACGCCTTTGTGTCCCGCGGCACGCCATGCCCGAGCTTCTGCGCAGCAACGCCCCTCGGAAAAACAGAGGGCGCAGGGAAAGCCGGGCGCTGGCCGCACCCGCAGCCTCGCATCCCATGGAAAGAAGGATACGAGCTTAATTCACCACAGGTTCAACCGGAGCGACCCGACCCTCCCTGCGCAATGGTTTACGACTTGCTGCGCGCTCTCCCCGGTGTCCATGACCTTGTTAGTCACCGTCGTCTCGAGATCATCATCTCAAGGCTTGACGCCAGCCCAGGGGCGTCAGGACCACACGCCTTCGCCGTCCGCAAGGTTACCGTTCGTCCGCGCAAAAGATTGCACGCAGTAGCTTGCGTCCATCGCATCCCGCGCTCCACGTCTGGTGACGATTGGCCAAAACGCCCCTCTTCATCGAGGCGGGACAAGCGATATGAACCACAATATTACGAAAAACAGAATAGCAATATTTTTCGCCAAAGCAGAATTTTTGTCTTGACATCGCGATTGGCCGCCAAGCAGGCAAATCACTTTGAAAGAACCGTTAGGCAACCTCTGCTTCAAACAGCGGCCTCGCCAACGTTGCGCGCCACGTGTGTCTCACCGGAATGCGTCCGTTTGTGACGAGCAGATCGGCGTGCCGCCGAAGTCAGGTGTCCTTATTGAACTTGGACGGGCGCGCGATGGCCTGTAGGGGCCGAAGACTGACGCTCCCCAATACAGGCATCCGGTGATGGCAAACGTCAAATCCGTTCCACTAGCCGGCAGGCATCGCGTACTGCCGCGTCGACTGGCATAGTAGTTCCCGCCACGAGCCAATGCAGCGGCCCGGTCGAGGCCGGTGCGCTGATGTGCTACGCCTTCGACATGAAGGCGGGAACTCCTCACCTCATTGCCCAACAGCGGTCATCGCGAAGGTGATGGACACGCCCCGGTTTCGACCCATAGACTTGGTCATCATTATTGCCCTGGACCGGAGAGACTAAATGGCCGAGGCGCGGGTCGAACGCCGGCTTGCTGCCATTCTCGCAGCCGATGTTGCCGGTTATTCCCGCCTGATGGGGGCCGACGAGGTCGGCACCCTGGTAGCCTTGAAAACACACCGGCGCGAGATCGTTGATCCCGCCATTACCGAACACCACGGCCGGATTGTGAAGACAACCGGCGACGGCATGCTAGTGGAGTTCGGCAGCGCCGTAGATGCAGTTAACTGCGCGGTCAGTGTGCAAACCAAGATGGCAGAGCGCAACGGCGACCCAGTGCAAAGAATTTTATTCCGCATCGGCATCAATGTCGGAGATATCATCATCGACGGGGACGACAATTTCGGCGATGGCGTCAACGTGGCTGCGCGAGTCGAGAATGAATGCGAACCTGGTGGTGTCTATCTTTCCGACGATGCGTTTCGTCAGGTTCGAGGAAAAACGTCATTCGCTTTCGAAGACATCGGCGAACGCGCGTTAAAAAATATAGACCGGCTGGTGCGTATCCATGCCGTCCGCCTCGATCATTTGTCTTCAGCTGATAGAGCAAGACCCTCAAAAGCTGAGATCGCCAAACAGCTGCCGCTGCCCACCAAGCCTTCAATCGCCGTGCTGCCCTTCCAAAACATGAGCGGAGATCCCGAGCAGGAGTATTTTGCTGACGGCGTCGCCGAAGATGTATTGACTACTTTATCGAAAATCCCTGACCTCATAGTCATCGCTCGCAATTCAAGCTTTGTCTTCAAAGGCCAGACTAGGGACATACGCGAAATCGGAAAGCTTTTGGACGCTCGTTATGTGTTGGAAGGTAGCGTCCGCAAGGTTGGGAATCGAGTGAGGTTGACCGCCCAGTTGATTGATAGTCTGAACGGCACTCATTTGTGGGCCGATCGGTACGATGGCGTTGTGGACGATGTCTTCGATCTTCAAGACCAAATAACGCAGGAGATTGTATCTGCGCTGGAGATTCAGCTAACGCTTGGCGAGCAGGCACGAGTGTGGCGGAAACGCTCCGGTAGTCCTCTAGTTTACGAGTTTTTCCTAAAGGCTCGGCGTTTATACACTAACTTTGCCAAGCACACGCACGCGCAAGCACGCGCCGAGTTTGAACGAGCTTTAGAGATCAATCCTAGCTTCGTACCCGCGCTAGTAGGGAGGGGTTACGCGCTGACGGACCAAGCTCGTTTTGGCTGGAAGATCGAGAGGCATCATACGAGGAAGCATTAAAGTGTGCCGATCGTGCTCTCGCAATTGATCCCGGCTGCGGTGAAGCCTACACAATCATCGGCTATGTTTATACATTTCAGCGCCGCCACGAGGAAGCGGTGTTGGCTGCTGAAAAGGCGATTGCTCTCAGCCCAAGCAGTTCGGACGCCTATCATATGGCTGGAATGTATCAGGGATATGCCGGTGATTTTGAAAAGGCTGCCCTCTACGAAGAGCAAGCACAACGATTGAGCCCGATTGACCGCAATGAATCCATGGCCGACGAAGCCAGGGCAAGGTTTCATTTGGGTGATTTTACCGCAGCGCGCGATATAGCTCTTCGAGTCTTGCAAGAGAGACCGCGCTGGTTGACGGCGCGTACAGTTCTCATAGCTGCACTTTGGACTCTCGGCTGCCAAGACGAGGCTCGAGCCATGGCGAAGGAACTGCTGCTTAAGCATCCCAATTTTTCAGTCAGCCGTTGGGCGCGTGGGTTCCCCTACCGACGTCAGGAGGACATCGATGCTTTGGTCAAGCCATGGAGGTTAGCCGGTTTGCCAGAATGACGCCTAACAGCGCGGCTCGCAGGTCTAGTGACTATCGCCATCAACGCTAACGTGCGCTTTATTCGGCTGCCTTCAGGCTGTCGATCGCGGCGGCCCCCGCCTTGATGCGCGGGATGAGCTCTCTGCCGAATTCCGTCGCATCGTTCATCGGATCGAAGCCGCGGATGAGGAACGAGCCGACCCCCAGCCGGTAGTATTTAAGGATCGACTCCGCGACCTGTTCGGGCGTGCCGACGAGACACGAGGTGTTGCCGAGCGCACCGGTCGCCTTCGCAATCGGCATCCACAGGCGCTCGTCATGAATATCGCTCTCCAGGGCGAACGCCATCAGCCGCTTGCCGGCATTGTCGATTGGTCCGGCCGCCCCTTCCTGTCGCCTCCATCCCTTCGCCACGTTCATCGCTCCGAGAATGCGATCGGCCTTCTCCCAAGCGGCTCCCTCGGTGTCGGCGATGATGGGGCGAACCGAGACGTTGAACCCCGGCACCCGACCGAACACCGCCGCCTGCGCGCGGAACTGCGCGATGCGGTCGCGCGTCGAGGCCAGCGGCTCGGCATAGATCGCGTAGACGTCACACAGCCTCGCGCCCATCTCGAGCGCGCCGGGCGAAGCGCCGCCGAAGAACAACGGAGGATGCGGCTGTTGCAGCGGGCGCACGTCAGAATGCGCACCCTCGACCCGATAGAAGTTTCCCGCGAAATCGAACGGTTCATCGTTCGACCAAGTGAGCTTCATTAATTCCAGATATTCCGCCGCCCGTCGATAGCGTTCCTCCTTCGGGCTGAAATCGCCATCGCCATGCTGCTCGTCATCCGACTTGCCCGTGATGATGTGAATGGCGAGCCTGCCGCCCGTCAGATGATCGAACGTCGCGATCTTGCGCGCCAACAAGGTCGGCGCCACGAACCCGGGACGATGCGCAATGAGATAGCCGAGCCGATCCGTCTGCATTGCCGCATAAAGCGCGACCAGGAATCCCTCCGCCGACGAAGACGAATAGCCTACCAGCACCATGTCGAAGCCGGCCCGATCATGGGCGCGGGCAAATTCGGCAAGATAGGACGGTGACAAGCCGCCCTCGATCACGTGGAGGCTGGCTTTGCTGCTCGGCGGCGCCACGCCGATCATTCCAATGATTTTGACGGGCATGACCGTTCCTTTCGCAGGCGGCAGACGCTGACGACGACGGACATCGCCTTCCGCCCGCATCTCCCCGTTCAAATGATGCACCGGGGTACGCGGTGGTTTTCCTCGTTCACTCGATCACCTCGTCGGCACGGGCGAGTAGGCTGGCGGGGACCGAAAGCGCGAGAGCCTTTGCGGTTTTCGAGTTGATCACGAGTTCGTACCTTGTCGGCGCTTGCACCGGCAAATCGGCGGGTTTCGCTCCCTTGAGTATTCGGTCAACGTAATCGGCGGCGCGAGCGTAAGTCGCGACGATATCCGGCCCGTAGCCGATGAGACCGCCGTCGATCACGTAAAGCCGCAACGGACAGATTGATGGCAGACGATGTCGAAGTGACAACGAAAGCAGTTGCTGGTGGCGTGCGTTGGACGCCGAGCTTGCCGTTATGATCACTCCCCCACCGGGTTCGCTGGCAAACGCTGCCAAAACCCTCTCAAGGTCCGGATCGCGCGGATCGATTGCCGTGAGCTCCATTTCCGAAATCGACGATGCAAGGGACTGAATCACGGCGAATTGGCCGATGCCCGCGGCAAACGAAGGATCCCGCACGACCGCCACTCGCTTCACGCCGGGGACAAGCTCTTTCAGAAGCTCGAGCCATTTGCCCCCAATGCTGTACTCAAAGACGGTGAATCCGGTCATGTTTCCGCCCGGGCGGGCCAGGCTTTTTACAAATCCGGCACCGACCGGATCGATGACGGCGACAAAAACGACGGGCACATTGGGCGCGAGCCTTTGCAGGGCCGCCACGCTGGGGCTGGCCGCTGCAACAATGAGATCCGGCGCCGCTTCGACCAGCTCTTTTGCGTAGCTGCCGTAGCGATCGCCTTCATCGCCGGCGAAGCGAATTTCGGTTTGCAGATTGTCTCCATCGTTCCAGCCGAGACCTCGCATGGCCTTCGAAAAAGCTCTCATCCTCGCCTGACCATCGAGGTCTTCTGGGAGAAAATTCAGCAGAACGCCGACCTTGCGTGTCGGGCGTGCCTGTTGCGCGCGCGAGGCGACTGGCCAAGCCATCGCCGTCAAAGCCGCGCTCGCGATAAACTGCCGCCGTCGCATGTGCCCCATCCGGCTCGGACGTTCGTCAGGCCAGCGCAGTAACGCCCATGGCCCGCCCGTAGCGGCGACCGCATTCGAGAAAATCGCCGTACTTCCTGTGCACGGCGGTATGTTGGACGCACGCAAGCAGCAACCGGTCGCGGTCGAAACCGCGGTTCTTGGCGTAGTCCTCAAGCAGGCACTGAGCGATTTCCTGGTTGTGCGGGTCATTACCAAGACGGCAGGCGGTCAGCGCCAACTGTTGCACCAGCGTTTGGCGGTCGCCATTGCTCGCGAGATACGCCTTGGCCCATGCGACGGCCTGGGGCCCATCGAGTGCGACGACGGCGCCTAAGGTGCGCTCCAGGAGTTGCGGCTCGCTCATGCGCTCGGCGCCGGCAGGAAGCTCAGCCACGTTGGTCTTGCCATCGCCAATATGCCTCTGATGCCAGGCGTTGCGGTTGAGGAATGAGGCGGCCGAGTACAAGAGCTTCAGGCGTTGCGGATGCTCAAAGGAATCGTAGAACCAGCCGAGCGTGTTGCAGTATTCGTAGCAGTGTTGCGAAATGGAGAAGTTGAGGCTGTCCTGCGTCTCCAGCAACACCTGTGCGGCGCCGATCTGCAAAACGTCGAGGATTTGGCGCGGCCCTTTACCCGCGAGCAGCAGGGCGCTCAACTCCCCAAGATAGGCCGGCTCGTGCTGACGCAACACGACTTCGAGGAACGCTTCCGCCTCAGTCGCGGTCAGCGGCTCCGAATTTGCAAGCAATGCCGATTCCCTGGCCGTGGTTCCTGCGTAGGGAATTGCAGAGATTTTCTGCTGTTCGAGGTAGTGGGTTACGCAGTTGCACGCCATCTCGTAGGTCGAGTACCAGCGCGGACCGACGGCAATATCCAGCGCCCCGGCATAGAGCACCGCATGCGCATCGTCCCAGCCGATCGCCGTTCCCAGCTCGACCGTGGCGCGCGCCCGGTAGGACTTGTGGCCGGTGGTGTAGGACCGGTTGAGGAAGGCACGGTCCTGCAAATCGATAAGGCCGGCAAACACCAGCTCGGCGAGCACCTCTTTGCGCTCGGCCTTGTTCTGCATGAGCCCGAGAAAGACGCGATAGGCTTCGAGCACGCGGCCGCGATGCACCAGCGTCATCCATTGGTCGAGGCGGTCGCGCAACGGCCCGTCGAGACGCTCCGGCTCCTGGTCCGGCCAGTGGACGACAGGCTTCGGCGGCGCGCTTTTCTGGGGCGCCATGCCACGGGCGTAGTGCCCGGGTGCCTTGTTGATCTTTTGGTTCCAGATGTCGAGACCGGTCGGAATGTACCAAATGGTCTGCGCCATCGGTAGTCCGGCCGTCTCTGCGGGCAGCCACTTCGACAGGTGCAACGTGGCACGGGCACTCAAAAGGCAATGGTCGTTGTTGACGAAGTTGACGAAGCCGTCGTCGATCCGTTCGTGGTAGGGAACGTGCGTGTAAGGTCCATGGATGCGGACGGCCTCGCGCAACATCTCGGGGAGCGGCCGACCGTTACGGACCAGATCATAGTAGCATTCACTGGCACCCACTTGATCGCGCGCAAGGACGCGATCCTCAAGTTTTTCGTAGAGCGCACGCGCTGACGCGCCCTGGTCATTCACAGCTTCGGCAAGCGACATCGCAACGACTCCCTGCTCGAGACTCCCTTACAATCCGCTTCTTCAGAGAGGACGGATTTGAGTCATAGTGTCACATTGGGAAAGGAAATGGGATAGCCCTCAAGCATATCTGTCACTGCCCGTATGCCGTGGCTTTTGACCTTTGGACGAGCATGGTGGGTCGAAAGTTCGCTTCGTCTCGCCGCGCCCCCCTTTTAAGCAAACTTCCGAACCAAACCACACTAGAATCATGGATTTCTAGTGTCCTGCGACGGGTACGGAAGTGCCGCGACGTCTCACTTAGAGACCGGGAGCGGACGTGCCTTGGTTTCTTCGACTTAGTGAAGGGCGACGAATCAAGCTAATGACCCGCCGCCAATTCCTCAAAGCAAGGCGCCTCACAAAAACGGGTCCTGCATATGCAGTTTCGCCTGCGCCTAGTGCCACTAATCGACGCCAATGCCCCTGACGCTGGGAGGCCGCTTCATATCCAACAACGGCACCGGATTGTCGGGACGCTGAAGGTTGGGTCTCCAGTCGGTCGAGGCTCCGCCGGGCACCCGCTTGATGCTCGGAAAGTCAACGACCGACTTGTTGAACTCCATCACGACAGGAACGATCAGCGCAGCGGCCCAGCCGTTGTCCTGTCCGGCGAACTTGCCCGGCGACTGCGTTGGCATACGTGCCGACACCGCACCGTTGAACAACATGTCGTACTTCTCGAAAGGGTCCATCGTCAGGTTGTAGACCGAGCCAGTCGCGCCGAGGTTCTGTTCCGGTCCGAGCCAGGTGTCCTTGGCGGTCCACAAATACTTCCACGCGATGTTGACGTCGGGGTTACTCGGATCACCAGCGACATCCGCGCGCACGCCCATGAAATCTTCGCCGTCAATGTAGACCCATGATCGGCGAGCCGAGTGCTTCGCGTGACCAAGGATATACTCGCTGTTGTCGATGCTATCGAAGTAGATCGGCTTGCCGTCGTTATCCGTCCATTGGCCGTGCGGCGGTGGTGTCAGTCCAACCATTTTCGCGAGCGTCGCCCAGCAGTCGATGTGTGACATCATTTCATCGTACTTTGCCCCTGCTGGAATCTGTCCTGGCCACCACATGAGCCCCGGGACGCGCCACCCTGCCTCAAACGCCGTACCCTTCTCACCACGGAACGGTGTCGTGCCCGCATCGGGGTAGGCGTCCTGCCACGCGCCATTGTCAGCCGTCACTATGACAATGGTGTTGGGCGCCTCCGCGCGAATGGTGTCCATGATACGGCCGATGTCGTCATCAAGTTCGAGCAAAGAGTCCGAGTAATCGCCGAGCCGAGATTTCCCTGCGAACTTTGCTGCGGCATTGGTCGGGTTGTGCATCTTCATGAAATTGACGTCCATGAAGAATGGCTTGGCATCTTTGGCGTGGCTCTTGACGTAGTCGATCGCATAGTTGGCTTGACGGACGTCGAAGTCGGCAAGCCGCTCGTAGGTGATGTATTCGTCTCTCTTAGCTGGTTGTCCCGCAACGCCTTCCCACTCGTACATGTTGACGATATCGAAGTATGCCTTTGCGAACTCGGGGTTATACGAGGGGAACCACGGATGGAAATATTTGGAAGTGTCGGAATAGGTGTAGACGCCCGGATAGTATGCCGCGAACGCCTTCATTTCATCGAAACCGTGCTCGGTTGGATAGGCCTCGGGCTTGTCCCCGAGATGCCATTTGCCGGAAAAGTAAGTCGAATAGCCGTTCTTCTGAAAAAACTCTGCGATAGTAGGCGTCTCTTTTTTTATCGCATTCTCGTCACCCGGGACGGCAACAATGGAGAGCGCGGAGCGGATCGGAATGCGTCCGGTTATGAACGAAGCGCGGCCCGCTGTGCAGCTTGCCTGACCGTACCAGCTGGTGAACGTTGCGCCTTCCTTGGCGATCCGATCAATGTTGGGAGTCGGGTGGCCCAGCGCTGCGCCACCACCGGAGTAGGCTCCGAAATCATTCCAACCTGTGTCGTCAGTCATCAACATGACGACGTTTGGTCGCTTCTGCTGTTGCGCGGATGCTGGCACGCTCATCATCGTCAAGGCGGCGACACTTGCGAGCAAACCGCATATTGCTCCACCTGCCTTCATTATCTGTTCCTCCCTTTAGGATTGCTGGGTGGCACGCAATCAAGGCGGGGAAATAGTGACCAGCACTATGCATTTTCGGCAGATTACGGCGTTGTGAGGATGTCCTCCTGTCGGGTCCAAACGGCTACGCGAATTTAACCTAGGAGAATGCGGAAAGTGCATCCCGGGGTTAGCGACGCGAGTTAGGCAGGAAGGAGCAGGAAGAAGAGAGACCCAAGCAAGAAGGAGAGAGGTCATGGCCAACTTTTGGGTCGGCAGGACTTTGATCATAGGCGCAATCACAATGATCGGGATGACAGCTCCTGGCGTTGCATTAGCAGCACCTGCGTCGCTGGCCGGTTCCGATCAGACGAAGACGCTGGATTGTGCCGGCGGCCCGGCCCGGATCGCCGGCGCATACAACAAAGTCACGCTGAGTGGCGACTGTACTCACCTGACGATCCTCGGCTCACGGAACACCGTAACGGCTGATTTCGCATCCGGTGCCAGCATCTGGTTCGGTGGTTCCAAAAATGAGGTCACCTGGACAACGGCCGACGGCAAGGAGCCCCACGTTCGCCACTTCGGAGTCGGGAACACATTGAAAAAGAAAGAATGAACGGGCGCGCCCGTCCCCGCCGATATCGAGGATAAAGCGCCGCGAGATCATCGCGGT
>Ga0070734_10005826_pt1 | contig 10652 bp, 9 predicted proteins | sample Coa_R1_8_FD_66444 | JGI IMG/M metagenome (GOLD analysis project Ga0070734, IMG submission 66444) | Surface soil microbial communities from Centralia Pennsylvania, which are recovering from an underground coalmine fire - Coalmine... | ecosystem: Environmental > Terrestrial > Soil > Unclassified ... | reverse complement strand
GACCAGCCTCAATCCCTGCTTCACCGTGGGCTTCCAGATCATGGAGACCCTCGGAGTCCATGAAGGCGGCAGCCGGGCCGCCCGCCGGGCGCGCGCGACCGAGCTTCTGGACCAGGTCGGCATTCCCCAGGCCGCCTCGCGCCTGGACGCCTTCCCCCACCAGCTCTCCGGCGGCATGAACCAGCGGGTGATGATCGCCATGGCGATCGCCTGCAATCCCCGCCTGCTCATCGCCGACGAGCCGACCACGGCGCTCGACGTTACCATCCAGGCCCAGATTCTGGATCTGCTGCTGAACCTTCAGCGCGAACGGGGCATGGCATTGATCCTCATCACCCATGACATGGGCGTGGTCGCCGAGACGGCCCAGCGCATCATGGTGATGTATGCCGGCGAGGAAGTCGAAGTGCAGCGGGCGGAACGCCTGTTTCAGCACCCGCGCCATCCCTATACCGCGGCCTTGCTGGACGCCCTGCCCGAGCGCAGCGCCGGCCGGCATCGTCTGAGCACGATCCGCGGCATGGTGCCAGGGGTCGACGACCGGCCGACGGGTTGCCTGTTCAACCCGCGCTGCAGCTATGCCGACGAGCGCTGCCGTCGCGTGCACCCGGCCCTGGAGGCCGACGCCGAAGGCCGCGTGGTGCGCTGCTTGAAGCCGCTTGCCGGCGCGGCGGCGGAGCTGCCGGCATGAACGAAGGACCGCTGCTCGAAGCGGGGGAGCTGAAACGCCATTACCGGATCGGCGGCAGGCTGCTCAGAAAGGACAAGGCGCTCCGGGCCGTGGACGGCGTCGGGTTCTCCCTTGCCCGGGGCGAAACCCTGGCGGTGGTGGGCGAATCGGGCTGCGGCAAGTCCACCCTTGCGCGCATGGTGACCATGATCGAGCGGCCCACCGCCGGAAGCCTCAAGATCGACGGCATCGAGGTGACGACGGCGGGGCCGGAGGCGATGAAGCGCCTGCGCCCGGTCGTCCAGATGGTGTTCCAGAATCCTTTCGGATCGCTCAATCCCCGTAAGAAGGTCGGCAGCATCCTGGAGGAGCCGCTGATCATCAACACCGACATGGATGCCGCCCAGCGCCAGGCGGCGGCGCGCGACATGATGGCGAGGGTCGGTCTCAGGCCGGAACACTACAGCCGCTATCCGCACATGTTCTCCGGCGGTCAGCGCCAGCGAATCGCCATCGCCCGCGCCCTCATGCTGCGACCCAGGATCGTGGTCGCCGACGAGCCCGTCTCGGCCCTCGACGTATCCATCAGGGCCCAGGTGCTGAACCTGCTGATGGATCTCCAGGACGAGTTCCACCTGGCCTATCTTTTCATTTCCCATGACCTCTCCGTCGTCCGCCACATCGCCGATGAGGTCATGGTCATGTATCTCGGCCGCGCCGCCGAGCAGGGCAGGAAGGAGACCATCTTCCAGCACCCACGCCACCCCTACACCAAGGCGCTGCTGGCGAGCACGCCGTCGGTCGATGCCGGCGCGCGGGCCAGGCGAATCGTGCTCCGGGGCGAGCTGCCTTCGCCCATCGATCCGCCGGAGGGATGTGCCTTTCACGGCCGCTGTCCCCACGCCACGCCGGTTTGCATCGCCGAACGACCGGAATTGCGGCCCGTGGACGGACGCCTCGTCGCCTGCCACCATGCCGAAATCATCGCCTAGCCCTGAGCGCAACTGCGGCATTTGGGCAACAGTCCTGTGTCTGGAAGATTCCTGTGGGAGGCTCACCTCTGGCAAACCCAAGGGTGCTATGCTACTTAAATTGCGCGGCCGGGATGTGGAATCGCGCCGTCGGGGGCTTAGGGACGTCGGTGCCGGACATGGATTGGTGTGAGGGGGGCTGGAGCTGCCGCGGTGGCGAGGAGGAAGCACCTCCCGTCGGGGGCGCGGCGCTCGACTTGCGGGTCTTGAGATGAAGGGACCATCGGGGATGCCCAATAGATCGCTGAGATTGTCACGGCTGCCAGCCTTGGGCGCGATCGTCGGCGCGATTCTGCTCTCCGGTTTGCTGACCGGCTGCGCGACGCCGCCGAAGGATCCCGACGCGCTCGCGGCCTACAAAGAAAACAACGACCCGATGGAGCCGTTGAATCGGTATTTCTTCGATCTCAACTACGGTTTCGACGAGCTGGTCTTCAAGCCCCTGGCCGCCTGGTACAACCTGCTGCTGCCGACTCCAGTCGAGCATGGCGTGCATAACGTGCTGGTCAATCTGGACGCGCCGCTGGTCTTCGCCAACGACCTGCTCCAGGGCAACGACAAGCGGGCCGGGATCACCGCCAAGCGGTTCCTGATCAACAGCACGGTAGGCGTCGCCGGCATTTTCGACGTCGCCTCGAAGTGGGGCCTCAAGTACCACGACACCGATTTCGGCATCACCTTCGCGGTCTGGGGCGCGGATGAAGGGCCCTATGTCTTCCTGCCGGTTCTCGGGCCGAGCAATCCGCGCGACCTGACGGGTCTCGCGGTCACCGCGGTCGCCGATCCCTGGTCGTATCTGTTCTCGGCCTATGACGTTAGTTATTTGAGTTACGTACGCGCCGGCCTCTATGCGGTCGACCTGCGGGCGCGCAACCTCGATACCCTCGACCAGATCCGGAAAGGGGCGATCGACTACTACGCAACGATTCGCAGCCTCTATCGCCAGCACCGCAACGGCATGATCAAGCACGCCAAGGAAGACGACCCGCTGGCACTGCTGCCCTATGAATCCGCCGGCGGGGCCCAGTTGACGGAGACCAACTGAAGCCATGAAGCGTCGCATGTTCCTGGCGGCCAGCGCCGCCGCCCTTTTGCTTGCCCCGCTTCGCGCCCAGGCGACGAGCCCGGCCGACGCGCAGCAATTCATCAACAGTCTGGGCGACACCGCCATCAGTTCGCTGACCGGTTCGGACCTCAGTTCGGCCGAGCGCGAGAAGCGATTCCAAGGCCTGCTCGAATCCCATTTCGACCTGCCGGGGATCTGCAAGTTCGTGCTGGCGCGCTACTGGAAGGTGGCGACCGACGATCAGAAGGCGGATTTCAGCCGGCTGTTCGAGAAGCTTCTCGTTCAGTCCTATGCCAAGACCTTCGCCGACTACGCCGGCCAGCGGTTCCAGGTGACCGACGCCAAGCCCAATGACGACGGCACCATCACGGTCAACTCTCACATCGACCAGACCAACGGCGACGTGGTTCACCTCGACTGGCGCATCGAGGACCAGGGCGGTCAGCTCCGCATCATCGATCTCGAGGTCGAGGGCGTCAGCCTGCGCATCACCCACCGTTCCGACATCGCGTCAGCGATCCAGAGCGAAGGCGGCCAGGTCTCGGCCCTCCTCGACGCGCTGCGTCAGAAGACCGGCAGCCAGTAAGAACCTGCTCCCGCCGTCGGATTACCCCCGCGTCAAAGGCTTGAAGCGGATGCGGTGAGGCTGGTCGGCTTCGGCGCCGAGCCGCCTCTTCCGGTCGGCTTCGTAGTCCTGGTAGTTGCCCTCGAACCAGACCACCTGGCTGTCGCCCTCGAAGGCCAGGATGTGAGTCGCGATCCGGTCGAGGAACCAGCGGTCGTGGCTGATGACCACGGCCGAGCCGGCGAAGTCGGCCAGCGCCTCCTCCAGGGACCGCAGGGTATCCACATCCAGGTCGTTGGTCGGCTCGTCGAGCAGGAGCAGATTGGCCTCGGACTTCAGCATCTTGGCCAGATGCACCCGGTTGCGCTCGCCGCCCGAGAGCTGCCCCACCTTCTTCTGCTGATCGGCGCCCTTGAAGTTGAAGGCGGCCACATAGGCCCGGCTCGGCATCTGGCTCTTGCCCAGCTCGACGATGTCGAGCCCGTCGGATATCTCCTCCCAGACCGTCTTGTCGGCACGAAGCGAATCCCGCGACTGATCGACGTAGCCGAGCTTCACCGTCTCGCCGATCTTGAGGCTTCCGGCATCGGCGGTTTCCTGGCCGACGATCATGCGGAAGAGGGTCGTCTTGCCGGCGCCGTTGGGGCCGATGACGCCGACGATACCGCCGGGCGGCAGGCGGAAATTGAGGTCGTCGATCAGCAGCCGGTCGCCGAAGCCCTTGCGCAGATGCTCGGCCACGACGACGACCTCGCCCAGGCGCGGCCCGGGGGGAATGCGGATCTGACCCGCCTCGGCCTGCTGCTGGCCGCCGGCGGCGAGCATCTGCTCATAGGCCGAGATACGCGCCTTGCTCTTGGCCTGGCGGGCCCTCGGCGACTGCCGGATCCACTCCAACTCGTGCTGCAGCGTGCGCTGGCGAGCCGATTCGGCCTTTTCCTCCTGGACCAGGCGCTTCTGCTTCTGCTCCAGCCAGGAGGAGTAGTTGCCCTCCCAGGGAATCCCCTGGCCGCGGTCGAGTTCGAGGATCCAGCCGGCGACATTGTCGAGGAAATAGCGGTCATGGGTGACAGCCACGACGGTGCCGGCATAGTCGTGCAGGAAGCGCTCCAGCCAGGCGACGGACTCGGCATCGAGATGGTTGGTGGGCTCGTCCAGCAGCAGCAGATCGGGGCGCTGGAGCAGCAGCCGGCAGAGCGCCACCCGCCGGCGCTCGCCGCCCGAGAGCTTGGTCACCTCGGCATCGCCCGGCGGACAGCGCAGCGCGTCCATGGCGATCTCGACGGTGCGCTGGAGGTCCCAGGCGCCGGCGGAATCGATCTTTTCCTGCAACTCGCCCTGTTCGGTAATGAGCGCCTCCATCTCCTCGGGCGATACTTCCTCGCCGAGCCTTGCGCTTACCGCTTCGAACCGGTCGAGCAGGGCCTTCTTCTCGCCCATGCCCTCCATGATGTTCCCGAGCACATCCTTGGCCGGATCGAGAACCGGCTCCTGGGGCAGGAACCCGACGCTCGCCCCCTGGGCGGCCCAGGCCTCCCCAGCCACGTCATGGTCGAGGCCGGCCATGATCCTGAGCAGGGTCGACTTGCCGGAGCCGTTCAGGCCCAGGACACCGATCTTGGCGCCGGGCAGGAAGCTGAGCCAGATGTTGTCAAGGACCTTCCGGCCGCCCGGATAGATCTTGGCCAGGCCTTTCATGACGTAGATGTATTGATAGGCAGCCATGACTTCTCCTTGGGGCGCGGCAATCGCGAGCGGGGTGTTCTACCCTACGCGGGCACAGCTAGCCAATGGCGGCGATGACGGCGGCGAGCAAGGAAAGCGCATTCGGCCGATCGGCGAGGATTCGCGACCGTGGCTGCCTATCCCGCTCCGTCGACGGCTCGCAATGCTTCCACGAGCGCGTCGATCGCCTTGGCCAAAAGGGCGGCGCGCCGCGGCGTGAACGTCTCTGGCGGGTCCAAGCGCCATCGCTCCGCCAGCCGCTCGACCCTTGCCGCGGCGGTGCTCACCGAAGGGAACCCGAACATGGCCCCGGCGCCGGCGAGCGCGTGTGCCAGCCCCCCCAATGCCTGAAGAGGACTAGCAACGTGGTCCCAGTCGGCGCTTTGGCCCAGTCGCTTCGCCAGGTGAACTGTCCGGCCAAGGTCGCGAGCCGCGCGCAGGCGGAAAGCGCGTTCGGGATCCTGCCATCGCCCGAGCCGACGAGAGGGTGCGTGCGCTCGCCGCGCTATGATTTCTTCTCCAAGCGGTAGCCCACCCCGCGCTGGGTCTGGATCATGGCGGCCGAGCCGGCCTCACGGAGCGCGTGCCGGATCCTGTGGATGTGGACCTCGATCGAGTTGGATGCGACTTCCTCGCCGAAGCCGTAGAGCGTCTCTTCGAGATAACGCTTCGAAATGACATGACCGCCGCGTTCGACCAGCAAGCGCAAGACGCGCACCTCCTGGCGCGACAGGTGCAGCGGACGGCCGGCGACCGATGCCTCGACGCCCTCGCGGTCGTAGGAGACATCGCCGAAGGCCAGTACTCCGGATTGCAGATTGCCCGGCCGCCGCAGCAGTGCGGAGAGCCGGGCGCGCAGTTCGGCCAGCGCAAACGGCTTCACCAGATAGTCGTCGGCCCCTGCGTCGAGGCCTGCCACCCGATCCGCCACCTTGCGCCTGCCGGTGAGAATGAGAATCGGCGCGACGACACCGCGCTCGCGCAAGTCGCGCACCAGCTGAAGCCCGTCACGGTCGGGCAGGCGAAGATCAATGATGATGGCCGAGTATTCGACGTCGAGCGCGGCGTGAAGCCCGCTCTCCGCCAGCCCCACGGCGTCGACAGTGTAGCCCGCGGCGCGCAGGTCGCGGAATACGAGGTTGGAGATGTCCGCATCATCTTCGACGACAAGAACGCGCACGAGATCTCTCATCCGGGAAACAATATGCCCATCCGTCAGCAAACATTAGAACGCTCCGACGGTCGAGTGGAAACTGCGGAAATCTCAACTGAATTCGTGATGTATATAGCCATATCGGGGATATTCGGCCCATCGGCAGGATGGTAAACTGCGGGCAAGCCGGGGGACCACCCGGCGACCTGGAAGGCAAAGCGGCTTGGGAGGCAAAACGGCGATGTCCGCCTCGATCCTGATCGCGGACGACGACATCAACATCGTGCAGGCCCTTCGCTTCCTGATGGAGAAGGAGGGGTATCGCGTTCGCGTGGCAACCGATGGCGAAGCGGCGCTCGCGGCGGTGGCCGAACATCGGCCCGACGTGGTGCTGCTCGATGTGATGATGCCGCGGCGCAACGGATTCGATGTCTGCAAGTCGATTCGGGCCGACCACGAATTCACCGGTACACGGATCATCATGCTGTCCGCGAAGGGCCTGACCGGCGAGCGCAACCGCGGCCTCAGCGCGGGCGCCGACGACTATGTGACCAAACCCTTTTCCACGCGCGAGCTGCTTGCCCGGGTGAAGCAGATGCTGGATTCGACAGCGGCGCCGATGCCTAAGCGCCCCGCCCCGCGAGGTAGCAGGAATGCCTGAGGAAGCCCGCCGGCGAGATCAGTTGCTTGGCCTGTTTGCGCTGGGACTGGTGCTGTTCAATCCTCCGCTGCTCTATCTGTTCAGCGGCGGCACCATATTCGGGTGGCCGCTCCTCTACGCCTATATCTTCACCGTCTGGGCATTGGTCATCGCCATCGTCGCCTTCGTCGCCGGCCGGCGGAGACGGCGGGCGGATCAGGTCGAGACCGAAGACTGATGATGATCGATCCGGCTCTCATCGCCGCGGTTGCCGTCGGCTATCTTCTGATCCTTTTCGCGCTCGCCTACTCGGTCGACCGGCAACCTGGACGCGGCGCGCGCGCCATCAACTCGGGCGTGGTCTACACGCTTTCGCTGGCGATCTATTGCACCTCCTGGACCTTCTACGGCAGCGTCGGTCTCGCCTCCAAGAGCGGCATCCAATTCCTGCCGATCTATCTTGGCCCGACGCTCGCCTTCTGTCTCGGCTGGGCGCTGCTGCGCAAGATGTTGCGGGTGAGCAAGGCGAACCGGATCACCTCCATCGCCTCGCTCATCGCCTCGCGCTACGGCAAAAGCAGCAGCCTGGGGGGCCTCGTCACCATCATCGCGGTCATCGGCGCGGTGCCCTATCTGGCGCTGCAGCTCAAGGCGGTATCGACCAGCTTCACGGTGCTCACCGGCAATCCCATTTCATCCGGCGGACCGCTGGCGCGACCGATCCTCGGCGATGCCGGGTTGTGGGCGGCGGTGCTGCTGACCATCTTCGCGATGCTGTTCGGAAGTCGAAGCATCCAACCCGGGGAGCGGCATCACGGCATGGTCGCCGCCGTCGCGTTCGATTCCCTGATCAAGCTGCTGAGCCTGCTGGCCGTTGGCCTGTTCGTCGGCTTCGGTCTGTTCGACGGCTTCGGCGATCTGTTCCGCAAGGCCGCCGCCGCGCCGAGCCTGGCCCCGTTGTTTCTCTTCCACGGCACCCACGACGCGATCAACTGGGTCGCACTGACCTTTTTGTCGCTGGCGGCCGTCGTTTGCCTGCCCCGGCAGTTCCAGGTGACGGTCGTCGAGAACGTGGAAGAGCGCCACCTCGACCGCGCCATGTGGCTGTTTCCGCTGTATCTGCTGGCGATCAACCTGTTCGTGTTGCCCATCGCGCTCGCCGGCCGCCTGCTTCTGCCGCCCGAGGCCGACCCGGACAGCATCGTTCTGGCTCTGCCCATGGCGGCCGGGCGGCCGCTCCTGGCCGTTGCCGTGTTCATCGGCGGGCTTTCCGCCTCGGCCGGCATGATCATCGTCTCGACGACGGCGCTCAGCACGATGGTCTGCAACGATCTGGTGATGCCCGTGCTGCTGCGTATCCGCAGCCGCAAGTTCGCCGAGCGCCCGGATTCGATCCCCTTGCTCTTGGCCATCCGGCGATGGGCGATGGTGGTGGTGATGGCCTTCGGCTACGCCTACATGTGCTACGTTGGCGAGGACTTTCCGCTGGTGTCGATGGGATTGGTGTCCTTCGTCGCCGTGGCGCAGTTCTTTCCCGCCATCCTGCTGGGGCTGTTCTGGCGCCGGGCAACGCGGAGCGGCGCCCTGGTCGGCATCGGATGCGGTTTCGTCCTATGGGCGTATACGCTGCTGCTGCCGTCGATCGCGCATTCCGGCCTCCTCTCCGCCGATTTCATCGCGAGCGGGCCCTTCGGCATCGCGCTTCTGAAGCCCTATGCGCTCATGGGGCTGACCAATTTCGACCCGGTCGAGCACAGCCTGTTCTGGTCGATGCTGATCAATGTCGGAGCGCTGGTGGGGCTATCGCTGATGATCCGCCAGAGCCCGATCGAAAGAACCCAGGCGGCGCTGTTCGTGGACACCTTCCGCGCCGCCGACGCGGCGCAACTGCTGCGGCGCACTGCCGCCTTGCCCGATCTGCTGAGCCTGGTCGGGCGCTTTCTCGGTCACCGGCAGGCCGAAGCCGCGTTCCTGTCGCGCGCGCGCCGGCGCGGGCTCGATCCAGCCAGCATCGAGGCCGATGCGGAAATGGTGTTGTACGCCGAGCGCCTGCTGGCCGGGGCCATCGGCAGTGCCTCGGCGCGCGTCCTGGTCGGCTCGGTGGTCAAGGAAGAGCCCTTGGGGGTCGACGAGATCATGCGCATCCTGGACGAGACGTCCCGGCTGATCGAGACCAACAAGCAGCTGGAGGAGAAATCCCGCGCCCTCGAGATCGCGGGAGAGGACCTGCGCCGCGCGAATGACCGCCTGAAGGAATTCGACCGGCTGAAGGACGACTTCGTCTCCACCGTCAATCACGAGCTGCGCACTCCGCTGACCTCGATCCGCTCCTTCTCCGAAATTCTTCTCGACAATCCTCAGCTGGATGTCGATCGGCGCAACGAGTTCTATGGCATCATCGTTCGGGAGACGGAGCGGCTGACGCGTCTGATCAATCAGATGCTCGACCTCGCCAAGATCCAATCCGGGCAGTTCGTCGCCGCCATCGCGCCCGTCGATCTGGCGGCGGTGGTGCACGACGCGATCGAGGCGACCGGCCAGCTTTTGCGCGACAAGGGAACTTCGGTCACGGTTCTGGACGCGCCGCTGCCGATGGTCGCGGCGGATCGCGATCTGCTGATACAGGTCGTCATCAACCTACTCTCCAACGCCGCCAAATTCTGTCCGCCCGGGAAGGGCCGTGTGACGATCTCCTACGCCGCGCCGGACGCCGGGCAGGCCGAGTTCATCGTCGCCGACAACGGGCCGGGGATTGCGCCGGACATGCGCGAGGCCGTGTTCGAGCGTTTTCGCCAAGCGGGCGACATGCTGACCGACAAGCCCGAGGGCACCGGCCTTGGGCTCGCCATTTGCCGCATGATCCTCGCCAGCCTCGGAGGCTCGATCACGGTCGATGCGGGGCCCGAGGGAGGGGCCGCCTTCAAGGTGCGCTTGCCGACCGCGCCGGCGCTCGATCGGGGATTGCCGCGCCTGCCTGCCGTGGCGGCACAGTAGACACGCACTGTCGCCTCAGACACCCAGGTAGCGTGTCATGACGTCGTGGGCCGATTTCAGGTCGGCCACCGTGCCGTCATAGACGATATGGCCGTTATTGATGATGTAGGCACGCTGGGCGATGGCCATGGCGGCGACCACATTCTGTTCGACGATGACGATCGTCTGTCCCTGCGCCGCCAGGGACCGGCAGACTTCCATCAGGTTCCGGACAATGATCGGAGCCAGCCCCTCGAAAGGTTCGTCGAGGAGGATGATTTTCGGCCCGCGAACGAGAGCCCGGGCGATGGCCAACATCTGCTGTTCGCCGCCGGACAGGTCCGTGCCCCGGCTGCGACGGCGTTCGGCCAGGGCTGGGAAGGTCTCGTAGATTCGCGCCAGCGGCCAATGGCCGGGCGCGGTGATCATGGCGAGCTCGAGATTCTCCTCGACATTCAGGCTGCCGAAGATGCGGCGGTCCTCAGGCACGAGTTGCACCCCTCGCCTGGCGATGACGAAGGGCGGCAAACCCTCGATCGCCTCGCCTTCCAGCCGGATCGACCCGGATTTCGGCGTGATGACGCCCATCAGACTGCGCAGCGTCGTCGTCTTGCCGGCGCCGTTGCGCCCCAGCAGAGCCACGACTTCATGCGCTTCGACGCGCATCGACAGGTCGAAGAGGATGTGCGAGTCGCCGTAATAGGTGTTGAGGCCCTCGACCGTGAGCAGGCTCATGCGGCGTGCACCCCGCCCAGATAGGCGTCCTGGACGGCACTGTTGCCCTGGATCTCGGTGGGCGTTCCTTCCGCCAGCACCCGGCCCTGGAACA
>Ga0070734_10005825_pt1 | contig 10653 bp, 10 predicted proteins | sample Coa_R1_8_FD_66444 | JGI IMG/M metagenome (GOLD analysis project Ga0070734, IMG submission 66444) | Surface soil microbial communities from Centralia Pennsylvania, which are recovering from an underground coalmine fire - Coalmine... | ecosystem: Environmental > Terrestrial > Soil > Unclassified ... | reverse complement strand
ATCATCTTCCGATTCCGATAGTCATAAAACCAGGTTTCTCTGGGCTCGAAACTTGCTGCAGTGCCGGCAGCGCGGCGGACCGCGCTATGTGATCCGCGCGGCTCACACCGTGACCACAACCCGCCCCCGCCGCACCGGATGCTCCACCAGTTCATGCGCCCGTCCGATCTCTGCAAGGGGAACGCATTCGCCGATCTCGAACCCGGCCCACCCCGCCTGAAGCGCATCGTTCAAATCCCGCGTCGCCGCCGCCTTGGCCTCCGCAGGAAAATCATCGCTCCCCAGAAAGAACACGCGAATGTTCTTGAATACCACCAGCCAGAACGGGATTTTGGGTGTCGCGTTGTCGGTAGCGTAAGCGCCGATAGAGCCGCCCATTTTCAACATCTCGACATCGACATCGATATTGGCCCCGAACGCGACCTCGACGATATGGTCAACGCCGTCGGGAGCCAGGGCCTTCACCCGGTCCACCAGCCCCTGGTCATTGAGAACGACTTCCTGCGCGCCCGCTGTCCGAGCTGCTGGTTCCTCAGCAGGCGAGCGCGCAGTTCCAATCACGCGCGCCCCGCCATGGTGTGCGAGCGCGACCGCGCACATTCCGACGGCTCCCCCGGCCCCTGCACCAATACCGTCTGCCTCGCGACGGCGCCGCCAACAAAGACGGCGCGATGGGCCGTGATGCCGGGTATCCCGAGACATGCGCCCCCTCTTCCGGCGACACTTTGTCGGGCAAGGGTGCGAGATGATCCAGCGGCACAACCGTGAATTCTGCGGCCGTGCCGAATGGGCGATAGGATTGCGCGCCGTAGCACCACACGCGCCGACCGCCCCATTCAGATGACACACCCTCGCCGACCTGGTCGACCTGCCCGGCGCCGTCGCTATGCGGGATGACGCTCGGATACGGCATGCCCAACCCGAACGAATCCTGACGTTTCTTGATATCGCCGGGATTTATGCCGGAAGCTGCGATCCGAATTCGAACTTCACCGCCTCCAGGCTGCGGGTCCGGCATCTCGCCCACCACCAGCACTTCCCGCGCCGGACCCTGCTTCTCGTACCAAGCCGCCCTCATCTGAAAGACCTCGCTTCTCTAAAACATTCCTTCTAGTTTCTCAGTTCACGACACCCAGGCGTGAGCCAAGATCGACAACGATAACGGGCCTTCAGCAAAACATTCTATTGTTATTATGTTTTATAGTGTATGGAGACCTCGACAATCGTTTCGGACGGCGCCGATGCGGGTTCTTCTCGACACGAACATCCTTATCCATCGCGAAGCCGCCACCGTCGTCCGCAGCGACAGCGGTCGGCACTTCTCTTCAGAAACCTCCTCGACATAATAACCGATAGGTGCCTTTGAGCCTTCACGGTTTGGGTGCCGAGCGAACCGACTCAACTTGCCCGGCTAGCTGCTGCAAGATTAATTCGGCCGAATCTTGCGCCTCGCCGAAAGCCCGCAAATAAGCTTGAAACTCGCGATTCAATTCGAGCGACTGGCCAGGCTGGAGCTTCGAGCGAATCATCATATCCCGGATATGAACGGGACTCGGCAGCATCGCGTCTTCCTGTAACTCCTCAAGAGCGGTTTGTGGATCGTAGTGATACACGTCGGACTCCCCCTGCTTCCACTCTACCGTTTGGTCAGTGCTGGCAAGTGCAGCACCCAGCCACTGAAGGAACTGGTTTGGAGCAAGCCCTTTTGATGGGCGACACGGCCGAAGCGAAGGGTGGCTCAGTCAGAGTGACTGGTCAGGCCCGAGAGTGTATCGGCCAAATCCATGCCCCACACAAAATAACGATTCCAAGCAAAAGCAACCGCTTTGAAAATCGTCCTTTGTATGCCATCCATGGCGATCTCCCCGCGAGGTCCACTAGGCAGAGGCCAACGAAGCCGATCAGTGCGATCTTCCCACAGAACGGAGTGGGCGTTATGGATATCAACACGGCCAGCACAATACTCCCTCATGCTTCGACGGAAGAACGCCCGGGCATTGATTGAGCATATCATCAGCTTGCGTTAAAAGATCACCGAAGGATCATCTATGTGGGACTCGCTAGACGACGAAGCGCGGCGACGACACGACGCTACGTGCTAAGGCAGTTTCGCTTTGTTACATTCGGCGCCTGTGTCTCACCCGCCACCGCATTCTTGAAAGCGTATCGTTCACAGCCAATCACGTCAAAGGTCTGCCAGGGCCCGAAAACCGACGGCTGTCTATCAGAGAGTCAGGCCGCGACCCTTATCAAGGCGTTCGCTGGTGCAAAGGACTCGAAGGGTCGCGCCTATGCTGGCTTTCCTTTCGACACGGGAATCGCTGCCACGCAGGGCCTTCCAGGCCTGCTGCTTGGGGGAGCTAGTCCCACTGGAATTTCATTCGCCGACATCGGCATGAATGTAGACAACGCGGCGGACGCGGCTCGTTCCGATCCCTTTGCGGCGATTTCAGAGACGTCGAGCTTGACGAACCTCAACACGTTCTCAGGCCACGGAGGAAAGCTGGTCTTCTTTCATGGCCTGAGCGATCCATGGTTCTCGCCGAACGACACTGTGGACTGCTACGAGCGTATGACGAAGGCCAACGGTGGATCGGAACAGGTACGCGGCTGGAGCCGCCCGTTCCGAGGTAGTGAAGCTTCTTCCTTGCGATTTTGGCCACGCCCGATTCAGCGGGTTTGTCCGCTTTTGGACCAGTTTTCATTTCATTGCTCTCCAGAAAAGACCCCGACGCAAAACGAACTCCGTAACACGTGCCAAACGTTTCGGATAAAGGTGCGGCTTTGAGGCGTCGCGATGCTGTCAACGAAAATGCTCTGCGAGTTCGCAAGCTAAGGGAGTGGCTCCCCAAAAACAAGGGTTTCCAACCTCATCTCCCAAGATTCGTTTAATGTTTCTGGGCCGGGCTGGATTCGAACCGCCAGTTAGTCATATTTGGCACCGAGGGCGTCTGAAAACGCAAGGGGCTGGTTGCCAGTCTGCTGCTACTTCCTTGTGAGCACGGCCGCGAGATAACGGAGTTCGGATTCCACTTCGGCAGGATCGGCCACGGTATCAGCGATTTCCTGGCGAAAGAGTTCACGATACCTCTTGCGGAGCCTGTGAACCGCCACCTTAAGCGCGCCCTCTGACGTGTTCATTTCGTATGCCAGCGTGGCATAGGGAGCGTCGCACTGCCCAAGAAGGAAGACCTTCAGCCGCTCGAAATGCTCGGGGCGGCCGTGATGCACGAACTCGCTCCGCAATCTTTCCACAACTCGGTCGAGCATCGAAAGCGCCCAGCGCCGCTCGAAGATCCGCTCGGGAGTCTCATCGTGCGCAGGCTCGCGTTGATAGCGGTCTTCGCCGGACGCAAACTCAAGGGGCAAACGTGCCCCACCGCCGCGTTTGCGCGCGCGCTGACGGTCTTCTTCGTCAGCCACAAAGAACTTCAAGGAGGTCAAAATAAAGGAGCGGAACCGGCCCTTTTCCGGATCGGCTCGATCGAGATATCGCCCTTCCAGGATGCGCATGAAAAACTCCTGCGTCAGATCCTGTGCCTGGTCGGCCGCATAACCGCGCTGGCGCACATAGGCATACAACGGATACCAGTAGCTCTCACAGAGGGAAGCCAGCGCGGATCGAGCTTCCTTCCGCTCGGGACTCCCGGCAGCGAACACCAGTGTCCATCGTGTTGTCGGAAACCGGGATGATCCCGGCAGCGTGTGTATCGTGTGGCCGTTCCTCATGGTCTTATCCTCACGGACGTTCCGCTAAACAGGATAAGGAAAACTGGAGCGCAAAGTTACACGCAATCATGGTTGTCTGGCGGATTCAGCCTTGGCCTCTTGGACGACCGGAAGATCGGGATCGGCATCCTTCCAGAGATTGAGGAGTTCCTTGTAGACGGCGGCCGATTTCGTGCGATCCCCGGAAGCGGACAACGCTCGCGCCAATTGCAGACGCGCCAAGGGTCCCATCGGATCGTTCAGCATGATCGCCGGATGATCCAGAATCTTCTGAAACTCGGCCGCTGCCTCGCGGTGACGTCCCATTCGGGAATAAGCGATGCCGCGGATGTAGACCGGATAGAGAGCGCCCAAGAAGGAACCAGTGTAGAACGCTGTAGCCGGAACAGCCAGATCGTACGGAGCTGCCACTTGTGTCATCTCGAGTGCTTTCGCCGGATCTCCCCGGTTGAGAGCTTCGAGCGCGCGCAGAACCGGCAGATAACTGAACTGGACAGATGTGTCCTCCGGGTAGCGCTTTTCGAGGTCCGCCGCTATATTGTGTTCTTGCGCGGTATCGTGCTCCAGCGCGAGTGCGAAGGCAGGTGCATAATCGGCATCCCTGCTTCGGCACAGCGACAACGCCGTCGCAGCGCTTGCTTTCGCCTCCTCACGAGTTCCCAGCAGCGCAACCCACGCGGCACGAGCGCCTTCAAACAGGGCGGCCCGCTCGCGCAAACCTGCCTGGCGAGATAAGATCACCGCGCGATCCGATAGCCGGGCCGCTTCTTTCAGGCGCCCCCGATACGCCAACGTCAGAGCTTCCTGATGTTCGAAAAGTCCCTGGGCTTCCAACTTCGCCTGACGCTGGGTCATTTCCCTTTGCATCCCCGCCTGGTCGCTCTTCAGAAAAGCGATAAAGTACCGGCAGAGCGAGAACCCAACGGTTTCGATCTTACGCTCCGATGCTTTATGAAGCAGTACCTCGGCCTCCGGCAGGCGGTTCAGGTAGATATAGGCGAAAGCCACATTTTCGTAGCCTATTGAGTAATCCGGGTCGAGTTCGATCGCCTTTTGACCTTCCTCCGCGGCTTTGTCGTAACGGCCCGACCCTTGCGTCGTGAAGGCCGCCAAAAATCCATGGGGCATGAGATCCCGGGGGGTCTCCTGGACCCACGATTCCAGGGTCTGTCGCGCCAGTTCCAGGTTTCTTGTTACCTGCCGGTGGTAGTTGAAAGTGATGAAATAGTTTTCCGGTTTGCTGACGCGACTCCGTAGTTCGTACCCCTTGGCTATATTCTGCGCTCCCAGTTCGGACTCGCCGAGGGAGGCATATTGACGGCCTAGGTACGCATAAGCCATCGCAAATTGCGGGTCGAGCTCGGTGGCCCGCTTCAGGAGGGGGATGGCTTCCGCTGTTTGTGCGCTCCCCTGTAGCGCCTTCATTGCCGCGCTGAAAGACCTCCAGGCCTCTAGCGAGGGCGTGGTCACGTCGGCCGACAGACTGGGCTCCTTTTCCACGCGCGGAAGCGACTCGCCAGCGCGGTTCTGGAACCCGTTTACCATTTGGCCGAGCGCCTTGAAGACGTCCTCCTTTTTCGCCGCCGCTGCCTGCTCCTCGTCCAGAACATCTCCGGTTCGGCAATTCCTGGCGCGCAAGGTCAACATGTACTCGCGCCCGAGGCTGGTGATCGAGCTCTCCACCCCCGCTGCGCTGGCTGTCCGCTCGCAGATCTCGGACACAACATTCGGACTCAGCTTCGTATCCGCCGGCCGGACCATGAGCCGCAGGGTCTGGTTGATGCGCGCATCTGGAAGCACGCTGAGGTACGGTGACTTCCCAAGTTCCCCCGCCATTATCTGGCGAAGCGTACCGTCGAATGCTGGATCCCCCGTGGCATTGGCGAACTCGCCGAGAACAATCCTGCTCCTGTTTGCCACCTTGGGTTTCGGCGGAGACTCGCGGCGCGCCAGCGACCAGACCGTTACCCCCGTCAACAGGATCAATGCGAGCGCCGCGGCTGCACCGAAGGCCGCCGCCCTGTGCCGGCTAAGGAACTTGCGCGTCCGATAAAGCACGCTCGGCGGCGACGCCAGCACCGGCCGGTGCTCAAGATATCGCTGAATGTCGGCTAGCAGTTCGGCCGCGGAAGCGTATCGACGCTCCCGCACTTTTTCCAACGCCTTCAGGGTGATCCAGTTGAGATCCCCATTCACAAGGCGGCGCAGCGAGTCCGCATCAGTCTGGCGGCGGGCGGCGATGTCGGTCACGGCGTCGCCCTTTTCCACGAGCCTTCGAGAAAGCGGCGGCGCTTCTTCTTCCCGGATGATCCGAAGCATGTCGCTGAGGCCCGCCTGGCGCAGTCTGGCCGGATCGAACGGAAGGGCGTCGATCAGCAACTCGTACAGAAGCACGCCGAGCGAATACACATCAGAGCTCTCGTCGACATCTCCGGTCGTGACCTCGGCCTGCTCTGGACTGGCGTATTCGGGTGTACCAACCATCTGTCCGAACTCCGTCAGCAAGGTGTTCTGGATGGCCCACTGATCGGTTGCTTTAGCAATGCCGAAATCGATAACTTTCGGAATCGGGGCGCCCTCCTGTTCCATCACGAGGACGTTCGACGGTTTGAGGTCGCGATGGATCACGCCCTTCTGATGCGCGTGATGAACGGCGCTGCACACGGCGAGGAAAACATTCAGGCGCTCGTGGATTGTCATGTGCTTTTCGTCGCAGTACTGTGTAATGGGCACGCCCTCGATGTACTCCATGACGAAGTAAGGCCTGCCTCTTGACGTCGCACCCGCGCCGAAGATTCGCGCGATGTTGGGATGATCCATGATCGCCAAAGCCTGCCGCTCGTTAGCGAAGCGAGCGAGTACCTGGCTCGTGTCCAGTCCGAGCTTCACGACTTTGAGAGCTACGTATCTGCGAATGGGTTCGCGCTGCTCGGCCAGATACACGGTGCCCATGCCTCCTTCGCCAAGAGGTCGAAGGATGTCAAATGGGTCGAAGTCGTCATCACCGGCTGCGGGGACCGTTATATCGATTCTGGATTCGCCAGCGCCAATGGAGCTGTCGAACGCGCCTTGTATCAAGCACTGCGGACACAGTCCTGCCGGATCACGGGAACCCATCTCAGCTCCGCAGTGAGGGCAGTTTGGCATCTGGATACCGCAGCAGCTATTTTATGCCTTCGCCCTGACGCTGTAACCTCTAGCCCGCGTTTCCTTATTAGTGGTGGCAGGTGAACCGGATTGGAATGATTGGAACCGGCGACACATCTGACCGAGCCAAAGGAGATATCCATGAAACGCAGCATCACGATCCTGACCTCAATTGCCGCTGGCGGCTTGTTTGCAGGACTCGCAGTAGCACAACCATCTCGCTCTGCCGACCAGGCGGCGCAGTCCCGCGGCCAGTGGCCCCGCACGACGGCAAACCTGCGGAGAGACGTCCCCGCGGTGATCACCCCGAATAGCATGGTTTACGTCGTCACCAACGGTTTGCAATTTGGCGCGGAGGACTTGCGCAGTGGTGCGTTTGTGCCGATCGGACCTGGCCTCCCGCCGCAGGACGCGGGAGTCGGCTTGGTCCCATCCCCCGGCAGATCCCTGTTGACCCTGGCTTTTACCGGCGACCTGATCGGGGTTGACCCTGTAACCGGCGTAGCCTCCCTGGTCGGCAAGACCGGATTGGACGACTGTTCGACTCCGACCTCTCCCTGCGGACCAAACTCCGCCGGGTTTCTGGGCAAACTTGGCGGTAGCTTCTACGCCACTGATTTCGCAAACAACCTTTACTCCGTGGATCCGAAGACTGGCGCCGCCACGCTGATTGGACCCACGGGCATTCCCGCGATCACCGGTAATCCAAACATTCCCAACCCGGACGGTACATTCAATGTCTTCGACGCGAACTTGTTCAGCTTCCGCGGCAAGCTGCACACGATATTTGATGGTTTTAAGGTCGACCCTAACACCGGTGCGGCCACTACGATCATTCCCGGCGCCATTTACGAGATCAATTCCAAGACCGGACAGGCGACCTGGATTGCATATACTGCCCTCGGGCTTACCAGCGTGGTGACGGTGGGCGACACGGTGTATGGTTTCGATGCACTGACGGGGCAGATTGTCACTGTCGACATGACGAGCGGCCAGACCAATGCCGTCAGCCAGATCGATCCGGCAATTATCATCGCGGTTTGCGGATCGACACCCGCGCCGGCGGCTCTGGGAAAAGATCATTGAGTAGGATCTGTGAGAGTCGCGGCTCCGGCGCTGATCATTTCCTGTGAAGGACAATGCCGCGTCGGTGTCCATCCCAATGAAGTCCACAAGCCTATGCGCCGTGGGCCGCGATCACGATCCCGACGATACCGATAACGGACCACATTTTCAGGAGCCTTATTTGTCTCGTGTGTGATGGACGCCAACTCAGATCATGTCAATTTACCGATGCGGCTACCGAGTTCAGCTGCCCTATGAAACAAGGATTCCGGCCTCCAATTGGGTCGTTTTCCTTAGATAGCATGATCGCCACGGATTGCTCTTGATGTTTCCCCCAACGGGAGTGATCAATGTTCGATTTGAGCCAAAATGCTCCGATGGACAATGCTGGGATCCTCAGTCGATGCAACTCGTTGTTGTGCGTCTGCACTTCCGCCAACCTCTTGACCGACAGGTGAATCGGATAGCGCGTCGTTGAGCACGGCGACCTCAGCCACCTCACTTAGCACTGGTGCAAATGTGCGATTCAATCCCGCAGCGATCGCGAGTCAATCAGCCGCCCTGTTGGACAAGGTTCTCGGTGTGTCAGGCGCACTCAAGCTGCCGGTCGATTTGGCTGTTACGTCTTATAAGGTCTTACCCTCTAAAAATTTGACGCGCACGCTATCGAGCCTGGAAACGCTCTTGGGTTTGTTCGGGTAACATCCGGTGTGTTCGCGATCGCTTTGATAAAGGACGAGACGACAACGTAACTCGGCAGCCTAGTTGAGCTTGGGGCCTGATCCTTGTCTCCAGAAGTGCCGTGCTTGCGGCGCGTGCGCCGATGCGCTCCGGCATCACGCGCATGCTGACCAGCTCGACTGGCATCCCGGGGCGGATGGACACGGTCGTCGACTACCAGTTCTGTGCCTGGGGTGTTTCGAGCGTCAGGGCGGCAATCCTGTGCTCTGAGTCGGCCCGATCCACCGGTTGCCGAACGCATCGTCCTCCGCTAAGTACATGATGAACTTTAGGGAAGGCGGTTTCTGCATCTTTATCTACACCTGTTTATCTACACCTGATTTTTTGGGCGTCCTAGAAACAGCCTACATGTGCTTGATTCCATTGGTCGGGGCGGGGCGATTTGAACCCTCCGACCCCTTGCGCCCAAGGCGGTGCGCGATATGACGCGAACGTCGCCTATTTGCAACGCATTCTGTTTCAGCGGGATGCCCGGCAGCATGCTGAAAGTTGTTGGACTCCACTGAGGTCTGGGAACTCGCGCATCCCCAATTTCATCTACACCCCATGATGTCCGCCTAGTTGACCCCTCGCCGTCTTTGATTCGGCGCTTAGTTTGCTTCGCCAGGCCCGAACGGCATGCCTATTCTAGCGATACTATTTCGGGAAAGCTGCCACCGGATGGTACTTTCCTGCGAATAATTAGTCCGAACGTCTCGCCCGCGGTGTGCTATTCTGGCCCAAAATAAAGGCTGGTCTGTTCGGATTCTACGATGTCTGAGCCTGGCAAGATTACCTGTCTGCTTACGGAGTGGAGTGCTGGGGACCAATCCGCGCTCGACCGGTTGGTTCCAATCGTTTATGACCAGCTGCGCGGCATCGCCTCCGACTACATGCATGGCGAGCGTCCAGGCCATGTGCTACAGACTACAGCACTTGTTAACGAGGCCTATCTGCGCCTCATCGGCCGCGAACGAGTAAGCTGCCGCACCCGCGCCGAATTTTTCGCCGTCGCCGCACAAGTGATGCGTCGCGTGCTCATAGATTATGCTCGCGAACGAAATCGTCAGAAACGGGGCGGTGGATGGGAAACATGCGAACTGGACGATGTCGCCGTCCTTTCGTACGATCGGGCGGACGAGCTGATTGCGATCAACTCGGCATTGGATCGTTTGGCGGCCTTTGATCCCCGCAAGGGGAAGGTCTTCGAAATGCGGTATTTCGGCGGCATGTCTGTCGAAGAGGTGTCTGAGGCCCTAGACGTTTCGCCTGTAACGGTGGCCCGTGACTGGAAAATCGCGAAAGTCTGGCTGCGCCGCGAGATTATTCCGTGGTCACCTGATGCGACCTGAGCGTTGGCAGCAAATCGAAGAAATCTTTCACTCCGCATCCGATTGCGGGCCCGAAAAGAGATCTGCGCTGCTCGACGCGGCATGTGGCGATGACGCGGAACTGCGACGGGAAGTCGAGTCGCTGCTGGTAAGCGAAGAACAGAACTGGACCGAATCCTGCGCCTTCCCCGAGGCTGCGAAACTAATTGAACAGCGACGGGCGCGAGGAGATGAAGGACTCCGTATCGGCGTCTATCGCATCTTGCGCGAGATCGGCCGTGGCGGGATGGGAACGGTGTACCTGGCTGAGCGCAGCGATGACGAGTTTCGAAGACGAGTGGCCGTCAAAATCGTTCGTCGCGGACTGGACACTGACGATATTGTTCAGCGTTTTCGGAGCGAGCGCCAAATCTTGGCGATGCTCGATCATCCGAATATCGCGCGCCTCCTGGATGGAGGCACGACCAGTGATGGCTTGCCGTATTTCGTAATGGAATACATTGAGGGCGAGCCTTTGGACGTCTACTGCGATTCGCATCGGCTCAACATCACAGAGCGGCTCCGGCTCTTTCAGGGTGTCTGCGCCGCGGTTAACTTTGCCCACCAGAATCTTGTGATCCACCGCGATATCAAACCAAGCAATGTGCTAGTGAAAGACGGG
>Ga0070734_10005820_pt1 | contig 10660 bp, 10 predicted proteins | sample Coa_R1_8_FD_66444 | JGI IMG/M metagenome (GOLD analysis project Ga0070734, IMG submission 66444) | Surface soil microbial communities from Centralia Pennsylvania, which are recovering from an underground coalmine fire - Coalmine... | ecosystem: Environmental > Terrestrial > Soil > Unclassified ... | reverse complement strand
CGCTCACTGGCCCTGCATGTCCGGCGCGTGGCCCATGCCGGCCAGGGCGGCCAGCGACGACGAGGAGTTGTTGATCTCGTAGTTGCAGTGCGGCACCTGGCTGTCCCAGTACAGCGCGGCGGCGATCAGCGGATTGGCGTCGACGAATGCCTGCATCTGATGGATGAAGTTGACCCGCACGTTCGGTGAGGGATATGAAACGCTTCCCCACTCGGCGATGAACACCGGCATCCTGCCGTGGGCCACCGCGAAGCTGACCACGTCGGAGAACAGCGACGCGGGGGTCACCGGCGGGGCCTGCCCGCCGCGGCCCGGGTGCCGGCACCCACCGGTGTTGTAGCCATCGGCGGCGATGATGTCGACCTCCCCCGCTCCCGGCCAGTAGGACGCGGCGGAACCGTTGATATAGCCGTAATGGGTCAGGATGAGCACCCAGTGCAGCCGGCCACCCTGGTTCCAGTTCAGGTGCGCGTCCGCGGCCAGTTGATGCACGTGATCCCAGGCGCGGACGAACTCGGCCGGGCTGCCGAGCCCGGCGTGCTTTGACACGTTGTTCGCCTCGTGCTCGAACGTCACGTAGATGGCCCTGAGCCGGTACTTCACCGCGGCCTGCTCAACCGAGTCGAGGAACGCCCGGATGGTGCCGTCCTCACGCCCTGCCGCGATGGACGCGTAGGTGGGCCCGCGCCGGACGGAGGTATCGAAGCTCACCAGGATCGTGCTGCCCTGGGCCATGAAGGTGGCTTCCCGCCGGTTGGGGAAGCGCTCGCCGATGCGGTCGTAGACGCGGACGATCGCCAGCGTGCGGCCGAGTTGCGGCTCCTCCTTGGTGAGCGGGACGTCGCCGCCGAACATGATCCCACGCGCGGTGCCGGACGGCCCGCCCGGCGTGCGCGGCGACCCGCCCGTAATGCCACCCGGCGAACCACCCGGGCCGATACCCGAACCGCCGGTCCCGCCCGTGCCGCCGCCGGTCTTGTTACCGTGGCCGTCCTGCGCGGTGGTCCCGCCCGGGCTGCCCGCGCCAGGGCTGGACACGCCCGGCGATCCGGGCGCCGCGGGGACCCCGATGTTGCTGTCGGCGCCCACCCAGACCTGCTCGGCCGAACAGCCCGTTGCCGCCAGCAACACCAGCCCCGCCAGCACCGCCAGGCCAGCGCGCCAGCCATGTGCCCTCGCGCGCGCAGCCCCGCCGACGTGCACGAACCTCCCCATGAGGCCTAACAGTAAGGCGTGTCTGCATTTAGCGCACCAACAGACTGGTTGCGCCCAGGTAACCGCCTGCTAAACAGAAAGCGGCTTCTCCTGTCGGCCTGGGGTCTTCGGCGACCTGGCTCCAGCGCTCGCGTTCGCGCGGTCGCGGACCGACAGCACGGCGACGGCGGCCAGCACGGCCGCGATGAAGGCAGGGGAGGCCCAGGCCGGGATTGTCCAGAAGTCGGCGGTTACTAGCTTGACGGCGACGGCGGCCAGGATGACGGCGAGCCCCGGCTGCAGGTAGCGGAACCGGACGGCCGCCCCGGCCAGCAGGAAGTACAGCGCCCGCAGGCCGAGCAGGGCGAACACGTTCGAGGTGTACACCACGAAGGTGTCGGTGGTGACCGCCAGGACCGCCGGAATGGAGTCGATCGCGAAGATCACGTCGGTTACCTCCACCACGATCAACGCCAGCATGAGCTGGGTGACGAGCACACGGCCGCCGTAACGCACAAGAAAACTCTGGCCATGGAGCTGATCGGTGACCGGCAGGGCCCGCCGCAGGGCTTTCAGCGCCCGGTTGTTCTCCGGTTGCGGGTGGCTGCCGCGCAGCATCCTGAACGCGGCCCACAGCAGCACCGTGCCGAAGACGTAACTGACTGGATGGAACGCTTCCAGCAGCGCGACGCCTGCCAGGATGAACGCGGCGCGCATGATCAGCGCCCCGATGATGCCGGCCATGAGCACCCGGTGCTGGTAACGCAGCGGTATGGCAAACGCGGAGAAGATGATCGCGAAGACGAAGACGTTGTCCAGCGAGAGGCTCTTCTCGACCAGGTAGCCAGCCAGGTACGCCTGGGCGGCGCCGCCGCCCCGCCAGGCCCACAGCAGCCCGGCGAAGCCCAGGCCGGCCGCCACCCACACCGCGCTCCACAAGCCGGCCTCTTTCACCGAAACCTCGTGGGCGCGGCGGTGCAGCACGAACAGGTCCAGGACCAGCACCACGAGGACGAACCCCGCGAAAAATGCCCACGCCCAGAGGGGAACGCTCGCCGCCGCCTGGGCTGGTTCCATCTCTTGTGCTCCACCATTTCGGGGGCCGCGGGGCACGGCACCGGTCTGTCACGTCGGCGCCCAGCCAAGCGCGCGGATCTGGAGCCGCTGTGCGGCCGCGGTGGACGAGGTGTGAAGGAATGGGCCGGTGATGTCACCCGCTGGGAGTGGGTTGCCGCGGCGCGGCTGGGGTCATCATGGGGCGGTGACCACGCCGGCGGATCCGGCTGCGCTGCTGCGCAGCCGTGCTTATGTGCAACTGCTGGTCTTCGCTGCCATCCTGGGCGTGCCGATCTCCGCGGCCGCCTACGGGTTCCTGGCGCTTGCCTCCTACCTGCAGAAAGAGCTCTACACGCATCTTCCCCACGGGCTGGGATTTGCCAGCACGCCGGTCTGGTGGCCGCTGCCGATGCTGGTTATCGGCGGCGTGCTGGCCGCGCTTGCGATCCAGTACCTGCCCGGCCGGGGCGGCCCGTCGCCGGCCGGCGGCTTCAAGATGCACGGACCGCCGACTCCCGTGCAGCTTCCCGGGATCATCCTGGCCGCGCTGGCCACGCTGGTCTTCGGTATGGTCCTGGGGCCGGAGATGCCGACGATCCTCATCGGCGGCGGCCTGGCCGTGCTCGCCATCCGCCTGACCCGGCGGAATCTGCCCGAGCAAGCCACCAGGGTGCTCGCCGCCTCGGGCAGCTTCGCCGGCATCAACACCCTGCTGGGGAACCCCCTGGCGGGCGCCTTCTTGCTGATGGAAGCGTCCGGGCTGGGCGGCCCGACGCTCGTGCTGACGCTGCTGCCGGGCCTGCTGTCGGCGGGCGTCGGCACGCTCATCTTCATCGGCCTGGACAACTGGACCGGGCTTGGCACGTTCTCCCTCGCGATTCCCGGGCTGCCGCACCTCGGCGGCCTCACGGTGGCCGAGTTCGGCTGGGCGCTGGTCATCGGGGTGGCCGCTGCCCCGGTAGGCGCGGCGATCCGGTGGCTGGGCCGGGTCCTGCATCCGTACGCCGAACGCCAGACGCTGCTGCTCCTCCCGGTGGCGGGCCTGGTCATCGGGGGCCTCGCGGTCGGCTACGCGGAGGCCACCGGCCAGGCCAGCACCGATGTGCTGTTCTCCGGGCAATCCGCGCTCCCGCACCTGATCGAGCACGCCTCCAGCTACACCGTCGGGGCGGTGCTGCTGGTGCTGGTGTGCAAGGGGCTGGCCTACGGGATATCCCTGGGCAGCTTCCGCGGCGGGCCGGTGTTCCCGGGAATGTTCCTCGGGGCGGCCGGAGGCATCGCGATGTCGCACCTGCCCGGGCTGCCGGTGGTCGCCGGCGTGGCCATGGGCATCGGCGCGATGTCGGTGGTGATGCTCGGCCTTCCGCTGACCTCCGTCCTGCTGGCGAGCCTGCTGCTAGCCTCCGATGGCCTTGTCGTTATGCCGCTGGTGATCGTGTCGGTGGTGGTGGCGTACGTCACCGCGGCGCGGCTGATCCCGCCCGCCACCCCGGACGACGGCGAGGCCGGTGCCGCACCGCCAGCAGCAGCCAAGGCCGCCGACCGGGCGTCGTGATGCTGCACCGTCAAGGTCCGATCGGCTACCGCATCACCCAGCCGAGTGAGCCGCCCACGTCGTGCGCGCCCGCGGGAGTGCTGCTGGCCGGACTGGACTGGGATCGATGAGCACCGGCGCCCATCCCTCCCCGCTGGGCCACTTTCTGGCTCAGCTGGATGAGTTGCGCTCCACCGGCGTACCTGACCTGGGCGAGGTTGGGCGGCTGCTGGTGGAACTGGCCGCCGACGAAGAGTACTTCGCTCCGCTGATCGCGCAGATCCCCGCGGAGTCGCCCGGAGTGCACTGGCTGGCCAGTCCGGCGCGGGGCCCGCGCCTGGTGCTTGTCCACCGGCCCGAGGGAGTGATGGCCTACACCCACTCCCACCAGTGCTGGGTCGCGATCGCCCCGGTACGCGGGGTGGAGACGCACCAGCACTGGAATGCCGTGCGCCACGACGGCGGCCGGGCCGAACTGACCCTCGCCGGCGAGCGTGCCTTGCGCCGCGGGGACGTGGTGACGCTGATCCCGCCCGACGACGTACATAACCACGGTCATGTCCTTGGCAGCGGTCCCAGCCCTTACTCGCTCATCCTCCTGGGTGATGACATGCTCCTGTTCGAGCGCCAGGAATACGACCCCGAACTGGGTACCTGGCATGAGCTGCGCCCCGGCGACCCGGGCCGGTCGCACCGCTGATCAGTGATCGTCGGGTTCCGCCAGCGCGGACTCGACGTCGTACTCGAGGGCGGTCGCCACCTCGGGAGCAGCCGAGACGATCCGCCCCAGGCCGGCCACTGGAGCGATCGCCAGCAGCACATCGGTGATCTCGTCCTTGGTCGCGCCCGCTACCAGCGCCCGCGCGGCGCTCCATTGCAGGCAGACCGCCGATGACCCCATGGCCACCGACACAGCTACCTGCAGCAACGCCACGGTCTTGGCATCCAGCGACGACGTGTCCATCAGATCGGCGCCGAACCCAGCCTCGACGAGCCCTTCGTCGAAGATCACCAACCGGCGCAGGGTTTCCTGGAATCTCACTGTCTGGCTCATGCGCCTCCGATGCCGCGGCATCAGTCCACCGCGCCGCGAGGCGAGTGTCATCACCTGTTCGGGGGAATCCCCAGCCGCTTCGGTTTGAACGTTCAGGCGCATGAGGAGCTCACCCGCGTTCACCTCGCCCTCGGTGACCTGGCGGGTGCCAGGACGCTGATGGGGGAGATCGATGAGCTGCTCAAGCACCGGCCCGGGCTGGGAACGCTGGTCGGGGAGGCCGGGGAACTTCGGGCCCTGCTCGCCAAGGAGCGCGGGGGCTCCTTGAGGGCTGATGGCCGGTTTACCACCATTCGTGGGCTGCGCCGCAGGCCCGGCTGTGATGTCGTAGTTATGCGGGTGAGATACCCGCTGGTGGCCGGGCAGCGTGGCCCGGCCGGGGCCCCAGCGGAGGTTGTGATGGCGACACGCGCTGCCAAGCAGGTGGCGACCGGTTCTAAGTGGTCGGGGACATTGGCCCGCGATCCGGTTCTGGCATCCAAGGTCACGGCGCCGGAGGTACCGGATTGGGTCCTGCCGCGCCCGCACATTACCAAGCTGATCGCCGAGGGCACCCGGTGGTGCCCGCTGACCGTTGTCACCGGTCCTGTAGGCGCGGGTAAGACGATGGCCCTGGCGTTGTGGGCGGCAGCGGAGCCCGGGCCTGTCGCATGGTTTTCCCTGGATGAGTACGACAACCGGCCGGCAACCTTCTGGTCGTATGTCGTTGCGGCGCTGCGCAGGTCCGGTGTTGCCATGCCCAATACCTTGTCCGCCACCACGCGAGGGCGGACGGCGGAGCACTTGTTCTTGCTGCGGCTGGCGTCGGTGCTGGCCGCTCAGAACGTGCCGGTGACGCTGGTCGTCGATGACTTCCACCTGCTCACCGAGACAAGGGCGCTGAGCGGGCTCGACTTCCTGCTGCGGAATGCGGGGGGCGGTCTGCGCCTGGCCGTTGCCTCACGGGCTGATCCGCTGCTCCCGCTGCACCGCTACCGGCTGGCTGGTGAGCTGGCCGAGGTCCGGCCGGGGGACCTGGCTTTCACCGTGGCGGAGGCGGGCCAGTTGCTTGCCCAGCATGGGTGCGGGCTGCCGGACGACTCGCTCGAGCGCCTTACCCGCCAGACGGAGGGCTGGGCGGCAGGCCTGCGCCTCGCCGCGATGTCCCTCGCGGATCATCCCGCCCCCGAGCGGTTTGTCGAGGAACTGATCAGCGAGAGAAGCGCCCTCACCGGCTACCTGGCCGAGGAAGTACTCGATGCCCAGCCACCAGAACTTCTGGACGTTCTGCTGAGCACGTCCATCCTGGAACACGTCAACGCCGAGGTCGCCTGCGAACTGACCGGCGACCGGCAGGCCGGCCGGATCCTGGCGGCTCTGCCGCACGCGAACACGTTCGTGCAGCCGATCGGGGGTGGATGGTACCGCTTCCACACACTGTTCGCGGAGGTGCTGCGGCTCAAACTGAGGCTCGAGCGCCCGGACCGGATCGCCGCATTGCACCGGCAAGCCGCCCGCTGGTACGAGCGGAATGGCCAGCTCACCGACGCGGTGCGGCATGCCGCCGCGGCCGGCGACTGGCCGCTCGCCGCCAGCGTCGTCATTGACCGGCTGGCGGTCAGCGAGCTCATCGAGCCGACCGGCAGCCCGTCCCTGGCCGATGAGTTCGCGAGCATGCCAGACCGTGCGGCCTGGGCCGAACCTCAGCCGTACCTGGCCGCCGCCGCCGTCGCGCTGTCCGCCGGCCGCCTTGAATCGGCCGCCGCCAGTCTGGACGCATCGGAAGCCCTCATCGGGCGGGTCCCTGCCGATCAGGCACCGGCGGTCCAGCTGACCGCCGCGATGATCCGCTTCGCCGTTTCCCGCCGCACGGGGGACTTCACCGCTGCTGCGGCGGCCGCCGCCTGCGCCGCGGCCCTGGTCCGCGGGTCCTCGGACGGCGCGCTGGCCCGCCACCCGGAGATCCGTGCCCGCGTGCTGGCCGCCCGCGGGGTTGCCGAGCTGTCGCTGGGCCGCTTCGACGAGGCGGCCCGTGTTCTCGATGCCGGGGTGACCGCCGCAGCCGCGTCGGGAGAAGATCGCCTAGGCGTCCGCTGCCTTGCCCAGCTCGCGCTGGCGGAGGCCTTGCGCGGCCGGCTTGGCCGCGCCGCCAAGCTGGCCTGCCAGGCCACAGCGGCCCGCCCGGACGATGAGCGGCCGCAAGGCGAGCACCCTGATCCCGCCGCGCTCACCGCACTCGCGTGGGTGCACCTTGAGCGGCATGAGTTGCGCGAGGCGCGGAGCCAGCTCAAGGAGGCGGATACCGCCCTCAGGCTGAACCCGGACAGGCTGCTCGAGGCGGTCGCCTGTCTGGTCGCCGCGGGTGACGGCCTCGCCGAAGGGCACGCCGACGTGGCCGCGCAGTTCGTGGCCCGGGCGCGATCGGGCGGGCCTGTTCCTGCGTGGCTCGACCACAGGCTCGACCTGGCGCAGTCGTGGGCGCTGGCGGCGAGAGGCGACATCGAGCCAGCGCTGGCTGCCGCCAAGCGGGCCGATTGCGGCAGTTCGCCCGAAGCGGCGGTCACGCTTGCCCGCACCTGGGTAGCTGCCGGCGACCGTGATAACGCCCGGCGTGTGCTGGCCCCGGTGCTGGCGGCACGTGAGGGGGTGCCCGACCGGGTTCGTGTGCAGGCGCATCTGGTGGCCGCCCGGCTCGGCTACAGCGCCGGCGACCGCGCACGAGGGCGGCGATCACTGGAATCTGCGCTTCGGCTGGCCGAACGTGAGCGGCTCAGGCTGGCGTTCATCCTGGAGCGCGGCTCGATACGGCCGCTGCTCCAGCGAGACCCCGACCTGATGCAGACGTACCGGGACCTGCTGCCATCGGCCCTATGGGGCAATCAGCCGGCCGCTCCACGTGGCGCCGCGGCACAGGACACGGCAACAGTGCCCGCGGTAGAGCCGCTGACCGAACGCGAGCGGGAAGTGCTGCGGCACGTCTCGGGCATGCTGACCACCGCCGAGATAGCCAGAGAGCTCTACATCTCGACCAACACCGTGAAGTCACACATCAAGAACATCTGCCACAAGCTGACGGTGAATCACCGCGGCGAGGCGGTCCGCCGGGCCCGCCAGCTTCAGCTGATTTGACGACCGTCGCCTCCCCCTTGTGGGTGATGCTGCGGCCAGGCCCTGGACGTCAGCATGGCAGCGGCAGAAGGAGGTAGCCGTGGCCGAGCACTATGACGTGATCATCATCGGGACCGGGGCAGGCGGGGGAACGCTGGCACATACCCTGGCCGGCTCGGGCAAGAAGATCCTGCTGCTTGAACGCGGGAACTTCCTGCCACGTGAGATGGGCAACTGGAACCCGCGGACGGTGTTCGTGGACGGGAAGTACATTTCCAAGGACACCTGGTTTGACCTGGCGGGCAAGGCGTTCCAGCCGCATGTGCACTACTTCGTCGGCGGTGCCACCAAGCTGTACGGGGCGGCCCTGTACCGGCTGCGCCCTGAGGATTTCGGGGAACTGCGGCACGTGGATGGCATCTCCCCGGCGTGGCCGCTGGGCTACGACGACTTCGAGCCCTGGTACACCGCTGCTGAGCAGCTGTATCAGGTGCATGGCAACGGGGGGGAGGACCCGACCGAGGGGCACCGGTCGGCACCGTACCCGTGGCCTGCGGTGTCACATGAGCCGCGGATCGCGGAGATCTCCGCGGGCCTGGAGAAGGGCGGGTATCACCCGTTCCACGCCCCGTGCGGGATCCTGCTGGATGAGGCCGACCGGGCGCGCAGCAACTGCATCCGGTGCACCTGGTGCGACGGCTACCCGTGCCTGGTGCATGCCAAGTCCGATGCCGAGGTCATCGCGGTCCGCCCGGTGCTCGGCCGCAGCAACCTCACCTTGCTGACCGGGGCCGAGGTGACCAAGCTGCAGACCGATCCCGCCGGGCGGACCGTCACGGGGGTGGTGGTCACCCGCGACGGTAACGACGAGGTGTATCAGGGCGACATCGTGGCCTTGTCCGCCGGTGCGGCCAACAGCGCCAAGATCTTGCTGAACTCGGCCAGCGACGCCCACCCGCACGGTCTTGCGAACGGGTCGGACCAGGTGGGGCGGAACTACATGTTCCACAACTGCCTGGCCGTGGTCGCCCTGTCCAAGGAGAAGAATGACACGGTGTTCCAGAAGACCCTGGGCATCAACGACTTCTACTTCGCTACCAAGGACTACGAGTATCCGGCCGGCAATATCCAGATGATCGGCAAGTCCAACGCCGAGGCCATGCGCGGCGAAAAACCCGAAACCACCATGTTCGCCCCGGAGTGGACGCTGTCGGATGTGGCCGAGCACGCGGTCGACTTCTGGCTCACCACCGAAGACCTGCCGGTCCCGGAGAACCGGGTCACCACCGACGCCGACGGCAACGTTCACCTGGCCTACAAATCCACTAACGACGCCGAGGCCGCCCAGCTCTACCAGGAGCTGAAGAAGATCATGAACCACACCGGGATGGCCGCCCACCACGTGCTCGGCAAGAACTTCTACATGAACATGAGCATCCCGGTCGCCGGGTGCGCGCACCAGGCCGGCACCTGCCGGTTCGGCGCCGACCCGGCCACCTCGGCGCTCGACGTCAACTGCAAGGCCCACGAACTGGACAACCTCTACGTGGTGGACACCAGCTTCTTCCCCAGCATCGGCGCGGTGAACCCGGCGCTCACCGCGATGGCCAACGCCCTGCGGGTAGGCGACCACATCACCCAGCGGCTCACCGCCTGATACAGGCAAGCGCATGGCTACCAAGGCCGAGGCCAACACCGTCTACGCGGCCGGGCTCATCCAGGGCATCGCCCTGGTCACCTTCCCGGCCGCGAGCACGATCTTCACCGAGCCCAGCCAGTACGGCCTGTCCAACACCCAGTAAGGCGCCATGTTCCTGCCGCAGGTGGTGACGGCGGTAACGGGCTCGCTGCTGGGCGGACGGCTGGCTCAGCGGTTCGGGATCAAACGAGTGTTCCTGGCCGGCCTGGCCGCGGACCTGGCCTCGATGGTGCTGCTGATCATCAGCCAGTTCTTCACCTCCGACCAGGCCGTGGCCTACACCCACCGCCTGCCTGGGGGCAGGCTTCGGCCTGACGGTGCCGGCCATCAACGAGCTCACGGCCGCCTTTCACCCGGACCGGGTAGATGGCTCCGTGCTCGTGCTGAACGCGTTGCTGGGCTTGGGCACCGCACTGGCGCCGGTATTCGTGGCGATCTTTGTCGGCCTGGGGTTCTGGTGGGGCCTGCCGGTCATGTCGTCGGTGCTGCTGCTCGTGCTGATCGCCGTCAGCGCAGGTCTGCCATTGCGTCCCGAAGCACGCGAGCAGACCACCACAACCGGCCGCCGCGCCGGAATCCCGCGGCTGTTCTGGATCTACGCTCGCCCGCAAGAGCCCGGCCGAGGTCATGGTCCCCGCGTCCACGTCATGACGGGCACCAGCGGGTTTCTCACCCGGCTGGGTGATGTGACCGCCACCGCTATCCGGGGGTAATGGGCTCAAACCGGGCGCCTCTGCGCCCGGGCCGGCCCCTAACCACGAGGGGGGCTCCATGAGCACCGCCGAAGCCGAAGGCCGCACGATCCGGAGCCTGATTCCGGCTCGTCTTGACCGGCTGAACTGGTCGCCGTTCCATACCCGGCTGGTGTGCGGCCTGGGCGGCGCGTGGATCCTCGACGGGCTGCAGATCACGGTGGCCAGTTCGGTCAGCGGTGAGCTGACCAAGTCCGCCACGCTGGGCATGACCTCGACCCAGGTAGGGCTGATCGCCTCGATCTACCTGGTCGGTGAGATGATCGGCGCGCTGGTGTTCGGCA
>Ga0070734_10005819_pt1 | contig 10662 bp, 8 predicted proteins | sample Coa_R1_8_FD_66444 | JGI IMG/M metagenome (GOLD analysis project Ga0070734, IMG submission 66444) | Surface soil microbial communities from Centralia Pennsylvania, which are recovering from an underground coalmine fire - Coalmine... | ecosystem: Environmental > Terrestrial > Soil > Unclassified ... | reverse complement strand
GCCTCGGCCGCCGCCCACAAGCGTCGTTGGCGTTCGTTCAACAGCGGCTGCAACCGCTCATACTTCTCTTTCAGCTGCGCTGGTGTCGTCATGCAGCTGTTAGATCAAATGCACCGTCAGATGGCAACCTTGATCGTGCGCTTATCCTCAGCTGAGGAGATTCGACGGTACCACCGTCATCGGCATCCCACTCGTTGTCGCATTTTGCCTGTACGGAAAGCTCCAGATGCTGGCGGTACTGCTGGACGAGTCAAGCGCATCGACATAGATGGTGCCATCGACCGGGCTAACGGTCAGACTTCGCGCACCAGCCACCGGGGTGGTGCTGTACATCGTCTGTGTCCCGGTGGATGGGTCGACCCGTACCAGGCTGCCATCTCCGTTCAGCACGATGAGTTTTCCATCGATGTCCGTTACGATGCCCATGGGGTTAGTCAGTAGAGGCGTACCCGTCAAGATGGGAGTCGGCGTGATGGGATTCTGCGTGAGGTTAAAGTCCCAGATTGCGGGCGTGCCTGCGCCGGCATCCACGACGTAGAGATTGCTGACCCCATCCGTGGCGATGCCTCTTGGATCTTTGAAGACGTTTTGGCTTGGCAACGGGGGACCGTATACAAGGGTCTGGCTATGGTTATTCCCGGCCGCTATGTCCGCCGCGCTGGCATTCGGGTTGATCACGACAAGGTCCGGCGCCTTCTGCTTGGGGCTGACGCCTTCTATTTGTGTTTGAAAGCCGGCGGTGCCCGAGCAGATGACGTAGATCATCGGCTGTGGGCCGTTAACGTACACCATGCCAGCCGGCCCAGCCATCAATGACTGGTTGGCGGCAATCACGCTCTCTGCGCCGCTGACCGGGTTTACCTTGATGACACCACCCGCACCCTGCCCGAACGCGGTTCGATCCGCGACGAAGAAATTACCGTTGCCGTCTTGGGTGACCGCAACGGGCGTGGACATGAGCCCTTGACGGGTCGAGAATGCTGACTGGTTGGATGAGATCGGGGCTGTAGGGTCGATGGCAATCACGCCGGTCTGTGTTGCCTCCAGGCCGTCAAACGTGCTCTGACCCTGTACTGAGGGACTGTTTGCCACCAGGATGGTCCCGGTCTGAAGCGACAAGAGTGTGCGGTCCTCCAGTGATTCTAACAACAGCGAGCGCCTTGGCCGCCCTGCCTGGCAGGGGGTTACACGAAAGCTTTTCCTTCGCGAGAAAAACATAACCGTCTCTCCATTTCCAGCCCCCACAACAGGAACACCCGGAGCGTGCACGATTCGGCAATGCCAACCCGAAGCGTTTGCGAGGAAGGCCTCGCTCATGCTTCCGGCCGGCGTGTTGTGACCCTACGCACCCTCGCAAGCTGTTCGCTGTTCGCGGAGCCTGCAAGGTTTAGGAATGGGATCCAGGTCGAGGAAAAATCTGGTCGAGGAAAAATCTGGATGTGATGTTCGGTTGGCCCATGGGTCCTCTCGTTCCGAAACGGTGAGATTACCGAGCAGGACCGGTGCATGCCCAAAGACAAGCGGGGTCCCGTGGTAACGTGGGATATCCACTCATCTTTTCGGTAGCCTGGCGACCCCTGTGGGGCCCATGGCTTTGCGTCCCCGCCTTGCGACGGGTTTGCCCTTATCGAAGATGGTGAGGCCGCAACCGGCCTCAGTGCGGTACCGGAGACGGAAACTTGCCGGTGCCGCGGGCATCCTCACCGTCTAAACTGAACCGTAGCTCAGCACTCGTGCATCGTCAAACTGCACAAACGGCCGTCGCCAAGCAGATGGCCAACGCCAAACACGGTTGGTTCAACATTTGCCATTCTGACATTTCGACATTGGGCCTTTGCTTTTGACTAGAGTAGGAACGATAACTACACTGGAGGCTGGTGATTTCGGACACCAGCGTGCGCAAATTGGGGCGGCGGCCACCTTGGAGTTGTCGCGTGCGCACCTCAAGATGATCGCGGAGAACCATCTGCCGCGGGCTGCGAACGGCGGATGCGTCCTCCGGCAAATGGGACGGTTTACCCATGAGAACTACTTCTTTGTGGACGGGTGTCGCCGGGCGAGTACGCGCGGAGCCGCGCACGCTCCAGAGGCCTTTGGACAGGAAAATCTTAGCTGGGAGGTTGTTCTGTTCCGTCATCGTCTGTGCAGTGATTCTTCTCGGGCAGCGCCTGACGGCGGGTTTTATCACGACGCCCCAATACGCCGTAGGCGCCGGGAGCACCTCCGTGGCCGTTGGGGATTTCAACGGCGATGGGATCCCCGATCTCGCCCTGGCCAACTATGGAAGCTCTCCCAACTATACCGACGGCGGCGTAACAATTTTGCTGGGCAACGGCGACGGTAGCTTCCAATCTCCGCAGAGTTACCGCGTCAACGCGGCATCTCTCTCTGTGGCAATCGGGGACTTCAACAGCGATGGCAAGCTGGACCTAGTTACAGCAAACGGGAATGGCACGATCACCGTGCTGTTGGGCAATGGCGATGGCACCTTTCGAGCCCCACAGAGCTTCGCGCCTGGGTTCTTGGACCTCAAGTCTGTGGTGGTAGCGGATTTCAACGGCGACGACAGGCTCGACTTAGCCATAGCAGGCGACATCAATGATTTCGGCGGTGTAGTAAGTATCTTGCTTGGTAAGGGCGATGGCACATTTCAGCCACCGCAACATTATGCGCTTGGCTCCGCGGTCTTCGTGGCCGTGGGCGACTTTAACGGCGATGGCATCCCCGATCTTGCCGCCCTGGGCGGTATCGGTGTCAACATCTTTCTCGGCAATGGCGACGGCACATTTCAGCCGGCTCATGGTTATGCCGTGGACGGATCGGCTGTAACGGTGGGCGACTTCAACGGCGACGGCATCACTGACCTCGCCGTAGCGGGTGGCAGTGTGCGAATCCTGCTTGGCAATGGGGATGGCACCTTCCAGCGTGGCCAAGCGTATGCGGATGGCAACACGCAATTATCCGTCGCGGTGGGAGACTTCAACCACGACGGCCATCTTGATCTCGCCATCGGCACGGAATCGGGAGCGGTGAGTATCTTCATAGGAAATGGGGACGGAACGTTCCAACCCCCGCAAGGCTTTGCGACTCAGGGATACTTCCTGGCCGTGGCGGACTTCAACGGCGATGGCTATCTCGATATCGCCGCCGCGGGCGGGGGGGTGTTCATCCTGCTAGGCAAGGGCGATGCTACCTTCCAGGCTGCCCCGGTGTACGCAGTGGACTTCGAGATTATCTCTGCGGTGGTGATGGGCGATTTCAATGGCGATGGCATCCCCGACCTGGCGGTGGCCAACAGTCTCGGCCTCGGCACGGTCCTGATCCTGCTGGGCAAGGGCGACGGCACCTTCCAGCCTGCTCAACGGTATCCGGCGGGTTTCCATCCTACCGCCTTGGTCGTGGCTGATTTTAACGGCGACGGCATCTCCGATCTCGCCGTCCTCACCCGCGATTCTCCGAGCGCCGTGCAGATCTGGTTCGGCAATGGGGATGGCACCTTCCAGGTAGGTCCTAGCTACGCGGTCGGCAAGTATGCCGCCTCCCTAGCGGCCGGCGATTTCAACGGCGATGGTGCCCCCGACTTGGTGGTAGCGAATACTGGAATCTTCTTCGATTTCGACCCGACGGTCAGTGTGTTATTGAATCGCGGCGATGGCACCTTCCAATCGGCGCAGAGCTACGCGGTCGGCGCCTATCCCTCTGCGGTGGCCGTGGGCGATTTCAACGGGGACGGCCATGTCGACCTCGTGGTGATCCTCGGCGGCGGGCCGAGTTCAAACACCTACAGCGTCTTGTTGGGCAACGGCGACGGCACGTTTCAGCCGGCAAACCCTTACACCATCCCCTTCTTTCCCTACTTCGTGGCCGTGGGCGATATCAACGGCGACGGCATCCTCGACCTCGCTGCAACAGTCCCCGATGCCAGCGTGATTATCCTGCTGGGCAACGGGGACGGCACGTTTCAGGTCACCCAAAACTACACACCGGGCGATGTGGAAGGCCCGATCGCGCTCGGGGATTTCAACAGGGATGGCGCTCTGGACTTCGTTGTTGGTCTGAGGGGGGGCGTGGCCGCCGTATCGCTGGGCAATGGCGACGGTACGTTCCAGGCCGCACAACATTTCTCCGTTGGCGACACGCCTCTCCCCATTGCGGTGGCGGATTTCAACGGCGATGGGTATCCGGACCTCGCCGTGGGCTATGCAGGCGGCGTGGCCATCCTGCTCAATGCCGCCGACTGGTGAAGCGACCGACCCCAAGCGCTGGCGCCGCGGCTAGGTGCGCACGCCAAGATGGTCTCGGAGTACGATCTGCCGCAGGCTGCGAACGGGAGATGCGTCCTCCAGATAATGGGATAGTCTACCGATGAGAACCACTTCTTTGCGGACTGCTCTCGCCGGGCGGGTGCGTGCGCTCCCAAGGCCTCTGGGCAGGGAAATGCTAGCCGGGAGGTTGTTCGGTTCCGCTCTCCTCTTCGCCGTGGTTCTTCTCGGGCAGCGCCTGACGGCAGGTTTTATCACGGCGCCCCAGTATGCCGCGGGACCCCATCCACGGGCCGTGGCGGTTGGGGACTTCAACGGTGACGGCATCCCCGACCTCGCCGTGGCGAACTATGGGACCTCTCCCAACTATAGCGATGGCGGCGTGAGCATCTTGCTGGGTAATGGAGACGGCAGCTTCCGGGCTGCGCAGAGTTACCGCACCGGTGGGCCAATGGTGTCTGTAGCGGTGGGAGACTTCAACGGCGACGGCAAGCTGGACGTGGTAACAGCGGGTCGCACGCTGAGCCTGCTGTTGGGCAATGGCGACGGCACCTTCCAGGCCGCACAGAGCTTCGCGTCCGGGTTTGTTGCGGTCGATGCGCTGGCAGCAGGCGATTTCAACAACGATGGCAAGCTCGACCTGGTGGTTGTTGGCGAGTCCAATGCTTTTGTCGATGTCGTGGCCGTTCTGCTTGGCAACGGCGATGGGACCTTCCAATCGCCGCAAACCTATCCCGGAGTGGGGATCTTCGTGGCTACGGGAGACTTCAACGGCGATGGCAATCTGGATGTCGTCACCCAGGATGGCACCGGGGTGGCGATCCTCCTTGGCAATGGGGATGGCACCTTTCATGCGGGGCCGACCTACCCGGGGGGTGGACAAGCGGCGGCCGTGGGCGACTTCAACGGTGATGGCATCCCCGACCTCGTGGTTGCGGGAGGCTCGGCAGTGAGGATCCTGCTCGGCAACGGCGATGGCACGTTCCAGGCTGCGCAAGCCTATGCCGCCGGGTTCGACCTACAGTCGGTAGCACTCGGTGACTTCAATCAGGATGGGCGTCTCGATCTCGCCGTGGGCACGGTATCTGGGACCGTGAGTATCCTCGTGGGCAACGGCGACGGCACCTTCCAAGCCGCGCAAGGCTTTGCGACGGGGATCACAAGCTTCGTGGCTGTGGCCGATTTCAACCGCGATGGCCATCTTGATGTTGCGGCGTCGGGAGACGCGGGCCTGTTCATTCTGCTGGGCAAGGGCGATGCCACCTTCCCGGCCGCCAGGACCTATGCGCTAGACACCGTTAGCCCGCCGTTGGCGGTGGGCGACTTCAACGGCGACGGCATCCCCGACCTTGCGGTGGCCAACGCGATCGTAAGCGGCACCGTCCAGATCCTGCTCGGCAAGGGGGACGGAACCTTCCAGCCCGCCCAGCGTTTTCCGGCCGGCGGGGTACCCATCTTCCTGGTCGTGGCCGACTTCAACGGCGACGGCATCCCCGACCTGGCTGCCCTCGACGATGGTTTCGCGGTGACGATCTTCTTCGGCAACGGCGACGGTAGCTTTACGCCCGGTCCGACGTACGTCGTCGGCCCCGATGCCCGGGTCATGGCCGTCGGGGACTTCAACGGCGACAGCATCGCCGAAATGGCCGCGGTGCTTGCCAGCTGCGAGCCGGAGCGCGCGGACTGCAATTGATCCACCGGTGCCTCGTGGCACACTCAACGTTGGCCTGGCGGCGTAAATGCACGGCACTGCGCCCGCCAGCGCAGCCAATGATCCACGAGTACCAAGGCCATCATCGCCTCGCCCATCGGCACGAAGCGCGGCAACAGACAGGGATCGTGCCGTCCGCGCGTCACGATCTGGGTCGGTTCGCCGCTGCGGGTCACAGTCCGCTGCGGCTGCGGCAAGCTGCTCGTTGGCTTGATGGCGACCCGGCAAACGATCGGCTCGCCGCTGCTGATGCCGCCAAGCATGCCGCCGTGCCGATTGGTCTCGGTGCCGATCCGCGGACCTTCTTTGGGAATGAAGACATCATTATTGGCGCTCCCGCGGGCGGTGGCGACGCTGAAACCGGCACCGTACTCGAAGGCCATCACGGCCGGCAGCGATAGAAGCCCTTTCGCCAAATCGGCTTTCAATTTGTCAAACACCGGCTCGCCGAGGCCCGGCGGCACTCCGCTGGCCACCAGCTCACATATTCCGCCGATGGAATCCTGCTCTTTGCGAACTTCCTCGATCAGCGCGACCATTTGTTCGGCCGCTATGGGGTCCGGACAACGGACGGGATTCGCCTCGACCTGTTCCAGCGTCACCTGCGTCGGATCGGGCACCTGGGCAACGATCGATCCGACCTGCTTCACGTAGCCCTGGATGCGTATGCCTTGCTGCCCCAACAGCTTCTTGGCGATGGCCGCGGCCGCGACCCGGCACAACGTTTCGCGCGCACTGGAACGCCCACCGCCCCGGTAGTCGCGGAAGCCATACTTGGCATCGAACGTGAAATCGGCGTGGCCGGGACGGTACGTTTCCTGGATGTCGCCGTAATCCTGACTGCGTTGGTCGGTATTGCGAAACAGGATGCCGATGGAGGTCCCATCGGTCCGGCCATCGAAAACGCCCGACCAGATCTCTGGCAGGTCTTCCTCTTTCCGCTGCGTCACAATCTTGGACTGGCCCGGCCGGCGGCGGCGCAAGTCAGGCAGCAAGTCCTCCACGCTCAGCGGCAGGCCGGGCGGACAGCCATCGATGATGGCCAGGTAGCCGGGACCATGACTGACCCCGGCCGTGGTAACGCGAAACAGCTCCCCAAACGAATTGCCTGGCATAATGGCATTATAACCACAACCGCTACGTGCCGTGGCCCGGGGCTGCTACAATGCCTTCGCGGCAAGCCGTTGCCGCCTACCCGGTGTCCGGCTACAAAGGTATTCCGCAGCTTTGGTGCATGGGAATGCGTTTGCCGAAAGGAAGTCCGCGCATGCATCGACTTCTCGTTTGCTGGCTCCTGCTCCTCGGGGCTGCCGAGGTCTCCGCCCAGGCGCCCAAGCAAGCTCCGCCGCCCCGTTACGGAATTGAAGCCAATCTGCGTGATTATTCTCAAGAAACCCCCAAAGATACCCTGGCGTCGGTTCTGCGGGCTATCGAACGCGGGCGGATCAATTATTTGCTGGCCCAGCTCGCCGACCCGGCGTTCGTGGATCAGCGCGTCAAAACCGTCTACGGCGGCGACTTCGACGAGCTGGTTCGAGAAACCACCGCCAAGCTGGCGGATAACCCCACGGCTGTCAAGGAATTGCAGCGTTTCCTCAAGGAAGGGGAATGGGAAGGCGGCGAGAACTCGGCCAATGCCAAATTGAAGGATGTCAAGGATCGGCAGGTGCTGTTTCGGAAAATCGGTACGCGCTGGTATCTGGAGAATCGCCAAAAACCGGAGCCGGCCAAGACAGAACCATGACTTGAGGAAAGCCGATGCCAGAATCCATCGATCTGCGGAGTGACACGGTGACCCGGCCGACGCCCGGCATGTGGGCCGCCATTCAGGCGGCCGAGGTCGGCGACGATGTTTTCGGCGAAGACCCGACCGTCAACCGGTTGCAAGAGCGCGTGGCGGCGTTGCTCGGCAAGGAGGCAGCCCTGTATGTGCCGTCGGGAACCATGTCCAACCAGATTTGCGTGAAGGCCCACACCCAGCCGGGCGACGAATTGCTCTGCGACGCCGGCTGCCACATTTACAACAACGAAGTGGGCGGGCCGGCCGTGCTGAGCGGTGTCATGTGCCGAACCCTTACCGGCGATCGCGGCATCCTCGATGTGAGCCAGCTGAAGGATAAGATTCGGCCCGTGGACGATCATCTGGTCCGCACGCGGCTGGTGGCGCTGGAGAATACACACAACCGCGGCGGAGGAACGGTTTATCCGCTCGAAAAGATTCAGGCCATCAGTGCCTGGGCTCATGAGCACGGCCTGCTCATGCACCTCGATGGTGCGCGCCTGTGGAACGCGATCGTGGCCACGGGCACCCCGGCAGATGAATGGGCGCGGCCGTTTGACAGTATTTCGGTCTGTTTCAGCAAGGGCTTGGGTGCCCCGATCGGCTCGGCGCTGGCCGGCACTCGGGAATTCGTCACGGGGGCGAAGAAGATCCGCAAGCTCCTGGGTGGCGGCATGCGCCAGGCCGGCATTGCCGCCGCGGCCGCACTGTATGCCCTCGACAACCATGTCGAGCGCCTGGCGGAGGATCACCGCAATGCCCAGGTCATCGCCCAGGCCATTGCCGACACGTCCGGTTTCCTTCTGGATCCGCCCCAGGTTGAGACGAATCTCATCTGGTTCGCGATCGACCCCGACTGGGCGACAGCCAAGGAGGTGGCGGCCGTGCTGAAACAACGGGGCATCTTGGTCAGCGCAGCTGGGGGATACCGGATGCGGGCTTGCACCCACCTCGACGTGTCGGCTTCCCAGGCGCTGCGGGTCGCGGAAACGTTTCGGCAGGTGCATACCGCTTTGCCTCACCGTCCGTTTGGCCGGGTTACTGCCAGCAGTGTCCCGCTCTCCTCAGGGCAACGCGGCTAAGAGCCACGGACCCGGAGGTGTCTGGAACTCTAACATCAAAGTTCCAGACACCTCAGGGGCCGTGTTTCCAAACGCTGTGGAGGTTTGCACGATGGAAGAAGGTCTGGAACCGCACGAAGTGATTGAGCGAACGGTGGAACAGCATCACCACGGCCACAAGCCTGGCCACGCGGTGGAGCACTGGAGCCTGACCACCCTTGCCGCCATCACCGCAGCCATGCTGGCCGTCCTTGCCGCGGTGGGTTCGCTCCTATCCGGCCATGCAGCCAACACCGCAATCTTGAAACAAAGCGAAGCCTCGGATCAATGGGCGTACTACCAATCGAAGAGCACCAAGGGCCACATCTACGAAGTCGGACGGGAGATTATTGCCGCGCTCGCCGGGAGTTCTGGCGATGCCAAGGCTTCCCTCGAGCGCTTCGACCAGCAGAAAAGCAAATACGACAAGGAAAAGGAACCGATCCTTGACCGGGCCAAAGAGCTGGAAACGGAAAGCCAGCACGAATTCCGCCAGCACCACTATTACTCACTGGGCATCGCCTCCTTTCAGGTAGGCATTGTGCTGGCTTCCATCTCGATCCTGGTCCGCCATCGGGCAACGTGGTGGCTGAGTTTGGTGGGGGGCCTGCTGGGAATCCTGTTCTTGTCGCGCGGTCTGTTCCTCGGGCCGTGATGTCTCCGGGCTGATCGACAGGCACCGTCATGGACATTCAACCCCTTCATTCCTGGGACTTGACTCGCGCAGAAGCCCGGGCTCTGCAACGGCAGTTGGCGGACCGGGTCGATCAACGTCAGCCGTTGACCGGCTGCGACCTCATCGCTGGAGCCGATGTCTCTTACAACCGGTCTTCCAATATCCTCTATGCCGGCGTGGTGGTCCTGCGGATGGACGATCTGACGATCGTGGAAAAGCGCGGCGTGGCATGCGAAGTAACTTTTCCCTATGTTACGGGACTCCTTTCCTTCCGGGAGACGCCTGCCCTCTTGAAGGTCTTTGCCCAGATCGAGACCAAACCCGATGCGGTGATCGTCGATGGCCACGGTTACTCACATCCGCGCCGGTTTGGTTTCGCGTGCCACGTGGGTCTGTGGCTGAATCTCCCGTCGGTGGGCTGTGCCAAGACCAGACTTATCGGTACGTACAAGGAACCGGGCCGCAGGGCCGGCTCGGTCACACCACTCAAAGCTAAGGATGAAGTCGTCGGCCAGGTCGTGCGGACCAAGACGGGGGTGAAGCCGGTCTTTGTCTCCGTCGGTTACAAGATCGATTTGCGCAGTGCCGTGGAATTGGTGCTCGCCACCTGTCGGGGGTATCGGCTGCCCGAGCCGACGCGGCAGGCTCATCTCCACGTCAATACGCTCCGCCGCCAAGCCTGATGGGCAGGGCGCATTGCGGATAGGTGCCCTTATCCTCCCAACAGCCTTCCCCCGTTCCCTTGATTCTCTAGGGAAACGACTTCCCTCCCGTGCAACCGCCGTTTTAGAAGGAGTTGGCCTTCCGCGCCCAAAGCATTCCCGAGTCCTGTCCCCGGTGGAAGAGCCGCCGCCGGATCATGAAATTGCCTAAACCTTACGTCCCGCCACGACGATACAGAATGTAGAACACGGGAGTGAGCAGGTGAACAGGTACTGCTCGCTTGAGGAAATGCGATGTGGCGGAGGTGCGTCCCTGCGAGTTTGACTATCCTTCGCCATTTGCCCCGGTTAGGGTTCCTGGGTCCACCGGCGGGATGTCGGTGCGGGCAGTCGCTTGAATGGTTTCCCAAAACTCAGCGGAGTCCTTACAACCCGTCACGAGAGTAGGCGCACGATCCCGTCTTCGCGTCT
>Ga0070734_10005818_pt1 | contig 10663 bp, 4 predicted proteins | sample Coa_R1_8_FD_66444 | JGI IMG/M metagenome (GOLD analysis project Ga0070734, IMG submission 66444) | Surface soil microbial communities from Centralia Pennsylvania, which are recovering from an underground coalmine fire - Coalmine... | ecosystem: Environmental > Terrestrial > Soil > Unclassified ... | reverse complement strand
CGGATATCCTCACGGAAGCCGTAGACGCCATCTACGCTCGCAAGCTCGCCGAGGGGTTCGACCCGAAGACGGCGCTCTTCTATCCCAACTTCATCCCCGAGAGCGATCTTTTTCTGGGCCTGGTGGACTATGAGAAGGTGCTGCCCAAAGTCTGGGGTATTTTGGGCTGGAATATTTACCTTTACCACGCCCACCTGATCGTCACCCCGCCGTGTGGAAAGCCCAAGGATGAGAAAACGTTCGGCTGGCATCAGGACAGCGGCCGGGTCAACGTGGAGATGGAGAGCCATCCACGCCCCCGCCTCTCCCTGAAAGTCGCCTATTTTCTCTCCGACCTGACGGCTCCGGACCGGGGCAACTTCTGGATCCTTCCGCGCAGCCATCTGTGGGACGCGCTTGCCCTCCCCGGCGAGGGGGTCGGGCAGCCGCAGGGCGCCATGCCGGTCTGCGTCCACCCCGGAACGGCGGTCTTCTTCGACCGAAGGCTCTGGCACACGGCCAGCCCGAACTGGTCGGACATCACGCGCAAGGTACTGTTCTATGGCTACGGCTACCGCTGGATCCGCACTAAAGACGACATGACCGTGCAGGACCTCTGGCCGCGCTCCGATCCGATCCGCCGGCAGATGCTGGGCGGGGGCGTCAACTGCAACGGCCACTACACCCCGACCGACGACGACGTGCCCCTGCGCGTCTGGCTGCGCGACCATAGTCCTGAAGAAGCCCAGTAAAATCCACTCATATCAACATAGTAACATTACCGGCACGAGCGCCAGGAATCGGGGCGTATCATGCCCCCAGGAGACGATCAGAATGGGAACGCTCAATACGTTGCAATGCCGCTTTTTATACGCCGGGCTGTTTGCGCTGGGCGGCCTGGCAATTCTCTCCGTCTGCGCCTCTGCAAATGACGGCGGGATCGCGTTCGGCGGCTCGCCCGGCCTGCTGCGCGGGCATCCGTCGGTGAGTATGACCAGCGAAGTCGTCAAGATCACGATCCAGGGGCATCAGAGCCGCGTCGTCTGTGATTTCGTCTTCACGAATCATGGCCCTGCGTGCCGCGTGCGCATGGGCTTTCCGGATGAGGGCTACGGCGCCAGCGATCCCGATGAGGAGGAAGCAGACTTCAAGGACAAGCCTCCGCATACCACCTTCACCTCCTTCCGCTCCTATGTAGATGGCAAGCCGACGGCGACGAAGCTGATCCGCGCCAACACCGAAGGCCATTACTGGCATACTAAGACCGTCTTTTTCCCTGCCAACAGCGCGCTTCATATCCGCGATGTCTACACGCAGGATATCGGCGGCGGTATTGTTCAGGCGGGCCAGAAGGGGGGACAGGCCGATCAGGTCGGGTATGTTCTGCATACAGGCGCCTCCTGGCATGGCCCTATCGGCCGTTCCGAGATAGACATCACCTTCCCCGCCAAACTGATCCACGGCGCACTTCGGCCGGTCCCGGTCCGCCGCATTAGCAAGGCAAAGAACGACCCGCGCTGGCTCAAAAGTCGTGTCGCGCCCAATGTCATCGTTTGGGAAGGCCCGTGCGCGCCTACGGTTCATGGCCGGACCCTGCGCTTCGTGCGGACGAATTGGCGTCCGAAAGCGAGCGATGATATTGAGCTGACCTACAACTACCGGCTGAGCCAATAGAGACCATACATGATTGATCTTAACCGAGCCGTCGTGGTCGTACCCCCGGATTTGAGCTACTCGGAAACGAAGGCCGTCACGATGCTGGTGGAAGAGGTGCAGAAGCGCGCCCAGATCCGCTGGTCGGTCGTCGAGGAATCGCCTGACAAGGATGTACCAGTCATCCAGGTCAAGAGAGGTGAGGGAAAAGCCGAGGGATATGCGCTGCGAGCCGTGACCATTGCAGCGGCGCGGGGCGTGGAAATTGCCGGAAATGATGCGCGGGGCGTGCTCTTCGGTATCGGGCGGCTGCTGCGGAATCTGCGAATGGAGCGGCAACAGGTGGCCGTGCCGGATGATCTGGACATCGTCTCCGCGCCGCACTCTCCGCTGCGGGGCCATCAGCTCGGCTACCGGCCCAAGACCAACTCTTACGATGGCTGGGACCTCGCCCTCTGGGAGCAGTATATCCGCGACCTGGCGGTCTTCGGCGCCAACGCCATTGAGCTGATCCCTCCCCGCTCGGACGACGATGCGGACAGCCCCCATTTCCCCCTGCCGCCGATGGAGATGATGGTCGGCATGTCCCGCCTGCTCGATGAGTACGGCCTGGATGTCTGGATCTGGTACCCGGCTATGGACCCGGACTATGCCGATCCCGGCACGGTCGCCTTCGCGCTGGAGGAGTGGGGCGAAGTGTTCCGGCAGTTGCCGCGCGTAGACGCCGTGTTCGTGCCCGGCGGCGATCCCGGCCACACGGAGCCGAGGGTCCTGATGAATTTTCTGGCGCAGGTCGCGCCGGTCCTGTGCGCGCATCACCCGAACGCGCAGATGTGGGTCGCGCCGCAAGGCTTTACGCAGGCATGGCTGGACACGTTCCTGAGCATCCTGCAAGAGGAGCGGCCCGACTGGCTGAACGGCATCGTCTTCGGGCCGCAGGTGCGCATTCCCCTGCCCCGCCTGCGCGCGCTGGTCCCTGAACAGTACCCCATCCGGCACTATCCGGACATCACGCATACGAAAGAGTGCCAGTACCCGGTCCCGAACTGGGACTGGGCTTATGCCCTAACGGAAGGGCGGGAGAGCATCAACCCGCGCCCGCTCGGCCAGGCGCAGATCGTGCGGGCGCTGCAGCGCTACACCATCGGCTCCATCACCTACTCGGAAGGCTGCAACGACGACGTCAACAAGGCGGTGTGGAGCGCGCTGGAATGGGACCCAGAGGCGGACGTGGTCGAAATCCTTCGCGAGTACAGCCGCACTTTCATTGGCGAGCCGTATACAGACACGTTCGCGCAGGAGCTGCTGGCCCTGGAGCGCAACTGGCAGGCGCCGCTCTTGATCAATGAGGGCGTCACGACCACCCTGCAGCAGTTCCAGGCGATGGAGCGGGCCGCCTCGCCGCAGGTTCTGCTCAACTGGCGCTTCCAGCAGGCACTCTACCGCGCCTATTACGATGCCTTCGTCCGCCGCCGCCTGCTCCACGAGCAGGATCTGGAGGAGCAGGCGATGGAAGCCCTGCACAGCGCGCCGGCACGCGGCGCCCTTGCTGCGCTGCAAGCCGCCGAGGAAACGCTGGACCGGGCGGCTGTGCCGCAGGTCGGCCTCGACTGGCGCGCCCGCCTCTTCGAATTGGCGGAGGCGCTGTTCCAGAGCATCCGTATGCAGTTGAGCGTAGAGCGATACCAGGCCATCCACATCGAGCGCGGCGCGAACCTCGACAGCGTAGACGTGCCGCTCAACAACCGCGTCTGGCTGAAGCAGCAGTTCGCGGCGATCCGCCAGGAGCCGGACGAGGCCGAGCGGCAGCGGCAGATCGCGCGGATCGTCCATTGGACCGATCCCGGACCAGGCGGCTTCTATGACGAGCCGGGTAATCTCGCGCGGCGGGACCATCTGCTCGGCGGCCACGACTTCGCCACCGATCCCGGCTGCTACGAATCCACGCGCATCGGCTTCTCGGACCTGACCGGCCGCCTCGCCTGGGGCCGTCATGCCGAAACCCTCTACGACACGCCCCTCAAAATGCGCTACACCGATCTCGATCCGCACGCTGTCTACACGCTGCGCATCGTCTACGGCGGTGATGATGGCCGCAAGCTCCGCCTCGTCGCCAACGACGCCCTCGAAATCCATCCTTACCTGGCCAAGCCCCTGGAGGGTACGCTCCTGGAGTTCGATATTCCCCCTGAAGCCACCGCAAGCGGCGAGCTGACGCTTACCTGGGCCCGCGAGCCGGGCTTAGGCGGCAACGGGCGCGGCTGCATGGTTTCTGAAATCTGGCTGCTGCGCCGCTGACCCGTGGATGCCTGGAATCGCTGAAAACTCGACCCGGCTCCTGGCAGGAGCCAGAAATATCAACAAGGAAGAGGAAGGAGCCACCAATGATCTCGAAACGAACGGTCTGTCTTCTGGTCCTGGGCGGCAGCCTGCTGATCGGCTATGCTTTCGGTTGCGGGGAGGGCAATGGCCTTCCCGTGTTAGGCCATGTCGCCTCCTACTGGCCGCTGCATCCCGGAGACACCTGGAACTACACGGTGACACATGCCGGCACTACCACTACGGACGCCGCGCAGCAGGTGGTGGGAGCGATGACCATCCTCCACGCCGAATCGGTCCTGCCGGTTCAGCAGTCGGAGGACGGGACGCCCACCGCGACGCTCTATATGGCGGTGGCGCCGCTGGGCGGCTGGCAGATTGTTGAGACAGACAGTTTCAGCCCGGTCGCAGGAACCAACTTCTTCCGGACCCCGCTGCAGATACCAGACAGTCTGCGGCCTGGCGTGCCCTCCACGCAGCAGACCCCCTGCCAGGGCACGGGGGCCGGCGCAAACGCGTCCACCGCGACCCTGACCATCACGCTGCAGCGGGATACGCAGACCGTCACCGTGCCGGCGGGCACGTTTACCGGCTGCATCCAGGTGATCACCATGCAGAAGGTGCTGGATTCCGCCGGCAATCCGATCTCTTATGGGCACGGCTCCACGCGCACCCTGTATCTGGCGCCGCAGTTCGGCGCGGTGAAAGTCACCGACGATACTGGCGAGACGCTGGAGCTGACCTCCGCCACTGTCAACGGCACATCCATCCCCTGATAAGTTGTTGATGTCCTTCGCAACGGTCGCGGCTGCATGGTCTCCGAAATCTGGCTCCTCCGAAATAATCTACTGGTTATTCCCTCGAAGTGCTAGATCAAGACAGAATCTTGCATGGACTTGTACCAACCACCTGACTGATGGAATACATTTCGGCTATGGGGATTAGGGGATGGAAAGCCTGCCCGCTTCTCCTCCTCTTTGAGAAGTGGAATGTCTGCCTGGACGCCAGGATTCCACATACTTTTCCTTGTAGTCTAAATTTCAACGATTGAAATTACAACTAGGAGGAACGGGAGATTTACACGCATCTGCTGTCAAGAGATCGACAATATAAGAAATACCTACACATATCGCAAAACCGGCTGCTGTGGGTTGTGCAAATATGGCCAAGAATACACCCATACCGGTACACCAAACCTCTAACGTTACCGCCAATTTGTGGATATCACACCCAGTATCTTCAAATGAGGTGCCAGAAGGGTCATGCGCAATGAGGGCACGGTTTTGCACGTAAGCGTACACATTGATCCCTCCTGAATAGCGGATCGGATCGCGTGTCAAGAAGCGGCCTGTGCCCGCGTCGTAATAACGGTGCGTCAGCAGTTGCAGCCCTGTCTCGACGTCCGTGTAGTAGCCGAACTGAGCCCCGAAGCCGAAGGGATCACCGGTCGGACCACCTGCTTTCGCAGCCCCGAAGCCGTCGTAGACATGGCTGGAGAGTACGTTACCGCTTGCATCCAGCTTTTGAGCCACATTGCCCTGCGGATCGAAAGTATAGAAGACGTTGGTGGATGTCGTACGCCGGGAGACGAGCCCGTTTGTAGAAGATGTGTTGACGGCCTGCACGTTGCCGGAAGCGTCCAGCTCACAGACAGGGAAGGTGCCATCATATAGAAAATAGCTTCGCCCTCCACTGCCCTGCTTCCAAGCCCGCAGTCCGTCCCCAGTGTAGTCGGCAGTAAAGGAAGCTCCCACTCCCGTCAGCCGGTTCTCTTCATCGAATGCCAGGGTAGCGCCTTGATAAGTGGATGGGTTCCCATTGCCATCATAGGCGTAGCCGGAATTGGTGATCTGGTTGTCTGTGTTGAAGGTATTGGTTGCACCTCGGAAAGTGGTCGGGTTTTCGGCGAGATCAAACACGCAGTTATCCGTATAGCCGCCCGCTCGCGCCGATTGCTCCTGGGTCAGCTCGTTCTTGCTGTCGTAAGCGTAGGTGGTCAGACCGCCATCGGCGGGAACCGCCGGCATAGAAGCGGTCATCGTCGTACGGTTGCTGGCGGCATCATAAGCCATGCCGGTGAAGCTTGAGAGCACCGTTCCGCTCGCCGTCTTGTTGGTCAGGCTGGTCGGCTGATTGCGGGGATCGTAACCATAGCTGCTGATGACCCCGTTGGGCAGAGTCACCGTTTTCAGCAGGTGGTTATCGGTATAGCTGCAGTTGGTGGTCTCGTTGAAGGGATTGGTCAGGCTCTGAAGCAGGCCGTTGCCTGTGTAGCCGTAGGTAAAGTTTCCCGCCGGCGTGCTCATGCCCTGGCGGCTGCCATCGGGATAGTAGCTATAGGCGATGGACTGAGCGGATAAGCTGTTATAGGTGGTCTTTACATTGGTGACCAGACCATCGTCGTCATAATTGATGGTCTGGCTGCCCGTGCCATCTGTTATGCCCGAACGGCGGCCATAAGCATCGTAGGTGAAGGCGACGTTGTGTCCGGTATCGGCAGGGTACTGGATGTTGGTCAGCAAATTCTCAGGATCGTTGTAGACGTAATAGGTTTTGATCCCACGCCCATCAACGCGGATGAGAACGTTACCCATGGGGTCGTAGGCTGTGAACTTGACCGTGTCGCCTTTCGGATACTTGATGGAGGCCAGGTAGCCGGCCGGACTGTACGAATAGGTGGTCTTGTTTCCCGCTCCGTCGGCAAGGGTTTGGAGGCGGTAGAACGCATCGTAGGTATAGGTGAACGGATCGATACTGCCGGAACGTGACAGCAATTCGCCTTCTTTTCCGTACTTGAGTGCGACCTGCCTTACCTGCTGATCGCTCTCATCATAGATGATGGCGCCGAGCAGGGGACCGCCGATGTAGAGGTAGTTGAGGGCTATAGAACTGTTGCCAGGTCCAGTCTCGCCGGTGGCAGGGAAGGTGAACACGGTGGGCTGGCCGGCGAGGTTATAGTCAACGGTCGTCGTGTTGTTGGCCTGGTCCGTGAAGGAAGAGGTCCTGCCAAGACTATCGTAAGTCATATTGACGGTCTTACCCAGATTGTCGGTGATAGCTAGCGGCTCCTTGACCGCCGGATTGGAACCATAATCAAGCGTGTACGTTATGCTGCTAACACTATTGTTGCCGGGAAAAGTGATCGTGACCGGATCGCCCAGGTTGTTGTAGGTAAACGAGTAGGCTATCGTAGAAGTACTGCCCGTGGTGCCGGGCATGGGAAAGGTGAGCTGTTTGAGAATTCCGCTCGGTTCGTAGTATTGCAATGTGGTCGGGGACTTACTTCCATCCTGCTCGGAAGTCAGCTCTCCCAGTTGAAAGGCTGAGTAGTCGTATGTGTATATCGTTACTGTATTACGGGGAGAGGGTCTGATCATTTTCAATATGTTGCCGAACACATCCACGACAAAATTCCAGGTATGGCCATTGCCGTCCATAATGGAGACCGGATAGTACGGATCCGCACCGCTCATATCATAGATGAATGTTAACTCTGCGACACCGGGCGGGGGATTGTTTCCGGTTCCATTTGCATTGGTTGTTGATGTCAGGCTCATGTTGGTATCGAAGCTAATGGTATAGGAATAGACCGTCACGCCTTTCGCACTCTTCACCGTCACCTGGGTATGGGATGTATCCACGTACGAATAGACATGGGCATTGCCATTCCCATCGACCAGGCTGCTGATCGTGCAGGTGTTCGGATTATAATTGAGTGTGGCCGTGCTGGCCCCTGTGCCTGTCGGTGAGGGAACGGTGATGCTGCGCAGGAAGCGTACCTGCTCTTGATTCTCTCCGTTGCCTACCAGTTGGTAGCCGTAGGTGTAGCGGAGAGGCGCATCGGGCGTTGCCGTCTTGACGATCTCCGAGACGCCTTGCAGCTCCTGGTAAAACTGCTGAAAGTTCTGTGAGATGTTCAAATTAGAATAGTTCTGGATATTATAGTAGATGCTGCGCCCGTAGGCATCCGAGACAGAGGTGATGTTCCCCGACCCATCCGCCGATCTCTGGACCGTCAATAGCGTCGTGCCGGTCCCGTTGGACCCGGTGGAGATGCTCGTCAGCAGAGGCCAATCGAAGGCGGTGGGCGGAGATGTATAGTTGAAATAGAGGCTATTGCCCACATGGTCGCGGATCTGGGCCAGAGCATAGCAGTTGACGTTGGGGATCACGTCCGTGGTGATCCACTGCGTCCGGTCGGGAAAAGTGATGGTGTAGGTGCCGGACGTATTGTTGGGATCGTAGTCCCATTCGACCAGCATCCTATCGCCCAGTTGTGTAAAGCAGCCTATGCGTGGTTTGGCGGCAGAAGGCGCCTGGGTTGCAATGAAAGATGAGCGCGCTCCATCCTCATACACGACGTATTTGGTGCCGGTGCTTCCGCCGGTAGGATCATAGACCCCCACATTATAGTGTTGCGACCATCCTTCACCGAAATCGTTGCATTGATAGGTCGGATCGCCTGAAATATAACCATCCCCCATTTCGCGCAGGCTGCCATAGCTGCGTCCCCAACGCACGGCAGGACCCTGTGGGTTGTAAACGACCAGGTCGTCCTGGGGATGATAATCTTCCTCACCGGTTGCCAGGTTGACAGGATCTCCGCTGCTGGCTCCGTCGTCCCCACCTCCGCTGCCGTTGTCGGTAGGGGTCGTTCTGCCAGGATGACAATGCGGGCTATCGGGTTTCCCGCCACAAGTACTCAGAAGCAAAAGATAATGGATCAGATAGGCGTGCCGGAGTAAATCCAGCCCCGATTGTTGCCTGCGATGCAGACGCACCAGTCCTCGATGCGGCATGGGGACCGGATGCCCCGCCCAAGACTCGGAGCGCAATCCGGCCAGTATTTTATCCACTTTGCAGCCCTTGCGGGCCACGGCGATATAGGGTCCGCCTTCCATCGCGTGCCACTGTTTCCAGGTAAGATCCCTTCTTCCGCCCGGCCACGTGCCGCAGTCGGAGCACAGATAGCTGACTCCCTGAGCATCCGCGCGCACGAGGGCTACGAAGTGATCCCGCTCCACATAGGCCACCAGCGGCTTGGGCAGCGCCTTCAGTCCTGTATCGTCTGCATGGATCTTATACACCGATAGGCCCAGTTTTCGACCGGCCGTCACGATGTCTTCGGCCGAACTGCCCTCCCCGGTCACATGCAGCACGGAAAGCAGGGTCTTCTTATCCGAGGACAAGCCCAGGGAGCGCAGGCAGGCCGCCAGAGAGGCGGCCCCGCACAAAGGATCCAGACGTGGCGGCTCGGTAATGCCCATCCTGGCCCGCCCGGCATGATAGCCGGCGTGAATGCTGGCGTGCCGGTACCACATAGCGCAATTTCGAATATCATAGCCGGGTAAGGCGGTCTGCGGCATCAGCAGCCGGTGAAATCGCTCCGCCGCCTGACTGTAAGCGCCTTCAAATTCCACAGCGATGGCCTGGTCCAGGGCGGCGCGCCCGGCCAATCGCTCGGTGGGCCGAGCCAGCTTTGCAGCCTGCAGGAAATGCTGGAGGGCCGTCTCCGGCTGCCCATTGGCCCCAAGCTGCCACTCGCCCAGCCACAGATGCCGCCAGCCGGCCTGCTGCCGGTCCAGCCCTGGCAAATCAAGCTGCCGCTTCCAGGCCATTACCTCTTTTGTTGACACCGGACGCGCCAGACGACCGATCGTATCCAGCAATGTCTCTTCAGATGGAGCCCCGGCGTTCTTCTCCTTGCCCGATCTATTCGGAGTGTTGATGTGCTCTTCACGGAACGGCACAGACTGCCGGCCTCCCCTGGTTATTGCCGGCTTATCAGGCCCCTGTTGTGGCGCAGGGATAGTGCCCAACGGACAGCGATCTATGGACAACGGCGCGGAGACGTGGTGATGCGTGGGCAGGTGAAGGTTCATCGCCTGGGCAGGCGCCAGGATAAGTGGCAAGCCGCCGGTAGCTATCATAGCCGTCCAGGCCAGCGTGCGCATCCCTATTGAATATCGCCGTGTCCGCATCTTTCTCTCTCCTCTGCTCGACCGAAAAATCATCCAGAAAACGCGAAAGCCTCTGTTGCCGGGGATCTCCTGTCGTATGGCGAAAAGACAGGATAGTACTCTAATTGACGGTGAGAGGCACTTTGATCCACTGAATAAAGGCGCCGGACTTTCCAGTTATCTTCAACTGGTAGGTGCCAGGAGTCACATTGCTAGAAACGACTATATTCAGGACCGCATTGGCAGGGTCCAGCGGGACTGTCACTGCCGGGTTGGTAACCGGATAGGCCATGCTGACTGCCGAGGGGAAGCACCAGGAAGTAACCCCGGTGGGAGCGCCTGAGACGCTGAGCAACACGGTCTCCGCGCTACTTGCATTGGCAACGGTGACCGTTAGCGCCACACTATTCCCCCGCGCAACCGTGATGCCCACGGGGTTGATAGACAGGGTAAAGTCGTTCGAGACCTTGACTGCCGCGCTAGACGGCCCCTCACCCAAACCGTTGACCGCCAGCACTTCATAATAGAAGCTCGACGAGGTTACGCTTTCTGTGTATGTGGTGCCTGTTATGGTCGTTGGGTTGATGCGCACGAACGGTCCGGTGCTGGCAGTGCTTTGGAGCACGTTGTATCCGGTCGCCCCAGTCACCGCTTTCCAGGAGAGCAGCAGGCCGCCATTGGCGCCGGTAACTTTTAACCCTGTCGGGGCCGTGGTGATGGTAGGCAAGGCGCCGGATAGAACCTCGATGCCA
>Ga0070734_10005815_pt1 | contig 10663 bp, 9 predicted proteins | sample Coa_R1_8_FD_66444 | JGI IMG/M metagenome (GOLD analysis project Ga0070734, IMG submission 66444) | Surface soil microbial communities from Centralia Pennsylvania, which are recovering from an underground coalmine fire - Coalmine... | ecosystem: Environmental > Terrestrial > Soil > Unclassified ... | reverse complement strand
GCGAGCGGCTTGTGGCGCACATGAACACCGTGGCCGATGGGCGACCGTTTTTCGATGCGACGCTGGAGCTTGGGCGACGCGAGTGGACGCGGCGGGAACTGCATCGCACGCTGGCCAGCTATCCCTTCATGACAGCGAGAGTAATCGGAGCGATCCACTGGGAGGCACTGAAGCTTTGGGTGAAAGGTGTGCCGGTGTTTTCGCACGTAGCGAAGGACAGTGAGGCGATGAGGCAGAAGACGGAGCAGCGAAGCAAAGCAGCAACGACGTAACGCAGTAACGACGGAAAAGAGCAAAGACGAAATAAGCGATTGAAGCGTCAGTGCTGACGGAAAGGAAGTTGCGTCATGAATGCGTGGGTGAAGGGACGGGCGAGGAAGATATTTTTTGAGTCGCTGCGAGATTTGCGCGGCGGGTTTCTGGAAATTGTGTGCCCGGAGGAGACGTACACGTTCGGCGAAGCCGATGCGGAGCTGCGGGCGATGGCGGTGGTCCACGACGAGCGATTTTTTGTGCGGGCGCTCGTCGGCGCGGACATCGGGATGGGTGAGTCGTACATGGACGGCGATTGGACGACGCCGGATCTTGTAGCTCTGGTTCGTCTGGCGGTGCGGAATCTGCGGACACTCGATGCGCAACACAAAGTTCTATCGGGGATTCGCGCGTTTGCGTCGCAGGTGCAACACAAGCTGCGGGCGAACACGATCGCAGGCAGCAAGAAAAATATCCGCGCGCATTATGATCTGGGGAATGAGTTTTACCGCGTGTTTCTCGATTCGCAGATGATGTATTCGTGCGCGTATTTTCGGAATGAATACGACTCGCTGGAGACGGCGCAGCGGGAAAAGATCGACATGGCGTGCCGCAAGCTGAATCTTCAAGCGGGCGATCGTGTGCTCGAGATCGGATGCGGGTGGGGCTCGTTCGCGATTCACGCAGCGCGGAATTACGGCGCGCACGTGACTGCGGTGACGATCAGCCCGGCGCAGTTTGCGTTTGCAACGGAGCGCGTGACTCAGACGAATGTGGCGCCGGGTTCGGTGCAAGTGGTGATGGAGGATTACCGCAAGCTGAAAGGGCGATACGACAAAATTGTGAGCATCGAGATGTTCGAAGCGGTGGGATTCGAACACTATGACGATTTTTTCGGCGTCTGCGACCGGTTGCTGACGCCCGACGGTTCGATGTTTCTACAGACGATCACGCTGCGCGAGCAGGAGATTCGAGACTATCGCAAGCGCGTCGATTGGATCCAGACTTACATTTTTCCAGGCAGCGAATTGGCGTCAATATTGGAGATTGGGCGATCGCTGGTACGGACCGGGGGGCTGATGGTGAAGGACGGCGAGAGCATCGGCCTGCACTATGCGAAAACGCTATCGCTATGGCGTGAACGATTTTTCCGGCAGCTCGCCGAAGTGCGGCAGCTTGGCTTTGACGAGCGGTTTACGCGGATGTGGGATTTTTACCTGGGGTGGTGCGAGGGGGCGTTTCGGGAGCAATACATTGACGCGGCGCAATTGGTGATCACGAAACGCACGGCGGAAAAACAGGCGCCGACGCAAGTGGCGGTGCCAAAGGCGTCGGCTGTACGGGCGTGAGGAATTCGGCGGGCGAATTCTGACGAACCGAGCGAGCTGCGAAAAGAAAAAGCCGGACGTAAGGTCGAAATCTAGCGGACATGGGGCGCAGCGTGCTGCGCCCCAACACGTTTTGCGACAACTCGTGCCGGTTATGTTGGCGGGGGCACGGCACTGGTGTGGTCGTGGATGATGCGCCAGCCTTCCGGGAAGCGCTGCCAAACCAGAGAGAAGACGCCACCGATGTCGCCTTTGTCTTTGTCGCGGGTGAGATGCCAGTGACCGAGAACGAGCGCGCCGTCGTTGCCGGTGAAATGAAACTCAAGTTCTGAGAAATCGAGGTGCCCCATCGCGGCTTGGTCGGGATAGGCCTTCTTGTAGCGGGCGCGGACGGCCTCGAAACCGCGCTGTGTGCCACTGGCACCGGAGAAGGTGAGGTCGGGGGAGTTCCAATAGGCAGCCATGAAGCCATCGACATTGCCTTTGTTCCAGTCAACTTGTTGATTCGTAATGAGTTGAATGATCGCGGCGCGATCTTTGGCGTGAGGGTCGGCAGGCGACTGCGCTCGGCTGGTCCCAGGCAGTGCGATGAAGCCTATTAATATCAGCAAGATACAACGGAACTGAGTGCGGATGTGGAACGGAAAAGGCATGAGCGGCTCCTGTTGCCGTATTTGGCCTCGGCGCGAGCTTAGTTTCGGTCGCGGATGGACGCAAGTCTTGGCCTGTTAATAACTTGTGGATGTCGCGCCGGGGGTTCTATTTGGGTGGTACCCCGGGGCTATAGGTGTGATACAGGTGCGCTGCGAAACTGTGTCGTGAAAGGGTAGGTGAAAGAAGCACCGATGTTTGCCGCCATCCTACTTTCGGTTTCGGTCGTGGCGCTGACGCAGTTCGCGCTGTATTACTGGCGCGCGGTGTTGGCCGCCGTTGCGGGCCAACCGGTGTCGGAAGGCGTGCTGGCTGCGGCTCGCGTGGACAACCGTCAGGTGACGGGCGAGGATTTCGAGACCTTTGCGAGTTTGCATGAACTGACGCCTACGCTGCATCCTCGGGCTGGCGGACTTGGCTTTGTGAAGACGTACTTCTCGATCATCAACAAGGTAGCAGCGATGGCGAGCAACCGGCTGCCAGGTGTGGCGAGCTGGTGCGATGCGGAACGCGCGGTTTGCGCGCGGTATGCGGCGGTGCAGATCGATATGCGGCTGCAGTTGAACCTCGAAATGGCCGCGTCGTACAGCTCCAACTAAGGCTCGACGCTTAGCCCGAACTCGGTTTCTTCTCTCTCAAGGCGATGGCTCATGGACTTTTTCCGTGAGCCATCGCTTTTTGCGCGGCACAGAGCATTCCTGCTAATTTGAAATGGGTGTTCCCACACAGGGTTGGAGAGCTCATGCCTACATTTCCGCTGATCGAATATGACGATGCGAGCCCGGAAGTCCGTGCGGTGTACGACGACATCATGGCGACGAGGAAGACGGACTGGATCAACAACTTCTGGAAGGCGATTGCGCACGATCCGGAAACGCTGAAGCGCACGTGGGAGGGAATCAAGCAGATCATGGCGCCGGGGGCGCTCGATCCGCTGACGAAAGAGCTTTTGTATGTGGCAGTGAGCGTGACGAACAATTGCCATTACTGTATTGCATCGCACACCGCCTCGGCGCGGAATAAAGGGATGACGGATGCGATGTATCACGAACTACAAGCGGTAATTGGAATGGCGAATGAGACGAATAAGCTCGTGACGGGGTATCAGGTAGAGATCGACGAAAAGTTCGGGCAGCCACTCGGGCCGGTGGGGCCGACGGCGAAATAGCGCGGCAACGCGAATTGAGCGTGGGCGCAAAGCCAAGACGCCTGGAAACGCCGGCAGGATGCCGGCGCTACCAAATTCAAACGATAACGCAAAGGCGCGCAGGGCGGAGAGAAGGGTCGCTCTAAGACGGAGTGGTGTGCTTGGACGAGGTCTTAGGCGCTTCCGGCGCGGTGATCGCGTGGTTTCGATGCGCGAACACCTGTACGGAAGGCCAGTATATTTCCGCGCGGTCAGACTCGTACGATGACTAGCGTCCCCAAGCGGCCTCTATTCTCCGGGTCGGTTCGCCAAATTCCGCTTGCGCGACACAAATTTAGCAGCCCTAAGTGAGCGGACAGATGTCTCCAACTGCGAAAGATCTCGAAACCAGCAACTCTCAAACGACTGCCCGACCAACCGGCGCGGAAGAAGCAAGCAAGCCGCAGCCAGTGCCTCTGGAAGTGCCGGTGACAGTGAACGGCGCGCGGACAGTGGAAGGAAGCGACAAGCGCGAGCCGTTTTCGGAGGCGACGCAGACGGTGCTGGTGATGCATAACGGCGCGGTGATCCGACTAAATTCGTCGGTGACAGCGGGGCAGCTGCTTTTTCTGACGAACGATAAGACGAAGAAGGAAGTCGTTTGCCAGGTTGTGAAGTCGAAGAATTACCGGAACGTCAGCGGGTATGTGGAGCTGGAGTTTACGGAAGCGGTCGCGGGATTCTGGGGCATGCGATTTCCCGGGGAGCGGGCGACGGCGCCGAGCGCGCCGGTAGCGGCGGCTCCAGCGCGGCCCGCGGCGGTTACGCCAGTTGCGGCTCCGCAGATACCGATTGCACCCAAGGTGGAAGCGCCTGCGCCAACGAACGCGGCTCCTCGTGTTGAACCGAAGCCAGCGGCACCGCCGGCGGCGGCGCCTGTGGCTCCCGTGATTCCAGCGGCGAATCTGCCGCAACCTGCGGCGCCCGTTGCGTCCGCGCCGAGCGCACCGATTTTTGCAGCGCGTCCGGAAACGTCGAATTTGCCGGCGTCGAACTCGAAACCGACAAGCTCGGTGCCGCTGCCGAAGGCTCCTGGATTAACCGACGGATGGGGAAGCGGGATGACTTCGTCGGCGCCGATCGCGATTCAGCCGCCAGCGCCAAGCGCGCCGAAGGCTCCATTGTCGAACAATACGCCGGTATCGAACGTCGCGCCTGCGCCGCCAACTCCGCAAGTTTCAGCGCATGTGCAAACGACGCCTGACGCGCTGCGCCGCGAGAGCGAGAAGCTGCAAGAGCAGCTTGCGACGATGCTGCTAGGCGACGAAGCGAAGAGCGTGCCTGCGGCACCTGTTTCCAAGGTGGTTGAGATTCCGCGTCAGAACCAGCCGGTGAAGTCCGTTGCGCCGGTGAAGAGCACGCCGCTGACTTCGGCGGATCAGGACGAAGTAAAAATTCCGTCGTGGCTCGAACCGCTGGCACGCAATGCGGCGACGCATTCGCAGAACGAACTCATCGCCAAAGACGAAACGCAAGACGATCGCGTACTCGAATTTGAGGTGCAAGATCTTTCGGTGCCGGCGACCGCGAAGGAAGAAGCGCGCGCTGAAAATACCGACCCGGTGCTCGAGACGTATTTGACGAACAGCCCGGCGGACCTCGCGGCGCACGCGCCAAAGAAGGGCAACAAGGCGATTTTGATTGGCGCCGTTGCGGCGGGATTGGTGCTCGCGGCGGCAGGTGCGACGTGGTATTCGCGCAGTTCGTCGGGCAGTTCCTCGCAGGCTTCGTCAACGACCGCGGAAGCGGCGCCTGCTCCGGCAGCGGTTGCAGCGGAAGAGCCGGCGGCGAATGGGAACGCTTCGCAGCCTGGTGCGCGAACTGCGGACAAGACAGCAACGCCGAACCGCTCGAACATCAACTCCGAGCCTGTTCCGGCGAAACAGCCGGCAGCTTCGCAACAGAACGCGCCGACGGCGCAGCTTGCGAAGGCTGTCGATAAGAATGCGTCAGCAGAACTTTCTGCGTACAAGAAATTGGCCGAGCCGGCGGCGCCAGTCGCAAAGAGGGCGAGCCTGGGTGAAGTTCACCTGGCGGCGCCCAAGTCGACGCGTGCGGCTGGCGAAGTGGTTGGCGAAGCGGAAGCGCTTGCGCTGAATTCGTCCGGCCAGATTGTGCCGGCTGGAGATGCGATGGGAGGCGGGCTCGTCGGTGGAAACACGAAGCAGCCGGTGGCTCCCGCGGTGCCGTTGCCGATCGGCGGCGATGTGAAAGCGGCGCGGCTGATCTCATCGGTGCCACCGACTTATCCGTCGTTGGCGCGAGCGCAGCACATTGAAGGTCAGGTTTTGGTCGATGCGCTGGTAGACGTGAGCGGACGGATTTCGTCGATGAAAGTTGTGTCGGGTCCTGTGCTGCTGCATCAGGCGGCGATGGATGCGTTGCGGCAGTGGAAGTATCAGGCGGCGACGCTGGACGGGAAACCTGTTCCGATGCATCTCACGGTTACGGTGCAATTCCGGCTGCAGTAAGTTTCGATCGCGATACCGGGGATCGATTTGAAGTTAGGTTAGTTTGAAGCCGCGGCTGAAGTGTCGGCCGCGGTTCTTTTTTTGGCAAGAAGGTCGGCGCTACGTTGCGCGACTTCATTGACAAGGAAGCCCATCTTCGGGTGCGACGGCTCCAGGTCGACGGCGATGCCGAAGGCGCGTAGCTCTTCCGATGTGACGGGGCCGATCGAACCAAGGAGAATTTTGCTGAACGCTGCGACCGTTTCTTTTTCCTTCCCCATTTCGCGGGCGATTTTTAGCAAATGGATGATCTGGATCGACGTTGTGAAAAGAGCGATATCCACTTTGCCGGTTGCGAGCGCGGAGACGGCTTCGCGAAGTGGCTGCACGTCTTCAGGGAGTGCCCACTCATAAACGGGAACTTGCGTCACCATCGCGCCGCGCTCGGCGAGACCGCCGATCAACTCGAGATTCGGCGCCCCATATTCCTGGAGCGCGACGCGCTTTGACTGGAGCGGTAGGGTGCTGCGGTTTTGATCGAGCGCGGACAGCAATTCACGCCACGTGTTCGGCTCGGGGGCGGTGACTAGCGGCGCTAGGCCGAGTTCTTTAAGTGCGGCGACCGGCTTGGGGCCGCGGGCGACCACCGGGATTTTCTTCAGCGCGTTAACGAAGTCTTCTCGGGAGCAAACGGTTTCTGCGACGCGGGTGAGGGCGCGCGTGCCGACGCCGGTGAGGAATATTGCGGCGTCGAATTCGTTGTTGAGCAGCTTACGTGTAAAGGCTTGCGCTTCGGTGTTGGTTTCGAGCGGAATCTCGCGCATCGACGGGGCGACGATCGGGATGCCGCCGTAGGTCTCGATGAGTTTCGCCATTTCGGTCGCGCGGCGGCTTTCCAGTGAGAGGACGCGAAGGCCCGCGAAGTTGGTCGATCTTGCCCGAGAGTCCATGGCGACAGTTTACATACCTGACTCTGGAGAGCCAAAACGATTGGAAAGAAGACCTCCTCTGCCCGTATCAACTTGCCTTTCGTGACGCCGCTCTTTGCGTCACCGCTTCCTTAACATCGATGCGAGCATTGATGCGCTCAGCGTACTTCACAAATCATAGCGCGCATCGAAGGTTTGGAGGGGCCTGTACGCGAAATCCATTGGACACACGCGCACCGTAGGGAATCTTTTAACTTCGCGCGGGCAACGTTATACTGGCCACCCGGCTAAGCGAGGGTCGCGCGGGAAGGGTAGCCCGCGATTCACGTCCTTTCTTAGCTCCTAAAATGCCGCCCGCGTGTGACTTGCGGGCCGGACCGAGCGACGGCAGTACCCGTCAGAGGAGACGTTTGCGATGGCGCACGCCCCAGCACCAGAAGAAATGAATGTCTACCAAAACGCGGAAGCGCGTTTTGAAGTAGCGGCCCAAAAATTGGGACTCGAGCAGGGCGTATACCGCTACCTCAAGTATCCGAGCAAGGAAATTACCCTCTACATCCCGATCGGGATGGACAACGGGCAGCTCGAAGTTTTCACCGGGTATCGCGTGCTGCATTCGACAGTCCGCGGGCCGGGCAAGGGCGGGATCCGTTTCGCGCCCGACGTTACGCTCGATGAAGTGCGTGCGCTGGCCACGTGGATGACGTGGAAATGCGCGGTCGTGAATATTCCGTTCGGCGGCGCGAAGGGCGGCGTGATTTGCGATCCCCGCAAGATGACGCGCGGTGAACTGGAACGTGTGACGCGGCGCTACACCGCTGAGCTTGCGAACTGGCTTGGGCCCGAGCGCGACATTCCGGCGCCAGACGTGGGCACGGGCGAGCAGACCATGGCGTGGGTGATGGACACGTACGCGATGCACGTCGGCCAAGCGACGACGGCGGTTGTGACGGGTAAGCCGATCGAACTTGGGGGTTCGGCAGGACGCCGCGAAGCGACCGGCCGCGGCGTGATGATCTGCTGCGACAAGGCGCTCGCGAAGCTCGGTATGAAGCGCGAGGGCTGCCGCGTCATTATTCAGGGTTTCGGCAACGTCGGCTCTCTGGCTGCGATGCTGATGCAGCAAAAGGGCTACAAGATCGTGGGACTCGCCGACATCGGCGGCGGGCTCTACAACGAAAAAGGTTTCGACATCCCGAAGATGATCGACTGGGTCTACACGCAGAAGAAGCCGCTGCAGGATTTCCCCAACGGCGGACAGAAGATGACCGCGCGCGACGTGCTCTTTCAGCCGTGCGACATCGCGATTCCGGCGGCGATCGAAAATCAAATTACAGAGAAGAACGCGGACCAGGTGCAGGCGCGCATTCTGTGCGAAGGCGCCAACGGCCCGACGACGTGGCAGGCCGACGCGATCATCGACAAAAAGGGCATCTTCACCGTGCCGGACATTCTGGGGAATGCCGGCGGCGTGACCGTCAGTTACTTCGAGTGGGTGCAGGACCGCCAGGGTTTTTTCTGGCGCGAAAGCGAAGTCAACGATCGCCTGCTGTTCGTCATGGAAAATGCCTTCGACCAGGTGGTACGCTACGCCGAACTGCATCATGTAAACAACCGCATCGCGGCCTACATGTTGGCCATCGATCGCGTTGCAAGCGCGCTGAAACTGCGCGGAATCTACGCGTAAGATTCAGCCGGAACCGGTGCAGCGATCGTCCAATCTTCCGCAGGTGCAGCACGCGTTCGCCCCGCCGCGCGAGCCGTAATTTCAGCTTGTGTCTCCACATGGTTCCGAAGATAATTCGGCGCCAGCAAGGAGTCGTGTCGTGGCGACGGAATTCCTCTCACCAGGTTCAGCGAAATCGGAACAGCAGCATCGCGCCGATTTGTGCATCGCGGGGCGCTGGATGTACGAACGCGGCTACATCGTGGCGTGCGAAGGCAATTTATCGGTGCGACTCGACGACGAGCGCGTGCTGACCACTCCGACGTGCATGAATAAGGGCATGCTAGCGCCAGACGATCTGGTGATCATCGATCTGGAAGGGCGGCAGGTTGCGGGCGAACGCAAGGCTTCGTCGGAACTGGCAATGCACTTGTTGTTTTACCGCATGCGGCCCGATGTGCAGGCCATCTGTCACGCGCATCCGCCGACGGCCACGGGATTTGCGGTGGCAGGACGCGCGCTCGACCAGGCGCTGTTGCCGGAAGTGATCGTCGGGTTGGGGCAAATTCCGCTGGTGAAGTACGGCACTCCGGGTACGCCGGAGTTGAGCGCCGCGATCGAGCCGTACGTGCCCCATTACGATGCGCTGTTGATGGCAAATCACGGCGCGGTTACCTGCGGACCCGACACTGTTACTGCGTTTTACCGCATGGAGACGATCGAGCATTACGCAAAGATTACGCTCGCAGCGGAACTGGCCGGCACTCCGAGATTGCTTTCGAGCCGTGAAGTGGCGAAATTGATGGCGGCGAGAACGCGCTATTGCGTTGTGCCGCCTCCTGGCGGCGGCGCGGAGCTGCCGGTTACGTGCGACTCCGTGGAACACTCCGACGATCCTGTGCGGTTGACGCGCGGCGAACTCGACGCGCTGATCGATGAAGCGGTGCGCAAGGATCGCGCCCGGCGCTGAGAATATTTCTCGGATCCAATCTTGTCGTCCTCCCTTTAGTTCGTTGATCTACCCATCGAACTTCCTGGTGCGTCAAACTCTTTGGGAGATTTATAGTTTTTGATTTGGGGGAAGCATGGAACAGAGACTCGATTACTCAAAACACGCACCGGAGGCACTCAAGGCGTTTTTGGTTGTCGAGAAATATGTAGCGACGTGCGGCCTGGAGCACAAGCTGGTTCATCTGATGAAAATGCGCGCGTCGCAAATCAACGGCTGTGCTTACTGCCTCGACATGCATTCCAAGGACGCGCGAGCGGTGGGCGAGACCGAGCAGCGGCTGTATGCCCTGAATGCGTGGCGTGAGACGCCGTTTTTCAGCGACCGCGAACGTGCGGCGCTGGAGTGGACCGAATCGCTCACGCTGGTGTCGGAAACGCATGTGCCCGATGAAACGTTTGAAGCCGTGAAGAAGCAATTTAGTGAGAGAGAGATTGCCGATCTGACGATCATCGTGGGGATAATCAATTTGTGGAACCGCGTGGCGATTTCAGCACGCACGAAAGTGGGCGACTATCAATCGAGGTATGCGACGTCGAAGTCGGCGTAGCGACGAGAAGTGACTCGGAGGGCGGAATGAGCGACGTGCAGGGATTTTTCACCGCGATTCGCAGCGGGGACACGGGTAAAGTCCAGGCGATGCTGACGGAGGACTCGACTCTTGCCGAGTCGAAGAATGAGCAAGGGCAGTCGCCGGTGCTCGCCGCGGTGTACAGCGGCAGGACGGCCGTGCGCGATTTTCTTGTAGCAAGCGGGGCGCATCTGGAGCTTCATGAGGCGGTCGCGGCGGGGCAGTTGGAGCCCGTTGAGCATTTTGTCGAGAAGGATCCTGGTTTGGCACGCGCGTACTCGCCGGACGGATTCCCGGTGGTCGCGCTGGCAGCAGCGTTTGGGCATTTTTCGATCGTGAAATATTTGTTTGAAAAAGGCGCCGATCTGACGGCGGCGGCGACAAACGGGACGGGATACAACGCGCTGACCGGCGCGGTCGCCAGCGGGCGCGAAGAGATCGCGATCTGGCTGCTCGAAAATGGCGCGGACGCGAATTATCGGTATGGTCCGGGATACACGCCGCTCTTGACGGCAGCCGCGAACGGACACCTCAACATCGTGAAAGATTTATTGGTTCACGGTGCGGATATTCACGCAAAGGCCAACGACGGGAAGACCGCGATTGCGATCGCGGAAGAGC
>Ga0070734_10005814_pt1 | contig 10664 bp, 12 predicted proteins | sample Coa_R1_8_FD_66444 | JGI IMG/M metagenome (GOLD analysis project Ga0070734, IMG submission 66444) | Surface soil microbial communities from Centralia Pennsylvania, which are recovering from an underground coalmine fire - Coalmine... | ecosystem: Environmental > Terrestrial > Soil > Unclassified ... | reverse complement strand
GGGGATGAAGAGGAGATTCTCCGGCTCAGGATTTGTGATGTGCGTTATGCTGGCCGCGATGAGTACGCTTGCCGGGCAGTCTCCTTCATCCAAGGACAAGAAGTCTCCGCCGGAGTACGCGTTCGAAGTGGTCCGGCAATTTCCTCACGATCCGAACGCCTTTACGCAGGGATTCACGTATCACGATGGCTTCTTCTACGAGGGGACCGGGCGGACGGGGAAATCGTCTCTGCGTCAGGTGAATCCCGAGACTGGCCAGGTGGTCCGCAAGGTCGACCTAGCACCGGATGTGTTTGGCGAGGGCATCACGGTACTGGGAGACAAAGTCTTCCAGTTGACGTGGCTCTCGCACCTTGGATTCGTCTACGATCTGCACGACTTCCACCTGTTGCGGACTTTTCGGTATGCGGGCGAGGGCTGGGGACTGACGACCGATGGGCACGATCTCTTTATGAGCGATGGAAGCTCGGAGATTCGCGTTCTCGACGCAAACACGTTCGCCGAGAAGCGGCGCATCAAGGTGTGGGATGGCGGCAAGCCCGTTGATCAGTTGAACGAACTGGAGTTTGTCGAGGGAGAGATTTACGCGAATGTCTGGCATAGCGACCGGATTGCGAGGATTTCTCCGCAGACAGGCAAGGTTGTGGGATGGATCGATCTGACGGGGCTGCTGGGACCGTTCTACCAACGAGAATCCGAAGAGGTTTTGAACGGAATCGCATACGACCGCGAAGGGAAACGGCTGCTTGTCACGGGCAAGCTGTGGCCGAAGATTTTTGAAATTCGGGTGATTCCGAAGCATTCTCAATGAAAGGAAATGGACGATGCCAACGATGTTAGAAGAGTTTCGCGAAGAGGCGGCGATCACAAAGCGTTCGCTGGAGCGCGTGCCGGCGGACAAGCTGGGATGGAAGCCACATCCGAAGTCGATGGCGCTGGGGCAATTGGCGTGGCATGTGGCCACGATTCCGGGAGGAATCGCACGCATCGCGCAGCAGGATAGCTTTGACGTGCTTCAGGGAAGCTTTGTGCCGCCGCAACCGAAGACTCTTGACGAGGTTCTCACTGCCTACGAACAGAGCGTGCGCGATGCCGAAAACTTTCTAAGCGGACTGACAGAAGAACAGGCACGAGGAAATTGGCGGCTGATGAAGGGTGATCGGCAGATATTTCAGCAGCCTCGGGCGGCAGTGGTGCGGACAATCATGTTCAACCACTGGTATCACCATCGTGGGCAGCTGTCGGTGTATCTCCGATTGTTGGATGTGCCCGTACCGGTGATTTATGGGCGCAGCGCGGACGAGGATCCGTTCGCCTAGCTGCTGCGCATTAAACGCTGGAGCCGACGCTTTGCCCGCGGCACAAGGCCGCTGCCAATTGCTATAATGAAGGTCCTGCGGTGGGAATAGCTCAACTGGCAGAGCACTGGACTGTGGCTCCAGCGGTTGCGGGTTCGATTCCCGTTTCCCACCCCAATTTCCCTGATTAATCCCCGCCATTCATCCTCTGTCTAGTGTCCGATCCAGCCGTAGCGGCTTGCGATTTGGGCGAGTAATACGACGATTGAAATCGCGAGAAGGACAAGCACGACTTTGCGGGCTCTACGGAGCCGTGGCAGTTTTTCCGCAGGAACTGTCGCGGACATCATGTCGAGCAGGAAGAGGCCCATCCAGAGATCGATAGCCGTGAAGATGGTCCATCCCATGGAAAGATCGTAGCGGAGAGCGGAGGATACGGACCTAGAATTTTGGCCGACTAGGCGAGTTTCAAGCGTCCTCGATGACGCATGTCGTTTTCTCTTCCACGGGTTGAACCGGGGCTATTGATCAATCGTCCCTCCGGAGTCTGTATCGTAGCGTTTCTTTCGCTCCTTCGGAGCTATCCTTCTCACGCACCTTGTTCTCCCACGGCTTTGCGCCGTGGGCTGCATTCTTTCGCCGCTTCGCGGCTAGGTTCTGGCACAGACTCTTTGCTGCGCAATACCGCTATGACGCAGACCCTTATGGGACGGACAGCGCAGAAGACAGATGGCAGGGTTAGACGCGGCCGACGCCCACGTATTCGAATCCGAGGGCGCGCAGGCGGGTGGAGTCGAGGAGGTTCTTGGTGTCAACGATGACCGGCCTTTTGAGCAGGTTCTTGATGCGATCGAAGTCGAGAGCGCGGAACTCAGGCCAGCCTGTTCCTACGACCAGGGCATCGGAGCCTTCGGCGGCGGCGTACGCCGAATCACAGTAGCGAACCGATCCGTTGAGGCGAGTCTTGGCTTCGGGAATCGCAACGGGATCGTAGGCACGAACGTGGGCACCGCGGGAAACCAGAGTTTCGGCGAGGCGGACAGACGAAGAGCCGGCAACGGAGTTAGTGTTGGGCTTGAAAGACAATCCAAGGATTCCGACTTCCTTGTTTTCAACAGAATTCAGCGCGAGGGAGATCTTTTCGACCAAGCGGTCGGCCAGTTGGTGATTGACGTCGCGAGCTGCACTCAGAACTTTCAGGGATACGCCTTGTGACTGAGCTAGTTGAACAAGAGAATCCATGTCGGACTCGGCGAAGACTCCACCCATTCCGGCTCCGGGTTGAAGGCATCGCGGGGCAATTTTCTTGTCCAGGCCCAGGGCCAGGGCGAGGTTCACCGCGTCAGCATTTACCTTCTCGCAGAGAGTGGCTACTTCGTTGATGAACGAGATCTTGGTAGCGACGAAAGCGGTGGCAGCTTCGCGAACCAGCTCGGCTGTGGCCTGATTGGTCACGATTACGGGCACGCCACGCATCACCAAGGGATGAAATATCTGCTTGAGGACCTGCATGGCATCGCCCGAGTTTGTTCCGAGAATGAGGCGGTCGGGCCAGTTGAAATCTTCGACGGCACATCCGTCAGTGAAGAACATGGGCTGCGAAACGATCGTCGCCTGCAGGCCGATGTCGCTGATGGCTTTTTCCAGGGCGTTTGCCGTCCCGACCGGAACGGGAGTGACGATGGTGAGAATCGGAGGCTTGGGGGCGAGGCGAGTAATGCGGATCGCGACGTCGTTCAGGTTCTCAGCCTTGTCTTCCGCAAGAAAGATCACGCCGGTTCTACGGGCGAACGATTCGATATCGGTGGAATAGGCGAGCCGGCCAGCGCGCACGTTGCGGCGGATAATTTCTTTGAGATTTTTCTCGAAAAAGGGGATATTGCCCTGGGCCATCTCCACCATGCGCGAGCGATCCGGGTGACAACAGGAAACCGGAGTTCCGAAATCCGCAAGGCAGGCTGAAATGACTGTTCCGAGATACCCTGCGCCGTAAACCCCGATCTGCATAGAGTGCCGTCTCCCGTTCGAAGGCCCGGAAACCCGCGTCAGAATGGATGTTCGACGGGAAGTCCAGAGGTTCGCCCTACTCTTTATCTACAGATACGCAGTGGGCTTTTCAACGCACGGGAGTGAGATGTACCTGGGACCGCGCGGAGGTTCCGGGAGTAACCGGGCTGAACCTAATGCGAAACGAGGCGGCGGCCGAGAGGGATAGGGGCCAGGTCAACCCAGCAGTTGGTGGCGTCTTCGCGCACAAAGATGAGCTTTTCCAACAAGATCCGGCGGCTGCCGGAATACTCCTGCCAGCGCTGGCGGGCTGTTTCAAAGGCAGCATGGACATCCTGCTCGGCCCCCATTTTTGCGATGGTCAGGTGAGGCGTGTAAGGCCACTCTTCGGAGTACTGAAGTGCCTCGGTATTGAGCTTTCGATGCAATTCGCTCATGCGCTGTGCCGAACCATCGATGCGGATGAAGACAGTGGGCGTGACAGGGAGAAAGGTTCCGACAGCGCCCAGCGACACTTCGAAGGGCTGCTCTTCTCCGCAGATGCGTTCCAGAACCTGGAGGGCCGCGTCCTCCGCGCCGTGCAATAGACGGGGCGGAAGGATGGTCAGATGCGCTGCGAGCTGGGGCAGGTCGGGGTGAAGCTCCCGCCGGAGGTTCTCGACGAATTCGCCTGCAGCGCTTTTGACATAAGCCACCAGCGCATAACGCGGATTGGGCATACCTGACTAAAAATTATAACGCCCGCGCCCCGGATGAACGCGGCAAGGCGTCAGAAAACGAAAATGCGAGGACAGGCGAAGGGTCGCGAACGAGTCGTCATTTATAATCGAAAAGAATGTCGGGGCGTAGCGCAGCCTGGTAGCGCACCTGCCTTGGGCGCAGGGGGTCGTAGGTTCAAATCCTATCGCCCCGACCATTCCTTTCAATCAGTTGGTGCGTTCACCTTTCTCGACGGCCGTCGACTCTAGGGAAAACTCTAGGGACCCCGCTTCAAGAACGGTCGCTGGCCTGGTGCTGATGGCCGCTACAGCTTTCCGCAATTCCTCTATTTCGAAGTGCCCATAACGCCTGGCCATTTCGGCAATGGTGCTGTGGGACCAGCCGGTTATTTTTGCGATGATCGGTAGCGGTATCCGAGCGGCAATCATTCTCGATACCGCTGTGTGCCTCAGATCGTGGAAGCGGACGTCCACTAAACCCGCTGGAAGCTCCTGCGTTCCGGCGTGGCATTCGAGGCAGACGTATCCTTTTTCTGGCCTCGGATTGTCCGCGAGGATACCCGTCTTGCACTGGGGGCAATGGCGCTGCGTCCGCCTTTTCGCCGACTCCCAGCTTTCCTTGATGTCACCAATCGGCCTGGTCGGGTCGGTCCCGTATGCGGTGGCGCCAGCCGTGAAGCCAAAGGCGTCCTCTTTTCCCGCCCCACCGTACTTCTCAAATGGGAAAACATAATGGTCCGGTCGCCGATCGGGAAACTGCTGCGCCCAGAATTTCAGGATTTCGGAGGCGCGCGGATTCAAAGGGACGATGCGCCCCGTTCCAGACGGCGTTTTGTCCTTACCCCACTTTAGGCATCCGCCGGCAAAATCAACTCTGCACCATTGCAGCGTTCGCACAGTATTGAACCGGGCACCAGTTTCGAGTGCCAGCACAACGAAGGGCAACAGTAGGCGGGACCTAGACCGAATGCATTCCAACAGCAATGCGGATTCTTCTTCTGCGGTGAGTGCCCGCCCCACGTCCTCGCGTTCCTCCAGCATTACCACGTCATCCTGCACACGCTCCCACTGCTGGTGACGCCGGAGAATTGAGCGTAAGGTCGTCACTTCGATGTTCACTGTGCGTCCCGCGGCACCTTCCTCTGTCCGCTTTTCTTGATACGTGGCAATGTGCTTCGCCTCTATTTCCATCAACAGTTTCTTGCCGAAACTCGGCAGAAGGTGGCTAACACTGTTCTTCTGCATCTCCAACATCTTGAGCGACCACTTCTTCTTAGTTTTGCGACTCATGCGCGCCGCAAGATATTGCTCAGCCGCAGCGGAGAACAATATCGGCTGTTGCCACTTCTTGATTCCCGCTGCACCTTCCTCCAGTTCCCGTCGCCGCTTGTCTTGGATCTTCTTCGCCAGAGTTTTGCTACGGGTCCCGGTGGATTCCTGAATGCGCTGTCCGTGGAAGAAGAAGTCCATCCAATACACCTTGCTGTTACGAAACCGGAAGATAGACATGACATTCTCCTTTAATCATCAGCGAACTGGTTCTTTGAGTTCGCCCTTGTTGACTGCTCGGGTTAAGAAAGTCGGGGTGATGTCGAGTTCCTGTCTCGACCGTCTTTGCATTGGAAGATCCACCATCCCGAATCGCGTTTCTTGCCTCTCCGCATAATTCACACCCTTTCTATAAAGTTTCGCTTCTTTGCACGCCGCCGCTGTCTCCGGACCGATTCCAGGTGTGCGCATGCCGGGGTGCAGTATTTCCGATAATGTCGGTTATTGACGTCGAACGGAGCGCCGCAATCCGGTCGGGCACAGCGGCGGCGAGGGCGCACTTTCTTCAGAAGATCGATGGTGATGGTATTGCGGACTGCTGTCCGACAATCAGAAGCAAGGAGAACGTAGCGCGGGTACGGACTTAGAGAAAACTGCGGTCGCACTTTCTCGTTGGCAAACCACTCGCGGGTCGGCTTTTCTGGCGCGCCAAGCACGGACAAGCATTTTTCCCGAAAGTTCCATATCTCAGCCGGGAACAGGTAGTTCAGGTACGGCTTCGATTTCTCAGCTCTCGTGGTCTCGATAAGGGGATGTTCCCCTACCAAAGCAGCGATACCAGGAGGCATCTTACTCCGGTCAATCAGGCCCTGATACCCCCTGCGAACCACGTGGGGCTGTTCTGCGGCAGGCCCCTCTCCGTCCGAAACATCTTGAGCCGCTGTCCATGTTTGCCCCCAGACGCCCCATCTGTTCAAGAATCTCAGTAGCGCTTTTCTGTCCGGCTGCAGTCGCAGAAACTCAGCACGCATAGCCCATGCGTCAGCTTCCTGTCTCTTGTGAGTGCCATCCTTCTGGTGTGAGCAGATCAATAATTCAACCGAATAGGTACGCGAAAACGTGACGGATTTCTCTTTCAGTATGTGGTCAAGAGTCTTCTTAGAGAGCGCCCAAAAAGGAATCTTGAGCATGTAGCGCACGCCTAGATATTCCACCTTTGCCCGAAAATGCGGCTGGTCCTCTTGGGCCGAGAGCGCCCAGCCGGTTATGCACGCAATTGCGATTTCCCATGAGGCACGTTGCGTTCGCCACTCAAAAGCGGTTGGGATATGTGACATCATTTGTGCCATTGTTGATAGCACTTTACTGTGACAGACTCTTATTCGTCAAGAGTGACACCATAACGGGGGAGAAGGGTGGATTTATGAACAAAGAGGATGGGATTTCGCGCGCTTGTCCAAAGCGGATACCTGTCCAGCCGGAGTTGGTCGGCGTCGATGGTGCGGAGGCTATGACCACGATCTCGCGCTGGACGTGGCGTGCATGGGCATATTCAGGGCGCGTTTCGTCAGTTAAGGCGGGACGGCGTCTGTTAATCCCCGTATCCGAGATACGTCGTGTGATCGCAGACGGAACCCGGCTGCGGGGCGAGGATCGACAACCGAAGTGAAGACACTAATGTGCAGATCAACCCCCGGCCGTGTTCGTGGCGGCGATAAAGCAAAGATATGGAGGAAGAAATGAGCACAGCGAAGAAGGGTTTAATGACAGTTGAGGAGTTCGCCGAAAGCGTCGGTTTGAAGCCAGCTACGGTGCGGCAGAAGGTCTGGCGTCGCGAGATTGAGTTCGTTCGGATTGGTCGCGCTATCCGCTTCAAACCCGAAACTGCCGAGAGAATGATTGAGGCGGGCACCGTACCTCCGCTGGAGGCGCAGTGATGAGCACGACCGCATCCCCATTCCCGTCAGCGCCCGATTTGGCTGCGGTGCTTGCCCTAGCCGGGCGGGGATGGCGAGTGTTTCCATGCCGTTCCCGCGATAAGACCCCGCTCGTGCGCGAATGGCAGCGCGTTGCCACGACGGAAGAAGAGCAGATTCGCACATGGCACGAGCAGTTCTCGGGCTGCAACTGGGGGATAGCAACAGGTAGCGCATCCGATATTTGGGTACTCGACGTAGACGGCGCAAAGGGCGAGGCGTCCCTCAAGGACCTGATCGGGCAATACGGACAACTACCACTTGGGTTCACCGTCCGCACCGGCAAGGGCTTGCACTTGTACTTTGCCTGGCCAACGATTTGCCAACTTCGCAACAGTGCAAGCAGGGTAGGCGAGGGGCTAGACGTGCGTGGAGAGGGCGGTTACGTACTGGCGCCGGGATCCATCCATCCGTCCTGCGCAGTCTATGCGGTGGCACAGAATGGGCATGTAACTGATGCTCCCGACTGGCTCGTGAAGATGGCCTCGGCGCCGGCGGAGCGACAAGGCACGGAGAAAGAAGCCACTACTGCCGGCATCACTCGTGGCGGCCGCCATAAGCGGCTCGCGCACGTAATAGGCCGAATGCTGCGCGACGGCATGACGGCCGGTGCCATAGAAGCCGCTGCACTGGCGGAAAATGAAACTTTCCTTCCGCCCAAGCCGGAAGCCGAGGTTCGCAAGCTGGTGGCCGACATGGCGAAGCGGTATACGGCCTGTGAACCGCCACATTCGGGATTCGAGCTGATGCCGTTGAACACGCTGTTGGCGAAAGCCGAAACACCCACGGACTACATCTGGGAGGGTCGTCTTGTCTCCGGCACTGTCTCGGCGGTTGTGGCGAAGCCGAAGGTCGGGAAGAGCACATTCGCAAGGAATCTTTGCCTTGCCATTGCTCGTGGCGAAGAATTTCTCGGGTTGCCAACACGAAGAGGTGAGTGCATTTATTTGGCTCTGGAAGAGCGCGAAAACGAGGTCCGGGCTGACTTTGTAGCGCTTGGCGCAACAGGTACAGAGCCGATTCTTGTACACGCGGCGCCGAGTCCCGCGGAAGGTATGCTCGCGCTAGTGGAGTTGGTGCGCGCGAATAAGCCGCGCCTGGTCGTTGTCGACCCGCTCTTTCGCCTTGCCCTCGTCAGGGATGAGAAAGCATACGCGGAGACCTATAGCGCCCTTGGCCCGCTGATCGACGTGGCTCGCGAGACCGGCACACATGTAATGCTCCTTCACCACTCCGGCAAAGGGCATAAAGCGGATGCTATCGACGCGCCACTGGGTAGCACTGCGATTGGTGGAGCCGTATGCACTCTAATAGTGCTCAAGCGCGGGGATAACTACCGCACTATCCAGACCGTACAGCGAGTACCCATGGACCTACCCGAAACCGTTCTCCTGTTCGATGCGGAGACAAAAAGGCTCTCGCTTGGCGCGGATAAGGCTGAAGCCGATGTCTGCGTCATCGAGGATGGAATCATCGATTATCTCCAGCGTGCGGGGGATATGAGGACTGAATCAGAGATTGCTGAGCACGTTGAGGGCAAGACCGGGCCAAAGCGCAAGGCCCTGCGATCGCTGGTCGAGGAGGGCAAACTCACCCGTGACGGTAGCGGGAAGAGGGGAGATCCATTCACTTACAAGTGCTCGTTTCCTTGTTCCCAACATATTGCGGGAACAAGGAAACGAGAATGTGAACAACTGACTCAATCTCGTAGAAACACTGGCCCAATTCTCGTTCCCGAAATTACCGAAAAACCGATTCTCGTTCCCGAGCGGGAGAGGGGGGAGTTGTGACCGCACCAAAGGTGATTCAGCAGATCGAAGCTCTTGGCGGAACCCTAGCGTTGAAGGGTGATCACATAGCATACGACCTCCCGAAAGCCGCCTGTGGTCTGGTCGACGTTCTGCGGGAACACCGGGACGAAGTGGTGCAAGTCTTGCGAGGACGGCAAGAATCGGCAAAGCGGAGGTTGTCCCGGTGGATGGCCGCGCACTGCGCTCTGACGAGAAATTCGGCGAGAGTCTGGGGTTCGGAAGAATTCCTATATCGCGACTACGCTGCATGGTGCGAGCAGTACGGGGAGTTGCGGTGTTCCCGAGACCTTTTCAACATTATCTTGGACGAGTCTTTCCAGCGCGAGGGGAGCGGCTGGCAGGGCCTTTGCCTTTCGGTCGACCTCATGCCTAAGAGGCGACTCGGCAGCAAGCCGGTGTGTTCACCGCTAGCGACGGAAGTGCTGCAATGAGCGCAATGGAAGGGCCAAAAACATCCTCTTCGCCGCATCATAATCCATAGGATCAAAGTCTGATAGGAGATACATCGTCTATGCCTCGGAAATTAGAATTCGGAAAGACAAACGGGAGCTGTTGCGCTGCTAACCCCCACAGAGAAGAACAGAGAGAGCGGATCCATTATGATGCCCAAAATCCAGCACCTGTGGAGCTGAGAATGCTGGTGCGTCTGGAACTCAAGAAGCGTCAACTCCTGCGCGAGTTGGCAGAAGTCATGGACCAGTATCAGGAACTCACACGAGAAATCGAGTCGAAGAAGATACCAGTTCCATGGCTGCTCTAGTGATTCCGTCCCAAGGCTATAGTGGCATCGAACCACAAGATTGAGACGTAACGATGCAATGCGAACATAAGAGCGAAGACGGTAAGCGATGCGGAGCGGCAGCTCTCAAAGCCAAAACCCGTTGCTCCCTACATGCGGACCCAGAAAGGGCCGCGGCTCTGGGCAGCAAGGGAGGTCGTCGGCGATCGGTGTATAGAGCGGGTGATCTCAGGGAGTTTGCGGCGCCCAAGACCGCGGCAGACCTGCGCGATCTTCTAGCAGAATCGATCGTCGAAATCCGCGCCGGAAAACTGGATCCGCGGGTTGGGAATGCACTTGGTTACCTCGGAGCGAGTTATCTGCGCGCGCTTGAGGTTTCGGAGATCGAATCGCGTTTGGACGCACTTGAGACAAGCCAGCGATCGGCAGAGCGCGCGTTCCTACCGTCGAACCCTGCGGGGAGCCAGCAAACCGGAGATGCGTAGATGGCCAAGAAATCCATTCGGGACAGGTTGGAGAAATTGGAGAGTGAGCGCAGATTCCTGGAGTGGTTCGTGCTATATCGCTTTTCCACCACTCTGACGCTGGAAGAACTCGAAACTTGGGCATCCGGCAGAGGTCTTCCGGACCCGATCCCACACCGGCGGAGCAGTTTGGACACGATGGACCGAAAGAACATTCGCAAGCTTTGGGAAGAGGAAGAATCGAGAGTTCGGGGTCGTAGCAAGGAAGAACGCGAGTTCTACGTCGACAATGGCGTCTGGCCAGAGCAGAGAGGTAGGCTCCACTATTTTGAAGAAGACGGCCGACTCCAAATTGAATGGCGAAAGGATGCGCGGGAAGGG
>Ga0070734_10005813_pt1 | contig 10666 bp, 8 predicted proteins | sample Coa_R1_8_FD_66444 | JGI IMG/M metagenome (GOLD analysis project Ga0070734, IMG submission 66444) | Surface soil microbial communities from Centralia Pennsylvania, which are recovering from an underground coalmine fire - Coalmine... | ecosystem: Environmental > Terrestrial > Soil > Unclassified ... | reverse complement strand
CGGCGATCTGCGAGCTGGTCAACGACGACGGCACGGTGATGCGCGGGCCGCAGGTCGCCGCCTTCGCCCACAAGCACAAGTTGCGGCGCATCTCGGTCGCCGACCTGATCGCCTACCGCCAGGCGCGCGAAAAGCTCGTCACCCGGGTGGGCGAGTTCAAGGTCTCCACCGAGATCGGCCCGCTCGCCGGCTACGCCTATGCGACGCCGTTCGACAAGGTGCAGCATTTCGCCTTCGTCTACGGCCGCCTCGGCGACGGCAAGGACGTGCCGACGCGGCTGCACCGCGCCAATGTCGTGGATGACGTGTTCGGCGGCGCCAAGCCGATCCACGCCGCGCTGAGCGGGTTCAAGAAGGCGGGGCGGGGGGTGCTGGTCTACCTCCGCGAGGGCGCCTCCGGGGTGCCGATTCCGGGACCCGGCGACGAGGCCACCGGCTCGGAACTGGAACGCAGCCGGCAGTGGAAGGATATCGGCCTCGGCGCGCAGATTCTGCGCGATCTCGGCATTTCGTCGATCCGGCTCTACGCGACGCGGGCGCGCACCTATGTCGGCCTCGCCGGGTTCGGCATCGAGATCGCCGGCACCGAGCCGCTCGAATGAAGCCGGAAATCGTCATCGTCGGGCCGATGTACCCGCCGACCCAGGCGCGGCTGGAAGCCGAGTTCGCCGCGCACCGGCTGTGGGAAGCGCCCGACCGCGCCGGGTTTCTCGCCGGCCTGGCGCCGCGGGTGCGCGGCATCGCGGTCTACGCCCTGCACGGCTGCCCCGGCGAGCTGATCGAGGCGCTGCCCAAGCTCGAGATCATCGCCTGCATGGGGATCGGGGTCGATCGCGTCGATCTCGACTGCGCCCGCGCCCGCGGCGTGCGCGTCACCAACACCCCGGACGTCGTCACCGACGATACCGCCGACGTCGCGATGGCGCTGATGCTGGCGGTCGAGCGCCGCATCGCCGAGGGCGACCGCTTCGTCCGCGCCGGCAGGTGGCTCGCCGGCGAATTGCGCTTCGGCCGCGCGCTGAGGCGGCGCAAGCTCGGCATCGTCGGCCTCGGCCGCATCGGCCGGGCGATCGCCCGCCGCGCCGAGGGGTTCGGCATGGAGATCGCCTATCAGGGGCCGCGCGAAAAGCCCGACGTGCCGTACCGCTACTTTGCCGAGCCCGCGGCCCTCGCCGCCTGGGCGGAGATCCTCGCGGTCGCCTGTCCCGGCGGCGAGGCGACGCGCAATCTGGTCAACCGCGAGGTCATCGCCGCGCTCGGCGCCGAAGGCACCCTCGTCAACATTGCCCGCGGCTCGGTGGTGGACGAGGCGGCGCTCGTCGCCGCCCTGCAATCGGGCGCGCTCGGCGGCGCCGGCCTCGACGTTTACGCGCAGGAGCCCCGCGTTCCCGAGGCCCTGTTCGCGATGGACAACGTCGTCCTGTCGCCGCATATCGGCAGCGCCACACACGATACGCGACGGGCAATGGGCGATCTCGTCGTCGACAATCTGCACGCCCATTTCGCCGGCCGGCCGCTGTTGACCCCGGTCGTCTAGGGAAGCTCGCGTGACCGTCCTGCCGGTTCGTTTCGCCGCCTCGCGGCTGCACTACGCCTGGGTCGTCATGGCCCTGACCTTCGCGGTGATCCTGATCACCGCGGGGGTGCGGGCGGCGCCCGGCGTGCTGATCGTGCCGCTCGAAGAGGAGTTTCACTGGTCGCGCGCGACGATCTCGTTCGCGGTCGGCGTCAACCTGCTGCTCTACGGCGCGATCGGGCCGTTCGCCGCGGCGCTGATGGACCGGTTCGGCGTGCGGCGGCTGATGTGCCTGACGCTGGGCCTGACCGCGCTCGGCGTCGCCGCCAGCCCGCTGATGACCGCGGCGTGGCAGCTCATCCTGTTGTGGGGCGTCGTCGTCGGCCTGTCCTGCGGCTTTGTCGGCGCCTATCTCGCCGCCTACATCGCGGCGCGCTGGTTCCGCGCCCGCCAGGGCCTGGTGATCGGCATCCTGACCGCGGCCAACGCCGCCGGCCAGCTCGTTTTTCTGCCGACGATGGCGAGCCTCGTCACCCATGCCGGCTGGCGCGTCATGTCGCTGTCGCTGGCCGCGGTCGTCGTCGCGCTGGTGCCGGCCTTGGCGCTGCTGATGCGCGAGCGGCCGGAGGCGATCGGCATCCTGCCCTACGGCGCGGTCTCCGGCGGCGGCGCCCCGGCCGCGCCGGCGGGAAACCCGGTCACGGTCGCCTTCCGCGCGCTCGCCGACGGCGCGCGCTCGCGCGATTTCTGGCTGCTGACCGGCGGCTATTTCGTCTGCGGCGCCTCGACCAACGGGCTGATCGGCACGCATCTGATCCCGGCCTGCGTCGATCACGGGCTCAGCGAGGTGGTCGGCGCCGGGCTGCTCGCGGCGACCGGCGTCTTCGCCTTTCTCGGCGGCGCCATGTCGGGCTGGCTCAGCGACCGCTGGGACAACCGCTTCCTGCTGTTCTGGTATTACGGGCTGCGCGGCCTGTCGCTGATCTACCTGCCGTTCGCCTTCGACATGTCGGTCTACGGGCTGACCCTGTTCAGCGTGTTCTACGGGCTCGACTGGATCGCCAGCGTGCCGCCGACGGTGCGCCTTCTTTCCCGCGTCGTCGGGGTCGAGAAGACCGGCATCATGGTCGCCTGGATCACCGTGATCCACCAGATCGGCGGCGCCGCCGCGGCCTTTCTCGGCGGGCTGCTGCGCATCTCCTTCGGCACCTATCTCGAAGCCTTCGTGCTGTCGGGGCTGTTGTGCATCGGCGCCGCGCTGATGGTGCTGTTCATCGGCGCCGGCCGCGCCGGCCGCGATGCCGTGCCGGGGGCGGCGGCCGTCTAGCCCGGGTTCGTTAGACCGAGCGCAGCGCGGGGAACGGGACCGGCGCCGCCGGGCGGGCGGCGATCTCTTCCGGCGCCGCCGGCGGCGCGAACCGGGCGGCAAGGCGCAGGCGCAGGCGGTGCAGCAGGCCGGGAACGGCCTGCCACCAACCGCCGCGGACATGGGCGACGACGACGATGTCGCGGGTGCCGATCCGGATCGCGTAACCCGGCGTCAGGCGGAAGGAGACGACCTCGCGGCCGGCGATGACGCGGTAGCGGAAGTCGCTGAGGTGCCGTGCCTGCTGCGCGCCGGCCCAGCGCAGGATATCGGCGGGGTCGCGCACGATGAGACGCATCCACTTGGTCCGGGTCATCCATCCGCTCCGCATGCGCGCGACGCGGGTCGCGCAGCGCGGATGATCGGGAGGATTGGTTAAGGAGTGCTTGCGCTACAGATTGAGCTCGGGCTGCACCGTCGCGGCAAAGGAGGGGCGCCGGGCGATCGCCTCGAGAAAGCCCGAGAGGCGCGGCCGGCCGGCCCGCCAATCCCACACCTTGTGGCGCCGCGCGGCATTGTCGAGCGCGGCGCCGAGCACGATCTGCGCCGCGTCGAGCGGGCCCGAATAGGCGCCGGCGGCGAGCTCGGCTTCGAGGCGGTCGGCGACGCGTTCGGCCCGCGCCCGCTCGAGGGCAATCACCCCCGGGGTGCTTTGGCCGAAGCGCAGCTCGCGGTTCCACACGCTGATCCCGTCGAGAAAGGCGATCGCCGCGCCGACCCGCGACAGGGTCTTCCACCCGTCCGATCCGTCCATCGGCAGCAGCCTGCGGCCGCCGTGCAGCGTGTCGAGATAGAGCAGGATCAACAGGCTCTCGTTGAGGATCGTGCCGTCGTCGAGCTCGAGGGTCGGCACCTTGCCGCCGGGGTTGAACGGCAACAGCGACGAGTTGGGGTCGCGCAGGGTCACCTCGACCTCGGGGATCTGCCGGTCGAGCCCCAGCTCGCGCAGCGTCACCCGGGCGATGCGCGCATAGGGCGAGCCGGCGGCGTAGAACAGTCTCATCGTCCTCCTCCTCGTCATCCGCTGCCGCCGGGTCTAGCATAGCCCGGGAAAAGGGGGCAGCCATGCACTGGGACATCCTGATTCGCGGCGGGCTCTTGATCGACGGCGGCGGCAGCCCCGGCGTCCTCGGCGACCTCGCCGTCGCGGGCGGACGCATCGCCGCGCTCGGCCCGGACCTGCGCGGCGAGGCCGCCCGGGTCATCGACGCGACCGGGCTCGCCGTCACCCCCGGCTTCATCGACATCAAGACCCATTCCGACTTCGTGCTGCCGATCAACCCCAAGGCGGAAAGCAAGGTGCGCCAGGGCGTCACCACCGAGATCGTCGGCCATTGCGGCTATTCGGTCGCCCCGGTGCTGCCCGGCAAGGCCGAGCTGCTGGCGCATTACCTGAGCGGCGGGGCGCCGTGGCTGCCGTTCCGCGAGATGAGCTTTCCCGAATATCTCGACACGTTTCCGGCGGTCGCGGTCAATGCCGGCATGCTGGTCGGCCACAACACGTTGAGACTGATGGTGATGGGGCTCGAGGACCGCGCCCCGAGCGCGGCCGAAATGGCACAGATGACGGCGCTGCTGGAAGACGGGCTGAGAGCCGGCGCGCTCGGCATGTCGTCGGGCCTGTTCACCCCGCCCGGAAGCTTTGCCGCGCCGGACGAGCTGATGGCGCTGTGCGCCGTGCTGGCGCGCCACAAGGCGGCCTATTTCACCCATATTCGCGACGAGGCCAACCGCGTCGAAGAGGCGGTCGACGAGGCGATCGCGGTGGCGCGCGCCTTTCCGATCCATGTCGAGATCGTCCATTTGAAATGCTCGGGCGTCGACAATTGGGGCAAGGCCCAGCGCATCCTCGACCGCATCGCCGCGGCGCGGGAGCAGGGATGCGACATCGATTGCGACGCCTATCCTTACGCCGCCGGCGCCAACCCGCTGAAGAACCTGCTGCCGCCCTGGGTGCAGGTCGGCGGCAACGAGGCGATGCTGGCGCGTCTCGCGGAGCCCGCGACGCGGGCGCGGATCGAGGCGGAGATCGCCGATCACGGGCTCAACAACTGGGGCCGCATCCCGTCCTGGGAGGCGGTGCAGATCTCGATCTCGCCGCAGCGTCCGCACACCGCCGGCGCCACCGTGGCGGCGCTGGCGCGCGCCGCCGGGATCGACCCGATCGACCAGGTCTGCGACCACCTGATCGCCGACAACGGGGCGACGCGGGTCTTGATCACCTCGATCTCCGAAGACGACATCCGCACCATCGTGCGCTCGCCCGAGGCGCTGGTCGGCTCCGACGGCAACTGCGTCGCCGATTACGGCATTGTCGCCCAGGGCATGCCGCACCCCCGCTTCTACGGGACGTTTCCGCGCATCATCTCGCGCTATGTCGGCGAGGAGCGGCTGCTGCCGCTCGAAACCGCGATCCGCAAGATGACCGGCGCCACCGCCGCGGCGCTGAAACTGCGCGACCGCGGCCGGCTCGCCGAAGGCTGGCGCGCCGATATCGCGATCTTCGATCCGGACGATTTCCGCGACGAGGCGACCTATGCCGCGCCGCACCGCTATCCCAGCGGCCCGCGCACGACGGTGCTGGTCAACGGCACGGTCGTCGTCGACAACGCGGTTCACACCGGCGCGCTGCCGGGGACGGTGTTGCGCCGCGGCGCCGACGGCACGGTCGGATAGACGGTAGCCCGCGCGTTTCTTTCAGGCTGTTGCCCGGCCGCCACGGACGCGGCGATCATCGTAAGGTAGAAAAGGGCCGCGTCGGTGATCGGGGACGCTGGGGGATGCCATGCTCAAGCGCTGTGTTCTGGTGTGCGCCGGCCTGCTTGCACTGGCCGTCGGGCCGGTTCCCGCGGCTCGAAGCGCATTGGCCGGCGACGGGCTCGATTGGCAAGGGCCCTATCTCGGCCTGCAGATCGGCGCCGGCCCGATCTCGGACCGTCTCACCGAATCGACCGGCCTCGTGCCGCCCCTGACCGGCCACGCCGACTTCGACAAGGTCGGGTTCGGATTTGGCGGGCACGCCGGCTACAACTGGCAGTTCGGCCATCTCGTGATCGGCCCGGAAGGCGATTTCGAAGGCACGCTGGCGAGCAAGACGAACAACTGTCTGATTCAGGATGCGGGCGCCGGCAACATTGCGCCGGGCACCTGCTTCGCGCCGATCGGCAGCTATACCTTCACCACCAAGATGCGCTGGCGCGCCTCGCTGCGCGGCCGGGTGGGCTACGCCTTCGACAAGGCTCTCCTTTATGCGACCGGCGGCGCCGCGTTTGCCGATTTCCGCACCAGCTATGTCGACGTCCTCGGCGGCGGCGGAGAGTCGTTCGACGAGACCCGCACCGGCTATACGGTTGGCGCCGGGCTCGAATACGCCTTCACCCCGAACTGGCACGGCCGGCTCGAATACCGCTACGCCGATTACGGCACGCTGACCAACTTCAGCACCACGGCCGGTCCGTTCTGGGACGGGTACAACAACCATCACGCGATCAGCGAGAACACGGTGCGCCTCGGCGTGACCTATCTGTTTGGCGCGCCGCCGCCGGCGCCGCCGATGGCCCCGGCCGCCGCCGCGCCGCCGCCGGAGGCGCGCAAGGTGTTCCTCGTGTTCTTCGACTGGGATCGCGACACGATCACCCCGGAGGGGATGGCGATCGTGCGCCAGGCGGCCGATGCCTACAACGCGGGGGCGCCGGTCAGGATCATGGTCACCGGCTATACCGACCGCTCGGGCTCGGCCGGCTACAACCAGCGCCTGTCCGAGCGGCGCGCCAACAACGTCGCCAAGGCGCTGGCCGGGCTCGGCGTGCCGCAGACCCAGATGGCGATCGGCGGGCGCGGCGAGAACGACAACCGGGTGCCGACCGCCGACGGCGTGCGCGAGCCGCAGAACCGCCGGGTCGAGATCGTCTTTTGACGGGCGGGGGCGCCGCCTCCCGGCTGGACAGGGCGGCGCGAGTTCCTCTATAAGCCCCCGTCCGGCGCGCCCAGGTAGCTCAGTTGGTAGAGCAACGGACTGAAAATCCGTGTGTCGGTGGTTCAATTCCGCCCCTGGGCACCATTCTCCTTCAACGGTTTAGACGATTGCGCCGCGTTCGGGCCGGGCTCAGTTCCTCAGCCGCAGGATGTTGTAGGCCTGCACCGGGCGCTGCAGGCCCTTGAGCGCGAGGCCGCCGATGTCTTCGGCCTCGACCAGGTCCTCGACCGCGCTGACGACGCGCTGCGGCGCGAGGATCTGCCCGCCGCGGGCCTCGGCGCACAGCCGCGCCGACAGGTTGGTCACCGTGCCGATCGTGCTGTAGTCCCAGCGCTCCTCGAAGCCGATCGCGCCGATCGTCGCGTAGCCCTGGGCGATGCCGATGCCGAGCGCGAGGTCGAAGCCGCGCTTCTTCCACGCCGCGCACAGCCCCGCCACCCGGTCGCGCATCGCCAGCGCCATGCGCACCGCCCGCTCGGCCGGGTTGTCGACCTCGACCGGATCGTTAAACAGCACGATCATGCCGTCGCCGGTAAAGCGCTCCAGCGTTCCCTCGTGCGCCAGCACCAGCTTGCCCATCTCGGCATGGAACTCGCGCAGGATGCCCATCACCTCCTCGGGCTCGGCGGTCTCGGCAAAGGCGGTGAAGCCGCGCAGGTCGAGAAAGACGACGGTGATCTCGCGCCGGTGGGTCTTCAGCGGGTCCTCGGCGCCGCCCTCGACGATCAGCTCGGCAAGCTGCGGCGACAGGAACCGCTTCAGCCGGCCGAGCCGTTCGAGCTGGGCGACCTGCTCCTGAACCCGGCGCTCGAGCGTGCGGTTCAATTCGGCGAGCGCGTGCGCGTGGCGGACCTCCCGGTCGCGCAGCCGCTTCTTTTCGATACTGGCGCCGATGCGGGCGTTGAGCAGCACCGGGTTGAACGGCTTCGGCAGGAAGTCCTCGGCGCCGAGCTCGATGCAGCCGATCACGCTCTCCATCTCGTCGAGCGCGGAGATCATCAGCACCGGAATGTGCCGCAGCGTCGCGTCGGCCTTGATCCGCTTGAGCGCCTCGTGCCCGTCCATCCCCGGCATGATGACGTCGAGCAGGACCAGATCGACCGGCTGCCGGCGCAGGAGGTCGAGCGCGCCGCCGCCGTCCTCGGCGGTCAGCACCGCATAGCCCTGGCGCTGCAGGCGGCGCGACAGCATCTCGCGGTTGCCCTCGTTGTCGTCGACGACGAGGATCGTGCCGCGGCCGCCGTTTTCCGGGGCCTCCGCCGCCTCGGCGCGCGCCGGCGGCGCCGGCGCCGGCGGCGGCGCTGCGAGCGCGGACAGGCGGCGCGCCGCGGCGACGATCCGCTCGATATCGCCGCCGCGCGCGAAACCCGCCTGCGCCGCCTCGGCCTGGAGCGCGTCGGCCAGCTCGGTCAGCCGCGCCACCGACGGCGACAGTTCGCCGGCGAGGCGGACGGCGTAATCCGCCCCGGAAAGGACCGTGTCGACGCGGCCGAGCACGTCGTGCGCCTGGCCGTGGACCTGGCGCAGGCGGGGAACCAAGGCGGCGGCGCCGGTCTCTTCCGCCTCTTCGAGCAGCATCTCGCTGAACCCGATGATGTGGCTCAGCGGCGTATGCAGCTCATGGCGCAGGTGCGCCGGCGTATCGGACGTCGTGGCCATCGGTCGGGCGCCCTGAAACCGCAGCGCGTCGCAGCCATTGAAGGCGCCGGCCGCGGCGCCGTCAAGCCGCCCGGGGTGCCGCGAAAGGGGCACCCCTTGCTCGCTTGCTTAGCAATCGCGGCGGATGGCACTATCGGCGTGCTGCTCGCGGGGGCCCGCCGATGCGCAAAGCCAGGGTTTCGAGCGCCGTCTTTTTGGTTGTCGCGCTGTCGCTGGCGGGCGGGTCGCTGTCGCTGCGGGCGCAGGGCTCCGGCGCCGGCGCAGCGGCGCCGAATGCGGCGGACCCGGACATCGCCACCGCGATCAGCCTCGCCGATTTGGTGACGGCGGCGCGCACCGTGGTCTCGCTCCACCAGGACCTGATCAACGACCCCGGCCGCGGCGACAAGGGACTCACCCCCGAGGTCATGCTCGCCGAGACCAAGGAGACCGCCAGGCGGACGACCGGGCTCGACATGAGCAAGATCGATCCCCAGTCGCGCCAGGGCCGGCTGCTCGCGGCGATGGCCTCGTCGATCGCCGAGGTGATGAAGGCGAACCAGCCGCGCATCAATCAGAAGGGCGTGGGCTTCAAGGGCTTTGTCCCGGCGGTGTTCGGCCGGCTCGTCACCGAGCAGTTCGGCCTCGAGGTCGACGGCGCCGCCGAGATCAAGATCACCGCGCCGCCCGAACTGGTGCGCAACCGCAAGGCCTCGCCCGACCCGTTCGAGGCCGAGGTGATCCGTGACAAGTTCCTGTCGCCCGGCTGGAAGAAGGGCGAATTGTACGCCGCCGCGGTGCCGGTCAAGGGCCGCCCGGCGACCCGCGTGCTGGTGCCGGAATATTACGGCGCCGGCTGCTTGAGCTGCCACGGCGAGCCGAAAGGCGAGATCGACATCACCGGCTATCCGAAAGAAGGTGCCAAGCTCGATCAGCTCGGGGGCGTGATCAGCATCACGCTCTACAAGTGACCCGCCGGCGACTGCGCGAGCCGGGGACCCAGCGATGTCGCACTTCTCGATCCGCGCGCGGCTGATCTTTCTCGCCATCGTGCTGCTCGGCATTCTGGCGGTCACCTCGCTGTATCTCGCGCGCGAGCTGGTGCGCGATTCCGAGGCGCTCGGCGAGCAGGCGCGGCTGGTCTCCGAGCTGAAGACCGCGAACGACGCCAGCAAGCATTTCGGCGACCTCAAATTCTGGCTGACCGACCTGGCGGTCAGCCTGCTGGTGCGCTCGCAGCAGAACGCCGATGCGGCCAGGGCCGCGCTGGTCAACGACCTGAAGGCGCTGCAGCCGCTCGATCCGGACGGCGTCGCCCTGGTCGAGCGCGAGGTCAACGCGCTGGTCGAACAGGCGCTGAAGGCGGTCGATGCCTACGGCAACGACCAGCGGGTGATCGGCAACACGCTGATGGCGCAGGCCCGCACCCACGTGATGACGATCGCCGCCGAGCTGGAGCACATCGTCGACCGGCTGGAGCAGCAATCGGTCGCCAGCCGCGACGCCTCGATGGCGAATGCCGAGCGCGCGGTCAACGTGTCGATCATGGGCGGCATCCTCGCGCTGGTCCTCGCCCTGGTGCTGACCGCGCTGATCGTGCGCTCGATCAACGCGCCGCTGCGCCGGCTCGAACGCAGCATGGCGGCGATCACCCGGGGCCGGCTCGACGTCACCCTGCCCGCCGCCGGGCGCGACGAGGTCGGCGCGATGAGCCGCGCCCTCGGCATGCTGCGCGACAGCCTCAAGGAGCGCAACCTGTTGGAAGAGCAGCGCCAGCGCGCGGTGGCGGCGGCCACCCGGGCGCAGCAGCAGCTCGAAGAGGCGATCGAGGCGATCTCGGAGGGGTTCGCGCTCTACGACGCCGAGGACCGGCTGGTGATCTGCAACAGCCGCTATCGCGAGATGTATGCCGGCCTCGACACCGAGGTGCGGCCCGGCACGAAATACGCCGACATCCTCGCCTCGGCGGTGCGCGCCGGGCTGCTGCCGCCGGCCGAGGGCCGCGAGGCGGCATGGATCGCCGAGCGGGTCGCGCGCCACCGCCATCCCCAGGGCGCCTTCGAGCAGCAGCGTGCCGGCGGCAAATGGTACCGGATCAGCGAGACCCCCACCGCCGAGGGCGGCATCGTCGGCGTGTTCACCGATATCAGCGAGCTGAAGCAGCGCGAAT
>Ga0070734_10005812_pt1 | contig 10667 bp, 5 predicted proteins | sample Coa_R1_8_FD_66444 | JGI IMG/M metagenome (GOLD analysis project Ga0070734, IMG submission 66444) | Surface soil microbial communities from Centralia Pennsylvania, which are recovering from an underground coalmine fire - Coalmine... | ecosystem: Environmental > Terrestrial > Soil > Unclassified ... | reverse complement strand
TTCACACCGCTGGATCGCTCCCTCATCCGGCGCGACCGGTGTCGCCTCCTGCAGGCCCAACTCCTTGATTTTAGCGGCGAAGAGTGGGGCCGGCGAGAGAGAGCGCAGCGGAACCGGATACAGCGTGTAAATAGCGGCGCTGTGGACATCGAAGGCTACCACTTCATCTACGTTGGAGGCCCAGAGCATCTCTCCGACCCAGGCGCTGCCCAGACTCTTGCCCGCTTCGACCCTGTCCTGGCGAGCGTAGGCCAGATAGGGGAGCAGCGCGGTGATGCCGACGCCCTTTTCTTTGGCCAGAGTATGGCAGAGCAGCAAGGTGGAAAGCAGGTTCTCGTCCGGGGGGGAGATCGAGCCCAGCGCCATGCACGGCTGGCCCGAAACCGGGCTATCCACGCTCATATACAGCTCGCCGTTCGGAAAACGACCGCAGGTAAACCGGCCGCGTTCTAACCCCGTCACGCAGGCGAGCTCCCGGGCCATCCTTTCCAGGGGCGGTAAGATAAAGAGCAGCATGGCAAATATCCTCCGGGTGGCAAAGCGCCGAGAGATCGGGCGCTCCCCTCGTAAACAGGGGAGCGCCCGATCTCTTCAGGCTATCGCCCGGGCGCGCGGGATCAGGATCGTCTTTTCAAGAGTGATATGCTCCCGCACGCTCCATTCCAGTTCCGCCAGTCCCTCCATCAAGGCGCAATAGCGCGCGCAGGCGTCCTCGGGAGGGGTGAAGTGGTCAGTGAGCGCCCGCATCTGCTCGAACGCGTGAATGGCGATGGCGTGCTCGCGCTCCAGTCCCTGCAAGATGTCCTCGATCGTTCCCTCGATGAACTGCGTCGGCACGCCGGCCTGCCATCTCTGGGTCCGGAGGAACAGCAGGGTCTGCTCCTCGCGGCGCATATGGCTTTCCATGCCGGCCTGGAACCGGCCGAACTCCTCCTGAAGCTTCCACAAGTCCGGGTACAGGTTGTCGCGGGTCTGCATCAAGGTGGCAATCAGTCGCGCCAGCCGGGGAAGCTCGTACTGGATCAGGCAGTGGTCAGCGGTCAGCAGCTTTGCCAGCAAGTCCTCGGGCGCGGCTCCCGCGCGGCCAGTCCCTTGTTGGCCGGCAGACGGAAGATCATCTGAGAGCAGGGCATGGAGGACGGCTTCACGGTCCAGGCCCATCTCGGCGCATACCTCCGAGAGCGTTTTCTTGCCCTCATACTCCGCGCCCAACCTGTCGGAGATATGCGCGCGTTCCGGTCTTTCCCCGCGAGCAGGCCGGGAAGTTGCCGGGTTGTATTTCTCGTTCATCCTTGTCTCCTTCCATGCAGGCACCGATTTTATCCAGGAGCCGGTCATAGCGCGCCGGGCGTCAGCCGGCTGATGACTCTCTGCCTGTTATGTCTCAGCGGGAACACGAACAACCCGCCGTTTCACAGCGCGCCGACCTCTGAAAAAGCCACAGGGGACCGCAGAGAGAGTCTACGGTCCCCCGGATTCTTTTTGGAACCGTGCGCGCCACTTTCATGGCACACGGCTCACCGTCGGAGACCGGGATTGAGCGATCTTTCCTAACGTAACGATCCTTCCTCCGGCTCGCTCCACGTCAGCACGCTTTCGCGGCGGGTATCTCCCTCCTGTAAAGCAGGGCCCTGTCCATCCAGTTATGCTTTCCTGTTGCCTTTCGGCGGATGGCTTTCGCTTCTTGGAGCGTCCTTCTCCTGCTGGGAAACCCATCAGGAGTTGCCACGTTGCGCGGGATCAAGATGCGTTCGGGGTGGGTGGCCTCTCTGCCGCAGAGGAAACCGTGTCCCTGGCCTATTCTATTGCTAGAATAGGAACACCCTCTGGCCTGTCGTCCAGCCGCTTGCGACAGGCGGAAACGGCTTCTTCGAGGCTTCACTGGTGTTCACCCGTCCGAACTTTCCCTGGCCCGGTTTCCCCTTGCGACTGGGGAGTTGGCCGGGCGTTTCCCTGAATGCTTGCAGCGGTTTCCCATAGCAAACGGCCGTCAGGGTCGGGAACGAAGGGGGACACTCCCTCGGGAGCTTGCGCCCCACTTGCGCCTGCGCCCTCGTGTCGCACATTCACCTGCAATTATACAGAGATTTGCAGCCAAACACATCCCCTAAATGGCCGATTATAGGCCCTCTTTTTTGCGTCGTTTGTTCGGGAGATTCACATAAAATTCACACGTACTCAATAGTATCATATAGATAAGTCCGCTAACGGTCAGGCAGTAAGCCCTGGATGAGACTGCTATTGGCCTGTCCATCAGACCCTGCTGGGGAAAGGAACATCGCATGAACGATTCAGAGGACACCCATGCGTTTGCCGGGAACCCCACGCCGCTTACCCCTACGCAAACCCAGGAAGCGATTACCGCTGTATTGTCTGGATCGGCTACTTTCCAGGAGGTGGCCGAGGTCATGGTACAGGAGGGCCTGGCAGCCCTTTCAGCACAAAGCGGTGTCTTTGCGCTGATGACCGAAGAGACCGCTTCCATTCTCGTCTTCCACACCATCGGGCTGCCCCAGGAGATGGCGCATATCTGGTCGAGTTTTCTGGAGGACTTGCCCTTCTCCCTGGCCGGGATCGGCATGAAGGGCAAGCCCATCTGGTATCACCATTTCAGCGAGGGTCCATCATCCTCTGCTCCCTCGGCAGTCAGTCACCCCTCGGAGCATATTTTTGCCATGCTGCCCTTCGCCCTAAACTATGGGCTTAGAGGCGTGCTTGGCTTCGGCTTCGAGCGGCCCCGTGAGTTGCAGGAGCCAGAGTTCTCCCTGTTGGGCTGTCTGATGCAGGCGGGCCGTCAGGCTCTGGAGCGCCATGCCGGTCAGGAGACAAAGCGTATTCACACTCCCAGGAACAAGCCTGCGGAAACCGATCCCCTTTTGGGGGAACTGTTTCTTGCCGGGGAGTACGTGCTGGCAGGTATCTACCGGCAGGTGGACAGTCATCGAGAGATTCTCCTGGAAGAGGAAGGCTATCTGCCCGCCAGCCTGGATGGGAAGGTGGCCTGCTATCACCGTATTGCTGGCCTGGGAGGGGCCTGAAGCGGGTAGACGCCCATAAGCAACCTGTGTTTTTCTGCGCCCCTTGTCGTTCCCGGTCACCTTCCGATGATAAGGGGCCTTTTTCTCTCATCAGGGAGCAGAGCGATGAAGAAAGTAAGCGTGATGCTGGTGGACGATCATGCCATCTGGCGGGACGGCGTCAAGAGTATGCTGGAGGACACCGAATTTACAGTCGTGGTCGAAGCCTCTTCGGGCAAGGAGGCTATCGAGGTCGCCTGCCAGGCAAAGCCGCAGATGACCTTGCTGGACATCCGCATGTCCAATGGCGATGGATTGGAAGCACTCGTGGCCTTGAAAGAGGAGCATCCGCGCATAGCGGTGGTGATGCTGACCACCTACGAGAACCCTACCTACATGGCGCGCGCGGTGGCCGGGGGCGCGGTCGGAGTTTGTGAATACCTGCTCAAGCCGGTCACGAGCGAGTACCTGGTAGCGCGCTTAGAACAAGTCTACAGGGAATGGCAGAAGGCAAGTGTTATCGAACTGATGTAGCCGACTGACCATTCCGCAACAGGGAGGCGCTTGCACGCACGCTTCACACACCGAGGGACGATGTTCTTCCCAGCACTGTCCCTCTTCTTTTCGCCTCTTCCCCATCCGTAAGAGGAGGGAGCGGGTTTGCAGACTGACCTTTACCCACTGTCACCATGTAAACAGGCTGCCGGAAACTACATTACTGAAATCATCATTCCTGAATGGCTGATTGTGGAATGGCCGTTCTTCTCCAAGCGGAGCTGTTGCGCTTTTTTCAGGCTGAGATAGTTGTTCAAAATCCGCCATTTAGGGGATGCCAATATAGCTGAGAACGCTTCAAAATAGGCAGCGGTGACGGGAAAATTTGGGATTCATGCCCTCTGATCCCCTTACATATCGGCACATTGTTCATTTATCAGCAATGGCAGTTTTATCAGGAAAGGAGATAAAATGCTGCGCACCTGTAGAACCCCTCTCCTGGCGGCCTTTGCCTTGCTTGGCGCCGCCCTCGCCCGCCCGGCCCTTGCCCAGGGCTTTACCGTCACCGATCTGGGCACGCTCGGCGGCACGACAAGCCATGCCTTCGCCATCAGCCAGCAGAGCCACATCGTCGGCTCGGCCACAACGTCCGGCGGGGCGACACACGCCTTCTTCTTCAACGGCACGATCAGCGACCTGGGCACGCTTCCCGGCGGCACCACAAGCGCGGCCTTCGGCCTCAACGGCATTGACCAGGCTGCCGGTCAGGCGACCACCTCCGGGGGCGCTCAGCACGCCGTGCTCTTTGAAGGCGGCTCGCTCTTCGATCTCGGAACCTTCGGCGGCGCCACCAGCATCGCCAATGCCATCAACAACAACGGCGCCTCGGTCGGCGGCGCCCTCAACGCCGGCGGCGCCATGCACGCCTTCCTGCACACCGGCACCGGCGCGCTGGCCGGCGGGGACGATCTGGGCACCTTAGGCGGCGCCAACAGCCAGGCCTTCGCCCTCAACGACAGCAATGTCGTGGGCGGCCAGTCGGATACCGCTACCGCCGGGGTCAGCCACGGCTTCCTCTGGGACAGCGTCAACCTCATGCAGGATGTGGGTACGCTCGGTGGCTCGAATAGCGCCGTTTTGGGCCTCAACGGCGTCGGCCAGGCCAGCGGCTTGGCCAACACGGCCTCTGGCGCTCAGCACGCTTTCTTTTTAGACAGCGGCGTCATGACCGACCTGGGCACCCTCGGCGGGACCAACAGCCAGGGCAACGCCATTAACAACAACGAGCAGGTCGTCGGCCAGTCGGACACGTCCACCAGCGGCGTGCAGCACGCCTTTGTCTGGGACCCCACCAACGGCATGGTGGACCTCAACACCCTCCTGCCCACAGGCTCCGGCTGGGTGCTTACGAGCGCGACAGGCATAGATGATGCCGGCGAGATTGTCGGCTTCGGCTCCATCGGCGGAAACGTGCATGCCTTCCTGCTCGAACCCATCCGCGCCACAGTTACCCTCAATCCGGACCCGGTCTTCGGCGGACAGCACTCCACGCTCACCGTCACCCTGCCCAATCCGGCCCCGCCCGGCGGCACTTCGGTGAGCCTCAGCACCAGCAACGGCGGCCTGGCCGTCTTTGCCAACAACGGCTCCTCCTCTAGCAGCATGACTATCGGAGCCGGCGCCACCAGCGCCACCACCATCGTGGACACGGCCGTTGTGGGCAGCAGCCAGAACGTGACCATAAGCACCACGCCCAGCGGCCAGTCTACCGTGAACAGCACGCTGACGCTCAATCCGCTGCTGGAATCGATCACGCTCCGGCCCGCTACCGTGGTGGGCTCGCAAAACGCGACCCTGACGGTCACGCTCAATGCCGCTGTGCCCTTCAATGTGGGCATCAGCCTGAGCACCAGTAACGGCAACCTAGCCGTCTTCGACAACAACGGCTCCTCCTCTAGCAGCATCACCATCGGAGCCGGCGCGAAGTCGGCGCAGGCCGTCATAGATACCGGCGCCGTCGCTGCCGGCACGGGCGTCACCATCAGCGCCAGCCTGGCCGGGCTGACCCTCACCAGGACCCTCACCCTCACCCCCTGGCTCAAGAGCCTGGCGCTCAACCCGACATCCGTGGTCGGCGGCTCCATGCAATGCACCGGCACCGTCACGCTCTTTGCGCCTTCTCAATCCGGCGGTGTGACGGTCAGCCTGACCACCAGCGACGGCAGTAAGGCCTGGTTCGACAACAACGGCTCCTCCAGCAGCAGCGTCACCGTACCTAAAGGAGCCACCAGCGTCTCCTTTGTCATTGATACGGCGGCCCAGAAGTCCAACACATCGGTCACGATCAAGGCGAGTCTGGGCAACCTGACGCTGCAGCAGAACCTGACCATCACGCCCTGGCTGAAGAGCATGGCGCTCAATCCCAAGACCATCATCGGCGGCTGCCAGCATACCACAGGCACCATCATCCTGAATGCTGCGGCCCCGCCCGGCGGCGTGACCGTCAGCCTCGGCTCCAACGACGGCAACACCGCCTGGTTCGATAACAACGGCTCTTCCAGCAGCAGCATCAACATCCCGGCAGGCTCTCTCAGCGCCACCTTCGTGGTGGACACGGCCTTTGTCGGCGTCAACAAGTCCCCGACCATCACGGCCAGCCTCGCCGGCCTTGCCAAGACGGCCAAGCTGACGGTCACGCCGGCGCTGTCGGGCGCGTCTCTGAGCCCATCTACCATCATCGGCGGCTGCCAGCACTCGACGTTGACGGTCACCCTAGCCGCCTCCGCCCCGCCCGGCGGCGTGGGCATCAGCCTGAGCACCAGTAACGGCAGTCTGGCCGTCTTCGACAACAACGGCTCCTCCTCTAGCAGCATCACCATCCCGGCGGGAGCCACCAGCGCCACTCTCACCATTGACACGGCGTTCGTCAGCAGCAGCCAGCAGGTGACCATCACGGCCACCCTGGCCGGCCTGAACAAGACGGCCACACTGACGCTGCAGGCGGCGCATGCCACCCTCTCGCTCAGCCCGACCACGGTCGTCGGCGGCTGCCAGCAGTCTACCGGCACAGTCACTCTGAACGCTCCGGCCCCGCCCGGCGGCGTGGGCATCAGCCTGAGCACCAGCAACGGCAGTCTGGCCGTCTTCGACAACAACGGCTCCTCCAGTAGCAACGTTACCATCGGAGCCGGCGCCACCAGCGCCTCGTTCCTCATCGACACAGGCTTTGTCGCCTCGAACTCTAACGTGACGATCTCGTCCTCCTTCAACGGAGGCACGAAGTCCACCGTGCTGACCCTGACCCCGGCGCTGATCTCGTTCACGCTCAACACGAACTCGGTCACGCGGGGCACACAGGTCACCGGCACGGTCACGCTGGCGGCGACGGCGCTGGGAAATGTGGGCATCAGCCTGAGCACCAGCAACGGCAGTCTGGCCGTCTTCGACAACAACGGCTCCTCCAGCAGCAGCGTCACCGTGCCGGCAGGCAGCTCGACCGTCACTTTCGTGATCGATACGAGCGCCTCTAACACCGGACAGGTGACCATCAGCGCAACGCTGGCGGGCTTGACCCTCAACCAGACGCTGACCATCAACTAGTCAGCAGCGCGTTCTCCTCCTCGGCCGGGGAGCGTCCGGAAACGCTCCCCGGCCTCATTTTCACGCCGGGAAAGGGATAGGGCCAGCTCTGCATGACTTGATGGGCACGGTTTTTGCATTCTCTCTTTTAAGCCAACGACGCTGCCGCAGCGATGACGCTTTCGGCGCGGATTTTTACAAGGAGAGATACCATGTCATTTTCTCATAAGCGCCTGCAACGCCTGACCGCTATGGCCACATTCGGCCTGATCTGCCTGGGTGGGTTTGCATGCCAATCCCAGGCGCAGACCTACGATCCCGTCGCAGACTACCCGACCGGGTTTGCCAACGGTCTGAACCCCAATGGCGTCTGGACCTATGGCTGGTCCAATGGCCTGAGCGGCGCCTTTACCATTTATCCCGATCATCGGGTTATCCAGCCGGACTGCGATCCCATTGACGCCTGGGACGATCTGAGCAACAATGTCGAATTCACTCCAGTTGTCTATCAATCGACCGCCGCCTGCAGCAACGGTAACGTTGATTACCCTGCCGGCGCGCTCATCCTGCATGGAGGCGGCCAGAATGACACGGCCTACAGCCATATCCTCTTTACCGCGCCTGCGTCCGGCGCCTACGCGATCTCCATCGCCTTTACGGGCCGCCAGGTAAACGTCAATGCAGATGCCCATGTCCTCCACAACGGCCTTTCGCTTTTCGATACCGTCATCTCCTCGGATGGCCAGTCCGAATCCTTCTCGGACGACGTGTCTCTGGCTGCCGGAGACGTCATTGACTTCGCGGTCGGCCAGAACAATGGCTCCCAGGTCCATCCAGGGACGGTGCAGCTCACAGGTACGCTCAGCATCGTTCCCGCTCCAGTGCTTGCCAGCCTGAGCCCCACCTCGGCGGATGCCGGATCATCTGCGCTGACACTTACCCTCAAAGGCAGCGACTTTGCCAGCGGCGACGTCGTTCAGTGGATCGCCAGCCACCATACCACCCCGCTCGCCACTACCTTCATCTCCTCCAGCAAGCTGCAGGCTACCGTGCCGGCATCTCTGATCGCCTCACCAGGCAAGGCTTCCGTCAATGTGATTCAGACCGGCGGTGCCACTTCCAGTAGCAAGACCTTTACTATCCTGCTGACCAGCCTGGCACTAACAGCAGCCAACATGAGCAAAGACGGCTCCGGCAACTACATAGCCGCGCTCACGTTGAAAAACACAGGCTTCTTCGCCGCGCAGAACATCACCATCACCGCCTCCACGCTTGGAACGGCGGCCACCAGCACGTCCCTGCCGGCAAGCGTGGGCAACATCGCGGCAGGGTCTACGGGCAACGCTACTCTGACCTATCCCTCCTCCGCAGGCACATCTGGCAAGAGAGTCAGTTTGAAAGTCTCCGGAACCTTTACCGGCGGCCGATTCAGCCTTAGGACAACGGTCACTCTGCCTTGAATTCTGAGGAGCCATCGGCACGGTTTTTGCAGGGTGCTTTCATAACAAAACTAAACTGCCGGAGCAATGACGCTTTCGGCTCAGCGTTTCAGCAAGGAGATTCAGTCATGCTTCTTTCTCGTAAAGCCCTGCGAGGCCTGGCCGCTTGCGCCATCCTCGGCCTGCTCGGCATGGGAGGATTGTCATCATAGGCCTCGGCGCAGACCATCGTTTACAGTAATGATTTCGAAAGTGGTAATACCACCAGATGGCCGTCCAGCTCTATCACGACCAACCCTGGCGGCATGCTCAGCGGCTCTCTCAAAGTTACTCTGCCTTAGATCTCCTCTGACCTCACCCCTCAGCAAGGAAAAAGGGAAAAGAGGCACAAACCTCACTCCCCCGCGGCTTCGCCTATCCCCTCTCCTTTTAAAGGAGAGGGGGAATTTTGTTTTTCACCTCCATCGCCCCCGCGAAGCGGGATCACCTCCAACCGCTTTTCACGTTTCTTTCACGCCCGCTCCCGATACTCTCCACAACAGGCGACGCGGTCCGCAGGGCCGCCCCTGAAACCCTATCGAAGCCGCCTCTCCCGCCAGTGAAGACCGGGAAGGCGTGGAGGAGATAACATCATGGAGCGCATCCTTCTCAGGCACCTCAGCGGTTCCAAAGCCAACCAGATCGCCGAGTTTCCCGGCGCGGCCACCCAGGAGATCAGCTTCGGGCGCGACCCCGCGGCCGCCGTTCCCTTCGATCCCGAAAAAGACGACCTGGTCAGCCGCCGTCATGCCCGCATCGTGCGGGAGCCGGCCGACCCGACGCAGTTTCAGTTGGTGGATTGCAACAGCAGCAACGGCACCTACCTCAACAAGCAGCGCATCAGCGGCGCGGCACACATTGCGCCCGGCGACGTGATCCAGTTGGGCGCCGGTGGCCCGGAGATCGAGTTCGATCTCGATCCGCGCCCGCTGCGTCCCACCCGGGTCGGCGCCGACTTCTCCGCGGCGCTGGGAATGGCGAACACGCCCCAGACGCGCCTGGGCGCTTCGCTCTCCGGCGAGATGCCTGCCGCGCCGAAGATGTCCGTCGGCAAAGCCACCGTCGAGCGCCTGATCGCCCAGACGCGTCGCGAAGGCCACAAGAGCCTGGCCGCCGCCGTCGGCGGCGTGGTGGTGCTGTGCGCCCTGGCCGGAACCCTGCTCGTGCGCGCCAACGCCGGCACGAAGACCCATCTGGAGCATGACCTGCAGCACACGCAGGGAGCGCTCGTCAGCACCCAGCAGCAGCTCAGCGCGGCGGAGGCGGCCCGCGCGGCCGATAAGGCCAGCGCCCCCATGAACCCCACCGAGATCGCCAACGCCAACGCCAACGCCGTCGTGCGCATCGAGGCCGGCTGGAAGCTGATCCACACCGAAACCGGCAGCCAGGTCTACCAGATGTACGTGCCCAACCAGATCAAAGATAAGGACGGGCAGGTGCGGCCCATCGTGCCGGACGGACGCCAGCAGGTCGCGGTCTACCGCATCGTAAACAACGCGGTCGAGCCGGCGCTCACCCTGGACAAATCGGCCGGAAAGCCCATTGGCGGCGAGCATACCGGCTCCGGCTTCTGCGTGACCAGCGACGGGTTCATCCTGACCAACCGGCACGTCGCCGCCAGCTGGAACACGGCCTACCACTTCCCGGAGGATGCCTCCCCCGGCCTCCTGCTCGATCAGGACGGCAAGCTGGTCACGGGTCAGGACGGCATGCCCCAGCTGCTCCCGCAGGCGCCCAGCGACTGGGTCCCGGCCAACAGCAAGCAGGTTCCCCCGCATCTGCAGGGCGGCTTCGACGGCAGGAACGACTATCTCTACGTCACGTTCCCCAAGAACGCCAACCGGATCGCCGCCAAAGTCTCGCGCGTCTCGGACCATCACGACGTCGCTCTGATTAAGATTGACGTGCCCGACTCGGTGACCCGCGTCGCCCTTAACGATAACTATGATTCGATCAAGCCCGGCGATGCCGCTATAGCTATGGGCTATCCCGGCGTCTCGCCGATGGTCGTCGGCGTCGTCCGGGACCAGGACCACTTCAACCGCGAATCCCGGCCGCTCGTCATCCCTGACCCCACTGTCAGCGTCGGCAACATCGG
>Ga0070734_10005811_pt1 | contig 10667 bp, 10 predicted proteins | sample Coa_R1_8_FD_66444 | JGI IMG/M metagenome (GOLD analysis project Ga0070734, IMG submission 66444) | Surface soil microbial communities from Centralia Pennsylvania, which are recovering from an underground coalmine fire - Coalmine... | ecosystem: Environmental > Terrestrial > Soil > Unclassified ... | reverse complement strand
AGCTGCGCGGCGACGCGCGCGATTACGACGAAGCCGAACGCCAGGCGAAGGCGTACGCGACCGAGATCGGCGCCGACTTCGTGTCGCCGTACAACGACGCCGACGTGATTGCCGGCGCCGCCACGGTGGCGCTCGAAATGCTCGAGGACGCGCCCGACCTCGACACGTTCGTCGTCCCCATCGGCGGCGGTGGCCTCGTGAGCGGCGTGGCGCGCGTGGTGAAAGGGATCGATCCGTCGCGGACCGTGATCGGCGTCGAGGTCGAAGCGTCGCACGCGTTTCACGCGAGCCTCGCGGCCGGACGGCTCGTCGAGATCGTCCCCGGCCCGACGCTGGCCGACGGCCTGGGCGGCAACCCTGACGCGGACACGATCACCTGGCCGTACATCCAGCAGCTCGTCGATCGCATCGCGATCGTCGACGAAGACGATCTGCGGCGCGCGATCGCCGGACTCGTCGAGCACGAGCATCTGGTCGCGGAGGGCGCCGGCGCGGCGTCGGTCGCGGCGCTCGCCGGCCGCCGCATCGACGCCGGCGGCCGGCGCGTCGGCGCAATCGTGTCGGGCGCGAACATCGACCGCGAGCGGCTGGCGGCGGTGCTGGCGTCAGCGACGGAACGATAGCCAGACGCGGGCGAGCTCCGCGCGCTCGACCCACACGCCGGCGGCCAGCGCGGCCAGCAGCAGCAGGACGATGACGAGACCCCAGGGAACGCCGCCGCGCGACCGCCGAGGCGCGGCGACCGACGCGGCCTCGATCTCCGCGGCGGTGGCGCGCTCGTCGAGAATCGCGGCCACCGCGCGGAGCTCGGCGGCGAGCGTCGCCGTCGATTCGTAGCGCTGCTCGAGGCTCTTCGCGAGCGCCCGCTGCACGATCGGATCGAGCTCGCGCGGGATGTTCGCGTTCAGCGTGGACGGCGCCGGCGCCGGAGCCTGCACGATCTTCAGCGGCAGCGCGTCGGCCGACGCGAACGGCTGACGTCCCGTGAGCATCTCGAACAACATCACCCCGAGCGAGAAGATGTCCGTGCGGTGATCGCCGCGCTCTCCGAGCGCCTGCTCGGGCGAGAGGTACGCGATGGTGGCCGCGTCGGCAGCCGACGCGGCGGTCGGCTGTTCGGCCGCGCGGCGGCGCGCGGCGCCGCCGTTGGTCCACGCCGACAGGCCGAAGTCGAGAATCTTCACGCGCCCTTTGGGCGTGACGATGATGTTGTCGGGCTTGAGATCGCCATGGACGGCGCCGGCAGCATGCGCATCGGCCAACGCGTCGGACAGCTGCACGGCGTAATCGATCGCGAGCTTCGGGTTCATCGGACGGCCGCCGACCGCCGCGCGCAGCGTGCCGCCGGGCACGAACTCGTCCGCGAGAAACAGGCAGCCCTGATCGTCGCCGACCTCGTACACCGCGGCGATGCTCGGGTGCGAGAGCGACGTCGCGGCGCGGGCGTCGCTCAGGAACGCCTCGCGGCGCCCGGGATCGTCGGCGATCTCGGGCTTCACGACCTTGATCGCGACCGTGCGGCCCAGCCGCGTATCGCGTGCGCGGTACACGTCGCCGATGCCGCCGGCGCCGATACGATCGAGGATCCGGTAGACGCCGAGCGTCTCGACCATCGCGACGCGAATTATACTTGTCGGCCTCGCACGTGAATCCGTACCTCAGGCTGCTTCGCACCAACCGCGATTTCCGGCTGCTGTACATCGGCCAGACGATTTCGCAGCTCGGCGACTGGTTCAACGCCGTCGCGGTCTACGCGCTGCTGCTCGACCTGACCGGATCGGCGACCGCCGTCGCGATGGTCATGATCGTGCAGTACCTCCCGGCCGCGATCGTCGGGCCGATCGCCGGCGTCGTCGTCGACCGCGTGGATCGCCGGCGGCTGATGATCGCGGCGGACGTGCTGCGCGGCTGCCTGATCCTCGCGCTGCTGCTCGTGCGCCGGCGCGAGCAGGTGTGGATCGTCTACGTGGTGATGGCGCTCGTGTTCGCGGCGCAGGCGTTCTTCGAGCCGGCGCGCACGGCGACGATCCCCAACGTGACGAGCGACGAAGAGCTGTTGCCCGCCAACGCGCTGTCGAGCGCGACCTGGTCGGCGATGCTCGCCATCGGTGCGTCGATCGGCGGCGTCGTCACGGCGGTGTTCGGGCGGAACGTCGCGTTCGTCATCAACGCGGCATCGTTCTTCTGGTCGGCGGCGTTCATCCTGCAGACGCGGTACGACTCGACGCCGACGGCTCGCCCGGCACCAGCGAGCGTTGCACACTGGCTTGGCGTCCACGACATCATCGAGGGCGTGCGGTACGTGCGGCAGAACGCGCACGTCGCCGCGCTGATGTGCGTCAAGGCCGGCTGGGGCCTCGCCGGCGGCGTCCTGCTGCTGCTGACGGTGTTCGGCCAGCGCGTGTTTCCGATCGGCGGCGGATCGGCCGGCGGCATCGGCGTGCTGTACGGCGCGCGCGGCGTCGGCGCCGGCATCGGTCCGATCGCGCTGCGGTGGATTCTGGGCTCCGACGCGAAGACGCTGCGGCGCACGATCGCACCCGCGTTCTTCACCGTCGGGCTGTTCTACATGGCGCTCGCCGGCGCGCCGTCGCTGACCGTCGCGGCGCTGTGCGTGCTCGGCGCGCACGTCGGCGGATCGATCCTGTGGGTGTTCAGCACGGTGCTGCTGCAGATGGAAGTGCCGGATCGATTCCGCGGCCGCGTGTTCTCGGCGGAGCTCGCGATGGTGACGCTCGTCACGTCGCTCTCGAGCTACGCGACCGCGTTCGCGCTCGACCGCGTCGGCCGATCACCGCGCCTGCTCTCGTTCGCGCTCGGCGCGATGTTCGGCGTGCCGGGTCTGCTCTGGCTCTGGATTTCAGAGTTCAGATGGAAGGTTTCAGATTCTCCAGAGTGCTCTGTATGAGCTCCTTGGCGTCGCCGAGCTGCTCGAGAACGAGCGCGATGTCCATCTTCGGCTGGCCCGGGAGCCGCTCGCTCCGACAGTAGACGCCGTGCTGGCCCACGAGCGCCAGCGAATCGGTCAGCAGGTCGAGCGCGACCGCCAGCCGCCCGCGCGCCGGTCCCATCATCGTCTCGTGGACTTCCAGCGTGTCCTTGTACTTGTCGAATGGTGACGTCATTTGCGTGGCGGCCTCGACGGCCGCAGTTCGACGCGGCTGGCGAGGCTCCTCGAATCGAGACGCAGCAGATCGACGACGACCTCGGCGACGTCCGCCGGCGCGATCTTCCAGTCGGCGCCCTTGGCCGGATCGCCGCTCGAGAATCCGGTCGCGACGGAGCCGGGCAGGACGTACGACACGCGGATGTTGTCGTGCCGCACTTCCTGCATCAACGCTTCGCTGAACGCGTTCAGACCCGCCTTCGACGCGCAATAAGCCGCGCCGTCGACGAACGGATTCTTCCCGGCCAGGCTGCTGATGTTGATGATGATGCCGCCGCCGCGCGCGCGCAGCCGCGGAATCGCCGCGCGGCACACGTTGAACACGCCGGTTAGATTCGTGTCGATGATCTCGGACCACTGTTCCGGCGTCATCGATGCCACGTCGGTGAAAATGCCGACGCCCGCGTTGTTGACGACGATGTCGAGGCCGCCGAAGCGCGCGACCGTGGCGGCGACGGCGCGATCGACCTCGTCATGACGGCGGACGTCGGCCTGCAGCGTCTCGACCGCGCCGGGGCCGGCGCTCTCGATCGTGCGCTGCGCTGACGAAAGGTACGCCGCGCTGCGGCCGGTGATCGAGACGTTCGCGCCCTCGGCCACGAGCGCACGCGCGATCGCCAGACCGATCCCGCGCGACCCGCCGGTGATGATCGCGACTTTGTTGGTGATGGTGGTCATGATAGTTGACAGTTCACAGTGTACAGTCGACAGGCTGGTCAAGGCCGAGGCTGTTGACTGTCGACTGTTCACTGTGAACTACAATCGCCGTGATGCGCGAAGTCGGCATCATCGGCGCGGGAGAGCTCGGGGGCGCCGTCGCGCATCTGCTGGCGCGGCGCGACATCGCGCGCATCGTGACGCTCGTCGATGAAACCGGCCGCGTCGCGGCCGGCACGGCACTCGACATCGCGCAGGCGGCGCCCGTCGAAGGCTTCGCCACCCAACTCTCCGGCACGACCGACGTCGCGACGATTGCCGGCGCGGACGTGATCGTCCTGGCCGAAGCGGTCACGGGCGGCGAATGGCAGGGCGACGCGGCGCTGCGGCTGCTGACACGGGTCGCCGCGAGCGCGCCGCGCGCGGTGCTCGTCTGCGCCGGCGTGCACGCGCGCCAAGTCGTCGACCGCGGCGTTCGCGAGCTGAAGCTTCGGCGCACGCGGATCGTCGGCACGGCCCCCGAGGCGCTCGCCGGCGGCGTGCGCGCGCTGGTCGCGCTGGCGACGAACGGGTCGCCGCGCGATGTCGCCGTGTCGGTCGTCGGCGCGCCGCCCGAGCACACCGTGATCGCGTGGGAAGAGGCGACGATCGGTGGCTTCGCGCTGACGCGTCAGCTGCTCGAGCCGGATCGACGCCGAATCGCCGAGCGCGCCGGCGCGCTGTGGCCGCCGGGCCCGCATGCGCTCGCGGCGGCCGCGGTCAAAGCCATCGCCGCCATCGCGGGCCGCAGCCGCCGGTCCGTCGGCTGCTTCGTCGCGCCCGACACGACGAGCGGGACGCGCACGCGCGCGACGGCGTTACCGGTGGTGTTCGATGCATCGGGGATTGCGAGCGTCCGCGTGCCTGCGTTAAGCGTTGTCGAGCGGGTTGCGCTCGAGACGGCGATGGAACTTTAGGGCGGGATGGGCAGGAAAGGCGGGAAGGGCAGGAGGGGCGGGAAAGGCAGGACAGGCAGGATGGTCCGGCCGTTCCTGCCCGTCCTGCCGATCCTGCCCGTCCTGCCTCACATGCCGTAGATCGGCCGGTGCAGCGTGAGGCCGCCGGCGAATTCGGCGAGCTGCTTGCGCAGGATCAGCCGGCCGCGGTGCAGGCGCGACTTCAGCGTCTGATCCTTCACCTTCAGCACAGCGCTCGCTTCTTCGGTCGACATCCCGTGGATATCGCGCAGCACGACGGGCGCGCGGTAGATCGCGGGCAGCGCCAGAATCGCACGCAGCGCGCGCCGGCGCAGCTGCGAGCGCAGCATGTGCTCGTCGGCCATCTGCGACCAGTCGGCCACTTCCGCGCGCACGCTCGGCGTCATCGCGTCGCCGTCGGCCGCCATCGCGCGCTGACGCTCGTCTTCCTGCGCGCGCTGGAACGAAGCCGTGCGCAGGCGCGACATCGCGGCGTTGAACGTGATGCGGTAGATCCACGACGAGAGCGCCGCGTCGCCGCGGAACGCGCCGACCTTGCGATACACCTTGAACAGCACGTCCTGCGCGACTTCTTCGGCGTCTTCCTTGTTGCGCAGATATCTGAACGCCAGCTGGTAGATCTTCGAGCCGTAGGCCTCGGCGAGGTCGCCGAGTGCTCGGTCGTCGCCAGCCTGGAGTCGGGCAAGGAGTTCGTCGTTCCGGGGGTCGCGCATGGTCATGTCCTCGTTTCGAGGGATCAAAACCCCGAGGCCGACCCGATTATTCCCGACCGTGCTGGTCTGGGTTTATCTCAATGACAGGCCAAGGATTAGGGCAGGCGCGATGATCCCGATTGCCAGGATGATCCCCATCAGCGCGGCCGCTACCGGCCGGCCGAAATTGAGGGTCCAGCGGGCGCCGTTCCGAGTGGGAACGAACAGGGCGGGGTCGGACGGGTTGTTGTACAACTGGCCGAATCGCCAGTGTTCGGGAACGAACGGTCGCGGTGCCGGCCGGCCCAGGCGGACGTGCGCCCGGACAGCGGCGACGATCGTGAGGATGAACGCCAGCAACTCGACAGCGCCGTAGTAATCGAGGCGCGCGATCTGCCGCTGCCACATCCGGCTGATCGCGAACGCGCCGTACCCCTGCACGATGATCCAGATCGAGCCCATGACGGCGACCGCTTCGGCGGCCGTCGCGGCCGCGCGCACGTCGGGTGCGTCTTCTTCGTGGTCGCCGTGCGGACGCGACAACAGCAGCGCCGCGATGACGCCGAGCGTCAGCAGCAGCGCGAGCTGCACGAACACCGGCATCAGCACACGCGGCCACGTCTTGTACTGAAAGCCGTTCGGGATCCCGTTCCGATTGAAATGCACCGCCAGCAGATCGGGCAACGCCGCGTAGCGGGCGGCCAGGAAACCGGCGGTCATCGCGATCATGAGGAGCGCGGCGAACGCGGCGACGCTCATCAGCGGCGTCGGGCGCACCCAGCGCGAGGGATTCACATCGCCGATTGTACGGGTTCCGAGGCGGCGGCCGCACGATCGAAGACGCGGCAAAAATGCGCAACGATGTGATCTTCGACCTCGCGCCGGTCGACGGCGCGCCCAAGCAGGCGCGCGAGCGAGGTGACTCCGCGGTCGGCGATGCCGCACGGCACGATCAGGTCGAAGTAATTCAGATCGGTCGCGACGTTGAGCGCGAAGCCGTGGCTCGTCACCCAGCGCGCGATGCGGACGCCGATGGCCGCGAGCTTCTCGCGTCCGACCCAGACGCCGGTGAGCCCCTCGACGCGCGCCGCCTCGATGCCGTACTCGGCGGCCGTGCGAATCAATACCTCTTCGAGGTCGCGCACGTAGCGGTGCACGTCCTGCCGATCCGGTTTCAGATCGATGATCGGGTAGCCGACGATCTGGCCGGGACCGTGGTAGGTGATGTCGCCGCCGCGGCCGGTCTCGTGGACGTCGACGCCGCGTGCCGCGAGGACGTCCGGCGGGGCGAGGATGTGCGACCGGCCGCCGTCACCCCGCACGCCGAGCGTGAGCACGTGCGGATGCTCGACGAAGAGGAGCTGATCGTCGATCGCGCCCGCCTTGCGCTCGTCGACCAGCGCCCGCTGCAGCGCGAGCGCGTCGGCGTACGCGACGCGCCCGAGCCGCCGCACGATCAGACGATGTTCGGATCCCAATTCTCGAGCGTCCGCTTGACGATCGACATGTACTGATCGGCGACCGCGCCGTCGATGAGCCGATGGTCGTAGCCGAGCGTCAGGTACGCCATCGGCCGGATCGCGATCGCATCGTCGACGACGACGGCGCGCTTCTCCACGGCGCCGACGCCGAGGATCGCGACCTGCGGCTGATTGATGATCGGCGTCCCGAGCAGCGCGCCGAACACACCGGGGTTCGTGATCGTGAACGTGCCGCCCTGCACGTCCTCGGGCTTCAGCTGCTTGCTGCGCGCGCGGTTCGCGAGATCCGCCACCGCGCGGCTGAGGCCGAGGAGGTTCTTCTCGTCGGCGTTCTTGACGACCGGCACGATGAGGCCCCAGTCGAGCGCGACTGCGATGCCGACGTTCACGTCCTGGTGATAGACGACGGTGTCGCCGTCGATCGACGCGTTGACGACCGGCATCTGACGGAGCGCGTCGACCGCCGCTTTGATGATGAAGCTCAGGTACGTCAGTTTCGCGCCGGCGTGTTCGAACTCGGCTTTGCGCGCGTGGCGGATCTTGTCGACACGCGCGAAATTGACCTCGAACACCGAGTGCACGTGGGCGGATGTGCGGCGACTCGCGATCATGTGCTCGGCGATGCGCTTGCGCATCACCGACATCTTCTCGACGACGTCGCCGGCCCCGGGCGTGAACTTCGGCGCAGGCGGCAAGGGCGCTGGCGCTCTGGGTTCCTCCCTCGCCTGCCCCACCTGCCCCACCTGCCCGATAAACGCGAGAATGTCGTCCTTCGTCACGCGTCCCGCGATTCCGCTGCCGGGGATCTGCGCGATGTCGACGTGGTGCTCCTTGGCGATCTTGCGCACGAGGGGTGACGAGCGCTGGCGGATCGCGTCTTCAGGTTTCTCGTCGTGTGCGGCCTTCACGGGAACCGCGGCGGGCGCAGCCTCGGCTTTCGCGGGCGTGCCGTCGGCCTGCGGCGCGGGCTTCGGCGGCTCCGGCGCCTTCGCCGGCGGCGGCGCGACCGGCGTCGTCTCTGCGGGCCGGGCCTTCGCCTCACCCGCGGCGCCGATCACGGCGACGACGCTGTTGACCGGCACGGTCTCGCCTTCCTTCGCGCGGATCTCGGTGACGACGCCGGCGGCCGGCGCCGGAATCTCCGCGTCGACCTTGTCGGTCGAGATCTCGAACAGCGGCTCGTCGCGGTCGACCTTGTCGCCGACCTTCTTGATCCAGCGGACGATCGTGCCCTCGGCAATCGATTCGCCCATCTGCGGCATTACGACGTCAGTAGCCATGAGAGTTCACAGTTGAGAGTTGACGGTTCACAGGTGGATCGCAGCGCCGTGGACGGCGTGCGCGGCTTCGCCGATGGCTTCCGCGAACGTCGGGTGCGCGTGGATCGTGCGGATCAGCTCTTCGACCGTCGACTCGAGCCGCAGCAGCGCGGTTGCCTCGGCGACGAGCTCGGTCGAGCGCGGCCCGATCATGTGGACGCCGAGGATCTCGTCGTACTTCTTGTCGGCGACGATCCTCACGAAGCCGTCGGTTTCGGCCGCCATTTTCGCGCGGCCGAGCACGCCGAACGGAAACGTGCCGATGCGCACGTCGTAACCGCGTTCCTGCGCCTCGCGCTCGGTCAGCCCGACGCTGCCGATCTCCGGGTCGCAGTACGTGCAGCCGGGGACGTGATCGTAATTGAGCGGCCGCGCGTCGAGGCCGGCGATCCGCTCCGCCGTCAGGATGCCTTCCGCCGACGACACGTGCGCGAGCTGCGGATGCGGTCCGCCCATCGTGATCACGTCGCCGATCGCCGAGATGCCCGGCACGTTCGTGCGATACTGCGCGTCGACGCGGACGTAGCCCTTCTCCAGCTGGAGCCCGACACCCTCCGCGTTCAGCCCCGTCGTCACCGGAGCGCGTCCCGTCGCCACGAGCAGGTAGTCGGCGCGCAGCGTCTGCGTCGAGCCGTCGCTTTTCTGGAACGTGACGTCGACGCCGTCGCCGTTCGCCTTCGCCGCCGTGACCTTCGCGCCGGTGTGGCTCGTGATCCCCTGCTTCCGGAAATCCTTTTCGAGCTCCGCCGACACCGCTTCGTCCTCGACCGGCACGAGGCGCGGCAGCAGCTCGAGGATCGTCACGTCGCTGCCGAAGCGGTGGAAGATCGACGCGAACTCGACGCCGACCGCGCCGCTGCCCATGATCGCGATCGACTTCGGCACCTGCTTCAACGCGACCGCTTCGTCGCTCGTGAGGATCCGCTTGCGATCGATCTCGATGCCCGGCACGCCGCGCGGCTGCGATCCGGTGGCGACGATGATCTCCTTGCGCGCGTGGAGCGTCTGCTTCTCGCCCTCGAACACGTCGACGCTGCCGCCGCCGGTCAGGCGCGCCGTCCCCTTGATCCAGTCGATTTTGTTTTTCTTGAACAGGAACTCGACGCCTTTGGTCAGGCCGGTGACGATGCGGTCCTTGCGCGTCTGCACCTGGGTCATGTCGATTGTCGCGGACGCGGCATCGGCGATCGACACACCCCATTCCTTCGCCTGCCGGACGACCTTCAGCGCGTGCGCGTGCTCGAGGAGCGCCTTCGTCGGAATGCAGCCGACCAGGAGGCACGTGCCGCCCAGCGCTTTCTGCTTCTCGACGACCGCGGTCTTCAGTCCCAGCTGCGCCGCGCGAATCGCGGCCACGTAGCCGCCGGTGCCGGCGCCGATCACGATTACGTCGTACTCGGTCATCGCTTCAAAGACGACAACGGGACGAAGGCCGTCGTGCCGGCGGGACGCGGCGGTTCGGCCGCGGGCGTCGGCGCCGGATCCGGATCGATCCGGTTCAGCCGTGCACGAAGCTGCCCGTGCTCGTACCGAAGTTCCCAGTATGACTCAGTGAGGCGTTCGAGGCGCTTCGCCACTCGCCGCGCCTTGATGAGCGCCGCCGCAGCGATCAGAACGGCTGCGCCGGTGAGCAACCAGAGGAAGGTCAACAAAACTCGTACCTTATCGAACGGCTTGCAACGGTGTCAACCGCCTGAGAGAATACCGCCGGCTCGTCGGGCCATGACCCACAAACCGAAGACCATCCTCATCGTCGACGACGACGAGGGGATGCGGGACACGCTGACCGCGATCCTCAAACGCGAGTACCGCATCCTGCGGGTCGCGAGCGGCGAGGCTGCGCTGCCGGTCCTGAACCGCGAAGACGTCGACCTGATGCTACTCGACGTGCGCCTGCCCGGCATCAGCGGATTCGAGGTGCTGCGGATCGTCAAAGAGAACTACTCGCTGATCGAAGTCGTGATGATCTCGGCGATCAACGAGATCGAGACGGCCGTGCAGGCGATGAAGCACGGCGCGTATCACTACATCACGAAGGACTTCGACTACGACCAGCTGCGATCGCTCGTGCGCAACGCCAGCGAGCGCCAGGACCTCAACCGCCAGGTGCTGACGCTCTCCGCGCAGGTTGCCGAGCAGACCGAGCGCGAGTTCGTCGTCGGCCCGAGCAAACTGACGCGCGATATCGTCGACCTCGTGCACAAGATCGCGAAGCTGTCGGCGACGGTGTTGATCCTCGGCGAGAGCGGCACCGGCAAGGAGCTGCTCGCGCGCTTGATCCACCGCGAGGCGGGCGATCCCGAAGCGCCGTTCATCGCCGTCAACCTCGCCGCGATCCCGCGCGAGCTCGTCGAGAGCACGCTGTTCGGCCACGA
>Ga0070734_10005810_pt1 | contig 10668 bp, 9 predicted proteins | sample Coa_R1_8_FD_66444 | JGI IMG/M metagenome (GOLD analysis project Ga0070734, IMG submission 66444) | Surface soil microbial communities from Centralia Pennsylvania, which are recovering from an underground coalmine fire - Coalmine... | ecosystem: Environmental > Terrestrial > Soil > Unclassified ... | reverse complement strand
CAATCTGGTGCGTGAACCGGCCGGCAATTCCGCCATTCCCTCGAAAATGCTCGGCCCGGGCGGCACGTCGCGGACTACCAATCCGGACCGCCGCAAAACCGGGTCGGCTGGTTTCAGCCGGGAGCAACTAAAGCCGCATGTCATTCTTGTCGCGGTGGTATTTCTCATAGCGACAGGGCTGACTTTGGGTTTCGATCGTTGGGTGGATCGAAGCATCGCCGAATCCGGCGGAGTGGCGCAGGCGACGTTTACTATCAGCGGATTGTACGAAAAAGTGGTTGCCGCACCGCGGAATCCAATCCCGCACTACACGGCGGTTGTCGAAATCAGTCCGGAAACCGATCCCGGGTCCATCGGAATGCTCGATCTCTGCGGTCAACGGCGCATGATGTCTGCGCTGGTAGAACGCATCGCGGCAGCGCACCCGGCCGCCATCGTGATCGACAAATATTTCGGCGAAAAGAGCTGTCCGGATCGCATCAACGAAAATCTTGCCGATGCGTTGACAGAGATCAACAAGAAAATCCCGGTTGTAATCGGCCGGAGAATCGCGACGGACGAGAACTACTTGCAACCTTCGTACTTGAGCGGGATCGGGCTGCGAGAAGCGATTGTCAACATCGATGAAGACACGCGCAAGCTTCCGCTGAAATGGCAGGTCTATCCTTCAAAGGTGGACAAAGATCGCGATACGCGCCAAGTCTTGCGGGAGACGCTGGCTTTAGCCGCGGCCCAGGCTTACGCGAAGGGTCAATTGGAAGCCGAGCACCCTCGGCTCGCCAAACTGCTCAATCCCGTCCGGCATCCCTACATCAGTTTTCTCAACCTGGACCAATACAAGCCGTATCGCATGACGGCGGGCCTGGTATTGTGCGGCCGCAAAGTGCAGCCGGGTGAAGATGCCACGACGTGTCCAGCTTCGTCCAGCGAACTCGCAGCGCTGAACGGGAAGATCGTGGTGATCGGGGAGATTACCGATCAGGATATGAAAAGCACAGTGGTGGGAAGAATCCCCGGGGTGTTCCTGCAGGCGAATTTCATCGAAGCGTTGTTGGATGATCGCTACTATGAAGGTTCCACCCTGTTGAATTATGGGTTTGGGTTTCTGTTTCTCGTGCTGCTGGAAGGGATTCTGATGTTCTTCCGGCGAGCGCCATGGAAGATTTTGGGGGCGGTGGCGGTACTCCTGATCGCGATCTACTTCCTGATATCGATCGTGATCTCAAATTTCCAAATGTACGTGAATCCGATTCAGTTTATTGTATTGGCCCTGCTGATCCGGGCCCTGGCGGGAAGCGTTCCGGGTTGGCAGCGGACGGCCGCCAACCCGGTTCGTTGATGCACTTACTGGATATCCGCGACCTTGCCGTCTTTGAAGGTGATCTTCATGTCTTTGTAGACGTAAATCTTCTTCGCGCCGGCATCCAGCTTGGTTTTGGGCGGTCCGAGAGCGGCTTCCACCTGCTCGATGGTTTGGCCGAGCGCGATCTCGGCCGGCGGAGGCGCGATGGGCGCCGGCGTTTCACCGGCCTCCTTCTCGGCCTCATCCGCAGCCTTTTGCTGTTCGGCTAATTCTGCCTGGACTTTGTCATCCGGCGGCGGGGCTTCCGACGCCATTGCGGACTTGGTCACCGGCGCATTCGCGCCAGCCGGAGCGGCAGGCAAGCCACCCTTGCCGGCTTTCTCCTTCAGTTCCTGCATGCCTTGACCGATGGTCTCGCGCATGTGATTTTGCATGTCCTGCAAATCCTGGAGACCCACGGAAACCAGATCGCCCTTCGGACATTCCTTGCCGCCCTTGCTGGCGAGCACCGTGAGGTTGGCTGCGGTTGCATCCGGAGCGGTCTGCCCGGTAAGTTGCAGCGCGTCACCCTCGCTGATCGCGCACTCGTTTCCGGCCGAGTCCACCACATCCAGGTCCACGCCGGCTACGAAAACGTGTGTAGCGCCGTCGGTCAGCACGCGCTGGATGCTGCTGGATGCATTATCCGGATCGGCACCCTTGGCGGCCGCCTGTGCTTCCGCATTCTCGAGCGCAAGTTGCCTCTTCACTTCATCGGCGACCAGTTGCTTCACATCCGGCGTCATCGGCGCGACATTGGCGAGAGCAGCTTGATTCGCTACATAGGCTGCTTGCAGCGACGTCGCCACGATGTAATCGGTCAGCCAAAACGCCGCGCTCGGATAAACGGGGTAAGGGGTGAAGTAAGCGCCGTAATATCCGTACCACGGATTGCCGCCCCAGCCCCAAGCGTAGGGAACCGGCGCGACCCACGGATTATACGCCCAGCCATAATAAGCGGGCGCGTAATAATAAGCCGGATAGTACGGGTTCACGTAAACGCCGTGATAGTAATAATTCCCGTAGTAGCGATTGTACGCGTGGCCGTTGTAGTAATAGCTGCGCGCCGCGTATTCACGACCGTGATAACGATAGCCGTGCTCGACGAAACCGCGGCCACGGCGATCCACTACAACGCGCGAGTGATCGGCGCGAACTACCGATACGCGCCGATTTCCGTTTAATCCATGATGAACATCCATGTTGCGCTTCGAGTCGTGCAAAGACGCAACGTGACCATCGGGCCGCTTGGCCACCGTGGCTCCATTCTTCGCGGTAGTGACTTTGGCTCCGGCGGGAGCTTTGCCTGAGCTCCATCCGTGCGAAGCCGCCGCGGGAGTCCCTTTGGCTCCGCCAGCGGTCCCGGCTTTCGCTCCACCAGCGGCCGCGCCACCCGTGTGAGTAGCGCCAGCGCCACCTGCGGCCGCGCCGGTATGCGATCCGCCCGCTCCAGTGGTTGCAGGCCTACCGGCTGTGCTGCCCGTTGTGGTGTGGCCGGGAGTGCCCGCTGCTCCGCCAGCTTTTGCTCCGCCAGCGGTGGTGGCATGCGAAGTGGTAGTTGTCGTCGGGCCATGAGAAGTTGTCGTCGCGTGGGGCGTCGATGTCGTTGGGCCGTGCGAAGTGGTTGTGGTAGCTCCATGCGATCCACCCGTGCTGGGGGCATGGGCATTTGGCGCTCCGGTAGCCGGGTGCGAGCCTCCGCCTGCGGGGGCATGCGTGGGCGCCGAGGCATGGGGAGCCGCCGCTGGCGCAGGTTTCTTGCTGTCGGCGCTGAGCATCATGCTTCCGAAAAGCGCCAAAACGACCGGGGCCATTGGCTTGACCCAAGTTGCGTTGTGAAGTCCAAGTTTCATTTGAAGAATTCCTCTATTCCTGTTCGTCAGTCTCTCCCAGCTAAGCAATCGGCGAGTCTATTGAATGTCTTTGACCTTTCCATTCACGAAGGTCACTTTTAAGTCTTTGTAAAAGTAAATTTCTTTGGTACCTACTTTGGCTTTCTTAGTTGGCTGCCCCAGCGCCGCGACTACTTCATCGGGCGTTTGTCCGAGCGCGACGGTGGCGGGCTCGGCGGGCGGCGGGGGCGGCGCTTCAATCGCGGGCGGCGGAGCTTCTACCGGCGGCGGTGCGGCTTCCTGAGCTGGAGGAGCTTCGGGGGCAGCTGCCTGTTGCTGCTGCTGTTGTTGCCCATCCTTGCCTCCTTTATCATCCTTCGCTTCTTCGGACGGTGCCACGGTGATCACTTCCTGAACCACCTTCAGCGCGTCTTCCGGGGTGGGTAAGCCGCCCTTGAATTGCACGAACAATGTTCCGCGATACCGGACGTCTTTAATGGCGTCCGTGTAGAAATCGAACATGACCCCTTTGTCTTTGCCATTGTCATGAACGTCAATTTTTGTAAGCCAGAATTTCTCGCCGGTAACGAACGCACGGGTCGCGATCGTTTTGTCCTGGCCGGGAATGGCTCTTCCGAAACCGGGAATCTTGCGGAATGTCTCATTCACTTTGCAGGATCCGCTCTGGTTGAGTTTTCCTTCTTTGTAGGTATTTTGGCAAGGGTTACCGGTGGAATCGACCGGCACCATGTACACCTTGTCTTTTTGCAGGACAAGCACGGATCCGGCGGTTACGATGTCGCTTTTGTCGTCTGTAGTTTTTGTGAGTGCGTACTCGGCAGCCAGCTTCTTTTCGATGCTCGCTTTGGTTCCTTCTTCAGCCAAGACCGCGAAGGACATACAAACCAGTAAGCTTAATATTGCGTTATACATCCAACGCATTCTCATGACAGTATTCTCCTCGTTCGCGCTAAAGGGGTTCACCTGCCACCATTGGGTTCGGTTCAAGAATTATACACCCTCCCGATTTGACAGGCAATGCAGCGACAGCCCGGTTCGCCTGCAAAATCCGAATGAATTCCGGTCTAATACTTAAGTGCGCAAACTCTACTCAGTGTTGCGAAAAAGGCAGGAAGAAAACGTCATTGGGTTGATTTCGAAAGTACAGTCTCACTTCCTTGAGCTTTCAGCGGACTTCCAGGTGCCATAACCCAAGGCCGCGAATCCAATTGCGACGGCCAAGCGCAATATAATCAGAAACATACGTTCGCCGTAGAGCCACCCTCGAACATCCAGCAGCAAAAAGCCGGCCGCGATGGCGTAATACCACCACGCGAATAGCCGGGATCGCGTTTGTTTCCCCATGCTTTGTTCCCTATGCTCTCTTCACTTTAGACGCGTTTTGCCTCTTGCGGAGTCCGGCGGTTCCTGTGATATTATGGTCGAGTTTTAACTTGACCGTGCGCCGGCAATCGCGGAGCACGGCGCCAGATGTGAGGAGAATTGAGACGTGAGAGAAAAAGGTACTGTGAAATGGTTTAACGCCGCCAAGGGTTATGGATTCATCCAGCGCGCCAACGGCGACGATGTGTTTGTTCATTTCTCTTCGGTGCAAATGAGCGGCTACCGAACCTTGGAAGAAGGCTTGGAGGTGGAGTTCGAGGTGAAGCAGGGTCCCAAGGGACTGCAGGCCGAGAATGTACTTCGTCCCTAGCGAACAACTCCATTAGAATTTGAATTTCACGGGCTGCCTTTGGGCGGCCCTTTTCCATTTCCGCTTCCTCTAAAGCATGGACTCTCTCATCCTCACGCACGGGGCCGGTTCGAATCGCAACGCTCCGCTTCTGGTTGCGGTGGCGAACGCTTTCGCCGAATCCGGCCGATATGTCGTGCGCTACGATTTGCCGTTCCGGCAGGAGCGTCCGCATGGTCCCCCGCGCCCGGGCGATGCGGCGCGCGATCGGGAAGGGCTTCGCGCTGAGGTGCTGAAAATCCGCGAAACGAAGGCAGGCCGGGTGTGGCTGGGCGGCCATTCCTACGGAGGACGTCAGGCGAGCATGCTGGCAGCCGAGCATCCGGGACTGGTGGATGGATTATTGTTGCTCTCGTATCCGCTTCATCCGCCCAAGAAGCCGGAGCAGTTGCGCACGACGCATTTTCCGAAGCTTCAGACTCGCGCCGTGTTTTTTCACGGTTCGCGGGATCCTTTTGGAACCATCGATGAATTAGAGAAAGCGATTCAGTTGATTCCGGCTGAGACGCGGCTGATTGTGGTGGAGGGCGCGGGGCACGATCTTGGGCGCAACCACGCGGAGCTCGCGAGCAGAGTAGTTGCCGCATTCGACTGAACCGGGCTAAACCGGGACCGGAGCGCTACCACGATCTGTCCGGGTAGCGCTCCCTCGCGGTCGCGGTTCGGTTGGGTTAGGCTGCGGGACGGCGGGCTAGCACGCAAACCGTCGGCACCGGCGGTGTGTGTTGCATTTCAGTGTGGACGTCTTCGAAGCCGGCGCTCGATAGCGACTTAGACAAGCCGATCCCCGCCTGCCGCGTGGTTTCCTCGGTGGCGTTCTTGCTGCGCGGCTGCACGGCGAGTACCAGCCATCCGCCGGGTTTCAAAACCCGCGCGACTTCAGTGAGCGTCTTCACGGAGTCCTTCCAAAACTGAGCGGCATTGATGGCGTACACGCGGTCAAAGTGATTTTCAGGGTACGGAAGCTTGGCGGCCGATCCCAGTTTCAACTCCACCTTCTTCTCCTTGATCGCCTGCGCGTTCCGTCCGGATGCCATTTTCACCATTACGTCAGAGTGATCCACTCCCGCGACGAAAGCCGCGGTCTGACTCGCACGGACGATATCCGTCCCCGATCCGAAGCCGATTTCGAGTACACGGTCAGTCGGTTTCAAGTCGAGCAAGGAAAACACCCAGGTGCTGCGATGGCCGTTCTTCATGGCCATTACATGTCCTGCGATCCAACCCATAGGTCCGCTGGGCTTTGCGAATTGATTACGCCAACTCATAGTTAAAAGTGTCAGACGAAGCAGCGCTGGCAGAAGTTCCGTGTAATGCTGGATTTTGGAGTCAGTCGATGGTTTCGCGCCGAAGGCGGGCTTCTATGATTTCAAAGGGCTCTTCGGCGGGCGCGAAGACTTCGTTCTTGTTCTCCAATCCGAATAGTCCCAGATCCACCAGGCGGCAATCCTTGTTGGGAACCCTGAGTTGGATTTCCGCGATGTCGGCGTAGCGTTCCAGGACAGCTTCGGCCATGGCGTGCAGCGTATATTGCATGGAGCGGCTCTCATGCTCGACCAGTGTCTCAAGGATCGCTTGCCGGATCCCGTGCCAATAAACGGAGAAGGGAATTTCGTTGTCCGAATACAGCCAACTGGCCTTCACTGCCGTCGCTAGAATCCGGTCGGAGGTCTCTTTTAATGTGGTGAAAGGATCGTGCAGGTAGCCTTCGAAGCCCGATCCGGTGGTTTTCACCACCTGCAAATTCTCGATCCCGGACTGAATGAAGATTGTCTCGCGCGTGCCTGTGACTGTGGTTGTTCGGCGCTCGGGTCCGGCGGGCGTGAAAGACCAGGGATGCGGTTTGGCGCCGAATGGAATGCGGGTCCAGAGGTGTTCGGCGATGTCGACGCGAACCCGCTTCACCTGGGTGTTGTCGGTGAGAAAGTGGTTGATCAATTGTTGCGCGAACTCTTCGATCTGTTCGATGGTGTAGAGTTTCGCGAGCGCATAGACGGTGTTCTTGATCGTGTCGGCAGGCAGGATGCTGCGGTTGTCTCCGGTGGTGTAACTGCTTTCGAAGTCGCCCTCAAATTGGATGCCGACGGAGAGTTCTTTGAGATCGTGCCGGTCTTCGAAACGGCGCACTTTGATCAATTTGACCTGGGAGGCTCCGTAGCTGTTTTCAATCAGAGTAGTAGACATCGAATCGAAACCGTGGAACCTTGCAGCGTATCATGCGGGACGAGCCTTCGGCTTGTCCAGCCTCCTGCGAACTGGTCCCATCGGTACCAGGACTTTAGTCCCGTTTACTCGTAAGGTTTTTTACTGCTACCTTCATAAGGCGAATGCCTGACGGGTCGAGCCACATCTCTCCAGAGGGGGCAAGCCAGTTGAATCAGGCTTTGATGCACTTCTCCTACCTGCAAATCCTTGATTTCCTAAGTACAGTCGCTTTTCTGGTGAATGGAGTCAAAGAAGCGAACCCAGTTGTGCGGTTGGCCTTGAAGTTTGGGCCGAGTCCCTTTGGTGGGTTGGTTTTGATAAAGCTTTTCGCGATTCTGTTAGGAGTTTACTGCTGGCGGATGGGCAGGCAGCGTCTGCTCTCGCGCATCAACTTCTATTTTGCTCTGCTTATCGCCTGGAATCTGGTGGCTCTGATCGTCGGGGCCTTGACCAAAGGAGCGTAAGCGGGGACGCACGCGGCATCCCCGCACTCGATCTATTCCACCGGCAGATTGACCGTGTTGCTCTTGGCGCCGTTGACGCTGATTGTCACCGGCAACGTCGGTCCGCTGGACCCACTCGGAAGTTCGAACTTCGTGAGCGCGAGACCGGTGTAACCCGGCGCGGCTCCCGCCCAAATGGTGGCAGGGCTGTGAGCGCCGGCCGTAATCTTCACCGAATCCGCCAGAGCCGGCGGAGGATCGGACGGGAAGAATCCATCGATCAAGTCCGACTTGAACGGACCCAAACCGGTTCCCAATAATCCAATGGTTTCGCCCGGCTTGGCCGGACTGCTCGGCGTGATGAGCGAGCCATCTTCATGGAACGCAATAGCGTACTGCTTGCCTGCCACGGTTTGCGTGAATAATCCGGGGGCATTGCGAGCCACTGTGAATTTGCCGGTGACGTCAGGCTGGCCGAGCGAATGGATTTCCATGGTGTAGGTGCCATCGGCCAGTTCCCACGGAAGCTGCGCGTTGATTTGACCCGACGACACAAAGAGCAGAGGCAGGATCCAATCGTTGACGCTGACAGAGACGCCATTGAGAGACTGCTGGAGCGGATTCACCGGCCCGACTTCCAAACTTGGAGCCAAGCTCTCGCCGTAGATCGCGATGATCGATCCCGGGGCGACCTTGGAACTCGGTGTAACGCCCGCGGCGTTCTGCACACCAGCGGGGGCGATGAAAGGAACTTTGTCCAGAAGCGCGACCACAGTTTCAGGCGCCGCCATCGAGACCGAACCGGCAGGATACGTTCCACTCAAAGCTCCATCCCAACGGCGGAAAGTGAACCCAGGGTTCGCAGTGGCCGTGACGGTTACGTTCGTGTTTTGCGTATAGAACATATCGCTCGAGGCCGGCGAGAAATGGAAGGTGACGCCATTAGCTGGATTCGAGGATGCGCTCAACTGGTAATACGTCTGGTAATTCGCAGTGATCGTGGCGAGATCCGCGCTGATCGTGTAGGTGTGATCGGACGCGCCGCCATCGGACCACGAAGTGAAATTCAGACGGGCACCCGAGCCCATCGAAATTGTAGCCGGCGCGGTGACGTGTACTTGCGCGCCGCTCTGGCGATCGATGTTGCAAGGCGTTTGGCAAGCGGCGCCATCTACCTGAAGCGCCAAGCCGGGGGGATTGCTGGTAACGACTACGCGGTTGAGCTCGTTATAAACGGCCGTGAGGCGCAAGCCATTGCTGACAGCGTTCTGATCCACAACAACGTTTTGTGCCGCGGCTCCGTTGTTCGACCAGCCCTGGAATGTATATTGGCGGCCGTGCGCATCGGACTGAGTGGCAGCGGCCGAAACCTGGTGAGTTGAATTCTGAGCCCAAACAAAGTTATAGGATGGCCAGTTCACGCGGCCATCGACATTCAGCGCCAAGCCCGTGGGCGAAGTGGAAAAACCGACTTGCGCGCCGCGCACAAAGTATCCTGTCACAACATCCGGGCTAGACACGTTGTTGTCGGTAGTGTAGGTGCCATTCTGAGGAACACCGTCACTCCAGTGATCGAAGACCCACCAGTTGCCGGTGCCGTCGCGTTGCGGAGTGACGCCCGCGATGGTATGCGTGGATCCGGGCGCAAAATCGAAATCGCCATAGCAGAGCGGTTGGAATCCGGTAATCGTCACGACAGGCTGCGGCGAGTCGCAAATCGAAGGAATGCGTCTCGTCGGCACTGTCGTGTGGTCGATGGATACATTTAGCTGCAGCGGGTTTGTCAGGAACGTAACTCGCTTCGCCGGCGTGAAATGAGGCGAAAGAATCACAGGACCATTGATCGTCATGCTGGTCAGGTATGCGTCCGGAGACGAAACATTCGAGGTCCAGTTGAGAAAAGCAAAGCCGGGGTAGGGGAAAGCGTTCAGCGCCACCAAAGTTCCGGCTGGAACGAATACGTTGGCGCTGGCCCAGAAGCAGGTATTGCCAATGAAGACGATTCCCGGACGAAAGAAACCGGGCGGAATAGCTCCGGGCGCCCCGCAGGTGGGCGGGAATACCTTTCCAGTTTCCGCGATGAAATTCAATTCGATGCGATAGGCGATATTAATTTGCGCCGTCAGTGTAGTCAGGCTGGGATCCGCAGTTACGGTTTGGACCGGGTCTGAAGTCGGCTGAATCAGGCCAAGGTTATCTACCCAGGACTTGAAAAGATACTGAGTATCGCCCTGAGGCGCTGTTTGAACCACAGTGTTCGCCGCTTGTCCCGGGAGGATCGGGTCAGTGATAAACACTACGATGTGCTGGCTACCAGCCGGCCAGGCAAAGGAGACGGCCTGATTGTAGACTTTGCCGTCGACGGCAAAGCGCGCACCGGAAGGCGCCGTAGAAATCGTGATGGTGCTGAGATTGGTTTGAGCTTGTAAACCGAAGCCAGCAACAGTAAGGAACGCAAGTAGAGAAAGGCGGTTCATAGACGACACCAAGCATTACATCGGCATTAGTACGAGGCAGCTTTAGGTTTTATGGATAGGTGCCGCGGCGGGCGCGGACTCGGGACGATTCGCGTCCCGTAAGGTACCGGAATCATTAGAAATCGATCTGGACAGCGCAGCCAGACGCTGCTCCATGGTCAGCTCCTGTTGCCAGACCGTGCGATTCCGCCGATGCAGGCCGAAACGATATTCGAGCACCAGGCAGATCATCCGGATTCCCAAACGAAATGCCTTCCAGAGATCCCCTGTCACCGACGAAACGCCCACGCGCGTTTTGTAGTTCACCGGCACTTCCACGAAGGGAATCCGATGGGCCACCACTTCCATAAGCAGTTGTGGTCCAAAGTGGGAGCCGCCAATGTCGAGATGCGGACGGATCAGGTGCAGCGCTTCCCGGTGGAACAGGCGATAGGTGCAGCCCATGTCGGTGAGGATGGTGGTGTTGAAAAGCAACTCAGTCAACTTCGCGACAGCCCAGTTTCCCCAGCGCAGGAAGCGTCCCATATTCGCACCCGACCAGATAAAATTCTGGCTGGTGCGGGTGCCGAAGACCACCGGGACGTCGTCGGAATAGGCCAGCAGCTTGATCAGATCG
>Ga0070734_10005809_pt1 | contig 10671 bp, 8 predicted proteins | sample Coa_R1_8_FD_66444 | JGI IMG/M metagenome (GOLD analysis project Ga0070734, IMG submission 66444) | Surface soil microbial communities from Centralia Pennsylvania, which are recovering from an underground coalmine fire - Coalmine... | ecosystem: Environmental > Terrestrial > Soil > Unclassified ... | reverse complement strand
TTAGACACGCTCAAGATTCCCTACGAATACATTTCCGATCAAAAACTGCGCCTGGTCCCGGATCTGCGAGCGAAGTACGACGTCATTATCCTCGGTTCCACGCCCGGCAGCGCGCAGCGCGTGGTGAACGGCATGCCGATGCGCGGCGATCCGATTCCGTGGAAAGCTTCCGCGCTTACGCCCAATCTCGGATCGTCGCCCGACACCACCGACGACATGCGCGGCGGCATGGGACTCGACGGTCTCATGAAGATCGCGAAGTTCATCGACGAAGGCGGCCTGTTCGTCACCGTCACCGGCAACGCGTCCATTCCGATTGACTACGGCTTGATCGACAGCGTGTCAATTTCCACCACGCGCGAGCTGCAAGTGCGCGGCAGCGTTCTGAACGCCATCATCTCGGACAAGAAAAGCCCCATCACATATGGCTACGGCGACACGCTTCCGGTCTACTTCAGCCAGGCGCCCGTGCTGCAAGTCAGCATGAACGGAGGCTTCGGCGTATTCGGCGGCGATGCCCCCGGCGGACGCCCCACCGGCCGCGGCACAACCACCGATCCCGATATCCCGCAAGCGCGCCCCTACGCCGCTCCGCCCGAACGTCCGCAAACAAAACCCGGCGAAGAAGCTCCGCTCGACGAAGACGCGCGCGAATTCCTGCGCCCGTTCCTCCCGACGCCCGAATCGAGACCGCGAGTGGTGCTGCGCTTCTCCGAAGAGAAAGATTTGCTGATCTCCGGCATGCTGGCAGGCGGCCGTGAGCTGGCGAATCGGCCCGTGGTCGTTGACGTCCCCCGGGGCAAGGGTCACGTGCTGCTCTTCGCCAACAATCCCATCTGGCGGAACGCCACGCAAGGCAGTTACTTCTTGCTTTTCAATGCGATCCTGAACTTCGATCATCTGGGCGCGGGCGTTTCGGCAAGCCCCGAAACCGAACCGCGACCGCAAGGAAGCGTCACCACGAAACCCGCTTTTTGATTAAACGCTCGAGCCTCCAGATGCGTCAAACTGGATGAGTGAAGCTATTTCTGTCGCTGGTCCTCTCTACGATTGCTGCTCAGGCCGGCGAATACGTCGTTCTCTCGAACGGCTTCCGCATCCACGCCGATAGCCACATCGTGGATGGAGCGGTGATGCGCATCCAAATCAGCGCCGGCGCAATTGAAATCCCGGCGACTGCGGTCACATCGATCGAAGCCGAAGACTACACACCGCCGCCCCCGCCGCCGATCGCACCAACGCCCGAACCGCCGGCTCGCGTGCGCACTCCTCAAGAACTACTCACGCAAGCTGCAATTCACAACGGATTGCCCCCAGCCATCGTGCACAGCGTCGCCAAAGCCGAATCCGGCTATCACGTCGACGCCGTCTCGCCCAAAGGCGCCATCGGACTGATGCAGCTCATGCCGGGCACCGCGGCCGCGCTGAATGCCGATCCGCACGATCCGGAGCAAAACGTCGAAGCCGGCGCGCGATACCTGCGCGATCTCCTGCTGAAATACCAGAACGATCCGCATCAGGTTTCGAAAGCCCTCGCAGCCTACAATGCGGGCCCGGGTGCTGTCGACAAGTACAAAGGCGTCCCACCCTATCGCGAAACCATCCAGTACGTAAATCGCGTCGTGAAGAATTACACTGCAGCTTGCCCTACTCGTACCTCAACGACACGGTCGGATCCACCCGCATCGCCCGCCGCGCCGGAATGTAGCTCGCAAGCAGCGCCACCCCAGCCAGAAACAGCGCCGCTCCTGCAAAAATCGTTGGATCGGTAGCGCTCACTCCAAACAACAAACTGCGCATCAAGCGCGTCAGCGCCAACGCACCGGCTAATCCAATCGCAACGCCCGTCAGCGCCAACATGGTTCCTTGTCCGACAACTAACCGCAACACGTCTCGCTTCCCGGCGCCCAGCGCGATTCGAATCCCGATCTCGCGCGTCCGCTGCATAACCGCGTACGAGATCACACCGTAAATCCCAATCGCCGCCAGCCCCATCGCAACAGCAGCAAATATTCCCAACAGCGCGAGCGTAAAACGAGAAGACGATTGCGACTCGCCCACCACCTCATCCATCGTCCGGATTTTGTACATCGGCTGGTCCTTATCCACCGCCCACACCTGCGCCTTCACCGCCCGGATCATCTGTGCCGGATCGCCCTCGGTCCGCACCACCAGGCTCATCTTCTGTTCCGGAATCTGGAGGTAACTCGTGTACACCGCCGGCTCCGTCTGCTGATTCAGCGCGGAGTTCTTGACATCGCCCACGATTCCCACAATTTCTGGCCCCAACGTTTGCGACCCGAACTGCAGCCGCTCGCCAATCGGATTCCTGCCATCCGGCCAATAGCGGCGCGCCAAAGTTTCATTGATGATCACCACCTTGGGCCGATCTAATTTATCCGCTTCCGTAAAGAAGCGTCCCTTGATCAGCGGAATCCCCATGGCCCGGAAATAATCGGGGCTCGCGCTCCGATAGTCCGCCAAATACCCCTGCCCCGACGGCAGCGGAGCCCGTCCCGCGATAGTAAACTCCGCTCTCGGTTCGTCGCTGGTGTCGAGCGGTAATTGATTCACAATTCCGGCCGACCGCACCATCGCGAGTGACCGCACATTCTCCAGCATCCGCCGGAAAAACTCGGCCTGCTCCGGACGCGTGCGGTATTTCGCATCCGTGGGCAGTTCCATCTCCATGGCCAGGACATGATCGGCGGTGAATCCCGGATTCACGCGCTGCATCCGCCAGAAGCTTCGCATCACCAGCCCGGTCCCGATCAGCAACACCAGCGCCAACGCCACTTCGGAAATCGCGAATGTATTGCGCAGCCGATTTCCGGAGGACGAAAACCCGCGCCCGCCCTCCTTGAGAGCTTCGTTCACTTTCGCTTTGGATGCCGCAACCGCGGGCGCCAATCCGAAAATCAAACCCGTCGCGAACGACGCCGCCACCGTGAAAAGAAGCGCCAGCGCATCGGCGTGAATGGGCGGACGCGCCACCATCCCCGCGCCGCCCGAGAGCGCCATTGTTTGCGGAACAATTCGATCCAGCAAGTCCGCTCCCCATAATGCGAGCAGCAATCCCAATACTCCTCCGATCGCGCCCAACACCGCGCTCTCGGCGAAGAATTGCCGTGCCAGCCGCCAGCGTCCCGCGCCCAGCGCCATGCGAATCGCGGTCTCCCGCGTGCGCCCGGCCGCGCGCGCCAGCATCAGATTCGCCAGGTTCGCGCACGCAATCAACAGCACCAGCGCAACCGCCGCCAGCAGCAGCAAGAATCCGCTGCGCACATTTTCCGATACAACATCGTTCAGCAGAACGACGGTGGTTGCCCAATCCTTCAGTCCCACCGCCTTCTCGCCGATCCGGTGCTCGATCGCGTTCAGCTCTGCGTTCGCCTGCTTCACGGACACGCCGGCTTTCAGGTGGCCGATCACTCCAAAATTGTGGCCATACCGATTGCGCTCCAAAAGATCGCTATCGGCCCAAGGCACCAATATCTCGCCCGGATCCGGAAACCAATAATTCACCGGAAGAACTCCGATCACCGTATACGGCAGATCGTCCAGCAACACGCGCTTTCCAGCGATGGCCGGGTCTTTTCCGTAGTACCGCTCCCACATGCCATAACTGATGAGCGCCACCCGCTGGCTCCAACCTTCGTTGGGAGCGAAATTCCGTCCCAGAATCGGAGTGAACCCAAGTGTCGGCAGAAAACTCCTGGTCACTCGCAGCGCCGGGATTTGCTGCGGCTCGCCAAACCCAGTGACTGTTCCCGTTCCCTGCTCCAGCAACGCCATATCGTCGAAGGATTTGCTCTGATCGCGAAAATCGATGTAGTTCGGACCCGATGGCCCCTGCCGGTTGAAGCCCTGCGCGGGATCCGTCTCCCAGAAAATCGCCAGCCTGCCGCTATCCCGGAAAGGCAGCGGCCGTAGCAGCACAGAATTCACCAGGCTGAAGATCGCCGTATTCGCGCCGATCCCAAGCGCGAGCGCCACAATCGCCACAAAAGTGAATCCGGGACTCTTCCACAGCAGCCGCACTGCGAACCGCAGATCGTTCAGCATGTTCAATACTCTCGCACGACACAGGCCACTCCACCTTCTTTCGATCCAATGAGAATCCCCCGCACCGATGTCCGGTTTTGGGATAAAATGATCGTTTCTGCCTATGACTGCCCGCTAAAGACTCTCGCGAGAAGCAGTAATCTCCGAGAGCCTCTCTTCAATCCGAAGTAGTCCCAAAAAACTAAAAGGAACCCCCATGTCTCGAGAAGAGAGAAAACTGCGTAAGCACGTCGAAGCTCATAAAAACCGGGAACTGCGCAAAGCATTATCGAAGGCGCGGACCAAACAAGACAAACCCCCGCGCGACCGCGCGATCATCGACCCCGATGAAGACGACTACGTTCCACACCGAACCGCGACCGCAAGGGAGCGAACCACCGCCCCAACCTCCGCCGGATTTGTAGTCGAAACCGGCCCCGGGTTCTGCGACGTCGTTGCCTCAGGGGAGCGCACGCGATGTCGCTTCCCCGGCGACGCCGCCATCGGCGACAACGTGCTCTTCTCCCCGGAGCGCCGCCGCATCCACGAAATCCTGCCACGGCGGACAGAGCTCTCGCGCCCCGATCCGCACAATCCGCGAATCCAGCGAGTGATCGCAGCCAACGTGGACGTGGTCGTCAACGTAGTCTCGCTCAAAACGCCGCCCTTGCATGCCGGCCTGATCGATCGCTACCTGATCGCAATCGCAAGATCGGGCGCCGCCCCGCTGATCTGTGTCAACAAAATCGATCTGCAATCGGCGGCGGAAGAACTGGACCCTCTGCGCCCCTACCAAGCTCTCGGAATCCCGGTAATCTTCTGTTCCGCGGCATCCGGGATCGGCCTGACCGAGCTGTTCGCCGCGCTAGCCGGAAAACTCTGTGTCTTCGCCGGACACAGCGGCGTAGGCAAATCGTCGCTACTAAACGCCCTCAACCCGGAAATCGAAATCGCCACAGGCGCAGTCAGCACAGGCAACGAAAAAGGCCGTCACACCACGACATCGTCGGCCCTCTACCATCTCTCAAACGGCGCGACTGTGATCGACACCCCCGGCATCCGCGAATTCGGCCTCTGGGACATAACCCCAACCGATTTACGCAACTATTTCCAAGAATTCCTCGGCCACCCCTGCGCCTTTTCCGACTGCACCCACACCCACGAACCGAACTGCGGTGTAAAACAAGCCGTAGCAGCAGGGGAAATCCACCGATCGCGCTACGAAAGCTACGTCCGCATCCGGGCGTCGCTCTAGCAGCTCATGGGAACTGTTAGAAAGCCGCGCTAATGTCACATTCGACAAGAGATCAACTTAGGTTAGTATTCGTTGAAAATGGGGCAGAGGCGCTGACTCTCTGCCCCAACTGTTTAGATGTGACAATCGTGGATCTTCACATGGGCCACAAGCACTCGGCGAATGGCATTGCACTTCCGCATGGCTTCCGCCATTGATTCATCGGTTGGACCATACACGTATGCCTCAATGAGTTCCGCCAGCAACCAGGCGCTAAACAGACAAAGCTGCACTCTGCTTCACCTCCCTTCGAATGTTTATTGCCATTTGTTTATTGCCATCCAATCTTTTGAGAGCTTGGCGGCTCGCACCCCTTCAAGCCTTGCTTTTCGATTCGCGGTCGTTATGAACGAGCTGATTTCGAAACGAGATTGTTGTGCTACTGGTAGAATTTAAGACATAGGTCAACGGATACAGCCATCTGTCATGACTATCGAAGCCCTAAAAAACGCGATCACCGGCCTCCCCCAAGACGCCCAAGTAGCACTGGCCAGTTGGCTCAATCTGCAAACCATGGACGCCTGGGATCGCGAAATGCAAAACGATTCTTCGCCCGGCGGCCGTGGGTACCACCTCGTCGAAAGCGTCAAAAATCAAATCCGGGCGGGGATGTTCCGACCGATGTCCGAAGGCAGCTCCGGCAAGGATGAATGAACCTTCTCGAATCCTTCGCGTCGCGCGATTTTTGGATTCTTTACAACAAACTTCCGGAAACAATCCAGAAAGCCGCTGACAAGCAGTTCGGTATTTTTCAGCAGGACCCTTCTCATCCATCTCTTCACCTGAAGCCAATCGGAGCATTTTGGAGCGCTCGGATCACCGACGCATACCGGGCTTTGTCCATCCGCGATGGAAATGTCTTGTACTAGTTCTGGATCGGTGTTCACGACGAATACGAGAGGCTCATCAACCAGAAGGGCTAGTCCCCAGCCCCAAGTCCCCAGCCCCAAGTCCCCAGCCCCAAGCCCCAATCCCCAAGCCCCAATCCCCACCCACGCTATACTAGTCCTAGAAGGTCACCAGCTCACTTATGACCAGCCGTATCAAACTATTCGTCGCTTCCTCTTCCACCTGCCTTGTCTTCGTGCTCCTCTTCGGAGCCATGCGCGGCAAGAGCGCCTCGCCCGAGGATACTTACAAACACCTCGCCGTTTACACCGAAGTCCTCTCGCGTATCAAGAGCGACTACGTGGAAGAGCCCGACATGAAGAGCGTCACGCTCGGCGCCGTCAATGGATTGCTCGAATCCATCGACCCCTACGCCAGCTACCTCAACGCCGACCAGTACAAGCAATGGCTGAAGAGCAAGGATCAACATAAAGCCGGCGTCGGCCTGGTGCTCTCGAAAAAGTATGGCTACGTCGGAGTCGTCGATGCGATCCCCGGATCGCCTGCAAATAAAGCCGGACTCACCACCACCGACGTTCTCGAAACCATCAACGGCGTTGCCACGCGCGACATGCCGCTCGCATTCGCGCAACTCCTGCTCGAAGGCGATCCCGGAACAACGGTAGAAGTCGGCGTGCTCCGATTCCGCAAGCCTGAGCCGCAAAAAATCACATTGACCCGCGCCGTTGTGGAAATTCCGCCGGTCACAGCGAAAATGCTGCCCGATCAAGTGGGCCTCATCACCATCCCAAGCCTAGAAAGCAAAAACCTGGCGGAAGTCGCCGCCAAGGTGAAGGATCTGGAAAAGCAAGGCGCCAAGAAGCTGGTTCTTGACCTGCGCCATTGCGCCACCGGCAATCCCGAAGATGGCGTGAAGCTGGCGAATCTGTTCCTCGACAAAGGACTGATCACCTACATCCAAGGCCAAAAAGTGCAGCGCCAGGATATCGATGCCAATGCGGCCTCCGCCATTACGCATCTTCCTGTGGCTCTCATGGTCAATCGGGGCACTGCTGACGGGGCTGAAGTCGCCGCTGCTGCGCTACTCGATGACAAACGCGCCGAAGTGGTCGGCGAGCGGACTTACGGCGATGCCGCCGTTCGCAAAGCCGTCAGCATGGACGACGGTTCCGCCGTGATTCTGTCGGTCGCGAAATACTATTCCCCCAGTGGCAAAGCGATCCAGGACACCGGCGTAACGCCATCCGTTCCTATGGTCGAAGCAGATACTACCACAGTGGATGACGACGGAAATCCGATCGCGACCGAACCGGATCAAAAGCCCAACGACGATACGGTTCTCAAGAAAGCCATTGAAGTAGTCACCAAAGGCAAGGACATTGCGTCCGCGAAAACGGCGGGCCAGCGCTAGGACAGTCGATGCCGATTTACGAATACAAGTGTGAGAAATGCGGCGAGAAGTTCGACGTCCAGCAAAAGTTCGCCGATGAGCCGCTGACTGTTCACGACAAGTGCGGCGGTCATGTCGAACGCCTGCTCTCCGTTCCCGCGTTGCAATTCAAAGGCTCCGGATTCTACATCACCGACTACGCCAAAGGAAGTTCCAGCCCCGGCAACGGCGGCGCCAAGAACGAATCCAAATCGGATTCCAAAACGGAGTCCAAGCCCACCGAAACCAAATCCACAACCACCGAATCCAAGCCAGCCCCAAGCTCGACCGACAGCTCCAAAACAAATTAGCCGCAGATGAACGCCGATAAACGCGGATGAACATCTGCGTCCATCCGCGGCCAAAAGATTTTTCCGTTAGCGGTACCATGAGTCATGACCACGAGACGTCATTTCCTCGCTGCTACGGCTGCCGCGCCCTTACTCGCCCAGGTGAAACCCCGCTCGGCCAACGACAATATCCAGATCGCCATCATCGGCGCAGGCGGCATGGGCTCGGAAGACGTCAAATCCTCCATCGCAGCAGGTTCCAAATTAGTCGCCGCCAGCGACATCTACCAGGGCCGCCTCACACGCATGCAGGAGGTCTACGGCAAGGGCATCTTCATCACACGCGATTATCGCGAAGTTCTCGCCCGGCCGGATATTGACGCCGTCATCGTCGGCACGCCCGATCACTGGCACCAGAAAATCGCCATCGACGCCATGAACGCCGGCAAAGACGTCTACTGCGAAAAGCCGATGGTCCAGCACGTCGACGATGGCAAGCCGCTCATCGAAGCGGAAAAGAAAACGGGACGCATCATTCAAATCGGCAGCCAACGCGTCAGCTCCATCGTCTACAAAAAAGCCCAGGAGCTGATGCAAGCCGGAGCCATTGGCAAACCCAACATGGTGGAAGCCTGGTGGGATCGCAACGACGCCATCGGAGCCTGGGAATATTCCATCCCGCCCGATGCCACGCCTGAAAATATCGATTGGGATCGCTTCCTAGGACGAGCCCCCAAAGTTCCCTTTGAGCCGGCGCGCCTCTTTCGTTGGCGCTGCTATCGCGATTACGGAACCGGCGTCGCGGGCGACCTCTTCGTGCATCTCTTCAGCGGCATGCACTTCGTCATGGGCGCGATCGGACCCACGCGCGTTTACGCAAGCGGCGGCCTTCGCTTCTGGAAAGACGGCCGCGACGTGCCCGACGTCCTGCTCGGGCTCTACGATTATCCGGAAACCGCCCGCCACCCGGCCTTCAATCTGGCGCTGCGCGTGAATTTCGTGGATGGCGGCAGCGAAAGCTCCGGCTTCCGCTTCATCGGAACGGAAGGCATCCTGACCATCGGCGACGGCGTAACGGTTTCCAAATCCCCGCGCGAAACCGAACCAGGCTACACCATCGACACCTTCGCCAAAGCCACGCAGGAACAGTTCCTCAAGCAGTACCTCGAAAAATACCCTCGAAGCAACCCCACAGCCGACGCCATCCGCCCGCAAGTGGAAGAAAAGTTCCACGCACCCCACGGCTACAGCGACCACCTGGATCATCACAAAAATTTCCTGGCCGCCGTCCGCAGCCGAAAACCAGTAATAGAAAACAGCACCTTCGGATTCCGCGCCGCCGGCCCAGCTTTACTTTCGAATGTCAGCTACTTCGAAAAACGCATCTGCGAATGGGACCCCGAGTCCATGACGTTAAAATCCTGACGCAGCACGGAACGAGAAACGAGAAACCATTATGGACAACATTCAAATTGCGTTGATCGGCGCCGGCGGCATGGGCATGGGCGACGCGACTTACGCCGCATCGCTCCCCGGCGTGAAATTGATCGCAGCGTGCGACGTCTACGACGGACGCCTGGCGCGCGCCAAAGAGAAATGGGGGCGCGACCTGTTCACCACGCGCGACTATCGCGAAATTCTCGCCCGCAAGGATGTCGACGCAGTGATCATCGCCACGCCCGACCACTGGCATCAGCGCATCACAGTAGACGCGCTGAACGCAGGTAAGGATGTCTACTGCGAAAAACCGATGGTCCATGCCATTGGCGAAGGCGCCGCCATGATCGAGGCGCAGCAGCGCACCGGCCGCACCCTGCAGATCGGAAGCCAGTATGTCAGCTCCATCATGTATCAAAAAGCCCGCGAGCTTCTGGCCGCTGGCGCCATCGGCGAACTGAACATGGTGGAAGCCTGGCTCGACCGTAACAGCGCCATCGGCGCCTGGCAATATTCCATTCCGCCGGATGCATCGCCTGCCACCATCGATTGGGACCGCTTCCTCGGCAGCGCACCCAAGCGCCCCTTCGAGCCCATCCGGATGTTCCGCTGGCGCAATTACCGCGACTACGGAACGGGCGTCGCCGGCGACCTGTTCGTTCACCTGCTCACTGGCCTGCACTTCGCGACCGGCGTGAAAGGTCCCACGCGCGTTTACGCCACCGGCGGACTCCGCTTCTGGAACGACGGCCGCGATGTGCCCGATGTCATGCTCGCGCTGCTCGACTATCCGGGCTTCACCGTCCAGCTCAAAGTGAATTTTGAAAGCGGCACGCCCAACGAGTCCTTCGGTGTGAAGTTCATCGGCAGCGAAGGCACCATGACCACCGGATTCGACGAACTCAAGCTATCACGGACACCGCGCCCGTCCGAGCCCGGCTACACCATCGATACTTTCCCCAAAGATGTGCAGGCGAAGTTCCTCGACGAATATCACAAAAAATATCCGGAGACTCACGCCACCGCCGACGGCCTGCGTCCCAACAAAGAAGACGTGTTCACGCCTCCCGATGGCTTCGACACGCATCTGGAACATCATCGCGTGTTTTACGAAGCCGTCCGCGCCCGCAAGCCAAGTGTGGAGGATGCCGTCTTCGGCCTCCGCGCCGCCGGTCCGGCGCTACTGACGAACGTCAGTTACTTCGAAAAGCGGGTCTGCACCTGGGACCCCGAAAAGTTGGTTTCTTCGTAGTGGGGCAGCCAATCCTGGCTGCAGCCGCTTTTCAAGCCGCCGCAGTTGGCTTTCCGGCGGCACCGTGCGCCAGCGC
>Ga0070734_10005808_pt1 | contig 10671 bp, 7 predicted proteins | sample Coa_R1_8_FD_66444 | JGI IMG/M metagenome (GOLD analysis project Ga0070734, IMG submission 66444) | Surface soil microbial communities from Centralia Pennsylvania, which are recovering from an underground coalmine fire - Coalmine... | ecosystem: Environmental > Terrestrial > Soil > Unclassified ... | reverse complement strand
TGGCATGAACGCGCCCTGTCTCATCGATGAGGATCGTTTTCGTTCCGCTGGTCCCAATATCCACACCAAGCAGGTAAGGCATGCGAATCACTCCTTTTCGTAAGGGAATGGATGTTGCTGCCATTATATGCCGCCGTACCTGGCCTGTCAAGAGGAGCCGAGTATTCATCAATAGGTTGAGTATAGGAAGAATCCTCTGCTGGTTCGTCGTATTATAAGGGCGGATTAGACACGAGAGGAAAACGGATACCCATGGTTCGTACCATTCTGCTCCTTTGCTGCCTGCTGTGCTGCCCCCTACCCCTCCTGGCTCAGACAGTTTCACCCCCCCGCTCCTTTGAGGCGATTGCACTCTCTTCGACCGAGATTCGGCTCTACTGGCTGCCCGCACAGGGCGCAACGGGCTACCGGATTGAGCGGGACGGACAAACGGTTGCGAGTTTGCCCCCGGCTACGCAAGAGTGGGCGGACACAGGTTTGTTGCCGGCCTCAACGCACCGGTACACGCTTCGGGCGCTTCAGGGGGAAGCGGCCTCTTCGGAACGCTCCTATATGGAGCGCACGTTTGCTCCGTTCCCCACTGCAACCTCGAAAAAGGGACTGCCGATACAGAGCTTCGATGTGGTGGTAGTACAGGCTTCGTCTGGCGGTGTGGCAGCGGCGATAGAAGCTGCCAGGCGTGGGCTGCGCGTCGCGCTGGTCGAGCCGACGACGCGTCTGGGCGGAATGCCCGTCAACGGGCTGAGCGCCACGGATTTGAGGGGTGAAGAGCACGCGGCAGGGATCTTTGTCCGATTCCGGAACCGGGTTCGGGATATCTATGCAGCGGAGGGTATCACAACCAATGGGTTGAAGTACGAACCACTCGTGGCGCATCAGGCCATGAAATCGCTGGTCTACGAGGTTGCGGGGATCACGGTCTATCGCCGGGTCCGGCCCGTAAAGGTGATAACGACTCCCGATGAAAACGAAGAGGCCTCCCGTCGGGTCTCAGCCATTCTGGTCGAAGAGTTGGGTGCGGATGGCAAGCCTACCGGGCGTCGCGCCGAAATGCGGGGCAAAGTCTTTGTGGATGCCACGGATTGCGGCGACATCGCCGCGTGGGCGGGCGCGGAGTTCCGATTGGGGCGGGAGCCGAGAAGCGCGGCAAACCCGCACGATGGCGTGATCTACTACGACCGGGCCAATGACAAACTCCTGCCCGGCAGCACCGGCAAGGGGGATCGCAGGATTCAATCCTATACCTATCTGCTTACCGTCAAAGATTACGGCCCCAACGCGGACAAGACCCTCCCAAAACCGCCGGGATACCGGCGAGAGGATTTCATCCACTCGCCACCCTGGAAAATCTCCTGGGCCGTCTCTTCCGGCACCATGCCGGGCAGCAAATTCGAACTGAACCAGCACCCGGAGGGCGGCGACCTCCAGGGCATCAACTATCGCTACCCGACCAGCGGCTACCAGGAGCGGGAGCGGGTGGAGGCGCTCTATCGCAATCGCGTCCTCTGTTATCTCTACTATCTCCAGACCGAGCCACAATTCTACTGTGAGGATTGTAAAAAGTGGCTCACTCCCGCGGACTATGCGCAGCACCCCAGGGACCATAAGATCCGCACGGAGCCGGGGCAGAAACAGCTCGGCCTGCCCGACGATGAATATCGGGATACGGGCGGCTTTCCTCCGCTGCTCTATGTCCGGGAAGGCCGGCGCATTGTTGGCGAGCAGACCCCTTCGGAGCGTGACATCACCCAGGCGCGGAAACTGACCCGCCCGGAGAGCATCGGCCTGGGCGACTACCCGATGGATTCCCATGCCGTGCGCCCCAAGACCGACTTCTCCACACCGGACATGGGCGAGGGCGAATGGTGGCTCTACCAGTACACGCCCTGGTACGAACTCCCGCTCGGCATCATCGTCCCAAAGCATCTCGACAACGTGTTCGTCACCACGGCGGTCTCCTCCACCCATGTCAGTTTTGGCACCTTCCGCCTGGAGCCGGTCCGTATGGCGTTCGGCGAGGCGGCGGGTATCGGGGCGGACTTGTGCCTGCGCTTCCATCTCACGGCGCGCAACGTCCCCGCCCGCCAGATCCAGGACGAGATGCTGGCCCATCTCTCCAATCCGGAAGGAGATCCCAACACCGTCCTTACCTATTTCCCCGACCTGAAACCGGGCAGCCGCCACTATGCCGCCATCCAGTATCTCACCACACGAGGGATCCGCCTGCCGGGTGAGAACTTCCGTCCCGATGCCCCCACAACGCGCGGCGAATTCGCCAAGTTGATGAACTTGCTGGCGGAACGCGCGAATCCAGATGCCGAGGTGATAGGGGCTGAGGGCTCTTCCGCAAAGTCGGAGCCGCCTTCCTTGTTGGTGCGACAGGAGTTCGCTCCGTACATGGGTGAGGGGATCAATCGAGAAAAGCTGAAGGAATTACAACATGCTGCCAATCCCGATGCGAACCTGTCGCGCCTGGAAATTGCAGAATGGCTGGTCGCGATACTGCCCGGACGGAATCCACATCTGACCTTTGGCCGACACTATTCGGATCTCTCGAAACCTGATTCCCGTGCCCCTGCAGAAATACTGTATGATATGAGCATCGATTCCAGCCAGTGGGATGGCTGGAACGCCTATGCCCCGGATGGGAGCATCCGCTTCCGCCCGGATGCTCCATTGCGCCACGACGACCTGTTTCAGGCGCTCTATATCATGCAGATCGGCTTTGGCCCTCTCTTCTACGATCATCCGAGCGATGGAAAAAACGGGCGATCCGTGCCACCGGCGCTCTTTGAAACGGTCCGAAAGCCCTGGGCAGATTGAAGACATTCCCACCTCCAAGCCGGAATTCTCACTTTCCGGAAACCTGAGAGGGAAAACTGAGGTATACTAAGGAGTAGATACATATCACTCTCTTTGGGAGCCGGAAGGACCCGCTATGTTGCGTTACCTGAATATGTTCGTGTTGATCGGAATCGTGCTCGTCATCATCAGTGCGGCAGGATTCGCCACCGGAGGCAACTTTCTGCATGAACCTGGACAGAAAGTGGATGCAACCGCTTCCTGGGTCTACCTGGGCGCAGGTGTGCTGATGCTGTTCAACGGGTTCCTCTCGATCCGAACGGCGTCCACCCCATCGGCAACTCCCTCGAAACCGGCGGCGGGTGAGGATGGCGAGGAAGAGGACGGCGAACCGATCACCAGTACTTGATGTCCCAATGAATGGGGATGATCCCCATACCGAACGGTGCGAAAACGTAGAGCAAATAAGATATAGAATCAGGAGTGAGAGATCGTATGCGTAAGTCGGATGCACCTGTAAGAGAGGTCGTTTGTTCGGAGACGGGCAAACCGATGCCAAAAATTCCGTTATGGATGGCCGATGTGAAAGTCAAATTTATCAGCGATGAAGCGCGACAGAAGCATCCACCCGCCCTGGGTCTGGCGGATATCGAGCCCATTCGACGCAGTCAGAGCCCGTTGAGCGACATTGACAGCCTGAAAGACCTGGACACGGCAGGGGCGGTCATCGATGAGCCGGACGGCGGTTTCGACGATGGCGACGCGGAAACCGAGGAGATTGCGGACGAGGACTACTGATCCGCTGGCGCAATAAGCAACTTCAACGCCCGTAGGTTCACGGAACCTACGGGCGTTTCCATGTCATGCGCTTTGATTGCCCTCTTTAACGCACCTGAATCAGGCGCTCCAGGCTGTCCAGCGATCCCTCATCGGGATTGATAGAAGCAATCGCACTCCGATCCACATCCGCACGCATGAGGATGTGCGCTTCCGAAGCATTGGCGCTCGTCTGGATCGTCACCACGGCATGGCTCAACCGGGAGTTGTTATTGAACGCCGTGCGCGCCGCCCGGATGATATTTCGGATCGCGTGGTCCCTCATTCCCGACCCGCTCACATCCTGCGCCAGCACTGTCACGCTCACAGTGCCGTCGTTGCTCTCATCGTGGATCATCCCCATGGTCATCCCGCCCGTCAACGCATTCCCGCTACTCGAAATCGCGACGGAACCACCTACGTCGCCTGCCATGGGCCGTACTCCCGTAACGGCAGCCGTGGGCAGGTCGGTATGGGTCTGATACGTAGGTTTCGGCGCTTCGGTCACCGTTCCCGTGGAGATCGGCGTCGACGGCGAACCGGAGGAGTGTAGATCGGGCGGCAGACCGCTTCCGCCCACATAGGGTGCATTCGAACTCCCGCCGGATGACGCCCCGGAGGGCATGACAGCCCCGCCCCCAAGCCGCGCAGGGGGAAGCGGGTCGCTGGGATTGCCGCTGGCCGCCGTCAGCGTTACGCCGTCCCCGCCAAGGGCATGGGGAACAATATCCGCGTTGCGACGCGTGGCGTGCATTTGAAACAGGACCCCCAGCATGACGATAAGGAAAACCACGGATGCGACTGTAATGCCGCGAAGCCAGCGACGCGGCGACATATTCATCAGGTAGGTTGTCCCGCCGTCGGTTGCAAGTTCCCCGGTTCCCGGTGCAACTCCCGCGCGCTGTTGCCGCTCGGCCAGGGCAAGCTGCTTTGCCTGCGCCTGCTCCATTTTGTGCAACTTGGCTTCGTCCGCTGCATTGGGCTGCAAGTCCACCGCCATCTGGTACCATCGGATCGCATCGTCGCCCTTGCCCTGATCGCGATATATATCCCCCAGCAGGGAGTGCGCCGCCTGGTTGCCGGGATCGGAGCGAAGGATGCCGATACACTGCTCCGTCGCCTCCTCCCACTGACGCCGCAAACGGTACAGATTGGCCTGAGCCAGCAGCGTATGGATGGTTTTGGGATCGAGCGCCGCAGGAGGGGTAAACACAGGAGCGGCGCTCTCCAACAGCAAGGGAGAAGGCGCTGCCGCAGAAGCTGCCTCACGGCCTGCCTCCGCGCTCTGTCCCTGCATCACCGTGGAGGCGCCCGATGCGGCGGTTCCAGCGGGATCCGTATTGGAAGCGAGGCGCGCAGCCGACGCCTCGGCGGAGAGCGGCGTCGGCTTGCCGCAAACCGGGCAGTAGTGACAATCCTCCATTATATCGGAAGAGCAATTCGTACATCGCATCGGTCGAACCTCTAAGAATACGTTGTCTGTCATCTACACATTTTGACTCACGCTGCACCGGACTTGTTCCGCACCGCCGCATTAGGACGTTTCATCTACTTCACGGAGATCCTCCCGCCAGAGAGTTACGCTGCCGGTTTCGCGGCCTGAGCGTCCCCTTCTTCCGTCGCCGGTTGATGCAGGGGGATACGGAACCAGAAGGTGGAACCTTTTCCTAACCCCTCGCTCTCCGGCCATGTCACTCCGCCATGCCGCGCGATCAGGTTCTTACAGAGATACAGCCCGATCCCCGTACCAGGGATGGAGCCATGTTTGCCGCCTGTGATACGCCCAAATTTTTCAAACAGGGATTTCAACGCGCTCTCCGGAATGCCCAGTCCTTGATCCTTGACCCCGATCAGCACGGAACCCGTGGGAAAGGCTTCACTGGGCGGTTCCTGGCATCCGATGATGCGGACCTCGCCCCCATCCGGCGAGTATTTGATCGCATTATTGACAAAATTGTTGAGGATATTCTGGATCTTATCCGCGTCGGTTTCCGCAAAAATGGTTTCCGGATCGAAATCCACCACCAGCGTATGTTTGTCCGTGCGCCCTCGCTGGAGGCTCGCAACCATCTCTGCGGCCTTGCGAATATCGATGTTCTCCCAGTTCATCTCGATGCTGTCCGGGCCCATCTTCTCGATGCGCGAGAGATTCAGCAGGTCGTTGATAAGACGTCCCAGGCGATCCACGTTTTCGTCGATGATATTGTAGAACTCGCGCCGATCCTCGGCAGTATACCACTCCTCGTTTTCGTCGTCCAACAGGGTGCGCACAAAGCCCTTCATCGGGGTCAGAGGGGTACGCAGCTCGTGGGAGACGATGGAGACGAACTCCGTCTTCATGCGCTCGACATTGCGCAGGTCGGTGATATCATTGAAGATATAGACCGTGCCGATAGGCGCGTTATCGTCACCAAAAACATTGGCGGAATGGACCTGGAAGATATACTCCAGATCATCCTTATCCCGCACGCTGATCTCTTCGGGTTTGCGGGTGCTATCGCCCTCCTCGTCGGAAGTGAGCGTGCCGGCCTCAGCCTCTTCGAGCCGCTTCTTGATGATCTGGTTGCACTGCTCATGCCGGATGATATCGGAATAGACCTTCCCCACGGGATGTATATCTTCCGGTATACCGAACATCGCCCGCGCCTGGGCATTCATCTGCCCGATGCGGCCATGGGTATTTACCAGGATCAGCCCTGCTGTCAGGCTCTCCAGGGTGTGTACGAGCTTCTGTCGCTCTTCTACAACCTCCTGGAACATCTGGGCATTGGCGATGACGGCGGCGGCATTGCGCGACAGGCGCTCCAACAGGCGGACATCTTCTTCGATGAATTCGCCTCCATAGCGCTTGTTAAAGCAGTGCAGAACCCCAATGGTCACCCGATCTACAATGTGGTTCTGGTCATCCCGCTTTTCGATGAGCAGCGGGACGGTGACGCCATTACGGACATGCATCTGGTGCAGCCGATCCTGGACGGCATGCGGGTCCTCCTTGGGATTGCGGAAGATGGCAGGCTCTCCCGAGATAAAAACGCCGCCGGAAACTCCGGCGCCGACGGGGACGCGAAATGACTTGACTTCGTTATCGTTCATGCCGAAGGCAGGGGCGCGGGCAATGAGATCGCCGCTCTCTCGGTCGCGCACCATAATCACACACTTCTCCGCCTGAACGATCATCGCCGTCCGCTGCACGAGGCGACGCAATGTCTCCTCGAATTCGCTGATCGGCACCGCCATATCGTCGCCGGCCGAGCCGCCCTTCGCGCGTTCCAGTTCCAGGTTTCGCTGTTTGAGTTCCGCATTCTCTCTCTTGAGCTCCGCGGCCTCTTTTTCGAAGAGCTGGATTCTTCGCTTTAAGCCATCCGTATCTTCCATAGTCACCTGTGCTACTAACCCCGTTTCTCTCTATCTCCAATGCCGTCTGCCCTCTATCCGAAGGTTTTTTCAAGACGGCAGGCAAAAATCGCCAGTTCGATCTGCGTCGGTGCAGAGAGCGTCTGGAACGTCCCATTATAACATACCCATACGTCAGCGTCAACCGATAGCCCGGTGTACCGGCCTATTGGGACAGAGGCTGCCTCCAGTTTTCGTCGAAGAATCCGGCAAGCTCGACATCCTTTGTTCTGTCGTCGGTGTAGTGGTCCCGCTGGAAGCGGATCACCGCGTAGTCGGGCAGATGCGGATACTGTTGCGCATTGCTGCCGTCCCTATCCGCTCGGCTGAACGTAAAGCCGCAATTGAGGACAATATAGTGTGCGGGGCTCTCCGGATTGGGGAAGATAAGCAACGGCATATGATCGCCCGTGGCAAAGGTTTTTCTGGCAAGGGTGAACGTATCTCGGGTCCACCGGAGCGGTAATTTCGGCAAGAGCCGGCGCAGTACGGCATTGGAACCGGGATCGCCGAAGAGATAGAGGTTGTTTCCCCGGATCTGCGTCGCCGTGAGGGCGGCATCCGTGGTCTCCGGCAGTGTGGCCCGGCAATACCGCTCCCACCCCTCACGAAACTGTTGTAACTCCTGCCCCGTCCACCAGCCCGCCGCATCATTCCAGGGCTTCCCGGTCCCTGCCACCGCAAGGATAGGTCCGAATAGCGCGTCGTCTATCGGGCCTTGCATCCCCGGCCTCTTCCACAGCCCCAGCCTCTCCCCCAGAGACCAACGTCCTCCGGCTTTCACCAGAGAGAGTGTGCTCACACTCATGGCCCGGCTCGGTCCCCTCGACCGATCCCCATCGCCAGAACCGACTTCCAGCTGCTGCCCATCGATCCGCACGCTCCCACCCTTCCAATCCCTTAACTCAAGGCGGAGTGCCGCTATATTGCGGGTCTGAAGCGTGATACCCTCTTGACTCCGCCTGGCGTGGACCTCCGCACGCAGCCAGTGCTGCTCCAATCCTTCGACCTTGACCCACTTACACTCTGCAAACCGCAGGGTGTAGGTGACAAAATCTACGGTCTCCGCCTCGCTCTGACGATGCACGGGAATCAGTGCGGCAAGAAGCGCCTCCAGCGCCTTCGGCTCATAACGGTGTGGGGTCTGGATCCCCAGGAAATCCGTATAGGGAGCGCCCTCCTGCTTGAATGCCGCATACATGAGCTGGTGCTGCGTGTAAAAGCTGTCCAGTTCGCCCACATAGGGCAGAACAGGCAGGTTTTTGGCATTGAGTGCGTAATCCAGGGGGTCGGAGAAGTGGAGGAGCAGGTTCTGCCAGTCGGGGAGCGGTTCCGTGATGTTCTTGTAGCGCTTCGTTTCGACGAAGCCGGCGCCGGGGCTGATGGCGGCCCAGATACCGGGATGCTGCAGGCCGATGTGCCAGACGCCATGCCCTCCCATCGAGAAGCCCCGCAGGGTCACCCGATCGTCGTCCACGGGATAGCGGCGCTCGCAATCCGCCAGCGCCTCGAAGACATCCTGCTCGCCCGCATACCGCCAGCCGTTGTTGCCGCGTCCGTAGGGGAAGAGGGCGAGATCCTTCGGACCCTCCTTTCCGAAATCGCCCTTCGCCCAGCCGTGGTCATAGAGAAATGCGGGCTCATTGAAGTTATCTCCCCGCCCATGCAGGAAAATATCGAGCCGCCTCGGTTTGCGGGCTGTGAAATCGTAATCATGGGGCACAAAGAGCTGATAGGGCTGTACAGATCCGTCCACCTGGGAGCGGTAGCCCAGCAAGATCACCCCGGTCTGCTGCGTCCAGGGCGCTCTCCCCTCCTTCAAGGCTTCCGCCCGCGCTTCGCCCTCTTTCAAACAGTCCTGCGCCTGCTTCACGTTGCCACTGGAAAAGAAGAGGTTCTCTCGGAGATTGCGATCTACGGCATCGAGGTAGATCTCCACATCGGGCAATAACTCCGCCGCAGGCTTCCCCGTGTTGAGCGACTGTACGCGCAGCGCTTTCAGGCGCTCCCGAAGTCGGTCGCAGCCCTGCGTCAGTTGCTGACGCTCGTCCGCCGTCAATGTGACCGTCTTGGCCTGAAACTGCGCCTCTGCCGCCACGGCAGCCACCCAAAGCGCCAATATCCATCCTATCCACCGACTACCCCTCATCCCTCATCTCCTACCACCCGCCTTCGGCTAGAGGACACAGAGGTCCACAGAGAAAGACAGGGGAACGATCCACAGATTAACACAGATTACAAACCACAGAAGAGAAAACTGTAACCCAATCACTTCGAGGGCGCAATCGTTCCTCCCTGTTGTGGCTTTAATCTGTGGTAATCGGTGTTAATCTGTGGATAGATATCTATTTGGGATCGTAATGGGTCGGACCTTGCAGCGGAAGCGGCAGAACCCACACATTGCGGAACTGGACGGCGTTATGATGGTACTGAAGGTAGACAGGCCCCGGCTGGCCGTCATCCTTGCCTCCGATGCCGGTGGTGCCGTCGATCTCCTGATTGTTCTGTACGACTAGCCCGTTCTGAATGACGCTCACGCGTGCGTTCGCGATCTTTTTGCCCTCCGCGAAACGGGGCGCGCGGAAGGTAATATCGTAGGTCTGCCACTGCAGCGGCTGTTTGCAGGCGTTGACCAGGGGGGCGGATTTGTTATAGACCGCACCGCAGTCGCCGGTCCCCGGCTCTTTGAAGCCATAGGAATCCAGCACCTGGATCTCATATCCTCCCAGCAGCCCCACCCCGCTATTGCCGCGCTCCTGCCCATGCTTGTCGGGCATAAAGGGCACTTTGAACTCGACATGCAGTTGGAAGTCGGTAAAGAGCTGTTTGCTGATGATGCTGGCGACGCGGGTCAGCATCGCGCCGTCTTTGACCGTCCAGTCGGCGGGCTGCTTGCCACCCTCTCGCGTCCAGTTCTGCAGGTCCTCCTCCTTCCCGGAGAAGAGCACGACGATGTCGGGGTGTTTCGGAGTGGGGTGCGGCGGGGTATTATCGTCTTGAGGCTGGGCGTCCTGCGCATAAGCGAGTTGCAGGCCGAGCGGCAAGCCTGCCACAGCGGCGGTAGCCGCACCCAAGAAGCGGCGGCGCGTCTGTTCGAATGGCATGAAGAGATCCTCCCTTGGAAAGTGATCGCATTGTGGGTCGTAAGACGAGGAGGAATTCGGCATCTCGCGCCGGAACTCCTGCCTCGTGTAAGAAAGCGAAGAGAAAGGATAGCCTTCATGGAGAATCTACCCCTGCGCGTCTTTGCGCTGGAGAGCGTCGCCGTGCCGTTACGCGCGGTACAGGAGGCGCTCGATGCGTCGGGGCAGCCTGCGGAGCTTGGCGTCGCCATTGCCGGACGCGCAACGGAGGAGGAGTTGGACGCGCTCGATTGGGAGGCGGCCTTTATGCGCTGGAAGGAGCCGGAGCTGCACGACATCGCGCTATTGGAGCGAGATGAGCGGGAAAAAGACGAGGAGGCGGATACGGCCATCGCTTCGGGCCTGCGCCTAATCACCAACTCGACCGACCTGGCCGGCCAGATGATCGTCGCCGACCACCTCCGGCGGACACAGACCGTCTACTTCCTGCAACTGCTGCCCGCCCTACTCGACGCGGACGACCATCCGGCCTGGGCCACGCTCGATATCGTGCTGCGCTGCCTTGCCGCCCACTCCA
>Ga0070734_10005807_pt1 | contig 10673 bp, 7 predicted proteins | sample Coa_R1_8_FD_66444 | JGI IMG/M metagenome (GOLD analysis project Ga0070734, IMG submission 66444) | Surface soil microbial communities from Centralia Pennsylvania, which are recovering from an underground coalmine fire - Coalmine... | ecosystem: Environmental > Terrestrial > Soil > Unclassified ... | reverse complement strand
ATCCATTTTTCTTGTTTTGGACAGCCAAGCACAACCATCACAATGTCCGCTCCGGAATCGTTGATCATTGATACCATCTTATTGTTCTCGTCATCGGATAATTTCCTAAAGGGTGGACTATATAATCCTGCAACTTTTAAATTAGTATGATTGGTTTTTAAAAATTCAGAAGTATCGTCTAACATTTTTTGCGATCCGCCATAGAAAAATACAGATAGGCCTAACCGTTCAGATTCTTTGATCAGATCTGGCAGGATATCGCTTCCCGCAACCCTGTCTTGTTTAATCCCTTTCAACATCCTCAGTCCCCATGTTAGTGGCTTACCATCGGGTGTTACGATATCTGCCTGCTCAATAACCTGATTAAAGTTTTTATCTAAATACGCTTCCACAAACATGTGGACGTTGGCTACGCATACATAAGATGAAGATTTTTGTTTTGCGAGACTAATGATGTTGTCAATAAAAGACGGATAACTGCCAATAGAAATATCGAAATGAATTAATTGATCTCTTTGCATATTTATTTTTTAAAGGAAAATTTTGTCGAGAAAAACCAGTGGTGAATTTTTTGATAGTGTTTTTGAAAATGCTCTCTGACTTTATAAAAACGAATGACGATGTTTTTTGAAAAACTTATTTTCGCATTTTAGCAACAGCAGGATTTCCGACTGCTATATGATCATTCGGAACACTTTTAATTACTACAGCACCACACCCGATTTTTACATTATCACCGATATGAATGTCGCCGATGATGCAAACATTGCTTCCAATGTCAACATTATTACCGATGACCGGAGAATTGCTAAAGCCCCCGTCTTTTAATTGTTTGTTGCCAATAGTTGTGCAATGTCTTAATGTGCAATTTTCCCCGATCACTACTTTGTTGTTCATCACCAATGCCTGACCGTGAAATATCGTGAGGTTTTTACCGATTTTTACATTCCATGGAATTTCTATACCGAAAACCCATTCAACCATGAATCTGTAAAACATCAGATATGGAAAGCCGAGGTAATAATATATTTTTCTTGTAGAACAGAAATTTGCCATCCTGAACATAAGCGTAATGACCCTTCCTCTATAATTTCCTTTATTGATTTTCCAATCCTGAAATATAAATTGAAAATAAGACATCGATGAGTGATTAATATTTTAGGGTCTGTAAGAAAAATTTTTGCTCATGCATTTCCATCTGGCATTGCGATTTTAGCACTGGTATCTTTTTTCCATTGAAATGCAAAAAAGCCTATAGCAATCAGCCCCCAAATCAAAAAGAAAACAATTGCCGTTGAAAATTTAGATGACAAGAAAATATAGCCAATGATAAATCCTGCAGTCAAAAGATAGAGGTTCAAAACGTTTTTAATAGTGGTGACCTTTCTTTTAATAAGGATTATATCCTGGCAAGTATGAAAAACAAAAAATGAAATAAAAATTGAATAATTAATAACTGAAAGCGATTTTGAAAAAGAAAGCCCGATCATGATTGCGATCACGCTCACAACAAGGCTGATCACATTAAAAGCCATATCTATCCTTTCAAGTTTCATCGAGGTTAGCAAAGTAGCTTGCAACATAGCGGTCGGGAAAAGCAACATTGTCAAAAACATTTGCTGAGTGTAAAAACCTGTAGCCTGGTATTTCTCGCCGAAAACAAATGGTATTAGCTGAGCGGAGAATGAATAAATAAATGTGTACATCAGCAAACCATACAACAGGAAGAGATAAAAATATTTTTTATAATAGTTGCCGAACATTATTTTATCGCCTGCATTATGAAGCTTGATTAAATGAGGGTAGAGAGAAGCGGAAACAATAATGGGCAAAATTTGTGCAACGGAAAAAACGCGAAATGAAATTTCATAAATAGCAACATCCAACAAGCTCAGTGTTTTTGAAATAATAATATTACCGATTCGCCAATATACTATAGATACACTTCCTATTACAAGAAATGGCCAATTGGCAACAACGATATTTTTAACTTCCTTTCTTGATATGCCATAAGCCCAAAGTAGTTGCAGGCTTATGGTTTTTTTTGAACCATATCTTAAAAACAAATTCAGTGTGAGAAATCTGATGCAGATCAAGCCAATCGAAAGAAATAAAACTGAGAACGGATAAAATAGCAAAAGAAAAACCATGATGAATTTGAGAGCTGAATCAAGAATAATAATTTTAAAAGTGATGTCCTGCTCGAACCTTGCAACGTTTAGGGCCTTGATAACATAAATCAAATTATCAAACACAATGTTTATCCCGAACAGCACAATGAGAAGCCTGATTTCGTAGCTATCATACAATGCAAAAGCAAGTAAAAAATTGATGGCATAAAAACAAATGCCCGAATACAATTGCAGCTTTAAAAATTTGTTGATGACATTTGCATCTCCGGGCATGCTGACAATTTCTCTGGTGAACCATTGGCCAAGCCCAAGATTTGATATTGCTGCTAAAAACTGATAGATGGAATTCGCGATCATGAAATATGAAAATTCCGTGGTTGGATATTTCCTCGCCAATATCACATAGAATAAACTCATGAGCACAGATTGTGCTCCATTAGCGGCCAAGCCCCAAAAGCTATTGCGGACGAGTTCTGATTTTCGAAGAGAAGTTATTTTCTTGAAGGATAAAGTTTTGCTCATATCAAATTTGTGTTTGCCTCAGGCAAGCTTAAGGGTTGTTTCGGGATTGGCTTTTATACTTTCGGATCTTTCGTAAATCGATGCAATCAAAAAGCAAATCAAAGATGCCAGCAATAGCTCAATTCTTCTATCGCTTAATGTATAAAGAGAATAAAATGAAACCAGCCAGCAAACAACGGGTGCAATAAAAAGAAGCGCGATATAATTTTTTCTGACAACTAAATGAGAATAGAGAGCCCTGCCAATTGGCATGATCAGGAAAAGCAGCGCAATTACAGAACCAATAATTCCTGCTTCAGTTAAAACTTTCAGGTAACCGTTTTCAGGCTGATCCAATATAAGAATGCTGCCATCTTCCAGGACATAATACTGATCTGCAGAATAACGTTCAACATAATCTTTATAATTGCCGAGACCAATGCCAAGAAGCTGGTGCTGGTCATAAATATCATACGCTTCTTTCCATATATAAGACCTGAATTCATATGATTCATCAAGACTTCCTAATCTCTGAAAAAGAACAAATGAGTTTTTTAAAAAAGGGATCATTGCTAAGCCAATCAGTGCTGCAATGCCGATGAAATTTTTAACCCTCCAGCTAAAAAACAGCCAAAGAAAAACAAGGCCTATGCAAAGACCAAGAAATGCTGATTTGCCTCCCGATATGAAAAGAGCAACCAACACAACAGTGAACAAACAAAAATTCAACAGCGTAGGTTTTTTTATGTTTTTAAAGTTTATCAGAAACATAAAACTGGTCATTCCTAAGAATAGCGCATTTACCTGCGCATCTCCAAAAAACCCCGGATAACGAATACCGTCAGATGTGTTGACATTCGGATTCAGGTCGGGATAAAAAGTAATTTTCAATCCCACGATAAGCTGCAAAATCAGAAATGCAGCAGACAAAAAAAATGAAAATTGAAAGCCGCGTACCATTTTTTGCATCAAGTCTTTATTCACGTTCATCTCTTTCAATAATAATTTTGAATAGATAAATAAAGGGAAAACTGACAAGATGCTTAGCATCGAATGTTTGATAAATTTCGAATGCAGGCTTCCCGCAAAAAGTATAACAATTAATAAAGCGAATAAATAAAAATAAATCCTGTTTTTGCGCGACAGCAATATGAAATCTTTTATAAAAAAAATAAAGCTGAAGTAGGCGAGGGCATCAAAAATTTTAAGGCCGCCGTATGCTTCGGATGTTACTCCTAAGTCTATCAGTGGAAAGAAATAAACACAAAATAAAATGTATGCTTCTCTGGTGCATTTGCTTTTGAGAAAATAAGCAAAAAATAAAATAAGGGTTAAGCCTGCTAAGGCTATGAGAAGAAACATATAAGTTATATATCCTTAGAAAATAAAAAATGAGCCGGATGGCGTTGAAGTTATATCCAGCTCACAAAAATGATGTCGATATTTTATATTGCAAATTCGAGATTTTCAGAAAAAGGAAGCCCTTGTTTTTTAACAATCTCAATGCTTGAAGTTTCTACTTCTGCCTGCATCATGAAACCCAGAGAAGGCAAAATAACTTTTACTGATTTGCTGTTGACAGATACTATCTGGCCTTTTTGTCCCATCAGCAATCCATTTGTTATTCGCACTGTGTCATTTGTCCTTACAGGAATCTTTTGCAATTGCACATTATCGTGTTCGTTCAAGAAACGTTTAATGGTTTCTATTTCTTCATTTCTTATTAATGCAACTTTGTTAAGCCAATAAACAAAATTGATAACTCCGTTAGTAGCGCGGGCAGATGAAAGTTGTGTTTCATCAATGTTCACAAAAACGTATGAAGTGAAGAGCGGCTCCAAAATAATTTTCTTGCGATCGCTCCATTGGCGGCTTACTTTGTTGACAGGGCAATAACTCTCAATGCCTTTTCTTGCCAACAGTTCAGCAACTTTTTTTTCCCATCGCGGCTTTGTGTGCAATGCGTGCCATTTTTTTGAAATTTGCATAGTATTCGGTATTAAACTTTATATGTTCAGGCAAAGCTTCGCTCATCCACTCCCAAACAGTTATTGAAAGCATGTAAAAATTTCGAACAGTTCCTTGAAACCTGATGATTATTTACATCAGATTTCTTTTCCTATCTCCTTTACTGAAATATCCATATCCTATATTGCTGGTATAGCCATATCCATACTTATAGCCATATCCGGCAGTGCCAAACCCTCTTTTCTTAATGCCGTTAAATACAATATTCACATTCTTCAGGCGATGCATTTCCGTATTCTCATCAATCATCTGCACATTTACTTTCGGTGTCACATTATGACGAACAACAAACAATGTGAGATCTGCAAACTTGCCTATTAAAAATGCATCAGCCACAGGATTCACTGGAACAGAATCAATGATGATCAAATCAAATTCACTTTCCAGTTTCTTCATCAACGAATCAATGCTGCCAGTCATGAGCAATTCTGAAGGGTTATCAGGAATATAACCAGCTGGTATCACAAAAAGATCTTTATGAACTTGTGTAGAATGGATCAATGAACCTAATGTGGCTTTATCCATTTCGCCATTTTCAAGAAAATTGCTTAAGCCGATATTATCCGAAAGATTAAAAACGCCACTCAGTTTTGGCTTATACATATCAGCTTCCAATAACAAAACTTTCTTTCCTGCCTGCGCGAAAACAATAGCCAGGTTACTTGCGACAAAACTTTTCCCTTCACCTGCAATGGAAGAAGTGACCATTATTTTTTTGCCTTTGTCTTTCGATAATATAGACACAACTGAACTGCGGAGATTGCGGAATTGTTCAGTTATAAAAGTTCTTTCTTTATTATTTGTGATGAGCAATTGATTGGATTCACTATATCCTAATTCTGCTATTACTGGTATGACAGTAGATTCTTCTAGTGTGTGCCTGAATAATATTTTGCCACCGATTAATTCCTTTACGCCAATAAAGCCTGCAACAAATGGAACAGGAATTAATAAAGCAATTAAATAAACCATCCATGGCTTTGGGCTAACAGGCTTGGTTGATGATTGTGCTTTATCAATAATGCGGCTATCAGCAACGGCCGAGTTAAAAGACAGACTGGCTTCTTCTTTCTTTTGCAGAAGAAAACTGTAGATGCTGTTCTTTATGTTTTGTTGTCTGCTGATTTCTATCAGTTCTTTTTCTTTTTCCGGCAATGCATTCAGCATAGCATTATATTTCGCGCTGGTGCCTGCCAATTTATTTCTCGCCGCCTGAATGCTATTTCTCTGGTTCTTTATGTTCTCAATAATGCTGGGTTTAATTTTAACAATTTGATTTTTTACAGAAATAAGTATCGCATTGTCCTCTGCGGTTGTCTTTCTCAATTTTTCGTATTCAATTTCAGAGTTGTATAATTTTTCCAATAACTGTGACAACATGGGATCCGTAATTCCAAACGTTGTTGGCACCAGCCCTGGTTGCTCGTTTTTTGATAAAACATATTTTTCGATCTGATCTAACACCGAGAGCTGCACATCCATCTCGCTTACTTTCTGATCATTATCACTAACACTTTGCAAATACTGAGTGCTCTGCTGGCTAATATCGACAATGCTGTTTTGTGTCCTGAATTTTTGAATCCCACTTTCAACTGCATCAAGTTCTTTCCCTACCAGTTGAAGTCTTTTGTCAACAAAATCCAATGTGTTCGATGCCATCGCATTTTTATCGCTAACCGCTGCCTTATTATAATCATTCACCAGATCATTCAAAATAGCTTCGCCTCTTTGAGGAACTGCATCTTTTAAGCTGATATTAATAACAGTTGAAAGTTTGCTGGATGGAGATATTTCAATAGCGATCTGAAGGTCATTAATTATTTTAGGTATGCTGACAAGAGAAAAATAAAATTGTTTTTCCTGAGTTTCTTTTGGGGATAGTGGGTTATTTATAAAGCGCAAAGTCCCCCAAGGAGATGCTCCCCATTCATTAGTATGATAGATTTTTTTACCAATAAAAATAATATTTGAGCCGGGCTCGTAACTAAATTGAATTCTGCTCACTTCCGTAAGAGAGTCAGGCTTCATCAATTCTATTTTTACCGGACAAGTTGCATAAGCAGAACGGTATGAAAAACCCGACTGTTCTTCTATCGGAGCATACAACTGCAGATTAGTTACAATTTGTGAAACGATCGATCTTGAATGAATGACTTCAATTTCATTTTCAACAATTTTTTTTGCACCAAAAAGATTGAGCGCATCTAATACTTTTGAGTCATCAAGACCGCGCTTCTCATCTTTAACCAAAATAGAAGCAGTTATTTCATATAATGGCGCTTTGTTTTTTAGATATACAAAAGCCATCAATACGCTTAGGCCTAAAACTATCAGGAACAAAGGCCAATATGGCAGGTATCGAAACGTGAATAGCTGCAACAGATTTGTTTCTGTCGTTTCAATATTTGCATTTTGGGATACTTTCATTCGTTTCATAAACTTTATTTTTTATATAAAGCAATGCTTGCTAAAACTACCAGAAAAGACAAAGCCGCAAATCCAATAGGCACTAATTGCCTGGAGTCGCTCACGCTTCTTACTTTGTTTTTATTTGGTTCTACGTATATCACATCATTCGGCTTAAGGTTGTAAAGAGATGAACTAAGAATATCTTTTGAATTCAAATCAATATGCTGTATGATTTTTTTGCCTTTGCCTTCACGGATCAACAGCACATTATCTCTTCTTCCATAAATTGTGAGATCGCCTGCAAAGCCAAGTGCTTCTAAAATTGTTATCTGTTCATTTGGAACGGGGATCACTCCGGGATGCCCAACTTCCCCCAAAACTGTTACCTTGAAATTGGTGATGCGGACACTTACAATAGGATCAACGAGCTGCTTTTTGTCAGTCAACATTTTTGTGATATTGGCTCCGAGCTGAATGGTTGAAAACCCTTCTGCATGAACTTTTCCTATAACAGGGAAAAGAATATCTCCTTCATCATTCACAAGGTACCCTACTAATTGTGAAACTGCGCCTATAACAGTTGACGAAGCAGTGGGAAGCACATTCGGCGCATTAAAAACAGCAGATGCTTCTGGATTTAAGCTGCTGACTGTTATATTTAAAATGTCATTTTTGTGTATTGTGGGAATTGCTTCCTCGGAAGACCTGATTTCACCATCATTCAGGTTATTGAAGTACGTGGTCTTTTTCATGTCAATGCACGAAGAAAAGGCTATGGCAATAAAGACCACAGTTGTGATAATAGTATGACACTTCAGATTTCTAATCATTAAGGTAAGAATAGTTAGTTAGCAAATAAATTTAATTGCAGGCAAGCAATCTGTATCAATAAAATTTGAAGCAACCTTCAGAGAAACTCTAAGGAAATTGGAAGATTTTAAAGCCTTGTAATGTTAAGCTTGCAACGTTAGTTTAACAGGCTTGGAATTTAACTTTAATAGCACGACTCGTTGATTTCCGATATAAAAATTTAAAGGTACGTAAATTTGTTATTTTCGGAAGCTTGAGGACATAGTTTCAAAAATTATACCTATTTACATTAGGTATACCAGATAGGATAATTACTGCTAAGGTAATGTTTTATTTAAAACTGATATTATATATATTTTTTATACAAATGATGGTCGGTGTAACTATTTTATATAGATAAATTGAAATGTGACCATAATATTATCTCATCATTTTAATTTTTAAGAAGCGGATTTTTCGCAATGAGCATAAGTTCATTTAATGTTCATTGACGATTGTTTTCCCCAAAACAGGCATTTATCTCAACTATGAGATGTCAATTCTAATATATAGTTTTATAGATTGAATATTTCTGCTGAGACATGAAAAAAATTCTGGTTGTTGTGCTGTTTTTTTGCTTCTTTAATCCGCTCAATGCTCAATATGGCGGATACTGCCTTCCCGGAAGTCAAAACTATATGGGAAGTTCCAGCAGCCAGGGGGTTTATACAAACATCACTTATAACGACGGTTCTGTAACAAGTGCTGCTTCAGCAATCGTTTATTTCATAGGAAGCGCTCCGAACACACAACATCAAATACTTTCCAATCTCGGTGGCGCGTCTGCTACACAAATCGGACAGGCAGTTTTACAAAATGGGACCGGCGGCTTGCTTATTAATAATGCTTCAACAGGCATTGAGATCATTACTAATTTCAATTTTAATGGTCAGAACGGCCAGGTAAAAACTTTACGAAATGCAGGTGCTATCGCCATTAATAATCTGCACATTGATGCAAATGCTACTGTTTCGGGCAGCAATAATTTTAATAACGTGAATGGTTACCTGAAAAAGGATGGCGATGCTGCAGCTTTTTTGTTTCCTCTTTCAGATGGAGCTGCTTATGGACCGCTAAAAGTGGGAGCGTTTGGAGCTGGAAATTCGATTTCCGCAGCATACTATTCTTCTGATCCTTCATCTGCTGGTAATTTTGAAGGCGGGCCTTTCCCAACAACCTCTGTTAGCTTGCCACAGGTTATTGTGAGCTCGACAGAATATTGGAATGTGGTTAGTAGCGGAACACCTAACGCAAATTTATCTTTGACTTTTCAGGGTGATTATAGTTCCGCATCTCTATATTCTTTATTTATTCTTGGCTGGAAGATATCAACAAGCCAATGGGAAATTGTTCAAAGCAGTCTTCCGACCGGATTGACGCCTGGGAATGCTATTAGCAGTTACAGTAGTGTTTATTTGCCTGATTATGCAGCTTTCACGCTTGGTTATATTCCACCGCCTGTTGTAGAAGCTTCATCAACGGGCACAACCTGCGGTCAAAGCAACGGTACAATTTCAGTTGCAGGACAGAAAGGTATTCCTCCATATTTATTTTCTATTGATAGCAAAACATTCCAATCAAGTGTTTCTTTTACCGATCTTGATTCAGGTAATTATATTGTTACTATTAAGGATAGCTTTGGTTTGACAGACACGGTAGCTGTTCATGTGAAAGGTTCTGCATCTGGTGGCATCTTTGCAGGGAATGACACAAGTATTGCTATCAATCAGCCCTTGCAATTGAATGTAGTTGATTTGAACAATGCCGGTTACACGCAATTCACTTGGTCTCCCCCGTATGGCTTAAATGATCCTTCGATACAAGATCCGGTCACGACACTTGATAAGAATATTACTTACACAGTTACTGCGGTTGCAGACAATGGATGCAGGGCAACTGCAAAGATTTCTATCAAAGTTTATCAGGGTAATGACATATATGTGCCAACTGCTTTTACTCCAAATGGCGATGGGAAAAATGACATTTTAAAAGCAATACCTATCGGGCTGAAGACGTTCAGTTATTTTGAGATTTATGACAGATGGGGGCAGCGGGTTTTTTATACAACTAATGCCAGCAAAGGCTGGGATGGAAGAATAGGAAACAGGACTCAGGATGCAGGCACTTATGTGTGGGTTGCGGAAGGAGTTGATGATAATGGAAAAAGAATCTTAAGGAAGGGTACAGTAATATTGATCAGATAACAATAGATTTTTCTCTGCATTTTATATTGCCACTTAAAATAGAAAGATGAAAAAGATTAAACGAGCTCTGCTATGCAGTATTTTTTTGTTAGCGGATTTCATTGGGAATTCACAAGTGAAATTTGGTAATAACCCAACGGTCATCAATGCAAATTCATTGCTGGAATTGGAATCGGGAAACAAAGGTCTTCTGTTGCCGAGAATGGCGTTAACGCAAACTACTTCGCCTGCTCCGCTTGCAGCACATGTTCAGGGAATGACTGTATATAACACAGCTTCTGTTAATGATGTGCTTCCCGGAATATACTATAACGATGGAACTAAATGGATAAGCTTAAACGGGAATTCTGCGACGATCAATTATTGGACTGTGACAGGAAATGCAGGCACTAATTCAAACACTAATTTTATTGGAACAACGGATAACGCCGATTTGGTATTTAAAATTAATAATACTGTTTCCGGCTGGCTTAATAATGCGCTTTCAAACTCTTCTTTTGGTCTTGGTTCACTGCAACTGACATCAACAGGCAATTATAATTCTGCTTTC
>Ga0070734_10005806_pt1 | contig 10677 bp, 7 predicted proteins | sample Coa_R1_8_FD_66444 | JGI IMG/M metagenome (GOLD analysis project Ga0070734, IMG submission 66444) | Surface soil microbial communities from Centralia Pennsylvania, which are recovering from an underground coalmine fire - Coalmine... | ecosystem: Environmental > Terrestrial > Soil > Unclassified ... | reverse complement strand
GAAGTTGTCGAGCTGAAGCGCGAGGTGCTTGCCGCTGTTTCGAAATGCGTTGGTCCTGAGGTGATCATCGCGTCGACCACATCCACGATACTGGCGGACGATCTCTCGGGTTCGGTCGAGCGCCCCAACCGTTTTCTCAATGTGCATTGGCTAAATCCCGCCTATCTAATCCCATTGGTCGAGATTTCGCCCGGCAAGTCGACCGATCCCAGCGTCATTGCCCGTGTCAAAGCCCTACTGGAGGACGTCGGCAAAGTGCCTGTCGTGTGCGCGGCATCACCGGGCTTTATTGTGCCACGCATTCAGGCCCTCGCGATGAATGAGGCAGCACGGATGGTCGAGGAAGGTGTCGCCAGCGCAGAAGATATCGACAAGGCAATCCGCTACGGCTTCGGGTTCCGCTACGCGGTGTTAGGACTCCTGGAATTCATCGACTGGGGTGGAGGTGACATTCTTTACTACGCCAGTCGCTATCTCGAAGGGGCATTTGGCAGCGATCGTTATCGAGCGCCCGAGGTGATCTCAAAAAATATGAAGGCGGGCCGAATCGGTTTGCGCACCGGCGCAGGTTTCCTCGACTATTCAGGCCTCGATATCGACACCTATCGCGAGCAGCGGTTGGCCGCGTTGGTCGATATGCTCCGCTATTTCGGTCTTGCCCGGCCACCCGTTCTCTAGCGATCAGCCAAACACGTCCTGCAATACGCCGTCGCGTACTACGGCAACGCCATCGAGTTCGATTGTGGTCCCCATGATGGGAAGATCGAAGTGCCCCGCAGTGTAGCGCCCCGCGAACTCATTGGCCCCGGTGGAAAACAGAAAGTTACCGGACACGGCGCGCAGCTCCGTGCCGTTGGTGTCGCGTTGGTCGTACATTGACAGTGCCTCGTAACGCGCAAGCGGATTCATGCCGAACCCGACATGCGAGACCGCGTAGGCCTCGCGGTTGCCCCAGGCTGCGAGATAGGCGCGCATCATCGCGGCATCCGGCCCCTCGCCTTGGAGGTCGGTGACGTAGTCGTCCTTCAGCGTCATCTTCACTGGTGAAGCCAGATAGCGCTTGAAGGTGAGATTGATGTCGCCGGCCGCCATCACAAGCGTGCCGTTGACCGTGCCGTTCTTTGGGAAACTCACCACAATCCCACCTGGCCAATGCGCCAGCGTGCCCGGCCTATCGGTCCAGCCCCACACGCCCACCGTCGAAGCGCCGACCATGTCGACGTCAAGGTCCGTACCCGCCCTCGACGTCACGCGCATGCGTGTCGTGCCGCGCAACATTTTTGAGGCAGCCCGCACGCGCTTCTCCAGCGCAAGATCGGGTACCATCCGCTCAAGCGCCTCGGGATGCTCGTTGGAGATCACTAGGATGCGCGCGCCCGCCTTGAGGATTTCCGGTGTCTCCGGCGCATGCATCAGACCTTCGATGGTGCAATCGACCACAAAGCCAGCCTGCTGGAGCGCCGTAATCACCGGCCCGAGCCGCTGGATGGCTTCACTTGCGCCGGTCGATCGGATAGGAACGATCTGGCGGTTACGCGGCGTCGGAACGATGACATGGAATGGCCGCGCACCTATGCGCAGCAGAGCCAGTTCGGCTAGATGCACATTGAGCGCACGGGACTGTGTTTCGGACAGGATCGCAGCCGTGTCGCCGGCCTTCACCGCGCAGCGCTCAAAGATCTCACTGAACGCGTCGATCCATTTCGCTTCGATGCGATCGGCCAACATATTCTATCACCGCTTCGAACGTTGCATCATCAGACTTCCGGAAACCCACGCAGCAGATATGCCCGCACGGCCTCAAGCACGCCGTTGAGGATCAATCCCAAAAGCGAAATAGTAATCAGCGGCACAAACATATCGACGGCTTGAAAAGTGCGGGCCGCAGTGACCAGGACATGCCCAAGGCCGTCAGTCGACGTGATCATTTCGGCCAAAAATACCACAATGCAGGAGATCACCAGGCCAATGCGACAGCCTGTCAGGATCGATGGTGCGGCTGCCGGCAGCACCACCTTAAACAGGATCCCACGACCTGGCGTGCCAGCGGCCATTGCCGACCAGATCAGCTTTCGCTCGACCGTCGACGCGCCATAGTAAGTCGAAAGCAAAATCGGAAACAGCGCATCGGCGGTAACTAATGCGATCTTGGACTCGTGGCCGAAACCAACGAGAAGCAGGAGCGCCGGATAGAGCGCAACCTTGGGCAGGGGCGCCAACACCCGCACGAGCGGGCGCACCACGGCATTGACGGCAGGATTGGCCGCAGCCGCAAGGCCAGTTGTCACGCCAAGAGCAACCGCGATCGTAAATCCAGCGAACAATCGGAACAGTGTGGCAACGATCTCCTGTTGGAACGCGCTGTTCAGAAGCTGCTGCACTAGACGCTCGAACACGTGCATTGGCGACGGCAGCAAAGTCACGGGGGCATAGCTGAACGACACTAGCGCCTGCCACAGCGCAATCACCATAGCGATCGGAATGACCCCAAGCAGAAGATTACCCGTGACAAGACGCGCGTTCATGAGAAGCTCAAGGGAATGTCGAACTGTGGATCCGACCAGCGCACCAATCGCCTCCGCACTCTTTCGAATGCGCCGTCAAGGCAGATCCCCAACGCGCCAATGATGATAATCATCGCAAAGACAGTGTCGTACTGTCCCATGTCGAGTGCGTTGAAGAGAATGTTTCCCGCGCCCGACTGCCGCGCGATCATTTCGCTGGTGACCATCGTGATCAGCGCCAGCACCAGTCCGGTGCGGCATCCAGTCAGGATTTCGGGGAGCGCCGCCGGCAGCACGATGCGGACCATGCGCTGCGCGGACGATAACCCCATCGCGGCGCCCGACCAGAGCATCTTTTCCTCAACGGCCTTGGCGCCTTCAAAGCTGTGATAGATCACGGGCAGGCTTACGCCGAGAAAGATGACCAGCGTCTTGGCGATATCGCCGACTCCAAGCCAAAGCATGATGAAGGGCATCAATGCAGCCTTGGGGACCGGATAAATGATCATCAACAGCGGATTGAAGAACGACGCAACGGCGCGGCTGCGGCCCATCAATAGACCCAGCGGTATGGAGATCGCCACGGCAACGCCGAAACCGATCGCCATGCGCCGCAACGATGCGGCGAAGTTGATCAGAGTTTCCGGGTCTCCGAGAAGCGACGGGATCACCCGGATCGCTTCCAGCGCGGTCGGAAAACTGTCGCTATCTAGTGCAAGCGAAGCGAGCTGCCAGACAATTAGCAGGCCAAGGCTTGCCAGCAACGGCGCCAAACGCGTGACGAAAATGCGTTCCGAAGTCATGGCTATAGCTCATTTACGTTCGAATCATCGAACATTCGCTCGATATCGACAACGTACTTCTGGTAGCGGGACTCGAGCAAAAGCTCGGAGCGGCGGCGTGGGCGCGGCAAATCGATATCGATGATCTGCCTGATACGTCCCGGAGAGCGCGTCATCATCACGACTTTGTCGGAGAGGAACACCGCCTCCTCGACCGAATGGGTCACAAAAAGCACCGTCTTGCGATCGCGTTCCCAGATGTTCAGCAGGTCGTTTTGGAGCCGCGTGCGCGTATGAGCATCCAGTGCCCCGAACGGCTCGTCCATCAAGAGCACCTCGGGGTGATAAGCAAGCGTCCGCGCCAATGCCACGCGTTGCTTCATGCCGCCGGACAGTTCCTTTGGGTAGAAATTTTCAAAGCCTTTCAATCCCACCATTTCGATGAGCGAGCGGCTCTGGGCTTCTGCTGTCGCACGGCTTACGCCCTGTTGCCGAGGGCCGTACATGACATTGCCGAGCACGCTCTTCCAGGGAAATAGCGCAAACTCCTGAAACACCGGCCCGCGGTCGGGACCGGGTCCGATGATCGGCTTGCCTTTCATCCTCGCAGTTCCTTTGGTCGGATTGACGAAGCCGCCGACGACATAGAGCAAGGTCGACTTGCCGCAACCCGAGGGACCGAGAATCGAGACAAAGGCTCCCTCCGCGACGGTCAACGATATATCCGATAGAGCCAGATAGTCTTCGCGGGCTGACGTCTGAAAGATTTGCGAGACGCTGTCGACCTCGACCATGGCGGTCGCCCGCGCCCCTTGCGCCACGACGTCAGGTTGAAGATCTGACTGCGATGGCTTGACGTTCATTCTCACTTCTCTTTCGGAACAAAGATAAGCATAGCCTAAAATCACAATCGCGATGGGAATTTGCCAGACTTCTGCGTTTGGCCTAGTCGAACCAGGGCCATTGAGCCGGACCTTCGTGTGTAACCGCACCCCGGGGAGCCTGACCGACCAGACGCGCATATTTGGCTAGCGCGCCCGACCGATGCCGCGGCGGCCGCGGCTTCCAGGCCCTGCTCCGCTCCGCAAGTTCGAGATCGTCAATGAGCAAGTCCATGCGGCGCATGCCGGCATCGATCTTGATACGGTCCCCGTTCCTCACCAGCGCGAGCGGACCACCGACAAACGATTCTGGCGAGACATAGCCGATGCACATGCCGCGTGTTGCACCGGAGAAGCGTCCGTCGGTGATGAGTGCGACTTTTTCTCCCATTCCCTGTCCGTAGATCAGTGCGGTCACACCGAGCATCTCGCGCATGCCCGGGCCGCCGACCGGCCCCTCGTTGCGGATCACCAGCACCTCGCCGGCCACGTAGTCTCGCTTGCGGACCGCTTCGACGCAGGTCTCTTCGTCTTCGAATACACGCGCGGTCCCTTCAAAAACTAGGCTCTTGAGCCCGGCTACCTTGATAACAGCTCCGTCAGGACAAAGGTTACCTTTCAAGACGGCCACACCTCCATCCACCATAATCGGCTTGCTTGTGCTGAAAATCACTTCGCCATCAGGCGCGTTTGCGCCGCCATATTCCTTCGCAATCGTCCTTCCCGTGATCGTCGGACAAGTCCCGTCGATGTGGCCGCTTTCGACGAGGGCTCGGATCACCACCGCCGCACCTCCAATGTCGTAGACGTCCTTCGCAGTGTATTTTCCCCCGGGCCGCAAATTCCCGATCAACGGCGTACGCTCGAAGACCGCGCCGACATCGTCGAGTGTAAAGGAGATACCGGCCTCGTTGGCAATTGCCGGCAGATGCAACGCGGCATTCGTCGAGCCGCCCGTTGCGGCAACGATAGCCGCGCCGTTTTCGAGCGATTTGCGCGTCACGATCTCGCGAGGCAGCGGTCCGCCTCGCTCCAGCATCTGCATCACCAACCGTCCGGCCTGCCGTGCCACCCGCGCGCGCTCAGCGTACACGCCTGGAATCATCGAGACGTTGGGCATGGTCAGCCCCATCGCTTCGGAGACCATCGCCATGGTGTTGGCCGTGAATTGCCCGGCGCACGCACCGATCGTCGGTAGACAAGTCCGTTCAATGCCCTCGAGTGTCGCTTCATCGATTTCGCCGGTCATGAAACTTCCGACGGCTTCGTAGGAATCGAGCACGGTGAGAGTTTTGCTCCGAAACCGACCGGGCAGCGCACTGCCGCCGTAGATGAAGATCGACGGGACATTGCAGCGAAGCATTCCCATCATCACGCCCGGCAACGTCTTGTCGCAACCCCCAAAGCCGATCAGGGCGTCATAGGCAAGGCCATGAACGACGGCCTCGATCGAGTCGGCGATCAGCTCGCGTGAGAACAAGGAAAATTTCATCCCCTCATGATTCATGCTGATGCCGTCAGAAACCGAGATGGTCGCGAACTCGCGCGGCGTACCGCCGGCTTCCGCGATCCCCTCCTTTGCTGCCTCGACCTGGAAATCGTGGGTCATGTTGCAGGGCGTTTGCTCGCCCTTCATGCTGACGACCCCGACCATGGGCTTTGCGAGCGCAGTATCGTCGAGCCCCATTGCACGCATGAAAGCGCGATGCGGCGCCCGGTCAAGACCGTCGGTCGTCACTCGCGATCGCCACTTTTTCATCGACATCGTTCCTCAGGCGGCGCCGAACCAAGCCGAGACCGCCCCTCTTTCGGCGCTACTGCAACGGAGCGACAATAGTCGGATGCTTGAATTGAGCGACGTCAAGCTTCGGAAGCATTCCGGTTTCGGCGTAGATATCGAGCATCTTCTGGATCGCCGGGAAGTTCGGCGCAGCACCGGGGTCGCGGCCGAAATCGTTGCCCTTCAGGAGGTACGTGTCGAGCACCGGGATCGGCGCCTTCAGCACTTCAGAAACAACTTTTAAAGTCTCTTCGCGATTGGCCAGCGCCTTTTTCATGCCGGACGTAATGTCGCGCACGTAAGCCTTTGCCAATTCTGGATTTTTGTCGACGAAGTCGGCACGACAGGCCTCCAAAATATGGACAATATTCGGCATGGCCTGCGAGAGCGAAAACAGCTTACGGGTGCCTCCCTTGGCTTCGGCGCGGGCGGCGAAAGGCTGATTCATGTTGACGGCATCGACGCGGCCCTGCCGGAGCGCATCCTCCGAGATAGCAAATCCGACCTCAACCAGCTTGATGTCCTTCGCAGGGTCGACACCATTCTGCTTCAACAGCATGTTGAACGGTCCCTGCGTGCCGCCGCCGATGACCGAAATGCCAACCGTCTTGCCCTTAAGATCGGCAATCGTCTTGATCGGCGAGTTGTCCATCACTGCCCAATAGACCGAGAAACCACCGGGCTTCTCGAACACGTGCTGGGCCACAATATAGGCCTTCAAGTTGCCCCCAACGACGCCATTGGCCAGCGATAGCGGCGCCTGGGTCGCGCAATCGAGCGCTCCAGCGGCAAGTGCCTGCGTCATCGGGGCAGTGCCTTGGAATTGCGTCCATTCGATATTGTAGGTTTTACCGATGTCTGGGAATTCCTGCGGCCTGCGCATCATCCAGTACTTGGACTCCTCAGCTGGAATTGTCCAACCGACGCGGATCGTCGGCTGTGCGTGCGACATGCCAATGCTGCTAAACAAGGAGACTGCGGTCCCGATCGCCAAGAGCCATTTTGAAATCATTCGCATTAAGCCTACTCCCGGCGTTTGTCAGCGCAGTGCCCTAGCGTAAACCTTTCATGGTTCAAACAATCAAGCAAGCCGCTGGGCTATCCTGATACAATCACCCGATGCGCCCCGGCCGGTGAGAAACCGATTGCGGCCGGGCTGTTAGCGATGTCTACTCGACGAAAGCATCGGAGAACCAAGGAAGCTGCAATGTATAGCCCCGTCGGAGTCAGAACGTCTCCCGAGATTCCCGTTCCCGACCAGATGAAGGCGTGGGTCCTTGGCGGCCCCGACGAACTGTTCCTGCGCGAGAGGCCGACACCGATCCCCGGACGCGCCGAGGTGCTGGTGCGGATCGATGCGGTCGCAATCTGCGCCACCGACCTGGAAATCATCCATAGGGGGTCACCAGCCAGCATCCAGGGCGGGCTGCCATTCAACAAGAATTTCACCCCTGGCCATGAATACATGGGCACGATCGCCGCGCTCGGACCGCATGTCGACGAGTTCAATATCGGCGACCGCGTTACTGTTGAAATCCATGCGGGTTGTGGCCAGTGCAAGCGATGCCGTCAGGGCATGTACACCTCATGCCTTAACTATGGAAAGCCCGAGAAGGGTCACCGCGCCAACGGATTTACGACGGATGGCGGCTTTGCCGAATACGCTGTCAACCACATTAATACGGTGATCCGGGTTCCCGATACTATGACGGATCCGGAGGCAACCCTCGTGGTGACCGCCGGGACCTCGATGTACGGGCTTACCGAACTTGGGGGGCTCGTCGCCGGCGAGAGCGTGGTAGTGATCGGCCCCGGCCCAATCGGGCTGCTCGCAGTTGCAGTCGCGAAGGCGCTCGGCGCCAGTCCGGTGATTCTGACCGGGACGCGCAACAAGCGGCTTGCGATCGGTCAGGAATTGGGCGCGGATCGCGTCATCAACATCGCCGACGAGAACCCAGTCGACGTGGTCAAAGCGCTGACCGGTGGTATTGGAGCCGACTATGTGATCGAGTGCGCCGGGTCAGAAGCAACAATCGATCAGGCCATTCATATGACCAATCGCGGCGGCAAGATCTGTCTCGCGGCATTTCCGCACGAGCCGGTGACGACCAACATCGCGCACCTCGTCAGGAACAATATCTATGTCTACGGCATCCGCGGCGAGGGCAAGAGCGCCACGCATCGGGCCATGGAGCTGATGGCAGAAAAACGCTTCGACGCGACCAAGATCCATACCCATACATTCCCGCTTGCCGACCTGCCGACAGCTCTTCGCTATGCTCGAGAGCGGGTCGACAACGCCATTAAGGTTGTTGTGACAAACCGGCAGGCGAACGAGATCGCAAGCGCAGCCGCCGAATAAACGGCTGCGCGTACCCGCGAAGGCTCAGATACGTCCCAACGCCGTCAGCACGACCTGCGGCGTCAGCGGAATCTCCGTGATCACAGCGCCGAAAGGCTTAAGCGCATCGTTCACCGCGTTGACCACGGCGGCGGCTGCGCCCGCGGTACCTGCTTCGCCCGCGCCTTTGGCGCCCAACTCGCTTTCCTGCGTGGGCGACACGACATGGCCTACATCGATATCGGGCATCTCGCCGGACATTGGAACCAGATAGTCGGCCATATTTGCGTTGGTCAGTTGGCCGTTGTCGTCATAGATGCACTTCTCCAACAAGGCCGCGCCTAGCCCCTGCACCACCCCACCCCGAATTTGCTCGTCGACCAACTGAGGGTTGATGATCGTACCGCAATCCTCCACTACCCAATGCTTGAGCAATTTGATGAAGCCGGTCGCCGTGTCGACATCAAGCCAGGAGGCCTGAACGCCGTTGGTGAAAGCGAACGGATACTCGCGCGGAACAAAATGGCGCGTTGCCATCAATTCGGGCTGTATGCCCGGCGGCAAAGTATCGGGCCGGAAATAGACGATACGTGCGAGCTCCTTCAGGTCGATACGCGGCGCGCCATCGCTCACATTAACGACTCTATTTTCGGCGATATCGAGTTCTGCCGGCGTGGATTGCAGGATTGCGCCCGCAACGTCCAAAATGTTTTTGCGCAGGATCTTTGCTGCCTGCAGCGCAGCCTCACCGCCAATACCGGCCCCGCGCGAAGCCCAGGTGCCGCCGCCATAGGGCGTGTTGTCGGTATCGCCAAGGATGACGCGGACACGCTCCATCGAGATGCCAAGCACGCTTCCGACGATCTGCGCGGTCAGCGACTCGGAGCCCTGTCCTTGTTCAGTGATGCTTGTCTGACAGATCACTGAACCCTGCGCATCCAGCCTGACCGCCACGCCGTCCTGAGACGAAATTTTTGCACCGCCGATACCGTAGAAGGCCGCGCTCGGATTGGTGACTTCGATGAAACTGGCAATTCCGATGCCGCGATAGATGTTCTCCTTCCGCAGGGCCGCTTGTTCGGCGCGCAAGCCATCATAGTTCATCATCTCGACCAGCTTGGCGAGCGACGCGTGATGCGACAGCTTTTCGAACTTCATCCCTGAGGCTGACGCACAGGGATAAGCATTGTCGGGAACAAGATTGCGGCGACGAATTTCGACAGGGTCCATCCCGATCTTTGCAGCGGCAAGGTCAACGAGACCCTCCGTTACCGAGCATGCGATCGGATGCCCCACGGCGCGATACTGGCACATGACGTTCTTGTTCTGAAAAACCACACGCGCCCGCGCGCGATAGTTCTTCGTGACATAGGGTCCGCCCACGAGGTTGACGACCTGGTTCGCCTCGATCGCGCTGGTCCTGGGATACATCGAATATGGGCCGATGCCGGTCAGGTCGTCGATCTCAAACGCAGTGATCGTTCCATCCCGGTTCACACCGATGCGTCCCTTGCAACGGTGGTCACGCGCATGAATATCCGTGTTGAAGCTCTCGAGCCGGTCCGCAACGAATTTTACCGGTCGGCGCAGCAACTTTGACAACGCGTACGTCGCCATCTCATCGGCATAGATGTGGACCTTGATGCCGAAGGAACCGCCGACATCCTTGCAGACAACACGGACCTGCCGTTCATCAAGCGCAAGATGCAGCGCGGCGATGTTCTGCACCATGTGCGGCGCCTGCGTGCCCTGGTAGATAGTGAGCCGTGCATCCGCCGCATTCCAATCCGCGACGACTGCTCGTGGCTCAAGTGTCACGCCTGTGTGGCGGCCGAAAATGAACTCCGTCTCGACAATCTCGTCGGAACCCGCAAAGGCCGCATCGACTTTTCCGGTATCGTGGATGCGCTCAAAGGCCAGATTGTCGCCAAGCACGGGATGAATGATTGTCGTTTCAGGCTCGAGCGCGGTACGCATGTCGATTGCGGCGTCGAGCTCCTGGTACTCGACGGAGACCGCATCAACAGCGTCCTCCGCCAGGGCGCGACTGGTTGCGACCACGGCCGCAACCGCCTCGCCCTGCCAGCAGACTCGATCGACCGCGATCGCATGCTGCGGCGCGGATTTGAGACCCTTCAAATGCGAAAGCACGCCGACCCATGGCGTGATGACGGACGCAAGTTCCTGGCCCGTCACCACAGCAATGACACCGGACTTGAGCTTCGCTGACGCAGCGTCGATCGCGACGATCTTCGCGTGTGCATGAGGTGATCGCACGAAGGCAACGTGCGCCATCCGCGGCAGCTCCATGTCGCTGACATAGAGCCCGCGCCCCTGCATCAGGCGATCCAGATTTGGCCGCGGCACCGTCTTGCCGACGTAAGAGTTC
>Ga0070734_10005805_pt1 | contig 10678 bp, 11 predicted proteins | sample Coa_R1_8_FD_66444 | JGI IMG/M metagenome (GOLD analysis project Ga0070734, IMG submission 66444) | Surface soil microbial communities from Centralia Pennsylvania, which are recovering from an underground coalmine fire - Coalmine... | ecosystem: Environmental > Terrestrial > Soil > Unclassified ... | reverse complement strand
AGCTGCTTGGGGTTGCAGGCGTCGGCGTTCAGCTTCGCCGCGCAGGCTTGCGAGGTGGCCACGGTGGCGGTGCAGCTCGCGGCGATCGAGGTGCAGACGCCGATCGGGGCGGCGCTCGCCGAGGCGTCGCAGGAGAAGGTGCCGGTCTCCTGCATGCAGAGCGTGTTGAGGTCGGTCCGCGAGAGATCGACCAGCCTGGTCGACCCCGTGTAGCCGGCGCCGCCCGACGCGCCGTCCGGGTTGCTGTTGTTGCTGCTGCTACAGCCCGCCGGCACCAACAGGACGGGAGCCAAGAACACCAGCGCCGTGACCACCAGCGCTGCACCAGCCATCCGCGACAGGGAACGCATGGCCGCGATTGTACCGATTTCAGCGCCGGCCGCGCCGTTTTCTGTCTTCGCGCGCCGTCATTCCCCGGCCACGCGGGCGCGCGAGCGGTAGGCGTTGATGAAGTCGACCCGCTCGCCGATCGGCGGGTGGCTGGCGCGGAAGAACTTGTAGAGGCGCCCCGGGCGCGGCACCGCCAGGTTCTGCTCCTGCAGCGCGACGAACGCCGTGGCGGCGGCGTGGTTGTCGCCGCTCAGATCGAGGCCGAAGCGATCGGCGGCGCGCTCGTGGTGGCGCGACAGCGCCAGCATGGCCGGCGAGATCGCGGTGGCGAACAGCGACAGGAGCAGCATGAGCAGCGGCATCGAGGCCGGATCGGCCAGCCGATCGAACCCGAAGCGCGCGCCGAAGCGCGCCAGCGCCGCGTCGGCGGTGGCGTGCACGGCCCACAGCGCCGCCACGGTCAGCGCCGAGGAGACGACGATGTTCAACCACACGTGCCCGAGGACGTAGTGCCCCAGCTCGTGCCCGACGACGAAGCGGGTCTGCCGCGGCGTCAGCCGGCCGAGCAGCGTGTCCCACAGGACGATGCGCTTGGTCTTTCCGACGCCGGTCACGTAGGCGTTGACCTTCTTGGTGTCGACGCTCTTCTCCACCTCGAACACGCGCGCCCCCTCGACGCCGGCCTGCGCGGCGACGGCCAGCACCTCCGCCTCCAGCGACTTGTCGCGCATGGGGCCGAACTTGTTGAACAGCGGCGCGATGAAGACCGGCGTCACCAGCAGGACCAGCGCGAAGAACGGCAGCGCCAGCGCCCCGGTCCAGATCCACCAGCGCTCGGGGCTGGCCCGCAGCAGCAGGTACGGGACCCAGAGCACCGCCGCGCCGAGCAGCACGCCGACGATCAGCCCCTTGAGCTCGTCGGCGATCCACTTGCCGAGCCGCTGCGACGACAGCCCGTAGGCGTGCTCGCGCCGGTACCCGACGTAGAACGCCAGCGGCAGCTGCACCACGAACATCACCAGCGTGAGCAGCGCCAGCGTGAGCACCAGCGTCGGATAGAACCGCCCGTGGGCCACGCCGGCGGCGATCGTGCGCAGCCGGGCCGACAGCCCCGAAAACAGGATCGCCGCCGGCAGCACCAGGCCGACCAGGTGCTCGACCGCCCAGATGACGTTGCCGCTGCGGTGGTACCGCACGGCCTTCTCGGACGGCGCCGGCACCACGACCGGGCCCTCCGGCTGGATGGGCGGCTCCATGAGGCCAATCTGGCACCCTGCCGGTCTCCCTGCCAGGGGTGGTCACCCGCGGGTGGTCCCCGCGTCGGGCGGGTGACACACCGAGGCGCACTGATCGTACGGCGGCGGGAGCGCGGTGAAGTCGAGGCAAGCCTGAGATGGGCGAAGGCCGCTGAGGCAGGTCGCGCACGCGATGGTCAAACCGGCGGTGTAGGTGGCGCACGACCCGAGGCACTGATCGCGGGAGGCGGTCGTCGTGCAGTGGCAGACGGCAGGACAGAGGCCACCGAAGCAGGCCTCCATCAGGACACAGTCCGGCGTCGAGAGGGCCGACAGCGAGCAGGCATCATGGCCCAGCGCCCCGTCGCACTGGTTGGCCACCGCGACGGTGGCCGTGCAATCGCCCGAAAGGGGGACGAAGCAGAAGTTGGGGTTGTTCAGGTCCGGCGAGAGACCGGCGTCGGGACACGCCATGCCGACGCTCGTGGCGCCGGCCGGGTTGCAGAGGCGCAGGTACTCGGAGGGCGTCAGATCGACCAGCCTCTTCGCGGGATCGAGCCCGTTGCCGCCCCCGCCGCTGCACCCGAGGACCGCGAGCGCCGCCACGGCGCCTGCCCACCGAAACCGGTTCACGCCCCAGAATAAAACAGGACTGACGGCGGCGACAACGCGGGGCGCCGGCCGGTCTTCCGTTTCGGCAGTCTGGAAATCGCCGCGGAGATCGCGATCGCCGAGAGAGTGAAACGTAACGGGTAAAAACGAAAAACTTTCGGTGTTCGCTTCTGTCGCCAATCGACGCTTGCCTATCGCGCGTCGCTGTCCATGATCAGCGCGTTCGTTGCCGACGGAAGGAGGCGCCCATGCGCGGAGGCCCGCAGTCGAGATCGCGACGATGGTTCCACGGCCGGGGCTGGCAGCCGGGGAGATCGATCTGGGCGGTGGCGCTCTCGGCGCTGGCGCTCGCCTGCGGCGCCGCGCCGGCCGCCGGCGTGCGCGTCGAGCTCGGCGGCGCCTCGGGCGGCGGCGCCTCGGGCGGAGCGACCGGCGCCGGCAGCACCGTCGGGACGGGCACCGGCGGCGGCGCTCCCGGCGACGCCGGGACGGCCGACGCGCTGCCGCCCTTCGACGGCGGCACCTGCACCGACAACGGTGGTGGGAACACGGATCCGAACATGATCGCCACCAGCGGCGCGTTCTCCGGCGCGCTCGCCGGCGCGGTCTGCACAGGCGGCGCTTACGCGCACGTGGAGAGCGTCCCCGCCGCCGACGGCGGCGCCCCGAGCTTCAAGTTCTTCATCGGCAGCGCCGTGGCCGGCGCCGAGGCGGGGAGCATCCGATTTCAGACGCCGGCCAACGCCACCAGCGGCCGGCTGGACATCGAGGTCGGGATCCCCTCGGCCACGCCAGGCACATATGCGCTGGCGGCGACCTGCGGGAGCGCCGCGCTGACCGCCTACCTGCCGGCCGGCGATCCCAGCATCTGCGCCACCGACGCCGACACGTTCGACTGCCCCGACGGGTGCGAGCTGACCGGATCGATACCGCAGACCTGCACGCCCATCCCCCCGCAACGAACCTACGCCGCGCTCGCCGCCGACGACTGCTTCGGTGACGCGACGCCGGCGGCGGGGAGCTGGACGCTGACCCTCACCTCGCTGACGGCGGATCCGAAGGGCGTGGACAGCTCGGGCGTCCTCAACTACGCGCCGCACGGAACGCTGACCGCGACCCTGGTCGACGAGGACCCCGACGCCGGGACGGCCGGCGTCTCGCTGTCGCTCGCCTTCTGAGCGGCGCTTCCTTCTGATCGGCGGCGCGCCCCGGGCCGGCTCAGGTTGCCAGCCCGGGCGCGATCGCCAGATTGAAAGAAGGAAGGCGGTCGTGCATGAGGCGCATCTGGGGAGCGTTGGTGATGACCGTGGCGCTGGGAGCGCCCGCGGCGGTGATGGCTGAGGCGCCGAGCCCGGGCGCTCGGACGACCGGGACCTACTCGAGCGGCGACGCGCCGGGGACTACCAGGTCCGACCTGGTCACCAGCAACGTGCGGGCCCAGCTGGCCGGCGACCGGGCGCTCAAGGGCGCGAACATCAACGTCGCCACCTCGGACGAGGGCGTGGTCACGCTGACCGGCTCGGTCCCCAGCATCACCGCGCAGCGCGAGGCGGTCGAGATTGCCAGCACGACCGCGGGGGCCGCGGTGGTCAACAACCAGCTGCGGCTGATCTACGCCTCGCCCCAGGCGCCGACGCGCAACTAGCGAGATGGGCTCTGACTACTTCTTCAGCCGGTAGCCGGTCTTGAAGATCCAGTAGACGACGATCAGCAGCAGCACCAGGAATCCGGTCACCGCGGCCAGGCTGATGCCGACCGCCACGTCGGCGGTGTCGTAGAAGCTCCAGCGGAACCCACTGACCAGGTAGACGACCGGGTTGAACATGGCGACGGTGCGCCAGCGCGCCGGCAGCATGTCGATCGAGTAGAAGGCGCCGCCGAGGAAGGTCAGCGGCGTCACCACCAGCATCGGGATGAGCTGCAGCTGCTCGAACCCCGCCGCCCAGACGCCGATCACGAAGCCGAACAGGCTGAAGGTCACCGCCGTCAGGAGGAGAAAGGCGACCATCGCCAGCGGGTGGTGGACCTCGACGGGGACGAAGGCGGTGGCGGTGGCCAGGATGATGAGGCCGAGCGCGATCGACTTGGTCGCCGCGGCCCCGACGTAGCCAATGATCATCTCCAGGAACGAGATCGGCGCCGAGAGCAGCTCGTAGATCGTCCCCGTGAACTTGGGGAAGTAGATCCCGAACGAGGCGTTCGAGATGCTGGCCGTCAGGATGGAGAGCATGATGAGCCCCGGCACGATGAAGGCGCCGTAGGGAACGCCGCCGACGTGCGACATGCGGGAGCCGATCGCCGAGCCGAAGACCACGAAGTAGAGCGAGGTGGTGATGACCGGCGTGACCACGCTCTGGAGCAGCGTGCGGACGAAGCGGGCCATCTCGAACCGGTAGATGGCCCACACGCCGGTGCGGTTGAAGCCGATCTCGCTGCTCACCGCGCCCCCTCCCCGGTCCCCTCGCCCTCGGCGACCAGGCTGACGAAGATCTCCTCCAGCGAGCTCTGGTGCGTGGAGAGGTCCTTGAAGGCGACCCCCAGCTCGCCCAGGCGCCGCAGCAGCGTCGGGATGTCGCGCGGGCCGGCGTTGGCGCCCGGCGCGGCGCCCGCGCCGTCGTGCGCGTCGAAGGTGTACTCCAGCTGGTTCCCACCCGCCTTGAGCGCCAGCGGCCAGCCGGAGAGCGCCGCCGGCAGCGCCGACATCGGCTCCTGCAGGTTCAAGGTCAGCTGCCGCTTCCCCAGCTTCTGCATCAACTTGGTCTTCTCCTCGACGACCACCAGCTCGCCACGGCTGATGATGCCGATGCGATCGGCCATCTCCTCGGCCTCGTCGATGTAGTGGGTGGTCAGGATGATGGTGACGCCGCTCTCCCGCAGGCGCCGCACGAGCGCCCACATCTCCCGCCGCAGCTCGACGTCGACGCCCGCCGTCGGCTCGTCGAGGAACAGGATCTCCGGCTCGTGCGCCAGCGCCTTGGCGATCATCACCCGCCGCTTCATCCCCCCGGACAGCGTCATGATCCGGTTGTCGCGCTTGTCCCACAGCGACAGCTCGCGCAGCACCTTCTCGACGTGGGCCGGGTTGGCGGGGCGGCGGAACAGGCCCCGCGAGAAGCTGACCGTCGCCCACACCGACTCGAACGCGTCGGTCGTCAGCTCCTGCGGGACGAGCCCGATCTTGAACCGCGCCACGCGGTAGTCGCGCTGGTGGTCGTGCCCGTCGACCACCACCGTCCCGGCCGACGGCGTCACGATGCCGCACACGATGTTGATGAGCGTCGTCTTCCCGGCCCCGTTCGGGCCGAGGAGCGCGAAGATCTCGCCGCGCCCGATCTCCAGATCGATCGACTTGAGCGCGACGAACCCCGAGGCGTACGTCTTGGTGATCCCCTTGATCGAGACGACTGGTTCCATCTGCCGTCCGGAGAGATAGCGCGGGCACCTCCCCGGCGTCGACCTTTTCGTGGCGGCGCGATTTCCGACTCCCCCGCACCGCGCCTGGCTATCATTGAGGCCGCGCATGTCGTTCTTCCTCGGCCTCCTGCTGTTCGTCGTCGTCGCCGGCGTCATGGACGCCAAGCTGCCGTGGCCGCGCGCCCGGCCCGAGCGACCGGTGCTGCCGCGCGCGGAGCCGCCGCGATGATCGCCGGACACTTCGGCCTCGCCGCGGGCGTCAAGGCGCGCGAGCAGGCGGTGCCGCTGTGGGCGCTCATGCTGGCGACGCAGTGGCTGGACGTCATCTTCGTGCCGCTCTTCCTGGCCAAGATCGAGACGATCGAGGTGATCGGCGGCGGCGCGGCCGGGTACGGCAACGGCATCATCCACGCCGACTACACGCACTCGCTGTTCGGCGCGATCGTGCTGTCGGGGCTGTTCGGCCTCCTCGGCGGCCTGCGCTGGGGCCGGCGCGCAGCCGGCATCCTGGGGGCCGTCGCCTTCTCGCACTGGATCCTGGATCTGGTGGTCCACCGCCACGACCTGCCGATCTGGCCGGCCGCGGCCCCGGGCGCGGTGCGGGTCGGGCTGGGACTCTGGCGCTGGCCGCTGGCGGCGGCCGCCGCCGAGCTGGCGCTGGTGCTGTGGGGCGGCATCACCTACCTCCGCGCGGCGGTCGCCGTGGCGCGCGCCAACGACCCGACGAAGATCCGCCGCGCCCGGATGGCGGGCGCGACGGTCATCGGCGCCGGGCTGCTGACGCTCGCCCTCGGCCTCGCCGGGATGTGACGCCCGGAAGGCTACGGGCGCGCCCGCTCGATCGCCTCGGCGGTCCGGGCGACCTTTCCGTCGTCGGTGGCGATCTCGAAGTAGATCGGCTCGGCGGGGGCCGCGGCGAGCGCGAGCTCGACGGTGTCGGCGGCGTGCCCCGGCCCGACCAGCGCCGTCTGGCGGGCGACGATCTCGTGCGAGGCCGTCACCAGGCGCAGCTCGACCCGTCCCGCGCGCGAGGCGTGAGGGACCTGCAGCGTCACCCGCCCGTCGGGCGAGAGGTACAGCGCGTGGCGCGACCCGTAGGCGTAGATGCCGCCGCTGGAGAAATCGACCACCAGCGCGACCACGCCCGGGACGATGCCAGCCAGGAGCCAGAGGCAGTCCATCACCATCGTGGCGCCGTCGATCGCGCCGCTCTGGAGCCCGCGGCGTTCGGGGTGCAGCAGGTAGCCACAGCCGGTCGACGTGCTGCCCAGGGCCAGCAGCGTGCCGCCGGCGACGAGAGTCATGGTTCGATTCTTCACGCGTTTCTCCTTCCGCCGGATAGTCCGGCCTGGTCCGGCTGGTAGATTAAGCACGTGCCCCCCGACCTGCGAGACCTTCCGCCCGGCGCCCCCCGCGGGATCCCCATCACCATAGACTTCGAGGGCGCGCCGGTCGCCGCCTTCGAGGGCGAGCCGGTCGCCGTGGCGCTCCACGCCGCGGGGATCCAGACGCTGGCCCGCTCGGCCAAATACCACCGGCCGCGCGGCTTCTTCTGCCTGGACGGGCACTGCGCCGCCTGCCTGCTGCGGATCGACGGGCGCCCCAACCAGCGCGCCTGCCTGACGCCGGCGCGCGCCCAGCTGGAATGCGCCCGCCAGAATGCGTTCCCCAGCGCCGACGTCGATCTGCTGGCCGCCGCCGACTGGCTGTTTCCCGAAGGGATGGACCACCACACGATGATGACCGGCAGCCGCGCGGGCAACGCCCTGTTCCTGAAGCTGGTCCGCGAGATGGGCGGCGCCGGCACGCTCCCCGACGCGCCGGCGGCCACCAGGCTCGCGCCGCGCGAGGTGGTGCTCGACGCCTGCGTGGTGGGCGGCGGACCGGCCGGGCTGGCGGCGGCGCGCGCGATCGCCGAGGCCGCCCCCGGCGCGCGCGTGGCGCTGTACGACGAGCAGGCCGCCCCGGGCGGGTCGCTGCTCGCCGAGCCGGGCGGCACCGCGCGCGGGCGGGCGCTCGCCGAGGCGGCGGCGCGGGCCGGCGTCGAGGTCGTCCCGCGCGCGACCGCTTTCGGTTACTTCCCCGAAGACGAGGGACCGGCGGCAGCGGGGTCGGCGGCGGGCGTCCTGGCGGGCGTCCTCGCGGGCGTCCTCGCGATCTTGGCCGGCGGACGGCTCGTGCGCGTGCAGGCGCGGCGCTATCTCTATGCGACGGGCGCCTATGATCAGAACCTCCCCTTCGCCGACAACGATCGCCCCGGCGTCGTGGCGGCGCGCGCCTGCGGGCGGCTGGCGTTCCACTGGGGCGTGCGGCCCGTGCCCCCGAAGGGGAAGGTGATCGTCCTCGACGGAGCGCCGACGGCGGCGCCGCTGCTGCGCGCGCTGGAGGCGGCCGGGGTGGCCACGCTGCGGGTCGACCTCGGGTCCGAGACGGTGGCCGGCGCGCGCGGCGCCAAGCGGGTGCGCGGCCTCGACGTCGTGGGCGCCGACCAGACCGTGCGGAAGGTCGAGGGCGATCTGGTGGCGGTGGCGGCGCTCCCCGCCCCCGCCTCCGAGCTGCCGCGCCAGCACGGGGCCGTCGTCAAGTTCGACGCCGCGCGCGGCGGCTTCGCCGCCGTCACCGACGCGCTCGGCGCGACCGCGGCGCCGGGCGTCTATGCCTGCGGCGACGTCACCGGCTACGCCGGCCCCGAGGCCGCGGCGCGCGCGGGCGAGCGGGTCGGCCGCGCGCTGGCCGCCACGCTGGCGCTCGCCCTCGCCGTCGGCCTGGCGGCGGTCGCCTCGGGCTGCGCCGCGCCGGCCGCGCCGCCCCCGGCCACCCCCGCGCCCGCGGCGCCGGCCGGACCACCGCCCGTCGTCGAGCCGCCCCCCTTCGCCCCCGCGCCGGCCCCGGCCGGCGGTCAGGGGGGCGCCGGCGCCGCCGGCGAGGACGCCCGCACTCAGCTGCGGCGCTCGATCTTCGAGGCTGCCTGGCGCACGGTGCGCGACCACCACTACGACAAGACGCTGGGCGGGCTCGACTGGAACGCCATGCGCGCCAAGTACGAGCCGCTGGCCCTGGCCGCGCCGACCGACGCCGCCTTCTACCGCGCGATGAACCAGATGATCGGCGAGCTCGGGCAGTCGCACATGATGATCACCGGCCCGGGCGACGAGGACGAGGCCGCCGCCGAGGAGACCGCGGCGCCCGGCGAGGCCCCGGCCGGCGCGGCGGCGCCGGTGGCCGAGGGGATCGGCGATCCGGGCCTCACCGTCCGGGTCATCGAGGGGCGGCCCACCATCACGCGCGTGCGGCCCGGGTCGGCGGCCGAACGGGCGGGGCTCCTCCCCGGCTTCATCGTCACCCAGATCGGCGGGCGGCCGGTCGAGGCGCCGCGCAGCTCGTCGCGCGCGCTCCGCCCGGTCGAGGAGCGGTTCGCGGTCCGCCGCGCGGCGATGCGCCGGCTGGCCGGCCCGCCCGGCACCCGCGTCACCGTCAGCACCCTGGACAACGGCGATCGCCCCGGCAAGGTGGTGCTGACCCGCGATCCGCCGCAGGGCAAGCCGGTCCAGGTCGGCTACCTGCCGCCCCTTTACCCCGAGGTGCGCGCCTACGAGACCAACGACGTCGGCGTCATAGCCTTCAACATCTTCTTCCCCGACCCGGTGCTGGGCCAGATCAAGCAGGCGGTCGCCCGCTTCCAGCAGCACCACGTGCGCGCCATCGTGCTCGACCTGCGCGGCAACCCGGGCGGCGTCGGGGGGATGGCGATCCCGGTCGCCTCGCTGTTCGTCGACCACCCCATCCCGCTGGGGACGCTCAAGCTGCGCGACTTCGACCAGACGTTCACCGCCAAGCCGGAGCTGGGCGAGACGCCCTACCTGGGCCCGCTGGCCATCCTGACCGACGAGGGGACCGCCTCGACGTCCGAGATGCTGGCGGCCGGGCTGCAAGAGGCGGGGCGCGCCGTCGTGGTGGGCGACTCCTCGCTGGGCGCGGTGCTGCCCTCGGTGGTCGAGGCGCTGCCCGGCGGCGCGATCATCCAGGACGTGGTCGCCGACTTCAAGACGCCCAAGGGCATCCTGCTCGAGGGGCGCGGCGTGCAGCCCGACAGGCGGGTGCTCGAGACGCGGGCCGGGCTGCGAACGGGCCGCGATCCGGTGCTTGACGCAGCCCTCGTCGCCGTCCGAGCCTCGCGGGCGGCAACCAAGCCGACCGCGACCGGAGCCTCCCCCCGATGACCAAGCCGACGATGACCCGACTCCTCCCCCTGACCGCTGCCCTTGCGCTGGCCGTTGGCTGCGCCGCCCAGCCGCCGCCCGCGGCCGCCACGGCGCAGGCGGCCCCCGGCGCGCCGGCCCAGACGGCGACCGCGCCCGGGCTGCGCTCGCCCGACGCCATCCTGGCCGACGCCATCGCCGCGACGGGCGGCGCCGCGGCCTGGGCGGCCCACCAGACGATCCACGCCAAGCTGACGATGTCGTTCGCCGGGATGGCGATGAGCGGCCCCGCCGACCACTACCAGACGCGCGCCGACAAGTCGCTGACGGTGACCAACTTCCCCGGCATCGGCATCATCAAGGAGGGCTCGAACGGCCAGCAGCCATGGTCGAAGGATCCGATCAACGGGCTGCGCCTGCTGGACGGCGCCGAGGCCGAGCAGGCCCGCATCGAGAACGCCTGGAACGTCGAGATCGAGGCGCGGTCGCTGTTCACCAAGATCGAGACCGTCCCCGACGCGCCTGCCGGGCTGGAGTGCCTGACCCTGACGCTCCGGGCGGGCGCGCCGATGCGCGACTGCTACGACCGCCAGACCCACCTTCAAGTTTCACTCGAAGGGACGCGCGCAACTCCGCAAGGAGACGTGCCGTTCAAGTCGACCATCAGCGACTGGCGCAGCGTGGGCGGGATCAAGGTGCCGTTCTCGTCCGAGACCCACGCCGGGCCGGTCACGATCGTGAACACGGTCGACGACGTGCGGTTCGACGAGCCGGTCGACGACAAGATGTTCGACCCGCCGGCCGCCGGCGGGCCGTAACGACGGGAGAGCGCCCATGTCCCGCAAGGTGATCCTCTGCCGCTGCGAGGACGTCACGCTGGCCGACGTG
>Ga0070734_10005804_pt1 | contig 10678 bp, 6 predicted proteins | sample Coa_R1_8_FD_66444 | JGI IMG/M metagenome (GOLD analysis project Ga0070734, IMG submission 66444) | Surface soil microbial communities from Centralia Pennsylvania, which are recovering from an underground coalmine fire - Coalmine... | ecosystem: Environmental > Terrestrial > Soil > Unclassified ... | reverse complement strand
CCCCAGCAAGCGAAAAAGCGCGCTTGCCGGGGACCCCGATTTCGCCGCTCGCTCACGATGACAGTTTGAGGCGCGGCGATTATTGCGCCGCGCGGCTTTTACAGGTTGCGACCCTCTGCCGACCGACCAGTAAAAGCGGGAAAAGAAGGCTGAAATTGAACCGGATTTGACCGCTGAAAAACGCAAAAAAAGGCTTCAACAGGCCTGTCGATAGGACTGTCGAATTGAGGTTGGGCCTTTGTTATCAACAAAAGTGTTAGGGGGGTGGGGTCATTGGCTGAGGGACGCAGGCAGAGGGCCGTAAAGTGGGCTTCGCCGATTTAGATCGTTCGACTCCCGGCAGTCGCCGATCGCTCACGATGAGAGTTTGAGGCGCGGCGATTATTGCGCCGCGCGGCTTACTGATGATTCGGGACATCGGGTGATCGGGTGATCGGAAAAACAGAACCACACCACCGATGAACACTGATGATACGAATCAGGAATCAGTGATCGGAAGAGGCAAAACCTTACCACTGATGAACACAGATAACACTGATCTAGGACAGGATTTCCGGAGGTATCTCCGGGGTTGAATCGTATAACTCCTTTGGAATCCTAATTGAGGTACAGGGGGGAGGGGTGGGCATGGCAGAAATGCCAAAAGTCACGCTCAGCGCCAACGGTCGACCACATTCCACCAGATGACTTTCAGCCATTCATTGAATGTGATCTTGGCCCATTCACGGCGACGCCACCAATGTGTGCCGAAGAGTCGAGGATCTTTGGCGGCGGCCACCGACCAATGATATTGCGGCAGATGATGCACGAAGATGGAGAGCGCGCGCATGGTATGCCAGTCACTGGTGACCAGCAAAACGGCGGCAGGATGGAACGGCTCAAGGCACTTGCCGACATAGCCGGTCTCAGTAAGAGTGGAATCAAGTTCAAAGGCGCAGACGCTAACCTGTGAGGACATGTCTTTGTTTTTGGCGTCCTGCTTGAGGAAGGCTTCAGCGTATTCGGCGGGAGTGTGGCCGAAATAGCGGGAATCAGAAGAGGCGTCGAGCAGCAAGTGGCGGGCGTAGCCGGCGCGCAACAGTTCCATGCCGCGACGGTAGCGTTCGTCCTGGCTGTCACCGGCGAGGACCACGATGACGTCAGACTTTTCTGGATGGTCACGCACAAGCATGCTGCCGGCGAATCGGGCAAACAATAAGAAAGCCAGGAGCAGAAGCAGGAAGAGGTTGCGTGTCCTGGCCCGACGATGAACACGGGACGTCAGGTTTGGCGGCGCGGACTGGGCGGATTGGCTAGGGACTGAGCTCATGATCGACTGCAAACAGATTAATAAGGAAAGGCGATCCAGCACAAACCGGAAACCCTTACCACGGATAACACGGATAACACTGATTTACACGGATCAAAAGGAGTTCGATCAGGGCCATTTGAATTTCTAGGAATGCGTGTCATCCGTGTTCCTACTCTGGGCGAGATTGGCTTTTGTGGGCAAAGCAGAGCCACCGGGCTTTCAACGGAGAATGCAATGATTTTCGGTAAAAGTGTGCAAAGTTTTGCGTTGCCGGACGGGATGTGATCAGGCTGGCGGGCTTGGAGGGTTACCTATCGGCAAGAAATTAAAGGATGTTGGAGCAGAAACGCGGCGCGCCGGCGGAATGAAAAGTTGGCAGCTGAAATGCCCTAATCGAAGACATTATGAGCACTTTGGAATACATAGCTACGCCCTCTGATTCATTGACCACCAAGCTGGAAAACCGCACGGCAAAGATAGGCGTGATAGGCCTGGGTTACGTTGGCCTTCCGCTGGTACTGCTTTTTAGCGAACAAGATTTCCGCGTGACCGGCTTTGACGTTGACGCAAAGAAAGTTGACATCATCAAGCGCGGCGGATCGTACATTGTGCGGATCCCTGAGACCGAAATTCAGGCGGCCAAAAACAAAGGCTTTACGGCGACCGCGGATTACTCCCAGATTTCAAACATGGACGCCATCATCATATGCGTGCCGACGCCGCTGGATGATCACCATGAGCCTGACCTGAGCTTTATTGAAGCGACGGCGGAAGCGATTGTTCCCTACCTGCGCGCCGGACAACTGGTTGTGCTGGAGAGCACGACGTATCCGGGCACGACGGAAGAACTGCTGATACCGATTTTGGAGAAGAATCGGCTAGGGCTGAAGGCGGCGCGCGGCGATGAAGAAACCGCAAACACTTTTTACGTGGCGTTTTCTCCGGAGCGCGAAGATCCGGGCAATGACACGGTGGCGCGCTGTGATATACCGAAAGTTGTTGGCGGACTAAACAAGAAGGCGACTGAGTTTGGACGCCAGATGTATGGCACGATCTTTCACAAGACTGTTCCGGTTTCTACGCCGGCAGCGGCGGAGATGACCAAGCTGCTGGAAAATATCTATCGGTGCGTGAACATTGCGCTGGTGAATGAACTCAAGCTGCTGAGCTTGCGCATGGGAATCGACATCTGGGAAGTGATTGCAGCGGCTTCAACCAAGCCGTTCGGCTTCCAGCCGTTTTATCCGGGACCGGGGCTGGGCGGACACTGCATTCCGATTGATCCTTTTTATCTTTCATGGAAAGCCAAGGAGTATGACTTCCATACGCGGTTCATTGAGCTGGCAGGCGAGATCAACCTTGGAATGCCGTACCACTGCGTGGCTTCGACGGCGGCGGCGCTGAACACGCAGCGCAAGAGCCTGAACGGAGCCAACGTGCTGATTCTGGGCGTGGCTTATAAGAAGGACATTGACGATCTGCGCGAGTCGCCGTCGCTCACCATTATTGAGCTGCTGCAGAAAGAAGGCGCCAAGGTCAGTTATAACGATCCGTTCTTTGAATATGTGGGACGCGGCCGCAAATACAACCTGGAAATGAAAAACACGCCGCTGGAAAATCTTGGCCAATATGATGCGGTGGTCATCGTGACAGACCATTCGTCGTACGATTACGCGCAAATTGTGGCTGAAGCGAACCTTGTGGTGGATACACGCAACGCGACGAAAGGGATTCAAAGTCCTAAGGTCGTGCGCTGCTAAAGTTTTGGGCCCGTAGCTTGCTCTCTTTCGGATGGGGCTGCCCGTGATTAAGCCAGCCTTTTTTTCGCGAAGAGCTTTGGTGCGGCGACGGGTGGCAAAAACCGCGGGACTGCGCTCGGTTCGTCGGCTAAGGTGTAACCCCGTATTTTCTGTGGAAATAGTCGTTACGCTTGATACCTCGGTAACCTTCTACTCTGGATTCCGTGCGGATATCATCGGTGTATGGCAACGCAAGCGCGCTTACGTTCGGTCCCGGGTGGCAAGGTGTCTCCAGAAAGAGCGGTTTTCAGACGCTGGCAGCGGTACCGCCTCAACCTTCCTATACGGCTCATTCATACGCATGATGGAACGACAAAAATAATGTCTGGCCGGGGCAATGACATGAGTGAAGGCGGCGTTTTGGTGTTTGCCGGCATGGAGTTGAAGACGGGCGACGAAGTGCTGATTGAGTTTACGCCTCCGTTTGCCGCTGGACCGGTTCGCGCGCGAGGCCTGGTGCGCCATCGCCGCGGCTACAACTACGGGATTGAGTTCGCGCACGATACCAAAGAAGACCAGGAGCAGACAGAAAAGTTTCGCGGACTGCTTCGCCTGGCCGCCGGCAACGCCACAGAGTAGCGCGCCGAAATACAAAATACTTTTTACTCCGGCGCTTCATATGCGCCCAAGTCAAATGCTTTTCCTTGCGGCCGCGCCACGCCATCTTTATCCGTCGCGCCGCTCTTGCTCATAACAAATGGATTATCCGGCAGCACAGCTACACCTGAATCTTTCGCGGGACTGGCGCCGCGCAAATGGAAATCAAACTTCCCCAGATCGACGAATTGCGGATCGGCATTTATGTTTCCTGCAGTCTGCTCCGGCCCATTCCCTGCTCCGAAACACAGGTTTTTCTCGCCGGTAATCTGCGCTTTGTTGCCGTCAAGGTAAACTTCGCCCGGAAGCTGATAAACAATGTTGTTGCGCAAACGCATCGTCAATCCCGCGGCCCCCACGCTAAACGCGCCGCGCGAGCCGTCTGCGTTCCGCGACCGATTGGCAGCGCAGTCGTACAAGGTATTGTTGAACACTTCCACGGTGCCTGTGCCAGCCGGGCCAGTGTTCGTGATCCCCGCAACATAGATACAGGAAAAAGCGCCGCCGCCATCTTTAGGATCGGCCACGCCAACGTGGTAGATCACGTTGTTATAGGCTTCCACCGGGCCTTTGCTGGGATCGACGGTAGCAAAGTTTATTCCGTTGCAGCTATCGCCATGGATCAGGTTGTCATGCACGTGAAGATCAAACTGATCGTGTCCTGTCTGGTCGCGCGCGCCGCAGTCCGGACGGCACAACGGCGACGAATGGAACTGTACGGCGCGGCACGTCATATTGTCATGAATATGGTTCCAGCCAACGTCAATGTGGTTGGAGTCTGTGCTGAAATAAACCGCGTGATAAAACTTTGACGCCACCGTTCCCGCGCCGGCATTGTGCACTTCATTCCCATAAAATTTTATGCCGCTCGCACCGCTCGCTTGCACGCATCCCACCTGGCCATCGCCGCCGGGACATTCAATGTCATTGCCAACAATCTTCCATCCCATGCCGCCCATATCAATGGCCTGCTTGCCGCCGATGATATGCAGTTGCGAAATCGCCCAGTAATCCGCGCGCGCCTGAATGTTCGGCGTGCGAATGCCATAGTCCAGGCCGTACGCTTTGCCAATCGTCGCGTGCGCTCCCGGATACGCCACCAGCGCCTTGGGCGCGCCCGGCTTGCCGGAATTATTGCCGCCATCGCGGTCCATGCTCAGGTATGCGGTAAAGTGGTCTTCAGAAGTTTGCGCCACGCCATCTTTTATATAAGTCACGTCGCCCGCGGACATGCGGTCCTTGGCATGGACAATCGTTTTCCACGGCGTTTGAAAGCTTCCATTGCGCCAATCACTGCCATTCACCGCGACGAAATAAATCTTTCCCGCGCGGACAGTGAAAGGCAAAGCGTTACTTGCACCACTTCCGCTCTTCCCTTTCAAGTTTACGACGATCGGCCCCGTCTTCGCCGCAGGCCCCAGTTGAAACGTGATCTTCGTATCAGTCCATATGGGATAGTCCGCCGCAGCGCCGCCGCCGATTGTTACTGTCGAAGCGCCGCGCTCCGCGCCAAAGCCCTTGCCCCAGATCGTCACCCAGACGCCCAGATTTTTCTGCCCGCCGATGTTGGGGCCACTTTCAAGGTCGGAGAAGAAGATGCGTGGCGGAGATTGTGCGGCAAGAGACAGCGGCAGCACGAGCAACAGCGCAAGGGAGAGCAAGAATTTCATGAAAGAGTATTAGAACACGGAGAGAAACAGAGCGCGCTATGGAGATTTTTTGAGATCAGCAGCGATCAGTGCGAATTCGTCGAGCGCAGCTTGCAAGTCTTCAACAATCTCGGCAGCAATCAGATGAGGCTCGGGCAGGTTGGCCGAGTCTTCAAGGCTTTCGTCTTTCAGCCAGAAAATGTCCAGGCTGGCTTTGTCGCGCTTGATGAGTTCGTCATAGGTGAACGGCTTGAAGCGTTCGGTTTCCTTGCGGCGGTTGCGGTTTGCAGGGTTATAGCACTTCACAAAGTCATCGAGATCGGCGCGCTTAAGCGGGTTGGTCTTGAGCGTGAAATGCTCATTGGTGCGGAAGTCGTAAATCCACAGCTTGGTGGTCCACGGTTTTTCGCTCGCAGGCTTGCGATCAAAGAAAAGGACGTTGGCCTTTACGCCCTGTGCGTAAAAGATTCCAGTTGGCAATCGCAGCAAGGTGTGGACTTCGCAATCGTTCAGCAGCTTGCGGCGAATCTGTTCTCCTGCGCCGCCTTCAAACAAGACATTATCTGGAACCACGATGGCTGCGCGGCCATGAATCTTCAGTAGCGTTTTTACGTGCTGAAGAAAATTAAGCTGCTTGTTGCTGGTGGTAGCCCAGAAATCGTCGCGAACATAGGTCAGGGACTCTTTGGCCTCGTCGCCTTCTTCATTGACCACGGTGATGCTGGATTTTTTGCCGAACGGCGGATTGGTGAGCACCACTTCATAGTTCGTGCCCGAGGATTGCGCCAGGCTGTCTTTTTCCACGATGGGCGATTCATCGCCGCCGATGCCGTGGAGAAAAAGGTTCATCACGCACAGACGAGCCACACCCGCGACCAGCTCGGTGCCGGATAGCATCTTGCTTTTGAGCGTCTTCTTTTCGTCGCGATCCAGTTCGTAGTTGTTGCTCAAGTAGGCATGCGCGGCCAGCAGAAAGCCACCAGTGCCGCACGCGGGATCATTGATCTTCTCACCCGGCTTGGGCCGGATCACGTCAACAATGGCATTGATCAGTGCGCGCGGAGTGAAGTATTGTCCAGCTCCGCCTTTCACGTCGGCGGCGTTCTTTTCCAGCAATCCTTCGTATGCATCGCCTTTTACGTCAGCATCAATGTCCATCCATTGTTCGCGGCCGATCAAGTCAAAGATCAGGCGCTTGAGCTTGGCGGGATCCTGGATCTTGTTCTGGGCCTTGCGGAAAATCACGCCCAGCATGCCGCCTTTTTTGCCCAGCTCGACAAGGATGTGGCGATATTGGCGATCAAGGTCTTCACCGTCCAGGTCTTTAAAGCTGTTCCAGCTCAGGTCTTTGGGGATGATGGCGGCCTTGCTATAAGGCGGTCTGGTTTGTTCGTCCGCCATTTTCAGAAAAAGCAGGAAGGTGAGTTGTTCGACGTAATCGCCGTAAGAAAGGCCGTCGTCTCTGAGGAGGTTGCAGTAGTTCCAGAGTTTTTGGACGATTCCGTTGGAAGTCATAAGTTTTGTGCCGCACCTACGGCGCTCGTCATTTTTCTACACCTTTCCCACCGCTTACGCGGTGGGCTAACCTCGTAACGCGCCTACGGCGCTGACCGTTATTTATGTCGGCTTCTGGTGTCGCCTTTTGATTTCCGTTGTTGGCTGCCAAGGCGGCGCGCGCGGCGCGGATGCGCTCCAGCAGCACGGATGCGGGTTCGTCGTTGGGATCTTGGGGGACTAGCTTGCCGGAGAAGGTGTTTTTCAAAACAGCCGATCGTAGTTGTGAAGCTGCCGCCAGTTTCGAGGTCAAATGTGATTTTATGTGGTCAATATTTGTAATTCGACGATCTAGTTCCGCCGAGATATGGGACTGTTCTTCTAGGGGAGGAAGCGGGACAGGCGTGTTGGCCACATCCTGCTGGTTGATACTTGCTTGATTCACAGCCCATTTTGCATTGCTGGTCAGGCGTTTCTTGCCATCTAAAGATCGCAAGTAAGCCACTAAAAATCCTTTTTGGACGCCCGATGCCAATCGCAGACGCATCATATTGGATTCGAATACGGACCCAGCGATGCCAGGAGTTATCACGCAGCATTTTCCTAAATGACTAGGGCTGTTCACGCGGTTTATCAACATATCGCCAGCTTCAAGAGCGTACAATCGCGCTTCAGTCTCAGCAAGAATAAGTTGTCTGAGCTCGTCTGGAGCCTTGAAAGAATCGTCCTGATAATCATCAATTCTCACAATTTTGGTTCCACGGCCGTAAGCCGTTGACGGTTTGTAGATACCATTTTGCGGCCCGAAAGTGATCAGCTGGTCAAAAGTTGTCCAAGTCCATCCTTCAGGTAAATGAGGCAGATGTGAAAGTGTGGGCTTGACAGGCTCTTTGTAGCTCTTCTTCCAGTCGTCATTCTTAGGTGGCTTGCCGGCGGCGATCATTTTCTGAAGCTGGTCAGCTTCCCATTTGGCGCGGCGCTCGGCGAGGATGCGCTTGAGCAGTTCGCTGGCGGGTTCGTAGCTGCGGGCTTCTTTGCGGGTGAGTTCCGCCTCGGTAGGCACAAGACGACCTTCGCAGGCGGCCTTGAGCACTGAGGCGCGGTAGCGCTTCAGGTTGGCCTGCACGCGCTTGAGCGCGGTGACGGCGTCGTCAAGTCGTGTAAATTGCTTTTCGATTTCGGCGACGATGCGATCTTGCTCCGGACGTGGCGCGACCGGCACAGGGATGATTGTGGCCTTCGCGCCTGAAATTTCGAGGAATGTCGTGCCGCTAGCCAAACCGCGTGCAATTTCTTTAGCTCGCTGAAGGTAGTAGTAAATGTAATCTGGCGATAAATCTTCCGGCAGAACGAAACTCTTAAAGCCCTGATTAGTGCTAACCGGATTCGCGGCAATCGCGACATATCCAATTGGAGCGCGTGAGCTAAATAGGACGGTTCCGGCAGGCATGGTTCGAGCACCCGAATTTTCTAGGCCGCGTTGCGTAATATTCCTTGCGCCACGTTGTATGTATTTGTGTGTGTATCCTGACAGGTCGGCTGGCGTAATCCAAGCAATCTCGCCGCCCTCATAGTTGGAAGGATCGTCGGTCCTCGGGGTACCACCGCCGACGACCGTAGCAATTTCGCCCATTCGCGACCATGCCCATGATGGGGGAATGGTCCATTCGGTTTCTGAGGCTTCGCTCATGCCACCAGAACCTCATTCAACTCGGCCAGCATGGGCTGGAGTTTTTCACCGAACAGCTTGTAGGCCTTGCCCAGGCCGCCCCACTGAACGAACGGAACATTTTCAAAATCTTCCTTATCGATTTCCACGTTCGTGCCAACGTGCTCACGGATGGCCTCAAGCCAGAGCATCTGCTCGTCAGTAAACGACGCGCCGTTCTGCTTTTGCTTTTCAATCCAGTCGGCAAAGCGGCGGTCCACATCTTCACGGAAGGGATGCAGCTCGTTTTCCTGGTGGATGGCGTAGCGAACAAGCGAGACCACATCCGCCAGAACGCGCTCGCCACCGCCGCGAACCTTGGAGGCGTCCAGCGATTCATAGGCGTGCCAGAGGGCTTCAGGCGTCATGCTGCGCAGGCCGTTGCCGGGCCGCTTGATGGCCTGGGCAAGTTCCTTGATCTGGTCATAACGGAGACGCTGCGAATAAGGGCGGCTATAAAGGACCTGCAAGGCGGTGATCTGGTCTTTGTGCTGCTCGATGAATTGCACAAATGAATTTACCAGAGTTTCAGCCTTCTTCCGGGCTTCAACGTCAAACTCCGCGCGCACGACCGTGTCCTGGCTGATGGCGTCAATCACCTGCTCATACGATTTGCGGATTTCAATGACGCGCTGGCGCAGCTTGGGATTGCCGGCGATGGGACGCACGGCATCATCCAGCAGCTTCTTTCTGGTAACGGAGATTTCGGCTTCAGACGGTTCCGGCTTTCCGGTGGCCTTTTTGGCGGCTGATAGTTGGGCGTCAACGTCGAGGGCCTGCACAAGCTGCGTAACAAGTCCGTTGATTGGCTGACCGGCAAGCTGCTCAATTTCCAGACGGTCATCTTTGGTGAGCTGGCGGTCCAGGCGTGCGAGACGCGAGGCCACGGAACTAACAACTTCCGGGGCGCGGCTGCCGAGAGCAATCTTTTCCATGAGGCTCTTGAAGCTCTCATAGCGCTTGCGCTCCAGGGGCTTGGTTTCATTCAGATCGTCAGGGTTCATGCCCACGGCATCAATCAGGACGAAGCGGTCTTTGGTGGTGGCGTCACCACTGACGTTTTGCAGGTCAGTGGGCGAGACGGTGCGCGCGCCGCGGCCTTTCATCTGCTCAAACAGAGTCCGGCTCTTGATGGCGCGCATGAAGAAGACGATTTCCAGCGGCTTGATGTCCGTGCCGGTGGCGATCATATCCACGGTGACGGCAATGCGCGGATCATGCCGGTTGCGAAAATCCGATATGAGATCTTCCGGCTTGATGCCGCTGTTCACCCAGATGACTTTTTCAATCTCGGTGCCATCTTCAGCTTTTTCTCTGACGATGCGGCGGGCGGTTCCGACTTTATAGGTGATCTTCTGGGCGAATTCATTGCCCTTGCCAAAAACTTCACGCACGGTTGTGACGATGTCCTCGGCGTGGCTGTCATCTTTGGCGAAGATCAGCGTCTTGGGAACTTCTTTGCGATTGGGAAAAATGTCAACGAAAAGCTTGTCGCGGAATGTGGACAGGACGGTGCGAATCTGGTCTTTGGAGACTACGCGGCGGTCAAGCTCATCGGCGTCATAGCGGATATCTTCATCGGCCTTCTCCCAGCGGACGCGGCGGGTTTCTTTGTCGCGGAAATCGACGAAATAACCCGCTTCAATTTTTGAGCCGCCTTCAGTGATGGCGGTACGGATCTGGTAGAGGTCAAAATCAACGTTCACGCCATCCGCGACTGCCTGCTCAAAGTTGTATTCCATGACAAGATTCTTGTTGAAGAAGCCGAGCGTCTGGAGAGAAGGCGTGGCGGTGAGGCCGATGATGCTGGCGTCAAAATATTCCAGCACCTGACGCCAGAGGTTATAGATGGAGCGGTGGCATTCATCGGTTACGACGAAGTCAAACATTTCAATGGGCGTGCCGGCGCTGTATTCCACGGGCGGCGGCGGATGGCGAAGATTTTCCTGGGTGAAGCCTGCGGCTTCTTCCTGTTCGGGATCAAGCTCTTCACCCTGCAACATGGCATAAAGCCGCTGGATGGTAGTGATACAGACTTTGGCAACGGGATCCAGCTTGTTGGATTGCATGCGCTGGACGTTATAAAGTTCGGTGCATGGCCGCTGTTCATCCGGTGCGATGAAGGCCCGGAATTCTCCTT
>Ga0070734_10005802_pt1 | contig 10680 bp, 8 predicted proteins | sample Coa_R1_8_FD_66444 | JGI IMG/M metagenome (GOLD analysis project Ga0070734, IMG submission 66444) | Surface soil microbial communities from Centralia Pennsylvania, which are recovering from an underground coalmine fire - Coalmine... | ecosystem: Environmental > Terrestrial > Soil > Unclassified ... | reverse complement strand
GTCATGGACGTGACGACGGCAATGCGGCGAGCTGCTGTCTTCTTCGCCGATCGCGAAGCCGTGGTCCACGGCAACGACCGGCTTACCTTCGCGCAGGCCTGGGAGCGCGGCTGCAGGTTGGCCAACGGCCTGCTCGGGCTCGGGCTCAAGCCAGGCGACCGCGTCGCAGTGCTGGAGGGCAACTCGATGGAGGCCGCCGACTTCTTTCTCGGGGCCGGAATCGCCAACCTGGTGCGCGTGCCGCTCTATCCGCGCAATAGCGCGGAAGCGCATCTGCAGATGGTCGAGCATACCGGCTGCAGGGCTCTGATCGTCGCGGGCAATCACGCGCATGAGGTGGCCGATTTCAAGCACCGGTTGCCGTCCCTCGAGCACCTGATGGTGCGCGACCAGAGTTACGAATGCTGGCTCGCGGCCCAGTCGCCGATCGACCCCATGCTGAAGATCTCGCCCGAAGACAACTATATCATCCGCCACACTGGCGGTACGACCGGCCGCAGTAAAGGCGTTGCCTTCACTCATCGCGCCTGGCTCGCGTGCGGGCGGGACTGGTTCTACAACTACCCGCCGGTCGAGCCGGGTGACCGTTGCCTGCATCTCGGCCCCATCAGCCACGGCTCCGGCTATCTGTTCGTGCCGATGTGGGTGTGGGGCGGCTGCAACGTCATGCTCGACAGCTTCGAAGCCGGCGCTGCGGTCGAGATCTTGGAACGCGAGCGCATTGGCTACGTGTTCGCCGTGCCGACAATGGTCAATGCGATGAACCACGAGCCGACCGTGCGCAGGCGCGACTGGTCGAAGCTCAAATGCATGCTGATAGCCGCGGCGCCGATTTCGGAGGCGACCACCTTGATGGCACGTGAGATCTTCGGCGCGAACTGTCTGTATCAGGGTTACGGCCAGACCGAGGCCCTGCTGCTATCTTTCATGGGACCCCGACAGTGGTTCACGCAGGTCGAAGGCTCCAACCCCCTGCGCTCGTGCGGCCTGGTGATGCCGTGGGCTGACCTTGAGATCTGGGACGAGCAGAACAGGCCGCTACCGCTGGGCCAGCCGGGCCAGATTGTTGCTCGCGTCGACGGACAGATGACTGCCTTTTGGAATGATCCGGAGGGTACCCGCGAGCGTATGGTCGATGGCTGGGTGCTGACCGGCGATATCGGGATGATCGACAAGAACGGCTACCTTTACCTGCTCGATCGCGCCGCCGACATGATCATCTCGGGCGGTTTCAATATCTGGCCAATGGAGTTGGAGAACGCCATCGCAACGCATCCGGCGGTGATGGAGGTGGCGGTTTTCGGCATTCCGGACCCGCGCTGGGGCGAGACGCCTTGCGCCGTCGTCGTGCCCAAGGCGGGCCGAACGATCGACGTGGCCGAGGTCGTGCAACTCTGCGCCGAGCAGCTCGGCTCCTACAAGAAGCCAGGCCGCGTCGTGGTTCGCGACGAGCCGCTGCCCAAGACGCCAGTCGGCAAGATCAAGCGCCGTGAGTTACGCGAACCGTTCTGGGCCGGGCACACGCGGCGCATCGCTGGCAGTTGAAGGCGAGCTCGGGCGCGCACGTTCGGGCCCGACGAGATGATCCTCATCGCCAGTCCGGCCCAAGAAGGGACCCCATCCCGTTCGCCTCCAGGGATTCCGCAACCTTGCGCGCCGGATCAAGATGAGAAGGTCGTGCAGAAAGGGGCGCGCAACTTGCCGGGCGAGATCGCCGGGCCATTCGCTCTCGCGAATCGCTCTGCCGCCTCTTGGCGGCGCAAGTACCGGCTCGACGATCTCTGGCAAATTCAAGTCTGGCGTGAAGGGTGCTGGCTCCCCGGGCTGGATTCGAACCAGCGACCATCCGATTAACAGTCGGATGCTCTACCGCTGAGCTACCGAGGAACGGCGACACGATTGTTCGCGAGCCGGCAGCGTATAACAAAGCCTCTTCCGCTTGCATAGAAGGAAATGGGCCGCCTCAATCGTGTGCGGCTGATGGCTGAAATTCATGGTTCCTCAGCGCCTTGGGTCGCTAACCCGCAGCTGGCGGGTACGAGCGTCAAATCCGCTCCACTCATTCGTCGAAGCTCGCGCATATGTGAGGGGGGCTCGACGCCAAATGGTCCCATTTGCTCAACAAACGTCCATGCCGCCGGGTTCATGGAGTTGATTCGATGGCGATGAGCAGTCAGGACGACCGTAGCGAAACCGCACCCTCGATCGTCCCCGCCGAAGTTGCAACATTGAGTGATGACGAGTGCGTCGAGCGGCTTGCTCGCGCCGTAGCAACACGGGATACCGCAGATTTGGACGAGGTTGCCCGATTGATCGGGCGGCTCGCCGTCACGATCGAATAGCGGGACTTTCCCGGGGCAGGGCGCGGGACTCGCGCCAGGACCGAGAGCGCAGGGCGTGTTGCGTTTTGTCCGCCCTTGTACCAAAGATGGCGCGATCCCCCACGCGGCATGGCCGCTTTATCTCTGATAGGTCCGCCGATGTCCGGTTTTGCGATTGCGCGCCAGAAAATGGTCGATGGCCAGGTGCGCAGCAATGACGTCACCGATCGCAGGATTCTCGACGCGATGCTCACGCTGCCTCGCGAACGATTCGTGCCGGAGGACAAGCAGGCGCTTGCCTATCTCGATCTCGATCTCGATGTGGCCGAAGGCGGTTCGGTCAAGCGATTCCTGATCAAGCCGATGCTGACCGCAAGGCTCCTGCAGGCAGCCGAAATCTCGGCCACCGACAAGGTCTTGGTCATCGGTTGCGCGACAGGCTATTCCGCCGCGCTCGTCGCCATGCTCGGCGCTCACGTGACCGCGACGGAAAGTGATTCGCGACTGGTCGATAAAGGTAAGTTAATACTGGCGGCACTTGGGCAAAACGTGGCTCTCAAGAGAGGCGAGGCCGCCGACGGAGATCCGGCCGGGGCCCCTTACGATGTGATCGTTCTGAACGGCGCGACCGAAGTCGTGCCGCAAAAGCTTTATCAGCAGCTCCGGGACGGTGGGGGACGCCTGGTCGGGGTTTTTGCGGCAACAAGGCCACCGCGGGCCATGATTGCGACCCGCTGGCACGGCGAAGTTGGCGAGCGAACGCTCTTTGATGCCGTTGCCCCTACCTTGCCGGGGCTCGAGCGGGTTCCACACTTCGTCTTCTAACCGCCACTTTCGCCGGCTTGGTGAAATCCTGTTCTGAATCAGAAGTGTGGCCGGGAAGCTGCAGGTTAAGAGTTTCCACTTGCTTTGACCTTAGGGTGGTTCCGTCACGCTTCGGCGCGGAATATGGTGCACGGGGTACTCAAAGCAATGTGGGCCCGGTTCATCTTCGTGAGCCGGTAAGGAACGAACGGAATAACGCGGGATGTATCGGGTGAAGGTCGTCACCGGAGCTGCGGCTGCGGTCCTCCTTTTGGGGTTTGGAGGCCCTCAGCCTGCCCTGGCTGATACGATCGAGGCTGCGCTGGTGCGCGCCTATCAAAACAATCCGCAGCTGAATGCGCAGCGTGCCCAGGTGCGCGCCACCGACGAAGGCGTTCCGCAAGCACTTTCAGGCTATCGCCCCAAGGTATCGCTGACGGCGAGCGCAGGCATCCAATACACCGACGTCGCCTCCACGGCAGGCGGCACGCCGACCGCGATCCTCCGCACCGACACCCACGGCGTGAATCCGCCACGCAGCGTAGGCCTCACCGTCACGCAACCGGTGTACACCGGAAATCAGACCGCAAATAGGGTTCGTGCGGCGGAGAGCGCCACATCTGGCGCGCGCGAGGGCTTGCGCGTGCTTGAGGAGAACGTGCTGCTGTCGGCTGCAACCGTCTACATGGATTACTTGCGCGACTCGGCCATTGTCGAGGTGAACAAAAGCAACGTGCGCGTGCTCGAGCAGACGCTGAAGCAGACCCGCGATCGCTTCAATGTCGGCGAGGTGACGCGCACCGACGTCGCGCAATCGGAAGCGCAGCTTGCGGCGGGCAAGACGCAGGAGCTGACCGCCGAAGCCAACCTGGTGACAACGCGTGCGAACTTCCGCCGCATCGTCGGCAACGAGCCGGAAAACCTTGCCCCAGGCTCGCCGGTCGATCGCTATCTTCCGGGGACGCTGCAGGGGGCGGTCGAACTGAGCCTCATCGAAAATCCGAACGTCACGGCCGCGATGTACGGCATCGACGTGAACTTCCTGCAGGTCAAGATCAACGAAGGTGCGCTGCTTCCGCAGGTCAGCGTGCAGGCATCGGTTCAGCAGGCCTACGAGCAGACGTTGATTACACCCCGCTCGTTCGGCGCGTCGGCAATTGCCCAGGTGACGGTGCCGATCTATCAGGGCGGCGCCGAATATTCGCTGATCCGACAATCGAAGGAAACTCTGGCGCAACAGCGTCTCAACCTGGAAACGACGCGAGATCAGACCCGCGCCAATACCATCACCGCCTGGGGACAATTGGTGGCGGGCAAGGCGCAGGTCGCATCGGCTCAATCCCAGGTGACGGCATCCGAGGTCGCACTCAACGGCGTGCGCGAGGAAGCCAAGGCCGGCCAGCGCACCACGCTCGACGTGCTCAACGCCCAGCAGACCTTGGTCAACGCGCGCGTCTCGCTCGTGACGGCGCAACATGATCGCGTGGTTGCGTCATACTCCGTGTTGAGCGCGATCGGGCGGCTGTCGCCGCAGGTGCTCAACTTGCGCACCAACACCTACGATCCGAGCGTGCATTATCAGCAGGTTCGCGATGCCTGGTTCGGCGTGCGCACGCCCGACGGGCGCTAGTTGCTAATATTCACGAACGTCAAATCCGCTCCACTGGTCGCGACCTCGACCGCAAAGCGGCAGCAGCGCAGCGCGAAAGTTTCGTCGCTTGATTCCGAGCAGCCGCAATCGTAGCGCACAGCGCTACGACGGCGGGTGCGAATCAAATGCACATCTTCGGGGCTTTGCTTGCAATCGTTATTTGCCATGACATAGCCTTCTTGGAGGCAGCAGAACGATTCGCGCCACAATCGGCATCCATGAGCGCGACGTGAGGTGCCCAGAGCAGGGGCGGGGCCGCGCGGTGATTCGCGCGGTGCTGATCTGGGGACAAGTCGGGCCGGTGCGATGGATCGCCCGACCTTATGCGGCCGGAACCGGCAATCCCGTCGAGTTTGATGTAAAACAGCGCATGCGAGGGCGTTGATGATGTGGAGTCGGAGATGACGCAGCCTGCAAAGGTCCAAGAGCCCTCCATGGAGGAGATTCTGGCGTCGATCCGGCGTATCATCGCCGACGACGAGGCCAAGCCGCCTGCCGCAGAGAAACCGCCCGTGGCGGTCGCGCCTGCGCCGCCACCGCCCAAGCCGGCCGCTGCGGCACCTGCGCCCAGTCCTCCGCTCAAGTCGCCGGCCATGAGCGACATTCCGCCATCCAAGAGTCCGCCGCCGGCAGCCGCGAAACCCGCGCCGCCCGCGCCGCCGCCCGCACCGGCTCCGCCACCGCCCGCGCCAAGCGTGAGCAACAACCAGGATGATATCGACGCGCTCCTGTCGGGCCTCGACGAGGCAACGACGGAAGACGAGATCCGACCCGCGCCGCCACCGCCGCCGGCGCCCGAAGCCGATGTTTTCGAGCTCACCGACGATATGGCGGTCGCGAGCGCCGCCCCGCCGGAGCAAGCCGAGTTCCAGAAGGTCGATCCGGACGACGATCTCGAGTTCACCGAATCGGCTGCGTCTCGCGTCATGCAGCGCCCTGCGGCCTATGAGCCGTCATCTCGCGCCTTCGACAGCCCCGCAGGTCCGCCAGCGCCGGCGATTCTGTCGCAGACGACGATCACGGCCGTCGAATCCGCCTTCAACTCGCTCGCCCACACCGTGCTCTCGAACAACGCACGCACGCTCGAGGATCTAGTCAAGGAGATGCTGCGGCCGATGCTCAAATCCTGGCTCGACGATAATCTGCCAGGACTTGTCGAACGGATCGTCAAGGCCGAGATCGAGCGGGTTTCACGCGGGCGCTAGGTGGGCGCGTGCACGGGCTCGTGATCGGCCCTGAATAAGCCATCGGCTTGAAGATGGCTTTAACGCCCTTCGCGCGGCGGCCTTGTGTTGACCTTATATATTGACTTGGCGCGCGTCGGCGGCTTTCTAAGCTCGAAGATTTTGCCCATTTATCAAGCCATGATCGAGAAAAACTACCAGCCCGCCGATATCGAAGGCCGGATGTCCGTCATCTGGGAGGACGCGCGCGCGTTCCAGGCCGGCCGTCCCGACCGACGCGCCGCAAAGCCCTTCACCATCGTGATCCCGCCGCCGAATGTGACGGGCTCGCTCCACATGGGGCACGCGCTCAACAACACGCTGCAGGACATCCTCTGCCGCTTCGAACGGATGCGCGGCCGCGACGTTTTGTGGCAACCCGGTACCGATCACGCGGGCATTGCAACCCAAATGGTGGTCGAGCGTCAGCTGACGGAACGCCAGCAGCCGGGCCGGCGCGAGATGGGCCGCGAAAAATTCCTCGATCGCGTCTGGCAATGGAAGGACGAGAGCGGCGGGGTCATCATCAACCAGCTGAAGCGGCTGGGCGCGTCCTGCGACTGGTCGCGCGAGCGCTTTACCATGGACGAGGGCCTGTCGCGGGCGGTCCTGAAAGTCTTCGTGCAACTCTATCGCGAGGGGTTGATCTACAAGGACAAGCGGTTGGTCAACTGGGACCCGAAGCTGATCACCGCGATCTCCGATCTCGAAGTGCAGCAGATCGAGGTCAAGGGCAGCCTCTGGTATTTGCGCTATCCGATCGAGGGCAAGTCCTTCAGTCCTGACGATCCCGCATCCTACATTGTCGTGGCCACCACGCGCCCCGAAACCATGCTCGGCGATACCGGCGTGGCCGTTAATCCCGAAGACGACCGCTACAAGCACCTGATCGGCAAGCACGTGATCCTGCCGCTGGTCGGGCGCAAGATTCCGATCGTGGCCGACGAGTACTCCGATCCCGACAAGGGATCGGGCGCGGTGAAGGTTACGCCAGCGCACGATTTCAACGATTTCGATGTCGGCAAGCGCCACAACCTGCCGCAGATCAATGTGTTCGACAAGGAAGGCCGCCTTTCGCTGGTTGGCAACGAGGATTATCTGCGCGGACTTCCCGAAGGCTCGGGCGCGGAGGAGTTCGCCGGGGAATTCGACGGCGTCGACCGTTTTGTTGCGCGCAAGAAGATACTCACCCGGCTGGATGATTTCGGCTTCCTCGCCAAGACCGAGCCGAACACGCATATGGTGCCGCACGGCGATCGCTCCGGCGATGTCATCGAGCCCTTCCTGACCGACCAGTGGTATGTCGATGCCAAGACGCTGGCACAGCCTGCAATGGCCGCGGTGCGCTCGGGCCGGACCAAATTCGTGCCCGAGACCTGGGAGAAGACGTTCTTCCAGTGGATGGAGAATATCCAGCCCTGGTGCATCTCGCGCCAACTCTGGTGGGGTCACCAGATTCCGGCCTGGTACGGGCCCGACGGCAAGGTGTTCGTGGCCGAGACCGAGGACGAAGCGGTCAGCAACGCGCTTGGTTATTATGTCGAGCAGGATTTCATCACGGCCGAGCAGGGCCGTGAGATGGCGCTCGACCGCAACAAGCGCGCCGACTTCATCACCCGCGACGAGGACGTGCTCGACACCTGGTTCTCCTCAGCCCTGTGGCCGTTCTCGACCCTGGGTTGGCCGGCCGATACGGCGGAGGTGAAGCGCTACTATCCGACCGACGTGCTCGTCACCGGCTTCGACATCATCTTCTTCTGGGTCGCGCGGATGATGATGATGGGTCTCCATTTCATGAAGGAGATCCCGTTCTCGACCGTCTACATCCACGCCCTCGTCCGCGATGAGAAGGGCGCCAAGATGTCGAAGTCGAAGGGCAACGTGATGGATCCACTCGACATCATCGACGGCATCGAGCTCGGTCCGCTGATCGAGAAGCGGGTCGCGGCGGTCGCCAACAAGGCGGATGCGGAGCGCATCGCGGCTGACACCAAACGCGACTATCCCAAGGGCATCCCGGCCTTCGGCGCCGATGCGCTGCGCTTCACGCTGGCGGCGATGGCAGCCCAAGGCCGCGACATCAAGCTGTCGACGCAGCGCGTCGAGGGTTATCGCAATTTCGCGACCAAGCTGTGGAATGCGTGTCGCTTTGCCGAGATGAACCACTGCGTGATGCCACCGGGCTTCGATCCGATGTCAGCGAAGGAGACGCTGAACCGCTGGATCGCGCACGAGACGGCGCGCACCACGCGCGAGGTGACGGAAGCGATCGAGGCCTATCGCTTCAATGATGCGGCGAATGCGGCCTATCGCTTTGTCTACGACATCTATTGCGACTGGTACATTGAGTTCGGCAAACCCATGCTCACGGGCGAGGACGGGTCGGCGAAGGAGGAGACGCGCGCGATGGTCGCCTGGGCGCGCGATGAACTCCTGAAACTCTTGCATCCCTTCATGCCTTTCATCACCGAAGAGCTCTGGGCGGTGACGGCAAAACGCGACATGCTCCTGACACTCACGTCCTGGCCGCGCATGGCGGCTGACATCACGGCGGAAGAATTGGCGCTGGATGACGATCCGCGGATCCCGCCGGCGCTCTTAACTTATGCCGCCAACTTCGCCGATTTTTCCGCCGAGGCCGAGATCGGTTGGGTGATCGATCTCATCACCGCGATTCGTTCTGTGCGAGTGGAGATGAACATTCAGCCAGCGACGCTGACTGCGCTGGTGCTGGCCAAGGCTTCGAACGAGACAAGGGAGCGTGCGGCGCGTTGGAACGACGTGCTCAAGCGGATGGCGCGTCTGTCAGACATCTCTTTTGCCGACAGCGCGCCCGAAGGCGCGGTGCAGCTCGTCGTTCGCGGCGAGGTCGCGGCCCTTCCGCTCAAGGGTGTGATTGATCTCGCCGCCGAGCGCGCGCGGCTGGAGAAGGAGATCGCCAGAGCCAACGACGATATCAAGCGCGCCGACGCAAAACTCTCCAACGAGAAGTTCGTCGCCAACGCCAAGGAAGAGATTGTCGAGGAGGAGAAGGAGAAGCGCGAGGCCGCCTTGGCGCGTCGCGAGAAAATCCTCGAGGCGCTGGAGCGCCTGAAGCAGGCCACGTAGCGGTTCGCGATGCGCGTCGGGCAACCCAGCAGCACGGCGCTCAGAGCTGCAGCCCATCGCGCGATCCACCAGAGCCTTGAAGGCGGCGCGATCTTCAAGGACCCTTTCGCAGTCGAGATTCTCGACGAGGACACGCGGGCGGCGCTCGGGGAGATCGCCTCCGATCCCGCACAGCGGCCGCTGCGGCTCTTCCTCGCCGGGCGGAGCCGGTTCTCGGACGAGGCGCTTGCGGCGTGCGTCGCACGAGGCGTCCGCCAGGTTGTGGTGCTTGGCGCCGGCCTCGATACTTTCGCGCTGCGTAACCCGCATGCGGACATTGGTGTCCGCGTGTTTGAGGTGGATTATCCCGCAACTCAGCAGTGGAAGCGTGAGCAAATCGCACGGGCGGGTCTGGCAATACCAGCTTCGCTGACGTTTGCACCCGTTGATTTCGAGAGGCAAAGCCTCGGCAAAGAGCTCGTGGCGGCCGGCTTCAACCAAGAGGCACCCGCTTTCTTTCAATGGCTCGGCGTCGTTCCCTATCTCTCGCGCGAGGCGATACTGGCGACCCTCGATTTCATCGCCCGTATCCCCGACTCCACGGTCGTGTTCGACTACACCGAGCCGTTTGAAAACCATCCGCCCGAGCGTCGCGCGCATATGATGGAGGCGGCGCGGCGTTCGGCCGAGCGGGGCGAGCCGTGGCTCTCCTTCTTCGTTCCGGCTGAGCTGATGAGCATCCTTCGAGGGAAAGGATTTGCGGATATCGAAGATTTAGGTTTCGCCGATATGCTCGGCCACTTTTTCGCCGCCGAGCCACGGCCGAGCGCGAGCGGCGGCCACGTCGTCAGGGCGGAAAGGCCTTGCTGAGGAATTTCGAGCCCCTCAGGCCATAGCGCCAGGGCAGCTCGATCGCCTTGGTGATGCCGATCCGTATCCCGGTCTCGACATCCGCCTTGCCGACGCGCGCATGGAGCGCAAAGGGCGGCGCATCGAGTGCCAGTCCATTATGCGCATGCGTGATCCCGAGCGCCTCCGTCAATTTACCGGGCCCCGAGCACAGCGCGCGTGCGTCCACTCGTCCGCGCCGTCGCCGCATGGCGGCGAGGCCGTGGGTCGGCTCCAGCGCGCGAATCAGGACCGCGCTTGCCGAGCCTTCCTCCTCGCAGACGAAGTTCACGCACCAATGGATGCCGTAGGAGCGGTAGACATAGGTAAAGCCGGGGGGACCGAACATCACGCGGTTGCGCTCCGTCGGCCCGCGGAAAGAATGCGCGGCGGGATCGGTGTGGTGATAGGCCTCGACCTCGACAATGACGCCACCAACGCCGTTCACGAGCAGCGTGGCGCCGATCAGATCGGGGGCGACCTCATGCACGCTGCGCGCGAAAAAGGCACGTTTCAGCTTCTTGCCCAGGGAGCCTGAAAAGGGGGGCGGGGCGGTCGGTTCGCGTCTGGCCATTTCGGTGGGAATCGAGGGCGGAACAGCGCCAATCTGCCCATATCTGGGCCTCTTTCGCTAGTGGAGCGGATTTGACATTGGCTACCGGACCACTGGCGCGGGTTGCCTGTCTGTCCGGCGCGGATTACCTAG
>Ga0070734_10005801_pt1 | contig 10683 bp, 4 predicted proteins | sample Coa_R1_8_FD_66444 | JGI IMG/M metagenome (GOLD analysis project Ga0070734, IMG submission 66444) | Surface soil microbial communities from Centralia Pennsylvania, which are recovering from an underground coalmine fire - Coalmine... | ecosystem: Environmental > Terrestrial > Soil > Unclassified ... | reverse complement strand
CCGTACGCCAATTTGCGAGCTTGAAACGGTGTCAGCCCGAGGCCCGGCTCGATCTCTTCCTTGAGAATCTTTTCCGGAGTTTTCGCCGCTACTTCCTCGATCTCCATACCGCCCTCAGCCGACGCCATGAAGATATTGCGGCCGCTCACGCGGTCGAGCACGATGCTCAGATAATACTCGTGCTCGATCGGTAGCGTCTCTTCGATCAGCAGCCGATGCACCACGCGGCCTTCGGGGCCGGTTTGATGCGTCACCAGCGTCATTCCCAGGATCTTTCCTGCCACGGCGCGCGCCTCGCCGGCGTCCTTGGCGACCTTAACTCCGCCGCCTTTGCCGCGCCCTCCGGCGTGAATCTGCGCCTTAACCACGACGCTACCGCCCAGATGTTTAGCCGCGTTCTCCGCGTCATCCACTGTCAGCGCGACCTCGCCTCTGGGCACAGGGACTCCATAGCGTGCCAGGAGCGCTTTGGCCTGGTATTCGTGAATTTTCATCTCGTGTTGGATGTTGAGCGAATCCGCTCGGAACCCTTACTATAGCGCAGTTACTTGCCCTTGCTCCCAGCCGCCGCGCTGTCGAATCTCGCACCGTCGCCGCCGCATTGGGTGAAGCCGGCGCGCCACACCGGAAGGCGCGCCGCCCAGGCCGGATGCGATGGCGCGGCGTAGCTCGCAACAGCCTTGAGCCCGTCCGCGAGTTCAGCCGGACTCAGATCCATCTTCGCCAGCGCGCATCCCGCCCACGCATCGGCTCGCAACGGCTGCGACCACGCCGGTTTGATCCACGGCTCCGGAGTGGTTTCGCCCATCGCATGGCCGTACTCGTGCGCCAGCACCGCCAGGATCGCGCCTTGGCCGAATTTGTCGTAAAGCGTGGTGAAGAATTGCGGCGAGTACACGATCTTCGCGTCTCCGTTTTCGACCACCAGCATTGCATTGGGCGCGGTCGCATTGCGGAAGATCGCGACCGAAGGGCAGTGAGGCAGGCAAAAAGGTTTGACCGCTGCGTTCACGCGGGTCGCCAGTTGCATCACGTCACCTGCCGGCCGTTCATTTGACGCGGATTTATACGCCGCAGCCGATGGCCCTAAAGCGCAGATGACGTCGCCGGCGGCGAACCCCAGCGCCAGCATGGCGACGGAAGGTACGAGGATGAGAGGGACGCGCGGCATCTTTAGAACGTCAGGTGCGGCCGGCCGAGCTTGTCGCGCAGCCCCTCCAGCCGATCGCTACTGCCGGTCATCAAGCCTTCCGGAAATTTTCGATACATCAGAATATCGCGATAAATCTGCGTCGAGAGCCGCGCGTTGAGTCCCAGACCGGCCATATATTGCAAACGGAGATTCAGATCTTCGTTGATGGGAGCGTTGACCAGGAATGATTGAAGATCCGGCGCCCTTCCGGCGTACGCCGCCATTAAATCCGCGGCGGAGTGGTACCCCACCTCCGCGAGCGATGCCGAGACGCGCGAATAAGCGGATTGATCCAGACGCCGTTGCAACCCATCCACGTCGATCGGAGCCGAGTCCGCGCGGCCCACCAGCACCAGATCGTAACCGTCCCCATCTAGATAGTTGCTCCACACAGTCGCCTCGGGAAACACACGAAAAAACGTTGCCAGCTCCGTCTTGACCGTTTCTTCATCGCTCTCATAAATCGGAAGCCACTGCGCCACAACGCCGTGCGGATTCAAATGGCTCTTCACCAGCTCGTAATATTCCTTCGAATACAGCGTTGACGTGCCTTTCACCCACGGATGAATGGGATCGGTGGTGATGACGTCAAACTTCTCCGGTGTGGTCAAGATGTAGTGCCGGGCGTCATCATAAACCACGCGAGTGCGGCTGTCATGCAGCACGTTGTTGTTCTCTTTGGCGAAGAACTCACCCGACGCCTGTGGAATCAACTTCTCGAGTTCGCAGATGACCACGCTCTGGACCTCGGGGTAGGGAACGAAGGAGCCGGCCGTGACACCGGCCCCAAATCCTACGACGAGCACCGAGCGCGGACCTGGATGCAGCAGCGCCGGGACGTGCCCCATCAGGCGCTGGAGCCGCATATCCACCGGAACGGACGAAGCTTCCGACTTCCCGCTGACATAGAAGAATCGTTGGTCGCCGCGCTGGTTGATCACCACCGAAGCATTCATGCCTTCGCCGACGAATAGGGGTTGCGCCTCCGCATCCATCGCGATGTTCAAGCCTCGCAGAATCGGTGCGATGCGGCGGCCGTAGGCAATGGCCTGCCACGGCAGATCCGAAACGGTACTGGAAAAAATCAGCGCGAGCACGACTGTTCCCGCCAGCGCCCATCCAGCCTTTGCCATGCGCGTTCCGCTTCGCACGGCTGCCCACAGGCTCACGGCAGCGCTCGCAGCCGCCAGCCAAATCAACAGTTCCTGAGAGACTCTCGTTCCAAGCGTGGGAATCAGCAGCAGAGTGAAGACCAAAGCGCCCACAATCGAACCGGCTGTGTTGGCGGCATAGATCTCCCCGGAGAGACGTGCCGGGTCGTCGCCCTCCCTCGCCGAACTCGCCAAAGCCAGTGGAAAACTCGCGCCCCACAGCAGCGTTGCGGGGAAAATAGTCCGCAGGCAGCGCGTCACATCCAGATCGAAATTAAACCAAGGGTTCGTCGAGAGCAGCGGATCGACGGGCCAAAACGGCAGTACGCGAGCCAGCGTGAAAGCGGTCCAGGCGATCCCGGCCGCGAGCAGAATCTGACACCCGGCCAGAGTCATGCGAGGCTCCGATACTCGGCGAGCCAGGAACGAACCCGCGCCGCTTCCGGCCCATAAGCCAAAAAGAAATACGGCAAGAATAATGGAGAACGTATAAACCGTCGCGCCTAGTAAGAGCGACAATAGCCGGGTCCAAACCACCTCCGCGCCGAGAGCCGTAAGCCCAGATAGCCCAATCGCGAGATAAATGAGCGGTGCATGCGCAGCACGCTCGTGGGGCGGACGATCGGTTTTTTTCGTCTGCCAGGCACCTGTTAAACCCAAAGCGCCCAGCGCAACGCCGATATTAACGGCAGCCGCCACATACGTCGTGACGGCCATATCGTACACGCGCAGCAGATAAAACCCCGCAAGCAAACACCCCACCACCGCCCCTGCAACATTCGAGCTATACAACCAACCGAGCTGCGATACGCCCGCAGGCGTACTCTCCACCCATCGCGAAATCGCTGGCAGCGAGGCACCCATCAAGACTGTTGGAGGCAACAGACAAACCGCCGCTACCACGCCGCGCACCACCACACCCAGCATCCCGGTGGTCGCGCCGGCGACATATAAACGTCCAATTAAAGGAACGCCAAACAGTGCGATCACGCCGAACACGCCGATCCCCAATTCGAGGAAAGCGTACACGCGCAGGGGATGATGGCGGGAAGAAACGAACCGCGAAAAAGCGGCGCTGCCCAGGCACAGGCCGCCCATGTATGCGGCCAGCAGCAAACCCAGCGAAACGGCGGATGAGCCAATGACTAATTGGAGTAACTGGAACCAGACGATCTCGTAGATCAGCGCTGCGCAGCCGCTGCCTGCAAACAAAATCAGCAACGGAAAAAGAAATCGGGAGTCGCTCGAAGCCTCCTTTTGAACCACTGGGGCTTCGACCGGCTCCCGACGAACTACCGAGGCGCGCTTCGCCATTCCCTCATTAGCTTAAACCCACTCTGCTTGTGACAGATAGTTCAAGCCAATTCAGAACGTGAACCGAGCCACCACCTGACCGCTTCGCGGCAGAGCTGAGCCGCCGTTCACCCAGTTAACGTACCCGTATCCTGCGGACAGCGTGCCGCCGGGGTTCAGGTGCAACGTGGGAATGCTGGGGTTGCCGAACGTCGCGAGGAAGCCGGCTCCATCAACCGGCGCGGAGTAGAACAAACGGTTAAAGATGTTCTGGAATTCCGCGCGAATCTGGAACTGCGCTCTCTCCTTGATCCGGAAAACGCGCCCGAAGGCCATATTTTCCGAGGGCTGCCGCTGCCAACGGAAGTCGTTGTAGTACGCCGCGGAGGTCCCGAAGGTCCCGTACGGCGCTTCCACCCAAGCGGCGGGGTTCAGCGCGAGCTGCTGCGTCGGATCGAACTTGGAATTCGGATCCACCAGGAACAGAGACTGTCCCGGCACCCGATTCAAGAACGTGTAGCCGCCGCCCCAAAGCGCGGGATTGTTGGCCGGCCCGCGAGCCAGGTTCGAGAGCAAGTTATTCGAGGACGGCGGACTCTGTAGCAACTGGCCGCTCTGGTAGCGCAGCACGCCACTATAGGTCCAATCGCGCGCGATCCAGGAAAGCACTTTCAATCCGCTGGAATCGCTCCTCAACCTCGGCGTCTGGTAGTTGAACGCGATAATCGTCTCCTGCGGAACGCTGAAGCCCGAGATCTGTTTGTTCTGCGCGATGTTGAACACGTCGTTGATGAGCGGCGGCGAAGGCGTCACGTAGGACGTGTTCGAATTTGTCCCGTTCGTGAGCTCCTTCTGCCACGTATACGCTAGCTGGACGCTCAGTCCGTGCTGTAAGCGTTGGGTCGCCTTCACCTGCAGCGAGTCATACCAGGTGTTTCCATCTGGAGGCCCAAGAAACGGCGGGATGCCGTTCCACTGGGGATACGGCCGAGTGGTCTGAAGCAGCGTCTGCGTGTTCGGGAATCCCGGGTAGACGCTGTTCGGATTCGCCAGACTGGGGAACCGCTGGATGACGTTCGGCGAATTGATTTGCGTGTTCAGCAGAGTCGTGTCGGCCGGATTCTGCACGTTCAGGCCGTACTGCGAGAGCAGATATTGCGGCGTGACGGCGTTGTAGTTCAAGCCCGCCAGCAGCGGTCCTGCCCACCACACGCCGCGATTTCCGACGTAGGCGGCATCCACGGCGAAGTTGCGGGTGATCTCGCGCTGGAAGCCCAAGCTCCACTGGAAGGTTCGAGGAAGCCGGCCCGTATTCGGAGCGATGGACACGAATGGCGATGCGGGAGGAATCACGCCCGGCGCGGCGGGAACGGGGAAGTTGGGGCTGAAATTCGGCCAATGGACCACCGGGTTCCCATAGTGGTTCCCGGGTCCAAGCGGGTCGCCATACATTAGTTGCCCGGCGGAAGCGCCATAAGCCGGAGCCGGAATCGTGTAGAAATCCCCCGCGCTACTATTCAGCCCTGCTTGATCCGAAGTCGTCGCATAGGAGATCGCGCCGCCCGCGCGGAACACCGTCTTGGAGTCGATCTGATACGCCACGCCCAAGTGCGGCCCGAACGCAAACGGATAGGCGTTGGCGTATTGGCAACCGCAAGTAGCCTGGTATTCTACCGTCCCAAGGCGTCCGCCGATCAACGTGTTGGGTTGATTGAAGGCGGCGTTCTGCATACGGCCATACTGCTCTTTCCACAGCGTGGCGTAGTCATAGCGAATGCCGTAATCGAAGGTCAGCTTGCGGGTGACCTTCCAGCTATCCTGAGCATAAAACCCGAGAGAATGGGTACCCAGCCGCACGTCCGCTGGGGCGGCCGTCGACACGCTGCTGGTCGTTCCCAGGAAGAAGCTCGCATACCCGAACCCGCTGCTCGCGACGTTGGCAAAAGGCTGGCCGTTCTGCCAGGGGTCGCTCGTCTGTTGGGCGGAGAATCCGAATTGTCCATCCGCTCGGCTGTCGTTCACGCTCTGGATTCCCTCGAAGAGAGCCGTCACTCCGAACTTGAAGGTGTGGTTGCCCTTCACCCAGGTCAAGCTGGTGTTAAATGTCGGCTTGTAATCGTTCTGAACGGGAGTGAGCGTAAACGCGACGCCCGTGTTGGAACCAGCCGGGAACGGACCGCCGGAGAACCCGCCGCCATTCGTGCTGTACATGCCCGCCATATAGGGGAAGAACTGGCTCGCGGTGAAGGGAATCCCATCCGGAAACAGTTGCGCTTGGTTATAGGTTGGGGCTGTCTGAGGATTTGATGTGTGCAGGTAGCCCGCGCCGACGTGGAAAAGCAGCGTGGGAGTCAGCGTCGTGTCCAAGTTCAGACGGATGGTCTGCGATAACGCGTTCTGCGGCTGCAACGGAGTATACGGCTCCGCGAAGCCGTCGGTCTGCGGAGAGAAGGTCTTGGTCGCGGAATAGTATCCGGCCAATTTCATCTTGGAACTGATGGTTTGATCGATCTTTACCGAAGGAATCGTGGTGTGCCTGAAGTTCGAATATGCCGGCGCCGTGTAATTCAAAAATCCGACGGTGTTGGGCAGCGGGATCATGTTTTGAATGATCGCCGCCGTGGGATCGATGCGTGTGGCCGGAACGATGTTGTTGGGAAACGGAGTGCGGACAACCGACCCGCCGATAGTCTGGTTCGTGTTCGGGTCGAACACCTCATTGAGGCAAACCTTCTGTCCCGACGGGTCCGGCCCGTTGCAAGTAGTGGTGAGTGCGGCGGCGAAATTTCCAGTGCGTTGCGCCGCCGTGGGCACGATACTCTGCGTATTGGTGGTCACCGAGCTTTGACGGAACTGCTCAAAGCTGAAGAAGAAGAACGTCCGGTCATGGCCGTTGTAGACTTTCGGAATATCGATTGGCCCGCCCAAAGTGAAGCCATAATCGTTCTGACGAACCGGATTGCGAATCAATTGGTTCGCTTTGTTTGGATTCGTCGTACCCGCGTTGGTGAAGGGCAGACCGGCGTTCAGAGCTTCGTTCACGAAGTAGTCGTACCCGCTCCCATGCAGCAGGTTCGTTCCCGATTTCATCGTGTAGTTAAAATAACCGCCGCCCGCCTGTCCATACTCCGCCGAGAAGTTGCTGGTCTGAATCGCGACCTCTTGGATCGCTTCCACGCCCGCCTGATTCACTTGATTCTGCTGTTTGAAGAACCCGTTCGTCGCGTCCTGGCCCTCGATGTTGATCGATTGCGAGTTGGAAGGCATTCCGTTAATGCGCAGGATGGTATCGGTCTGGATGCGGGCGCCAGGCAGCAATTGCACCGAAGACAGCGGATTGCGGATGTTGCCGAGTGTGTTCGCCGATCCGATCCCCGCCGCGGAGCCGGTCAAAGTGAGAATCGGGAGGTCGTTCAAAGTCTGGGTAGAGACGTTGCTGCTGACCTCGCCGCCTTCGGTCTTCAGAAGCGTCGCTTCACCGGTTACCGTGACGCTTTCGGAGGCTTGGCCAACTTGGAGCACGGCGTCGACGCGAAGCGTTCCAGCCACTTCTACCACCTGGTCCGTACGGATGAACTTCTTGAATCCCGCCACGGTGACGGTCAACTCATACGTTCCCGCGGGTAATTGAGCGATCGTATAATTGCCGGTTGCCGAACTAGCTCCGGGATAAACTGCTCCGGTCGCGACGTTCTTGGCTTCAATCGCCGCGTTGGCGATGACCGCGCCCGTAGGATCGGAAACAGTGCCGGTAATCGTGCCGCGGTCGGACTGAGCAAACGCGGCGAAAGCGAACACAAGACAACAAACAGCGATCAACAGGGAGCGCATAGGCTACCTCCACGTAACAGTAAGAAGCCCTTTAAAATTTAGAAAGAATCGACCCGCCCGTGTCTCCCCACCATCCCAGCGAAAAATAAACTGCAGCTAGTGTATATCGGAACCGTAAGAGCGTCAAGCAATAAATACGAAAAAGAAACATAATACCGGCAAATGAGCACATTGGAAAGTTGTGAAAGAAAAGCAAGCAGGCAAGGCTCGCGCGTAGTAGCGCCGGGAGGAATGGAGGCGCGCATAAGAAGAGAGCTTAATTCCCGTCAAGTTAAAATGTCCACCATTTAACTGACGCCGGAACGCGTTCTTTCTTTAACGCGAAATAATCGATCTGGTTTACTGTTTATATCGTGCAGCCTGACTTCATCTTGTCCGTTTGCGTACTCAGACTGCTCCCTCACGGGATTATAGAGGCAGATGCGTCTGAGGAAGCGTCAAAAGAGCGTCAAATTTGATCCGGAGGCCGGCAATCGGATAACGTTAGCCGAATGGCATACGCCACGTCGCGGCTCGGGCCGGCCGCTCAGGCAGCAGCTCAGGCAGCAGAAGATGCATGCCGCGCCCCGCCGCAACGCAGGCGTTCCCGCAAATTGACGAACCGCGGGTCTTCTCGGAACGTTTCGATGTTTAGATCCACATCGACCATGAACAAAAACGCCGAGTTCTCTTGAACCGCGCGTTCCAGCTCCTCGAAAGCCTCATCGCGCGCGCCCAAAGCGTTCTGCAGGACAGCCATCGCGTAAGCGTCCACGTATTCGGACGTGCGCAGGCGTCGCAATCTCTTTAGAACCTGCCGAGCCTCGCTGAGCCGTCCCGCCTTTGCCATGCAAGCCGCTTCGTACGCCGGGATCCAGGTGAGGTCCGGAGACATCACGCAGGTTCGACGGTACTGATCGAGCGCCTCGTCCCATTTCCCGTTAAATTCCAAGGCCTGCGCGTACAGGAAGCGGCCCACGTGCATGTACGGATGCAGCTCCACCGCCTTTTTCCCGCAGGCCACGGCGTTCTCAATCTCGTGGCAGGACAGCAGAATCAAAACTTCCATGGCGGGGAGCATGGGCCAAAGCGAATCGGCGCAATAAGCCCGCGACAGCACAGCCATGGCATCGTTCGGACGGCCCGCGGTGACGTATGCCATGATCAGGTGCCCGTATCCCGCTAATAGCTTCGGCTCTTCCTGTAGCGCCTGGATCAACTCCGCTTCCGCCTCGGCGAAATTTCTCTCGAAGATGTGCAGAGCATGGCCTCGATCGGCCCGTAACTCCGGAGTAAGCCCGCGCAGTTCCACGGCTCGGCGATGGGCGTCCAGAAACTGGGGATACATCTCAAGGGGGGGCCGCATTCCGTGCGCCCCCAGCATGAGGTAGCACAACGAGGTTCCCTCCAGTGCCCGGAACTCCGCGTTCTGGTCCTGAGCGGCCCGATGAAAACATTCCAGGGCCTTTTCAAACCCTTCGCGGGTGTATCTTTGCGCGAAATGCCAGCCCATCCGGATCTGATCCTCGGACTGCGGAATCTCCGCTCGATAGCCCAATTTGGGCCTGTATTGGATCCAGGAGCCGTACTCCTTTAGGATCTTCTTCGCCTCGCCCACCGTAACCGCGACGGTGTGCCGGGAAACCACCGTCCCGTCCCAGGCCTCGCGAATCATGTGGTCGTAGTTGACGTATTGCCCGGGGTTTTGTATAAGCGCCCGCAGCGCGTGGAACACCTGCGGCCTGAGGTTCAGCTCCACGCCATCCCGCATCAAGCGGGAGCAAGCGACATCCATACGGAAAGGACCAAATAAGACTTGCTTCACAAGTTTCGGCTCTCGTTTGATTTCCGTAGAGCGGAGTCTATCACAGTCGATCCTGGCAAGGCCACCCCTTGCATGCAGGGGACGCGCCAGGTGAAAGATAGGTTTCAGCGGAACCGGTCGAGATGACCCAAAGTGGCTAGTTTGTGCACTCAGGGCGAAACGCGCGAAGGTGTGACCTTGAATCCGGTCTTTTCGAATTCAAACCGCAAGACCCACTCCTGCCCCGCGTCCGAAGGGCGAAACCTCCACTGGCGGGCCGCTTCCACGCTTCGCTTGGCGAAGTATGCGCTCGGCCCGCGCAGATCCAGCTTGGTGTCCACCACCTTGCCGGAAGGATCCACGCGCACCCGCACGTGGACCATAAACTTCCCCTTCAGCGTCGCTTTAGTGTGGTCGGTGACGGTAGGCAGGACCTGCTCGAGAATATCGCCAGGGGCCGCGGGAGTCTGCGCTGAAGCGGATTCCTTCGGTTCAGGCGCGGGAGGAGGTGCAGTAGGCTCCGGCGTCGGCGCTGCCGCCTGCGTTGGTGTTGGTTCCGGCGTCGGCGCGGGCGTAACTTTAGCGGGAGCCGGCGGAGCCGTTGTCTGGACAACCTCCGGCTGTGTCTTTAGAGCCGGCGCTGCTTCCGAGTGCGCATCCGAAGAATTGCGCAACATCAGCACCGCGATCGCTATCACCGCAATGGCACCCGCTGGCAACAGATACTCCCAGCGCCGGGGTTTCTTGGCCGCAACCACCCGCGGAGCCGCTAACGGAGCCGGCTTCGGGGCGGGCGCAAACCCCAAGCGCGATGCGATCTGGTCCAGACTCCACCGATCCTTGGGATCTTGTTTCAGGCAGTTCCGGGCGACATCGGCCAGCGCTGGCGATATCGTCTCCGGGAGCGCCAGCTCCTGCTGACGCCATTCCGGAAGGTGCTGCGTCAGAACCTCCACCAGCGTCACGCCCAACGACCATACGTCTCCGGCCGGCGAGATCCCAGTCTTTGCGATCTCCGGCGCATCATGCGGATCCGCAGCCGCGCGAGCGCCATTCTCGCCCGCGCGCCGCAACCCGTCGCTCGAGAGCTTCACCGTGTCTTCTACGGCCATGATGTTGGCCGGTTTCAATCGCCCGTGCACGAATCCCTGGCGATGGACGAACCGAAGCGCGTTGAGCACCGGCTCCATCATCTGGGTCGCTTCCTCGGACGACAGCGCGCGCTCCGGGAGAACCTGCGAAAGGTCTTCCTCCGTGTACTCCATCACCAGATAGAGCAAGGAAGTATCGTCCAATTGACAGCGCCCCGAGCTCAGCAGCCGAAGCAAATTGGGGTGCACCAGCTTGGTGGCGCGCTGCCACCGCGTGAGCTGATTTTCCGCGCCCGAAGGACTGGCCAGAATCAGCCGGATGGCGGCGCGCCGGCCCTTCTC
>Ga0070734_10005799_pt1 | contig 10687 bp, 6 predicted proteins | sample Coa_R1_8_FD_66444 | JGI IMG/M metagenome (GOLD analysis project Ga0070734, IMG submission 66444) | Surface soil microbial communities from Centralia Pennsylvania, which are recovering from an underground coalmine fire - Coalmine... | ecosystem: Environmental > Terrestrial > Soil > Unclassified ... | reverse complement strand
CCGCGGCTGGCGGGCGACACCGAGAAGACCATCGCCGAGGCGCGCGCGCTGTGGTGGCTGGTGGACCGGCCGAATCTGTTCATCAAGATCCCCGCCACCCCGGCCGGGCTGCCCGCGATCAGCCAGTGCCTGGCCGAGGGGATCAGCATCAACGTGACGCTGATCTTCGCGCTGGAGCGCTACGGCGAGGTCATCGACGCCTTTTTCGCCGGGATGGAGAGGGCCGCCGAGGCGGGCCACGACCTGTCCTCGATCGCGTCGGTGGCGTCGTTCTTCGTCAGCCGGGTGGACACCGAGGTGGACAGCAGGCTGGACAAGATCGGCACGGCGGAAGCTGCCGCGATGCGTGGCAAGGCCGCCGTGGCCAACGCCCGGCTGGCCTACGAGCTGTTCGAGGAGCGGTTCGGGGAGTCCTCGCCGCGCTGGGCCGCGCTGCATGGCAGGGGCGCACGGCTCCAGCGGCCGTTGTGGGCCTCGACCAGCACCAAGGACCCGGCCTACCCGGACACCATGTACGTGGTAGAACTTGTCGCGCCGGACACGGTGAACACCATGCCGGAGGCCACCATCCTGGCCGTGGCCGACCACGGCGTGCTGCACGGCAACGCCATCACCGGCACCTACGAGGAGTCCAGGAAGGTGTTCGAGGACCTTGCCGGCCTCGGCATCGGCTACGAGGACGTGGTTACGGTCCTTGAGGAAGAGGGCGTGTCGAAGTTCGCCGCGTCCTGGCAGGAGCTGCAGGACACGATTCAAGCGGAGCTGGAGCGCCAATGACGCAGCCCGGTGAAGTGGAGCGGCCACCCGGCGGGGGGGATGCTAGCCCTGACCCCGCCGCCCCGCCCAACGTTTCGGTCGCCTGGCGCAGCGCCGCCGTCAGGGAGATAGCCGGCCCGGCCGCGGACAAGCTCGCGGCCAACGGCCTGCCGGCCGCGCTGGCCGCCAAGGATCCCGGGCTGTGGGGCCCGGACGCGGCTGCCGAGGCGGCGATCAGGCTCGGCTGGCTGGACGCGCCACGGGCGTCCCGTGCGCTGCTCGGCTCGCTGGCCGTGCTCGCCAGCGACGCGCGCGAGCAAGGGCTCGAGCACATCGTGCTGTGCGGGATGGGTGGCTCGTCTCTGGCCCCCGAGGTGATCAGCCGGGCGGCGAAGGTCCCGCTCACCCTGCTGGATACCACCGACCCGCACCCGGTGCTCCGGGCGCTGGCCGACCGGCTCGACCGGACGCTGGTGGTGATCTCGAGCAAGAGCGGCTCGACCATCGAGACCGACAGCCACCGGCGGATCTACGAGCGCGCGTTCGCCGACGCGGGCCTGGCTCCTGGCGAGATCGCCCGCCGGTTCGTGATGGTCACCGACCCCGGCTCGCCATTGGAGGCCACCGCCCGCCAGGCCGGCTACCACGTGGTCCTCGCCGATCCGAACGTGGGCGGCCGCTACAGCGCGCTGACCGCCTTCGGCCTGGTGCCCACCGCCCTGGCGGGCGCGGACCCCGCCCGGCTGCTCGACGAGGCCGACGCGGTGCTGACCGCGCTCGCCTGGGGCGACGGCAACCCCGGCCTTGAACTAGGTGCCGCGCTCGGCGGATACGCGCTGGTCGGCCACGACAAGGTGGTGCTCGCGGACTGCGGGTCCGGTCTGCCCGGTTTTGGTGACTGGGCGGAACAGCTCATCGCCGAGTCCACCGGCAAGCAGGGCCGTGGCATCCTGCCGGTGGTGGTCGGCGGGGAGAACGCTCCCGGCTTCTCCCCCGGTCCCGACCTGCACCTGGTGGGCCTGGGCTCGCCCGCCTCGCCCGCCGACACCTCGGTGACGGGCACCCTCGGCGCGCAGTTCCTCGTCTGGGAATACGCGGTCGCGGTGGCCGGGCAGATGCTCGGCATCGACCCGTTCGACCAGCCCAACGTGGCCGAATCCAAGGAGAACACCGCGCGGCTGCTGGCCGAGGCGGGCACCGGCCCGCTGCCGACCGGTGAGCCGGCGCTCATCGACGGCGCCGTCGAGGTCCACGCCGACCCGGCCCTGCTGCCCGCCGCCGGCGGGCTGGCCGGCGTGCTCGACTCGCTGCTGATGGCACTGCCGGACCGGGGCTACCTGGCGATCATGGCTTACCTGGACCGGGACGGTGACGCGGCCGCCACCGGGCTCCGGAACGCGCTGGCCAGCCGGACCACCCACCCGGTCACCTTCGGCTGGGGCCCCCGGTTCCTCCACTCGACCGGCCAGTACCACAAGGGCGGCCCGCAGAACGGCGTGTTCCTGCAGATCACCGGCGCGGTGCAGGGCGATGTGCAGGTTCCGGGGCGGGACTTCACGCTGGGCAGGCTCCAGCTCGCCCAGGCGCTCGGCGATATCGGGGCGCTGCAGCAGCGCGCCCGGCCGGCGGTGCGGCTGCACCTGCGTGATCGTGCGGCCGGGCTGGCCCAGGTACTCGACGCGGCGCGGGCCGGCGCGACGGGATCGGGCCGGTGAGCGCGGCCAACCCGCTCCGGGATCCACGGGACCGGCGGATCCCCCGGGTGGCGGGCCCCTGCGTGCTTGTCCTGTTCGGCGTCACCGGCGACCTGTCCCGCAAGAAGCTGATGCCAGCGGTCTACGACCTGGCCAACCGGGGCCTGCTGCCGCCGGGGTTCTCCCTGGTCGGCTTCGCCCGCCGGGACTGGGCGGATGAGGACTTCGCGCAGGTCACCCACGACGCGGTCAAGGAGCACGCGCGCACCCCGTTCAACGACACCGTCTGGCAGCAGCTTTCGGAGGGGATCCGGTTCGTGCCCGGTGAGTTCTCCGACGACGCGGCGTTCGACCGGCTCGCCCAGACCGTGGCCCAGCTGGACACCGAGCGCGGCACCGGTGGCAACTACGCCTTCTACCTGTCCGTGCCGCCGAAGTTCTTCCCCGATGTGGTGGAGCAGCTCAAGCGGTCCGGCCTGTCCTCGGCACCGGAGGGCCCCGACGGTCACCGGCCGTGGCGCCGGGTGGTGATCGAGAAGCCGTTCGGCCACGATCTGGCCAGCGCCCGGGAACTCAACGGGCTCGTGAACTCGGTGTTCGGCCCGGACTCGGTCTTCCGTATCGACCACTACCTGGGCAAGGAGACGGTACAGAACATCCTGGCGCTGCGGTTCGCCAACACGATGTACGAGCCGATCTGGAACCGCAGCTACGTGGACCACATCCAGATCACCATGGCCGAGGACATCGGGATCGGCGGCCGGGCCGGTTACTACGACGGGATCGGCGCCGCCCGCGACGTCATCCAGAACCACCTGATGCAGTTGCTGGCCCTGACCGCGATGGAGGAACCGGTCTCCTTCGACGCTGCGTCACTGCGCGCCGAGAAGGAGAAGGTACTTTCGGCGGTCCGGCTGCCCGAAGACCTGGCCACCGGAACCGCCCGCGGCCAGTACGCGGCCGGCTGGCAAGGCGGCATCGAGGTCCCCGGCTTCCTGGAGGAGCACGGCATCGCCCCGGACAGCCACACCGAGACCTACGCCGCGATCAAGGTGGGCGTGGACACCAGGCGCTGGGCGGGCGTCCCGTTCTACCTGCGCACCGGCAAGCGGCTACCGCGCCGGATGACCGAGATCGCGCTGATCTTCCAGCGGGCACCGCACCTGCCGTTCAACGCCACCGACACCAAGGAACTGGGCCACAACGCGATGGTGATCCGGGTGCAGCCGGACGAGGGCGTGACGGTCAGGTTCGGCTCCAAGGTCCCCGGCTCCGCGATGGAGGTCAGGGACGTGAACATGGACTTCGCCTATGGCGAGTCGTTCACCGAGAACAGCCCCGAGGCATACGAGCGGCTGCTGCTCGACGTGCTCATCGGCGACCCGCCGCTGTTCCCCCGGTCACCGGAGGTTGAGCTGTCCTGGGAGGTGCTCGACCCCGTCGAGGAGTTCTGGGCGGAGCACGGCAAGCCCGAGCAGTACCCGGCCGGTTCCACCGGCCCGGCGAGCGCGGACGCGCTACTGGCCAGGGACGGCCGGGCGTGGCGGAGGCTGTGACATGACGATCGACCTGACCGACACCACCACCGGCGGGATCAACGACGCGCTCCGCCAGGCCCGGCTGCGGCTGGGCGGCGTGGCCAGCGGGATGGTGCTCACCCTGGTCATCGTGACCAACGAGGGCGAGCAGTACGACGCGGTCCGTGCGGCCAGCGCGGCCGGCCGCCAGCACCCCTGCCGCATCCTTGTCGTGATCATCCGCCGGCCCGAGCAGCGGTCCAGGCTCGATGCGGAGATCCGGGTCGGCGAGACCAGCCCCGGCGAGACGGTGCTGCTGCGGATGTACGGGCCGCTCGGCCAGCACGCGGACTCCGTGATAGCCCCCCTGCTGCTGCCGGACACACCCGTGGTCACCTGGTGGCCGGACACCGTGCCGCCCATCCCGGGCCAGGATCCCATGGGGGCGCTCGCGCAACGGCGCATCACCGACGCCGCGGCGGCCGGTTCGCCCCGCGACGCGCTGACCATGCTCGCCAAGGGGTACCACCCCGGGGACACCGACCTGGCCTGGACCCGGGCCACGCCCTGGCGGGCGCTGCTGGCCGCCACGATGGACCAGCCGTCCGGGGAGGTCACCGGCGGCACGGTCAGCGCCGAAGCAGGCAACCCCACCGCCGACCTGATCGCGGCCTGGCTGACGCACGCGTATGGCGTCGAGATCGCCTGCGAGTCCTCCTCCGGGCCGGGCATCACCGAGGTGAAGTTCACCACCAGCGATGGCGAGATCGTGATCACCAGGCCGGACGGGCGCGTGGCGCACCTGCGCCGCCCCGGGCAGCCCGAGCGCCGGGTCGCCCTGCACCGCAGGGAAACGCCCGAACTGCTGGAGGAGGAACTGCGGCGGCTCGACCCCGACGACGTGTACGCCGAGACCCTCGCCCGCTTCCTGAAGTCTGGGGCCAATAGTCCGTGAGCCCGCCCGAGGTCATCGTCCACCACGACGCGGGCGTGCTGGCCAAGGCGGTCGCGGCACGGCTGGTCACCAAGCTGGTGGACGTGCAGGCCGCGACCGGCCGTGCGTCGCTCGTGCTCACCGGCGGCGGGATCGGCACCGCCGTGCTTACCGAACTCGCCGCCGCCCCGGCCAGGGACGCGGTCGACTGGCGTCACCTGGACATCTGGTGGGGCGACGAACGGTTCCTGCCCAGCGGTGACCCGGAGCGCAACGACACCGGGGCGCAGCAGGCCCTGCTGTGCCACCTCGACGACATGGACCCGGCCCGGGTGCACCGGATGCCCAGCACCGACGGCCCCGACGGGCCCGATCCGGAGGCCGCGGCGGCCCGCTACGCCGCCGAACTGCGCGCCGCGGCCCGCCCGGAGGACCACGGCCTCGTCCCCGGGTTCGACGTCCTGCTGCTCGGTATCGGCCCCGAGGGCCACGTGGCGTCCCTGTTCCCCGCTATGCCCGCGCTGTACGACGACCGGAGCGTGGTCGCGGTCCGTGGCTCACCGAAGCCGCCGCCGATCAGGCTCACGCTCACGCTGCCCTCGATCCGCAGCGCGCGGGAGGTGTGGGTGCTCGCCGCGGGCCGGGAGAAGGCGGGGGCGGTCCGGCTGGCCCTGTCGGACGTGGGCCCGGTACAGGTGCCCGCGGCGGGCGCACGGGGCAGGCAGCGGACCTTGTTCCTGCTCGACCGCGGCGCGGCGAGCAGGCTGCCGCCGCAGCTTGACCGGATCGCCTCGGCCTGACCGGGGCGGAACCCTACCTGTTTTGCCCCGATCCGGCCGGATACGACCGGCCCGGCTAGGATCGCGCCCGTGCCTGCCCTCTCCCGGCTCGCGGCGCGCCGCGACCATCTTGTCGTGTGCGGTGACGACGCTCTCGCCGCCCGTGTGATCGAGGAACTGACCACCACCTACGGCGAAGAGGTGACGGTCCTGCTCCGGTCCCGTGAGCAGGACCAGGGGCCGCGCATCACAAGGCTCCCCAAGGTGCGGATCATCGAGCGGGCACACCTGGACGCCAGCGCCTTCACCGCCGCCGGGGTCCAGTCGGCACGGGCGCTGGCCCTGCTGCGCCAGGACGACCTGGGCAACTTCCACGCGGCGCTGCGCGCCCAGGAGCTCAACCCGGAACTGCGCCTGGTCGTGGCCATCTTCAACACCAGCCTGGGTGAGCGCATCAGGACGTTCTTCCGCGACTGCGCCGTCCTGTCCGGTTCGTCCATGTCCGCGCCGTCGTTCGTGGCCGCGGCACTGGGCGAGCCGGCGCCCAGCCATATCCGGGTTGCCGGGCGCACGCTGTTCGTGGCGCGGCGCACCGACATCAATGCCCGCCGGGTGGTCTGTGGCCTGGCGGTGACGCAGGATCCGCAGTCCCCAGGGCTGCTCCCGGCGGGCACGGCCGCCGCGGACCTGGTGCTCGCGGTGGCCGACGGCGCGCCCCGCAACCCGCTCGCCCGGCAGCGCCGCAACCCGGTGCGCGCGGTCGCCGAACCGGCCGGGCGGCTGCTGTGGAACAAGCTGGGACTGGCCTTCGGCGTGTTGTTCGCCATCCTGGTCATCGGGTTCCTCCTGCTGCTCGCCGTGAGCCGCTTTTCCGTGGCCAACGCCGCCTATCTGACCGCCCTCGACGCCGCGGGCGCCGCGGTCAGCGCGCCGGGCTATCCCACGTCGGAGAAGGTCGCCCAGGTGCTGCTCACCTTCGACGGGCTGGCGTTCCTGCCGGTGCTCACCGCCGTGGTGGTCGGCGCCAGGCTGACCGGGTCGCTGCAGCGCAAGGAGCGCCCGCTCAACGACCACGTCATCGTCGTGGGGCTGGGCAACGTCGGTACCCGGATCGTCGGCCAGCTTCACGACCTGGGCGTCAGCGTGGCATGCGTGGACAAGAGCGAGAACGCCGCCGGAGTGGCCATGGCGCGGCGGCTGGGGCTGCGGGTGGTGATCGGCGAAACGCACCGGGAGGACATACTCCGCGCCGCAGGGGTCACCACCTGCCAGGCCCTGGTATCGGTGACGAACAGCGACAGCGTCAACCTGGAGACCGCGCTGCACGCCCGCGCTCTGGCCAGCGAGATCCGGATCGTGCTGCGCCTGGGGGACGACGACCTCGCCGCGCGGGTCCAGCGCAGCGTCGGCCACACGATCTCCCGCAGCGTGCCCTACCTGGCGGCCCCGTCGTTCGCCGCGGCCATGCTTGAGCACCAGGTACTGCGCACCATCGCGGTCGGCCGCCACGTACTGCTCATCGCCGATCTCGGGGTTGGCGGGGGTTCGGAACTGGATGGCACGGCGGTGCAGGCGGTGCACCAGACCGGCCTGGTGCGGGTGCTGGCCGTGGAACCGGCCGGGGGCGGCCCGGTGAACTGGTCCCCCGCCGGGGACCTGCGCCTGGCCGCCCAGGACCGGCTCTACGTGATCGCCACCCGGGCCGGGCTGTCCCGGGTTCTCGCCCGCAGCACGCCGGCCGGCTGAGCAACTCGAGCCCGCCCCGGGCCATGCAAACGTTTTCGACACAGGCGAAACCTGGGTCTCCACAACCGGGGCCCACGGCGTTACCCTCAGGGCAGGTCTTCCCCGTGGTTCTGAGGAGCCACATGTGAAGGCGGAGGAAGGTCTCCTTGGCCGCTCTGATTGCTCAACTATCAGGTCGCGGCCATCGCGCGGCTTCCGTTCAATTCCAGCGCCCTCCTTGCCGCCTTGCAGGTCTGCCCGCGACTTGGTGGACGCGCCCTCGACAGGAGGAAGCAATTGACCGTTAACGACGACCGACCCATCGTCATGGCACCAGTGGCAGACCCCGCACCTCTCGGTCTTGCTGCTTTTGCGCTGACCACGTTCTTGCTGTCGGCGGCGAACGCTGGCTGGATGGGCAGTGCCAGCGGTGATGCGTGGCTGGGCTATGCGTTCGCCTACGGCGGGCTGGGCCAGTTGCTGGCCGGGATGTGGGAGTTCCGTAACCGCAACGTGTTCGGCGCGACCGCGTTCTCCACCTACGGCGGGTTCTGGATCGGCCTGGGCCTGTGGGCGCTGCTGGTCGCGCCGACCGCGGGGGCCAAGGCGGGCAAGGACGTCGCCTGGATCCTGCTGGCGTTCGCGATCTTCAACACCTACATGCTGTTCTGGAGCACCATGGTCAACGCCGCGGTGTTCCTGGTGTTCCTGACGCTGGAGGCGACCGAGATCATCTTGTTCATCGGGAACTTCGCCGCCAACACCAGCATCGTGAAGTTCGGCGGCTACGTGGGCATTCTGACCGCGCTGTGCGCCTGGTACACCTCGGCCGCCGGGGTGGGCAACGGCGTCGCGGGCCGGACCATCCTCCCCGTAGGCGCCCCCTTCATGAAGCCGGCCGCCGCTGTGGCCGCGGAGCCCGCCGCCCGGGCGTAACCGGTACGGGCGACAGCGAGCCAACGCCTTGTGGCCGGGCGCCTCATTCGGCGCCCGGCCACGGCGGCGATACGCCGATGTCGCCAACCCGCAGATTCTGCTATACGGCAGCCCACCAGCCGTTTAGCAATAACCATCCGGCGGGCCGCGCTGCCGCTGGCGCTGTGGTCACCAACACATCTGCGGCCCGCCGGATGCAACCTCCCCGCATAAAGACATTCAGATATTCGTTCGTGGCCGGTTGGAGTCCTGGTCACAGGAGAGGGTTCAGCGATGACCGATAACTCCGAGCCGCAGGTCTCTGAGGATGGCGAGCAGGCGGTTTCTGAGTCGCAGATTGCGGTGCATTGGCGGGAGGAGGAGTACTACTACCCTCCGGAGTCATTCGTCGCGCAGGCCAACGCGAACGACCCGGCGATTTTCGACCGGTTCAGCCGGGAGAGGTTCCCGGACTACTTCACCGAGTACGCGGATCTGCTGGACTGGGACCGCCGCTGGGACACGGTGCTGGACTCATCGAATCCGCCGTTTTGGAAGTGGTTCACCGGAGGCCGGCTGAACGCCTCCTACAACTGTGTGGACCGGCACGTCCCGGTGAATGGGAACAAGGCCGCTTTGATCTGGGTGCCCGAGCCCGAGGACGTGGACGCGGTCGCGATCACCTACCGGGAGCTGTATCACCGGGTGAATGAGTTCGCGGCCTTGTTGCAGGACTTCTGCGGGCTGAAGGCCGGTGACCGGGTCACGCTGCATATGCCGATGGTTCCCGAACTGCCGGTGACGATGCTGGCCTGCGCCCGCCTCGGCGTGGTGCATTCGCAGGTGTTCGGTGGGTTCTCCGGTAACGCATGCGGGACGAGGATCGCCGACTCCGGGTCCCGGGTCCTGATCACGATGGACGGGTACTATCGGTCCGGCACGCTGGTGGACCACAAGGTCAAGGCCGACGAGGCCGTGGCCGAGGCGCGCAACCAGGGCCAGGACGTGGACAAGGTCCTGGTGTGGCGGCGGCACCCCGGCCAGTACGCGTCGGAAACGCCGATGGTGGACGGCCGGGACTTCTTCGTCGACGAGATCGGCGGCAAGTACCGGGGCCAGCTGGTGGACCCGGTGTCGATGCCGTCCGAGGCGCCGCTGTTCCTGATGTACACCTCGGGGACGACGGGGCGGCCCAAGGGCGCCCAGCATTCGACGGGCGGCTATCTGTCGTATGTGGCGGGGACGTCGAAGTACTACCAGGACATCCACCCCGATGACACCTACTGGTGCATGGCCGACATCGGGTGGATCACCGGCCATTCCTACATCGTCTACGGGCCGCTGGCTCTGGGCACCACGTCAGTGATCTACGAGGGGACGCCGAACTACCCCGACGCGGGCCGCCCGTGGCGGATCGCCGAACGGCTCGGGGTGAACATCTTCCACACCTCGCCGACCGCGATCCGGATGCTCCGCAAGGTCGGCCCGGACGAGCCCGCGAAGTACAGCTACTCGTTCAAGTGCATGACGACGGTCGGGGAGCCGATCGAGCCCGAAGTGTGGCGGTGGTATCACTCCGAGGTCGGCAAGGGCGAGGCGGTTATCACTGATACCTGGTGGCAGACCGAGACCGGCGGGTTCCTGGGCACCTCGCTGCCCGCGCTCAAGCCGATGAAGCCCGGCTCATGTGGCCCGGCGGCGCTGGGCATCTTCCCGGTGATCCTGGATGAGGACGGCAACGAGGTGCCGGACGGGAAGGCCGGGAACATCTGCATCACCAACCCGTGGCCGGGGATCATGCAGACGGTCTGGGGGCAGCCGGAGCGGTTCATCTCGGTGTACTACGCCAAGTACAACCGGGATCCCGAGTCCAGGGACTGGCGGGACTGGCCCTACTTCGCCGGCGACGGCGCGGTCCGCGCTCCCGACGGCTACTACCGCATCCTCGGCCGCGTCGACGACGTGATCAACGTGGCCGGCCACCGGCTCGGCACCAAGGAACTCGAATCCTCCGCGCTGACCGTGCCGGAGATCGCCGAGGCCGCCGCTGTGCCGGTGGTGGACGATATCCGCGGCCGGATGGTGGAGATGTATGTCTCGCTCAAGCCCGGGTTCGAGGCAAGCGATGAGATGGCGGGGAAGGTGACCACCGCGATCGAGGTTCAGATCGGGAAGATCGCCCGGCCGAAGAACGTGTGGATCGTCCCCGACATGCCCAAGACCCGGTCGGGGAAGATCATGCGCCGCGTCATCGCCGCTGTCTCCAACTTCACCGACGTCGGCGACGTCACCACCCTCGCCAACCCCGAGGTTGTCGACGGCATCCGCCGCCACGTCCAGTCCGCCAAGGTCGCCAAGGGCGATGTG
>Ga0070734_10005798_pt1 | contig 10688 bp, 6 predicted proteins | sample Coa_R1_8_FD_66444 | JGI IMG/M metagenome (GOLD analysis project Ga0070734, IMG submission 66444) | Surface soil microbial communities from Centralia Pennsylvania, which are recovering from an underground coalmine fire - Coalmine... | ecosystem: Environmental > Terrestrial > Soil > Unclassified ... | reverse complement strand
ACATGTTCCAGAACCATCTCATGCAGCTCCTGGCGCTGGTGGCGATGGAGCCTCCGACCCATTACGACAGCCAGTCCCTGCGCGACCGCAAAGCGGACGCGCTGCGCGCCATCGTGCCTATAGACCCGGAGAGCCTGGGGGAAGTGGCCGTGCGCGGTCAGTACGGTCCTGGGGTCATCGAAGGCCAGCAGGTACCAGGATACCGGCAGGAAGAGGGGGTCAACCCCGGATCGGTGACGGAGACCTTCGCGGCCTTGAAACTCATGGTGGACAACTGGCGCTGGGCAGACGTGCCTTTTTATCTGAGGTCCGGCAAAAGGATGCCCCGCAAGCTCACCGAGATCGTCATCCAGTTCAAGCGCGTGCCCCACCTGTTCTTTCAGGAGACGCCGCAAGACGAGATCGCGCCCAATCTGCTCATTCTGCGCATCCAGCCGGACGAGGGCATCTCGCTGCGTTTCGGCGCCAAAGCGCTGGGGCCGGAGATGCTCATCCGGCAGGTGCAGATGGATTTCGCCTATCGGATCGCTTTCGGCGAGTTCCCGGCGACCGCCTACGAAACCTTGCTCCTGGATGCGATGCAGCGCCAGGCCGCGCTGTTCAATCGCAGCGATGCCGTCGAGATGGCCTGGAAGGCGCTGGCGCCGGTGTTGGAGATGTGGCAGGCGACCCGGCCTTTCCAGCCGTTCCCCAACTACGTGGCGGGATCATGGGGACCGGCAGCATCTGATGCGCTGCTGGCTCGCGACGGGCGCGCCTGGAAGAACCCATCTCGATGAGTTTTTTGGAGTGCGGGAGCTTGCCCCCGCTTTGGATGGGGGCAGCAAGCTGCCCCTCTGCTGACGGCGGCAAGCCGCCGAAAAAGAAAGCGGTGGCGAAGCACCCCACTCCAAAAAGACGACAAAATGCCCTGGTGAAGAATTGAGAATGAAGAAGGAAGACAAAAACCGGATGCAGGAGGTGCTCTGCCGGCAGGCCCGCTACGCGCTGGGAAAAGACTGCCAGGATCTCACGGCCTCCGATCTGTTTCGCTGCACGGCGCTGGCGGTCCGCGACCGGATGGTCGAGGGGATGCTGGCCACCGAGACGCGATACCGACAGGCGGACGCCAAGCGCCTCTACTATCTCTCGATGGAGTTTTTGATCGGGCGCTCCCTGGGCAACAATCTGGTCAACCTGGGCCTGCTGGAAGCGTGCCGCGAGACGCTGCTCAAGATGGGCTACGACCTGGAAGAGGTGCATGAGAGCGAAGCGGACGCGGCGCTGGGCAACGGCGGCCTGGGCCGTCTGGCCGCCTGCTTCCTCGATTCCCTGGCGACCCTAGGCCTGGCCGGATACGGCTACGGCATTCACTATGAGTACGGCCTGTTCCGGCAGGAGATAGACGACGGGTATCAGAAGGAGAAGCCGGACAACTGGCTGGCGCAGGGCACACCCTGGGAGATCGAGCGTCCGGACGAAGCCTGCCTCATCCCTGTGTATGGCCGCATCGAGCCTTCGGTGGACCGGCGCGGCGAATACAACCCGTTATGGCTGGACTGGAAACTGCTCGTCGGCGTCCCGCACGACATCCCCATTGCCGGCTATGGCGGCCATACGGTCAACGTCCTGCGGCTCTATGCCGCCCGCTCCTCACAGGACTTCGATATGCAGATCTTCAACGCGGGCGACTACCTGCGCGCGGTGGAGCAAAAGATCGCCTCGGAGACTGTCTCCAAAGTCCTCTACCCTTCCGATACCATCGAGGCGGGCCGGGAACTGCGGCTGCTGCAAGAGTATTTCCTGGTAGCCTGCGCGGTGCGCGACATCGTCCGGCGCTATCTGCGGGATCATGACGGTCTGGGTGCGTTTCCCGCCAAAGTCGCCATCCAGCTCAATGACACGCATCCGGCGCTGACGGTGGCGGAGCTGATGCGGGTCCTCGTGGACGAGCACGAGCTTCCCTGGGAGACGGCCTGGGAGATGACGCAGGCGACGCTGGGCTACACCAACCATACCCTGATGCCGGAGGCGCTGGAGCGCTGGCCGGTGGCGCTGCTGGAGCATGTTCTGCCCCGGCATCTGCAGATCATCTACGAGATCAATCGCCGATTTCTGGAGCAAGTCGCCGCGCGCTGGCCGGGGGACGATGGGCGCGCCCGCAATCTTTCGCTGATCGAGGAGGGCGAGCGCAAGCAGGTGCGCATGGCGAACCTGGCGATCGTGGGCAGTCACTCGATCAACGGCGTCTCCGCGCTGCATACCGAGCTGGTCAAGACCCGCCTGGTCCCGGACTTCTATGCGCTCTGGCCGGAGCGGTTCAACAACAAGACCAACGGCATCACGCCGAGGAGGTGGCTCTTACAAGCCAATCCCCTGCTGGCAAAGCTTCTCGTGGAGACTATCGGGGACGGCTGGATCACCGACCTGGATGGGCTGCAGGCGCTGGAGCCTTTCGCCGAGCAGGAAACCTTTCAGAGCGCGTTCCTGCAGGTCAAGCGGGCCAACAAGGAACGGCTGGCCCGCATTATTCAGGCGACGACCCGCATCACGGCGGACCCCGATTCGCTGTTCGATATCCAGGTCAAGCGCATCCACGAGTACAAGCGGCAGTTGCTCAACGTGCTGCATATTCTCCACGAGTACCTGTGCCTTGTCGAAGACGGCCGGGAGCCGACCGTGGCGCGAACCTACATCTTCGGCGGCAAAGCGGCGCCGGGCTACTGGAGGGCGAAGCAGATCATCAAGCTCATCTGCAGCGCCGGCAAGGTCATCAACACCGATCCCCGCGTCCAGGATCGGATCAAGGTCGTCTTCCTGCCGGACTACCGGGTGTCGCTGGCGGAGAAGATCATCCCCGCCGCCGACCTGAGCGAGCAGATTTCCACCGCCGGGATGGAGGCTTCGGGAACGAGCAACATGAAGTTCGCGCTCAACGGGGCGCTGACCATCGGCACGCTGGACGGGGCCAATATCGAGATGCGGGAAGAGGTCGGGGCGGAGAACTTTTTCCTTTTCGGCCTGACCGCCGAAGAGATCGAGAAGATGCGGGCGCAGGGCGCCTATCATCCCTGGGAGCATTACGCGCGCGACCCTGCCATCAAGCGCGTTATAGACAGTCTGAACGCCGGCCGGTTCAGTCCGCGCGAACCCGGCCTGTTCTCCTGGGTCTCCCAGGCGCTGCTGGAGCAGGGAGACATGTTCTTCCTGCTGGCCGATCTGCCGTCTTACCTGGCGAATCAGGAAGAGGCCGGCGCAGCGTTTCGCCAACCGCATGACTGGGCCTGCAAGGCGATCCTGAACGTCGCGCGCATGGGCAAATTCTCCAGTGATCGCACCATCCTGGCCTACGCCCGCGAGATTTGGAATCTGATTGACTAATGCCCAGCCTCCCAAGCGGATCGTTAAGCCGTCAGCATGAATGTCTTCCCGCGCTGATGGTCCGGTGTGGGAGCGATGCTGATCCGAACGTCCATTTTCAGCAGATTGAGGAAACGGACCAGGCGGTCGAAGGGGAACCCGCCTACTTTACCGTTCATCAACAGAGAAACATTTGCTTGGTCGGTTCCCAGCAACGTGGCTGCCTCAGGCTGATTCAGCCCCATCGCTTTGATACGCTGACGGATGGTATATGCCAATTCTGCTTTCGCTAAAGCATCTTCGGCATCTGGCAGCCCCAGGTTCTCGAAGACGTTACCACAGCTTTTTAACGACCCCCATTTCACTAGCATCTTTCGTGCTCTTACTCATTTCTTACTTCTCTTGCGCTTCGTGTCTGCTCCAAGCGCATGATCTGAGCGATTACTCAAACTCTTTGGCATAGAGTTCACTGGCCCGCTTATACCGGGCTTTGACGGTCTCTATCTCTCGTTGTGGTGTGGAAATACCGCTGGTGGATTTCTTCTTGAACACATGCAGCACATAGATGGCTCGTTGAAATTTAGCAGTGAATACACAGCCCTAATTATGCCGTATTTAGAATAATCTGTCAACGTTGATCGCAGGTTAATGGGATCGATCGGCATCCGCCAGGCTGGCCGCCTCCCAGACCCACACCTTCTTCCCATCACTCAAAGCCGCTAACTGATTGCCGTCTGGAGAGAAGGCAACCGAACTGACATGACCTTTGGGACCGGCAAGGGTGACCATCTCGCGTTGTGTAGCGACATTCCAGAGCTTGACCGTGTCGTCATCACTTGCCGTTGCCAGGGTTTTGCCGTCCGGCGAGAAGGCAACATCATTTACCGGCTGGGCATGCGCCCACCAGGCGGTTTGCTTTCCAGTGGCAATATCCCATAGATAAACGCGGCCCTGCCAGTTGGCTGCTGCCAGCATCTTACCGTCGGGGGAGAAAGTGATGCCTTGTGCATCGTTCGTATGCTTAAACTGTGCAATCTGCTGTCCAGAAGCAAGGTCCCACAGCGTAATGATGGCAGGATTACCGCCCGCCCCCGCCAGCATCCGGCTGTTGGAAGTGAAGGCCAGGACGTCAATACCAGGACGGGGGATTGAGTGTATATCTACCTGAAGCGGCTCCATTAGCTGGCGACCAGAAGCGGCATCCAGCAAAAGCACCTTTCCATCCGCTGTCCCGATCGCCAACAACCTGCCATCGGAAGAGTAGGCTACCGCAGTATCTCGGTCCTCTTGCATTCTCTCGGGGGAGGCTTGTGCGTGATAGATTGGCCTGGTTCTTTCTTGGACGCAATCCCAAAGCATTACAGTCTTTGTTGCAGGGTTGAAGACGAACTGCCGGAGTTCCCCACTGGGAGAAAAGGTGAGCCAGTTACCCCCATGGCTCAACCCGGCATTTGGGAAAGCGGCCAGTTGGTGTGGGTTCTCATTCCGATGCCACGGGTTCCAAATCTTGACTTCGTTGCTTCCTCCAGAAGCCAGCCATTTTCCACTGGGAGAGAAGGCGACCGAGGTGACCCGATTGGTATGGCCGACGATGGTACTGCCCGCTATCTGCCGAGTGGAGACCTTCCATAGTCGAATGGTTTCGTCCCAGCTGCCCGTCGCCAGATACTTGCCGTTGGGGGAGAAGGCCAATCCATTCACCGTCGCCTTATGCCCTCGCAGAGTGGCTAACTTCTTCTTTGAAGAGATATTCCAAAGATCTACTCTGCCATCATCCAAACCTCCCACTGCTAACGTTTTGTTATCGGGAGAGAAGGCTGATGAATAGAGGGAACCTGTATGCAGGGGGACTGTCGCCTGCCGAAAGGGAAATTTCCAGAGTTTTATCTCGCCGTCGCCCCATACAGACCATGCTGAAACCAACCATCTGCCATCCGGTGAGAACATTACTAAGTGTGCATGCGCACCGCGGGAGATCACCCTGTTCCATGTGGTCGTATCCCAAAGTATTAAATCGCCACTATAATCACTTGTGCATGAAACCAGCCATCTGCCGTCCGGTGAGAATGCGACGGAGTGGATCTCGCCTGTATATCCCGTTAAAATCTTCACATCCTGAAGTGTCTTGATATCCCACACCCTGACGGTTTTATCCAGGCAGCCGCCTGCTAACCGATTGCCTTTCGGGGAGAAGGCCAGGGAAAACACTCCTTCGGCTGGCCCGTATAGCGTCGCTATCTTGCGCCATGTGGTCATATCCCATAACTTAATCGTACCGACTGCATCAGAGGAGGCCAAGATTTTGCCGTTTGGAGAGAAAGCCACCGAGAAGACGATGCCGTTTCCGGGATGAATAAAGGTATGTACGTCCTGATGCATGAGACCCCACAGCAAGCGCCACTCGAATCCACGTAAATCCTCTTTGTCACCTGGCTTGGGCCGATGCGCTTCTAAGAGCTTCTCCAGACGTCCATATTCGCCTTTTTCATAAGCCTGCTGAGCCACATTCATATCGGCGGCATAAAGAAGTCTCTCAGTGTCCTTTCGCGCTTGGTCAGCGTTCATTCGCTCCTGATTAGCACGATCCGCCTCTACCTTCGCAACATGCGTCTGTATCCTCGCAATTCCTGCCTTATCCAAAGCAATCAACGCCAGGCTTCCTATACCGGTGAGAAGGATCAGGGAAACAGCGACAGCACGCAACAGACCTAGAAAATAGGCGGCACGCTGGCGGCGTAACTCTGCGCCGGGCATGTGCTCTCGCACCCATCGCCGGTCAAAGACTCGTTCATAGATGCGGTTACGGACTTGAAGCAGACTCCCCACCGGGCGTGCGATACCGGAGAGACGCAATACTCCGACCAATGCGTCGGATTTGCGGTCGGGAACAGACTTACCGGCGACGATCCGGTCGTAGAGGGTAAGCAGGTTCGCTACGTCCCGCTCGTCGTTAAGGCTGCGCAGCAAACGGTCCCGTACGAAGATCAGATTGTCGTCCTGTTCATGTGCTTCTGACGACAGAAACAGCCGTTCGCAGAGGGTGTCTACCTGTTGTGGCGTGCCCACCTCCGGCGTTTCGACAATAGCCTGGCAGAGGCGCTGTGTCAGATAGGGATGCCCATTTGTCCAGAAGTAGACACGCTCCAGTAACACTTCCCCGACGATCTCTTCGCGGTCCAACCCCACCGTCAGGCCAAGTGTCTGCGCCTCGGTAAAGTCCGTCAGTTCGATATGCGTACCAATGTTGAATGGCGTCAGTTGAGGGTCGCGGATCAATTCCGAGGGGAGTGCGACTCCCAGCAGACAGAATGTCAGCCGGTTGTACTCTGGGTCCTCGGGACGGCCGCTGTAGCAGGAGCGAATCGCCGCGAAGAACTCGTCTACGTTGAAATCCAGCAGGCGCACCTGATCTATCTCATCTATGAAAACGACCAGTGGCCCGGCGTGCAGATGCTGCAGAATATGCTGAATAGCCCCGACCCATCTTTGAAGCGGGCTAAGATCGCTTGCCTGCTCCCAGAATGCCCGGACTTCCCTCAGAACGTTTAACCGGCGCGCCAGATGCAGTGTCAGGCTTATGTACCACTGTTCGCGGGTGAGATCGTGACCGAAGGCATTCAGGTCGAGCACGATGGCGGCGACGCCCTCCTGGCGCAGGCGCGCTGCAGTCCGCATCATCAAGGAGGATTTGCCCATCTGGCGGCTCGTCAGCACATAACAGAACTCACTGCGCAGGAGGCTTGTGAAGAGATGGGTATCGGCCTCGCGCTCGATGTAGGAAGGGGCATTGATGGACAGGGCGCCTCCAGCAAGGAAAAAAGGGGTGGAGATCGAATCACTCATGATAAGTCCTCGCAAAATACCGTTCATAAAGGCCGCAGCGCAGCCGTGCGGTGGCTGCCGATCTCCCGGTCACGACGCCGGCCGATCGCAGCCGGACAAAGGTCATCTGAGAAAGGGGGGGGCTGCCACACAGCAGGCTCCGAACCCCGGCGGATAGGTCTGCATCCTGCGTGATGGCCCTATACAGGCGCTCCAGGTGATCCCGAAAGAGGCCGACATCCTGGTCAGCTTCCGCCTCCAGAACCTGGACACCCAGGCCGCGGGCTTTCATCGCGTACAGGCAGAGTCGTATCAGATAAGGGTGTCCTCCGACCAGAGCAAAGAGACGCACAGTTTCCTCCTCACTATCCAGAGGGGAGTCGTGGCGCGCATTGAGCTCCCGGATCTGGTCCAGGGTGAAGTCCTCCAGCGTCAATTTGGTCCCCACATTGAACGGAGACTGATGCAGATCGGGGATGAACAGATGCGCTTCAGTGGAGTAGGTCAGGATCTGGACGAAGCGACTCCAGATGCTGCCTGGCCCTTCGGCGCGCGCATTGTGCCAGGAACGGAAGAGACCGAAGACGCTGCCGCGATAGTCGCGGTCGAAAATGCGGTCCGCCTCATCAATGCACCAGAGAAGTGGTGGTGCGCCTTCGGTTAGGACGATATCTTGCAGATATCCCTCGAAGTTCTCGTTGGGCGAGAGATAGGCGTCCCAGTAGTCGTACGGCCGCATCGTAAGAGCGAGCCTACGCTGAAAGCCCCGCAAGAGGGCACGATAAAAAGTATCAATGGAGGCCAGGCTATCCGAATCCAGTTTCTGGAAGTCGGTGACCACCACGCGCAGTCCGTCTTGGCGGCCTTGCTCGATTCCCCGCGCCAGCAGGGACGACTTACCCACCTGCCGGGGCCCATTGATAAGGATCGTGCCATCGCGCCGGGACAGCGCCGCGTGAAACTCACGATCGACCGGACGCTCGATATAATAGGGAGAGCCGACTGACATCGCCCCGCCCGGCGCCTCCATCTCCAGCAGGCAGGACTCCACCGGAGGCTCAAAGCGCGCTTCGATCCGGGGAATGGCGTGATACATCTGCGTCATCTTTTTCGAAGGGAGAATGCCGTGCTCGCGGCGCAGATAGTCTCGATACTCTTCATAAAACGGCTTGGCGCTAGGATAGGCTTTGAGCGCCATCCAGGCCTCCATGAGAAGCGTGTGCAGCGAATCGGCGCAATCTCCGGCCAGCCTCAATCGGCGCAGAAAGTGATGTGCCTCCTGGAGTTTCCGCGTGCTGAGGGCATGACGTGCCAGCAAGTGTAGCGACTGCCGCCTCTTTTCGGCGACCTGCCGGCGCACTTCTTCGACCCAGGGATCATCCCAGCCTTGAAGCAACAGTCCTACGCAGAAATCCACCGCATCCTTGAGGGCGCTGAGATCCTGCGTCCGCTGCTGCCATGCCCGCTCGAATGTGAGCAGGTCGACCTCCACGCCCTTCAGTTCCAGCCGGACCGTACGGGAGACCGAAGAAATCCGCCAGCCGTCCGGACCTAGCGCCTTGCTGAGTGCCTGGATCGCTTTGTTTAGGTTGTCTTCGGATGCGCCAGGCCCATAAAGCAGCAACGCCGCCTCCCCCTTCTCCAGTGGACGATCGTGATAGAGCGCCAGGAGGGCCAGCAGCTTGGTCGCCACCTTATGTGCTCGCAGTTCCTGTAGAGATTCCGCGGCCTCTCCCTCGCGTCCTATACTGAACGGACCGAACATCTTAATCCGCAATAGATTGTCCATAGGCACCTTCCCCGGCGTTGGCCTTCTCTTAAAATACTCTATCCGCTGCGGGTTTCCCGAAGAATTCCTGCAAAATTCCATGTCCCGTGGAATGAGACGATCGCCCCGATCAATTGCCTGCTTTTTTCAGGAATTTCCTCTGTGTCTCCCGGAAATCGCTGTATGCTGTCCCTGATGAGGCAGCAGCTATCATCTGCTCATCAAATCCACCGGGCCATCGCTCCTATCCAGAGCAGCTTGCCCAAAAACCTTAAGGAGAAATAAGAAGATGCGTAGTCAACTCAAGCGAACCATCAGTGTAGCGGGTTTGGCACTGGCATGCCTGCTCGTCCAGGCAGCGGCCCTGGCCCAGTTCAGCGTGATCTACAGCTTCGGGACTGGATCGCCGGCGGGATATTATTATCCCACCTTCTGCTTGCGCATCGGTAAAACGCTCTACGGCACTACCAGCTATGGCGGGCAATATGGCAACGGGACCATTTTCACGATGGACACATCCGGAATCGTCTCCGTTGTGCATCCATTCACCAACTCCGATGGCTCAGTTGGGTTCTGCACGATGGTGAATAGCGGAGGCTGGATCTATGGCGCTGCGGTATATGGCGGTGCTAATAATCAGGGCTTTATCTTCCGAATGAAACCGAATGGAAGCCTCTACAGCGTTCTGTTCACCGGCAGCACCGATTCCACTTCCACGGGTCAACTCTTCATCGCAGGCGTGCTGAACGGCGTGATCTACGGGAGCGGTCAGCAAGGTGGCGTCTATGGCTATGGCACGGTTTGGTCGATGCGAACGGACGGATCGAACTTCACCCTTCTCCACTCATTTGCCGGCACCGACGGTATCGAGCCAGCGCAACCAACCCTTGTGGCGCCTTCCCGGTATACAGCGCCTGTTCTTGTGGGCGGAGCGGAGAGTGGTGGATCAAGCGATAACGGCGTGATCTACCGGATGAATCTGGACGGATCCGGCTTTGCTGTGTTACACGCGTTCGACGGCAGTGATGGCCCAAGTCCGGAGTTTCCCCAGGTGCTCTTGGGAGGCATGCTGTTCGGCGATTGTCGCGGTGGTCCCTCATACAATCGCGGCACGGTTTGGAAGCTCGACGGAACTGGCTTCACCGTGCTTCACCAGTTCAGCGGAACTGATGGCGCGGATCCATGCGCGCAGTTACTTCTCAACGGCACGCTCTACGGCCAAACAGATAGCACAGCTACCTCGGGTACCGGCGAGATCTACAGCATAGTGCCGAATGGCAGTGGCTTTACTATACTCCATGTGTTCAACCCGTCTGTCGATGGTTGGGGCGCCAGTTCGCTGAAAGATTACAACGGTGTTCTATACGGCACAGCATCTAACGGAGGTGTCAACGGAGGAGGAACGGCGTTCAAGTTCGTGCCATAGTCTGCTTGTCACCTGGATAAACGAGCCTCCGAGACAAACCGGAGGCTCGTTAAAATCCGTTCTGAATCCTGTAATAACGGTCTTTGCGCGGCCCTTCCCTGATCTCCCGATAGAAGATCATATAGTTGCCGACGGGAAAGCTGCGCAGCCCTGCTTGAACCGCGTCTCGGTTGCGGCCAGCTTGCGGGAACTGTAGAAGCAAGTGGTACCTGGAAGCGTTCTCCTGGCGGATACGTTTGGTAACTATATACATAAGACATAATCCGGGCAAACTGACAAATCCTGCCCCCGGAACTTTTCCGGTTTTTGCCTTCGTAGAGGAATCTACACTTG
>Ga0070734_10005797_pt1 | contig 10689 bp, 9 predicted proteins | sample Coa_R1_8_FD_66444 | JGI IMG/M metagenome (GOLD analysis project Ga0070734, IMG submission 66444) | Surface soil microbial communities from Centralia Pennsylvania, which are recovering from an underground coalmine fire - Coalmine... | ecosystem: Environmental > Terrestrial > Soil > Unclassified ... | reverse complement strand
AGTCGCGCGAACGTCGCCGTTCAGACGGCCTTGAAAAAGCTGGCGCACAAAAACGCCATCTTTGGCGGCGACGACATCGCTGATGAGAACGCGTTCGAATCGGGTCGCGAGCTTCGGCGCATAGTCGCGAGTCTGGTAGGTGTGCGGAAACAGCACCAGCTCCGGATTCACCTTGCGGATGAGCGCTTCAAACGCCGCCGTGTATCCGTCAGCCGTGTAGTTGGCCAGCAGAGCGTGCTGCACGGCGTGCACGCGGCTGACTTTCTTCGTCGCGACTTCAGTGGCCAGCGCATTCACGTCCGCGCCCGCCACGGCGGCTTCCACTTCCGTGCCGATCTGCTGCGCCGCGGCGAGCGTCTCCCAGAGCATGCGCTGCTCCAGAATCGCGAGCACCTTCATAAGACTCGCGCCTCGAATTTCAGCTTTTCCACCAGCTTCGCAGCCGCGGCCTTGGGATCGCCTTCGAAGATCTCCGCCTGCCGGGTTTTCTGCGGATGATAGACTTTTTCGATTTTTGCGGCAGCCGTGGCCGTCACTCCTAGATCCGCCGCGGTGACTCTCTTGATCTCTTTTGTCTTGGCTTTCTTGATCCCCATCAACGTGGCATACCGCAGCTTATTGATGCCGCTTTGAATCGTGAGAACGGCCGGAAGAGGCATGGCGATGTGTTGGAACCAGCCATCCTCTAATTCGCGTTTGACGCGAATCTGCGAACTGTTTACCTCCACCTGCATGATGATGGTCGAGTGCGGGAGGCCCAACAGCTCCGCCATGACGACGCCGGTCTGGCCCGAACCCAGATCGTCCGATTGCAGGCCCGTGAGGATCAGGTCAGGATTCTCGGGCCGCGCCGCGCTGGCCAGCAGCTTCGCCACGCCTAGCGTGTCGAACTCGGCGAGCTTTGCTTCCTCCACATGTATGGCCCGGTCCGCGCCTTTCGCCAGAGCTTCCCGAATGGTCTGCTGTGCCCTAACTGGTCCGGCGCACAGCGCCACCACTTCGCCCCCATGCTTCTCCCGCAACTGGAGCGCCTCTTCCAAAGCGTAAGCATCGGGCTCATTGATCTCGTAGCTCAGATCCGCTTCCTCGATCCAGCGGCCCTCGACGCGCAATGGTGAATCGCGAACAGGAACCTGCTTGATCGCTACCAGAATCTTCATGCTGTTATGAGTACAGCAGCTGCCCTACGGTTTCTTGAAAATCAAGCATCCGTTGGTACCGCCGAAACCAAACGAATTGGACAGTGCGTAGTCGATGCGCATCGGCCTGGCCGTATTCGGCACATAGTCGAGGTCGCACTCCGGATCGGGCACCTCATGATTGATCGTCGGCGGAGCGATCTGATCGCGAATCGCCAGCACGGTAATTCCTGCCTCCACGCCTCCCGCGCCTCCGAGCAAATGCCCCGTCATGGACTTGGTCGAACTGATCGCCAGCTTATGGGCATGTTCGCCAAAGGCGCGCTTGATGGCCGTGGTCTCAATGCGGTCTCCCAGCGGAGTGGAGGTGCCATGCGCGTTGATATAGTCGATCTGATTGGCCTCCAGGCCGGCATCCTTAAGAGCATTTCGCATGACTCGGAACGCGCCATCGCCATCTTCCGAAGGCGAGGTGATGTGGTATGCGTCGCCGCTCATGCCGTACCCTACGATCTCAGACAGAATTCGCGCGCCGCGCCGCAGCGCATGCTCCCGTTCTTCCAGAATCAAAATCCCCGCGCCTTCGCCGACCACGAATCCATCGCGTTCCCGGTCCCAAGGCCGTGAAGCATGGCAGGGATCGTCGTTGCGCTGCGAAAGAGCCCGCATGGCCGCAAATCCCCCGATGCCCAACGGCGTCACGCACGCTTCAGCTCCACCGCAGATCATCACGTCCGCATCGCCATGGTGAATCAGCCGGAAGGAATCGCCCACGCTGTGCGCGCTGGTCGTACATGCGGTCGCTGTCGCGGAATTCGGTCCTTTAGCTCCGGTGCGGATGGAAACACAACCGGAAGCCAGGTTGATGATCGTGGCCGGAATAAAGAACGGCGAGATCCGGCCGGGACCCTTTTCGAGCAGATTTCTGTGTTCGCGCTCGATCACTTCGAATCCGCCGATGCCGCTGCCGATGTAAACGCCGGTACGGTCGGCCTCATCGGGATTCACCTTGAAGCCCGAGTCCGCCAGGGCAAAATCCGCCGCCGCGATGGCGAACTGGATGAACCGCCCCATTTTTTTTATTTCTTTTTTCTCGATAAAAACGGCCGGATCGAAATCCCGCACCTCTCCTGCGATGCGGCAATTAAACCCCGTGGCGTCAAACGCCGTGATGGGACCAATCCCGTTCTTGCCCTTTTTAATCGCGTCCCAAGACACTTCGGTGCCCATTCCGACCGAAGTCAGCAATCCTACTCCGGTGACTACGACTCTGCGTTGCAAGCTCGGGCTCCGTGGACGCCTGGGTTATTTCTTCTTCGACTCGATATAGTCGACGGCATCTTTCACTGTGGCAATCTTCTCCGCGTCCTCGTCGGGAATATCGAGGTCGAATGCTTCCTCGAACGCCATCACCAACTCGACGATGTCGAGGGAATCGGCGCCGAGGTCATCGACGAAACTAGCCGTGGGATCGACTTGGGCCTCATCCACACCCAACTGCTCGACGATGATCTGCTTGACCTTCTGCTCAACGGACATGCACCCTCCAGAAATTCATCCTACAAACTCATTGATTCTACCGAGGGTGGGTAGGATGCTGCAACTTTGTCTTTGGGCGCGTTTTTGGGTACCACTTGCATGTTAGGTCCGGTTTGAGAGAAACTAGCAAGTTTTCCTGGGTGAATTTGGAAGATGCGCTTCAGAATCCTATATCACGACCATTGTTTCGACGGCGCGGCGTCGGCGGCCTTCTTCAGCCGCTTTGTCCAGGAGAAATTCCATCCCGACGCCCAGTTCGATTTTACCGGTCTGGCGCATAAGGCCTCGCAGCTGTTTGAGCCGTCCATGTTCGATGGGGATGAGAACGCGATCGTGGACTTCAAATACTCCACCGACCCCCGCCTGACCTGGTGGTTCGACCATCACCAGAGCGCGTTCCTGACGCCCGAGGATGCCGAGCATTACCGGCGCGATACCAGCGGCCGCAAGATGTACGACCCGACTTTCCGTTCTTGCACGATGTACATCGCCACGGTGGCAAAAGAGCGGTTCGGCTTCGAAGCGCCGGATCTGGCGGAGTTGGTCTCCTGGGCGGACATCGTGGACGGAGCCAAGTACGCCGATGCCGAGGAGGCCGTCAATCTGCGCGCGCCCGCCACGCAACTTACTCTGGTCATCGAAGGCTCCGACGGATCCGAAATCGTCCAAAAAATAATTCGCATGATGCGCGAAAAGACTCTGGCCGAAATCGCCGCGGATCCGAGCATCTTGCAGGTTTACCGTCCGCTGTACGAACGGCACTTGCGCTCCATGGACATCATCAAGAAGCAGTCGCAGTGCAAGGATGGCGTGGTTTACTTCGATTTGGTCGAGGACCGGCTGGAGGGATACAACAAATTCATCCCTTACTATCTGTTCCCGCAGTCCGTCTACACGGTCTCGGTGAGCACGTCCAGCTTCCGGACCAAGGTTTCAGTGGGATCGAACCCCTGGGCGCACAAGCCGGTCGCGTACAACCTGGCTTCCATATGCGAACGCTACGGCGGAGGCGGACATCCTGGCGTGGGCGCGATCAGCTTCGAGATCGGCGCGGTCCAGCAAGCTCGTCAGGCGGCACGAGAGATCGTCGCGGAACTTCGAAGCTGAAGCTCGCTCCACGAACGCCGCGTGGGGTAAAATGTTTGAAGTTTCTTCGAGTCCTTTGTTTTTGCGAGAGGAACGTCCGCCTTTGAGTCCCATCACGATCCCTGTCTACAAGCCCTGCTTTCGCGGTCGAGAAAAAGAGTACGTCAATAAGTGCCTCGACGGCTTGTGGATTGCTAAAGGCGAGTTCATCACGCGTTTCGAAGCACAGTTCGCGGAACGGCTGGGCGCGGATTGCCATGCCGCTACCGTCTGTAACGGAACGGCCGCCCTGCACTTGGCCTTCCTCGCGCTGGGGATTGGGCCTGGTGACGAAGTTCTCGTTCCCTCTCTGACCTACATCGCATCGGTGAACATGATTGCTCTCACCGGGGCGACCCCCGTGCTAGTCGATTCGGCAGCCTCGACTTGGCAGATGGATCCTGAAGACGTGCGCCGCAAGGTTACCAGCCGCACTCGAGCCATTCTCGCGGTCCATTTGTACGGCCAATCCTGCGAGATGGATGAACTCCTCAAGATTTGCGAGGAAAAGCGGCTCTGGCTGGTGGAGGATTGCGCGGAGGCTTTCGGCACATCCTACAAGGGACGCAACGTGGGAACCTTCGGCGAAATTGCAACCTACAGCTTCTTCGGAAACAAGACCATCACCACCGGAGAAGGTGGAATGGTGGTTTCCCGCAATGCGGACCTGCTCGATAAAGCCGTCCATTTGAGGGGCCAGGGCGTATCTCCTGTAGTCGAATACTGGCACGATGTTCTGGGTTTTAACTACCGGATGAATAACATTTCCGCCGCGATCGGACTGGCCCAATTCGAGAGGGCGGACGAAATTCTGGCGTTGAAGCGTCAGGTCGCGGCATGGTACGCCGAGATGCTGGCCGGACAGCCGCTGGAACTGCATGGCGAAGCCGAAGGCACCCACCACTCCTACTGGATGTGCTCCGCTCTCGCGGCCAATGAGAGCACGCGGGATGCCTTGCGCGCGCACCTGCGCGCCCGTGGAATCGAGACCAGGCCGGTGTTTCATCCCGCCCACACGATGCCTGTATTTCACAGTTCGCTCCCGTTTCCGGTGGCGGAATCGCTTAGCCGCCGGGGCTTCAATCTCCCCAGCTACCCGGAGTTGACCAAGGACCTCGTCGCCCAGGTCTGCAACTCAATCGGCGAGTTCTTTTCGGGCGGCCAGGAAGTTTCCTTGCGTGATGCGGCGTCCTACTCCGATAGTTCCCCCGCGTGAGCGATGCGTGAGTATTTTGCGGGGATCTGGGCCGCGCGTTACTTCTGGATGCACCTCGCCATGGCGGATCTGCGGGCCCGGTGGAGACGGTCGTTTTTCGGCGTCCTGTGGTCCATGCTCCAGCCGCTCGGAACCGCACTGCTATTAGCGATTGTCCTGGCACGGCTCCTCAAGCAGGACATCCGCTCCTACGCGCCGTACGTGATCTCGGGAATGATCGTATGGGATTTTGTCATGGCCGTCTCAACCGGAGGCGCCTTGTCGTTCGTCCAGGCCGACGCCTACATCAAACATTTCCGCCATCCGCTGGCCATCTATTCTCTCCGGACTGTGATCGCCAACCTGACCGTTCTGGGTCTTGCCAGCGTGCCGATGTTTGTGTGGGCGGCGATCGCGCAGCCGGGCAATCTTGGAGTAACCTGGCTGGGCGCGCTTTCGATTTATCCCGTTTTACTGCTAATTTTTTGGCCGCTGATCACGCTTCTCGCCTATGCTGGCAGCCGGTTTCGGGATTTGCCGAACGTAATGCAATTGGCTCTTCAAGCTTTGTGGTTCGTTTCTCCGGTATACTTCGGGACCAAAATGTTTCGCGATGCCAAATTGGATGCGCTGGTGGATTACAATCCGATCTTCCATCTGCTCCAGCTGGTTCGCGCGCCCCTTCTGGAGGGGAAATGGCCATCCGCGGCGAACTTCGAATTTTGCGCGGGAATGGCGATTCTCTTCACCATCCTCGCATGGCTGGTGGGACGCAAGGCGGAGAGACGGGTGATCTTCTACTTATGAACGGCGCAGCGAGCATCAGCCGCATCTCGCTTAGCAACGTCAATCTGCACTATCCTTCCGTCGCGTATGCGACGCGCTCTTTGTTGAGCATGCTCGGAAGAGCGGTTGGCAAAGGCTCGCGTACACCTCGTCTCAAAGACATTCACGCTCTCAAAAACATCACCACGGAGATCAAAAAGGGAGAAAGGGTCGCTCTCTTAGGACACAACGGAGCCGGCAAGAGCACTTTTCTGAAAGTCGTCGCCGGTCTTTACCCAATCTCCAGCGGGCAATTGGAAGTCAAAGGCCAAATCCGCTCTCTGTTCGACATCAGTCTTGGCTTCGAGCCCGACGCAACCGGGCGGGCGAACATTCTCTATCGCGGCCTGCTGCTGGGCTGTTCACCGCGCTTTGTGCGCGAGCGGGAAGCGGAGATCGTGGCATTCGCGGATCTGGGAGAGTTCATCGATTACCCGTTGTCCACCTATTCGGCCGGTATGCAGGTGCGCCTGGCGTTTGCCATCTCCACTTTCATTGGCGGCGACGTTCTTCTGCTCGATGAAGTGATCGGCGCGGGCGACGCCAGCTTCATGGTGAAGGCGCGCGCGAGAATCAGTGAACTGATTCAGCAATCCGAAATCCTGGTTCTGGCATCGCACGACCTCCAGACCGTATCTTCTTTCTGCGAGCGCGGACTGGTATTCCACCATGGCGAACTGGCCTTCGACGGCCCCACCGCGCGTGCAATCGCCGCCTACCGCCGCCTGACGGGACTCTCGAATGGCTGAATCCCTTCCACGCGTCATGTGGTTGATGAACCACACGTCGACTCGCCAGTTTGAAGTGGCGATGCTGCGGCGGCTCGGATTCCTGGAAGTGTTTCTGCCTAAGACTTTCCCGCAGGATGTGCGCTTCCGTGGCGCGTCAGTCGATGCGTCCGAGGATTCGCTTCTTTCCATCTCGCCCGAGGATCTCGCGATCCTTAACGAAACCGACTGGTACGGCGAGCCGGCGCGCGATACCTGGCAGGTAGTGAACCGAAACTTCGATCTGATCTTCTTCACCCCCTGGTCAGCTTCATTCCTCCGTGGTATCTCGCGGCACTTTCTAGGTGTTGGAATCTTGCGCGGGTACGGATTGCCCGAAGGCAAGTCTTACAGCAAGATGATCGTCAAGATGACCGGGGGCATACGCACGCTCGAGAACATGGGACGGCGGTTTTGGTTTAGCCCGGCCCACGACCGGTACTTCGAAAAGGAGTCGGAATGGTTTCAGGAGCGCGAAATCAGCCTGCCTCTCGGGCTGTATGACAGCCAGCCGCGAAACGATTGGACCGGCACCGACCCCAGGATCCTCTTCGTCTGTCCCGACCTTGAACAGAACCCGTCTTCGAGGCAGGTTTACCGTGAATTTCGAGAGCATCTCGCGAGCCTTCCCTACGCCGTCGCCGGCCCCCAGTCGCTCGCCACGAACGATCCGAACGTTCTAGGCTTTGTTCCCGACGAACAACACCAGCGCAACATGCGGGAGTTCCGCGTGATGTTCTATCACCGCGCTGAACATACCCATGTCCATCAGCAGCCGCTCGAAGCCGTGAGATCCGGCATGCCCGTAGTTTTCATGGCGGGCGGAATGATTGACCGCGCGGGCGGGACCGATTTGCCCGGACGTTGCCGAAACTACGACGAGGCGCGAGCCCTGCTCAGCCGCGTCCTCGCCAATGACCGCGCGCTGATTGATCGCATTCGGACCAGTCAGGCCGCGCTGCTTGCCAGGGTTCGGCCGGAGGCCCTTGAGCCGGTGTGGCGAGAGAGTCTGTCGCGGGTACTTTCGGAAGGCACGCACAGGCGAGCCGAACGGCCGTCGGCCAGCCGCCGCTCCCGAATCGCCATCGTGCTTCCTGTGCGAGATCGCGGCGACAGCCTGAGAAGCGCGAAGCTCCTGGCGCAAGCGGTGTGGAGCGGAAGCCGGCAAGCCGGGGAAGACGCCGACGTCGTCCTGGCCTACCCCGAAGGCCCCGACCGCTCGACGGACGGAAACGAACCGGAAAAGTGGGACGCTGGCCTGCCGTCCTTCATTGCCCGCCGTACCTTCCGATGGCAGCGGCTCGATGAGGATAGCGCTTGCCGCGCGATGCGATATGCGGGTCATTCGGACTGGCTGGCCCTCGCCCCGCGATATGTGATGCCGGACGACGGCATGCACGAGCTTTCTGACTGCGATTTCTGGATCGTCTTGAGTGACCGTTTACCGCGCCTGATGGTTCCGCTGCGTCCCTATGCACTCATGGTCGACGAGTACGCGCAGCGATCCGACTTTTCTAAAAATTCGAACGCGATTTTCCTCGAGGCGGCTCGAGTCGCGGAGCGCGTGCTCGTGACTACGCGCTTCACGGAGCGGCTGGTTCGCGGCGGAGTGCCGAGGGAAAAGGTTCAGCGCGTGCCGATGCTCTCGCCCGGAGTGGATCCGGCACAAGGGAAAGGCGGCGATCCTTATTTCCTTTGGACCACCAGCCTCAGCGGCCACAGGAATCATCACAACGCCGTCCGCGCCCTGCGAGAGTATTACCAGGTTTTGGAAGGCCGGCTCAACTGCCATATCAGCGGTGTGGAAAGCGCGTATCTGCGTAAGGGCGAGCTTCGGCGGCTTAAGCCTCTGACGGCGCTGATCGCTCAAAACAGCGTCCTTACCGGCCGCGTTCGAATTCTCGGTGAGCTTCCCGACACGCTCTATCGCGCCCAACTGGCGGGAGCTGCGTTTCTGTGGCATCCGGCGCAACCCGATAACGGGAACCTCCGCGTCGTCGACGCGGCGGCGTTGGGCGTTCCTTCCCTATCCAGCCGTTATCCCGCCATGGACGAAACGAATGAGCGGTTCGATCTCAACCTCACCTGGATGGATTCCGATCAGCCCAGCGAAATGGCCTTGCGGCTGAAATGGATGGAGGAGCATGCGCACCAGGTGCGGGCCAAGCTTCCTTCGGGAGAGCAACTCGCAAGGTACGGAATCGAGCGCGTCGCCGCTGCTTACTGGAGCGTGATTCGCGAATGCCTGTAAGACGTTACGGCATCTTCCTGGCGTACGGCCCCACTGTGGACCTTCGGAAGGAGGGCCTGGGGCGCCTGCTCACCGCATTCCTGAAAGCTGCAGCCACGCGCGAGGATGTCCGGTTCGTCATTGTGTGCCCGCAATGGTCCCGCCGCACGCTGGTCGCGCTTTGCGATAGCGAGGGCATTCCTCCAGCCGCGTTTGACGTGGTTACAACCGCCGGCGTGCCTTTCATGGTCCGGCTGTATCTGGCATATCTCGAAAGGCTGCGCCGTCCGCGAAGGCCCTCCCGGCTGATGCGGCTGCTGAGCCGGGCTCGCCGCGCGAGCGCGCGCCATCTGAGAGCGATCGAGCGCAGTATTGTCGCTGCACGGAATCCGCTTACTTGGTTGGCCGTTACGCTTTACGCCGCGATTTTAGGGTTCGTTTTGTTCGTGCTCGGAGGCGCGGCATTCTGTGTGCGCGCGCTGGTTCGTCTTCTCGCCTGGATCGGGAGACAGGTCCGTCCAATTCACAACCTGTCCGCGGCGGCGGGCAAAGCTTTGTCCATGGTCCACGATCCCGGCGAAGAGAAACTGGAAGATCGCCTCTATCGCTTGCTGGAGGAGGTCGAGACCGACCGCATGCGCAAGCAGATTGACGGACTTGCTGACATAAGAGCCTGGTTTTGTCCCACCAGCTTCTGGCCTGCGTTCAACAAGATTTCGCGGCCCGGTCTATTGTGTGTTCCCGACGTGGTCCCGGTCGAGTTCCCGGGAGGGTTCGCCAGGGAGCCGGCTCTGCTCAAGAGCTTCGAGATCGTCGAACGCTCCATTCGTGGTGGCCACAACTTTGTGACTTACAGCGCCCGTACCAAGTGGAAAACACTGGTGGACCGGTACGCGGTGAAGCCTGAAAATGTCGCCGTCATTCCTCACGCCTGCTGGGATTTGAGCGCGTCCATCAAGGTCACGGGTTTCTCGGATGAAGAACACGCGACCCGGGAGTATTGCGAATCGCTTCTGCAACAAGCCCTGAGGCGAAGCGGAACGGATCACTATGTCCGCTCGCTCGACAGCGGTTCGCTGCGGTTTCTCTTTTATGCCAGCCAGTTCCGCCCGAACAAGAACCTGGTCATGCTGGTGCGAGCGTATGAGCACCTGCTGCGGGAGCGATTCATTCAACAAAAACTGGTCTTGACTGGCGATCCCAATCGCTTTCCGCCCCTCCGGGACTATGTGCGGACGCACGGTTTGGGCCGCGACGTACTCTTCTTGCACGGCTTGTCGACGCCTGAGCTAGCGGCCTGCTATTACCTGGCGGATCTGGCCGTCAATCCCAGCCTGAGCGAAGGCGGTTGCCCGTTCACGCTGACCGAGGCGCTTTCCGTCAATACGCCTGTGGTCATGGCTCGGATTCCCGTAACCGAGGAAGTCGTCGTGGATCCCGCGCTTCAGGAAATGATGTTATTTGACCCCTACGACTACCTCGACGCCTCTGCGCGAATCGAATGGGCGCTGCATCACCGGGAGTCGTTACTCGCGACGCAGCGGGTGGCTTACGCGCAACTTGCCCAGCGTACCTGGCGCAACGTCGTCGACGACTACGTAGCGATTCTGGACGGGCTCTCAAAGCAATGAACGCGCCCCGAAAGCTCGTACTGCTCGGTTTCGGGGGCCACGCCCGAAGCGTCGCGGATGTGGCTTTAACCGCGGGCTACACGCAGCTGTGGTTTGTCGATGACAACGCCGCGGAGGGCGAGCGGTTCCTCGAATTTCCGGTGCAAAAATTCATGCCGCCCGATGCCGCCGGCTGGGTTTACGTGCCCTGCGCGGGAGATAATCGCAGGCGCGAAGCGCAAATCCAGGAGCTAATCTC
>Ga0070734_10005796_pt1 | contig 10690 bp, 10 predicted proteins | sample Coa_R1_8_FD_66444 | JGI IMG/M metagenome (GOLD analysis project Ga0070734, IMG submission 66444) | Surface soil microbial communities from Centralia Pennsylvania, which are recovering from an underground coalmine fire - Coalmine... | ecosystem: Environmental > Terrestrial > Soil > Unclassified ... | reverse complement strand
CGTGTGCGCACGGTGTCGCTCCTTGTCGAAATCCGGCGTCCTTGGCAGTTCAACATAGAGGCCGAAGGCGACGACACTACACCATTTCTGCAAGGACTCGATTTCATCCGCTTCGACGCAGACCAGCGGATTCTTCCGCATCCATTCGATCTTCTGGCCGACCGTTCCGAAACCGTAGAGATGATTGCCGTCTCGCGCGATACGGATGGGCATCACATAAGGCTGCCCCTTCCACGCGCAACCGAGGCGGGCAAAGTGTTTGGCGGCAAGAAACGCGAGGCTATCTTCACGCGAGAGTTCGTGGATCAGCATTACCCCTGTCATCGGTCTCCCCCGGTTGCCGCCGACGCCGGTATTTGTCCGGCGCCGATGGCGATCGCGTCGTAGACACCCGGCGCCCGCGGATCGACGTCCCTGTTTCCGTACAATGTGATCGTTGTGTCCGCGCCGGGACGAACAGATGTCATGACCCTGAAATAACGATAGCCGTGATCGACTGCGATGGCTGCCGCCTCGGTCAAAACGGTCTGCATCGCTTCCTGCCTGTTAGCGTGTGTGGTGTTGTGGCCGGAAATGATCGTCGTGCCGTAATGAATAACGGCCGGAGCCCGATGGGCGCAGCCGGCGACAGCGAAAATGACGATTCCAAGGATCGCCATCGCGGAACGTCGTTCTCGTGATTCGTAGGCCATTGGCTATCCTTTTTGCCTCACAAGAAACAAACACCCTCACATTGGTCGGGCACAAGCTGTTTGATTCAAGTCAAAGTTGATCATCCAGGAGGGACCCCGTACACAGCGTCGCGCGAACGACGCCCCTAGAGGGAAGCGTCAATGCGCAGCCGAGGTCGCGGCACAGGGCCAGCATGGCGGTGTTCTCCGCGAGTACGTCACCGAACAGTTCCCCAATCCCGCGCGAGCGGGCATAGGCTACGAGGCGGCCCATCAGAAGCCGCCCGATCCCGTGGCCCTTAAGGTCGCTTCGGGCGATTACCGCAAACTCCGCCCGCTGACCATCCGGATCGGATGCAAGCCGCGCCACACTGGCGATCGCGCCGTTCTTCTCCAACAGCACAAAGGCCATTTCGCGGTCGTAGTCGATTTGCGTAAGTCTTGCGAGAAGCGACGGTGGCAGCTCGCGGACCGGAGCGAGAAAACGCATACGCATGTCTTCCGGACTGATCCGCGCAGCAAACGCAATCAAGGCCGACGCGTCCTCCGGCCTCATGGGCCGCAACAAAAACGTACCAACGCCCCCAATGCTCTCGCTGGATTCCAGGTCGGACGGATAAGGCCTGATTGCCAGACGCTCATGCCGATTCCATTCGGGTGTTGGGGGTTGTACCCGAATGCGCGCGTCGACGGCTACAACGCCATCGGCGTCCGCGAGCAGCGGGTTGATGTCGATCTCGACGATCTCGTCGAGGTCGCAAATCAGCTGCGAGATCCTGACCAATACCAGCGCGATCGCATCGAGGTTGGCGGGCGGACGGTCGCGGTAGCCCTGCAACTGCTTCCAAATTCGCGTGCGCGCCATCATCTCGCGCGCGAGCTTCATGTTTAGCGGCGGCAGCGCAATTGCCTTGTCGTCGATCACTTCCACAGCTGTTCCGCCGTGTCCGAACAGAAGAAACGGGCCGAACGTCGCGTCGGATGCCATTCCGGCAATCAACTCGTACGCAGCCGGCCTGCGAATCATTTCCTGTACCATGAAGCCGCGCAACCGAGCCTGCGGCGCAGCCTGTTTCACGCGCGCCAGCATGTGTTCGGCGGCGCTCCTTACGGCGTCTGGGCCATCGAGATCGAGGGCGACGCCACCGACGTCGGACTTGTGCGTGACATCGGGCGAATCGATCTTCAAAGCCATCGGCGTTTTGGCCTGCGCCGCGAATGCGCCGGCTTCTTCCGCGGTCGCGACGCGTGCCGTTCTTGCGAAGTTTATTCCATAAGCTGAAAGCACATCCTGAACGGCGAGCGGATCGAGCCAGGTCGGGCCACCGGCAATTGCACTGGCGATGGCGGCGCGCGCCTTTGCCGCGTCGGGCTTGAAGACTTCGGGAAGCGAGGGCGGCACTTCCATCAATGCGTCCTGACTCTTCCGGTAGCGCACAAGGTGCATCACGCCGCGGGTCGCCTTTTCCGGTGTGTCGTAGGTGGGAATACCGGCGCTCTCGAACATGCGGCGCGCAGCGTCGGCCGATTGCGCGCCAAGCCAGTTGGTAAAGAGCGGCTTGTGCGTTTTTGCAGCGAAGTCCAGCACCGCATGCGCAGCCTCCATACCGGAAGCGACCGCCGTCGGGCAGTTCAGAACAAGGATTGCGTCCACGTCCGGCGACGCCACCAGCGTCTCCAGAGCCGCGGCATAGCGCGCACCGTTCGCATCACCGATTATGTCCACCGGGTTGCCGTGCGACCACGTCGGCGGCAGGACGGCATTGAGGCCTGCAACAGTATCGTTGGAAAGAGCCGCCAGCTCGCCGCCTTGGAAAACCAGCGAGTCCGTTGCGAGCACGCCGACGCCGCCGCCATTTGTAAGAATGGCTAGTCGGCCGCCACCAATCTTGGGCTGCGTGGCAAGCGTCTCCACCGCATCGAAGATCTCGTCAAGATCGAAAACGCGCAAAATGCCCGCTCGGACGAACGCGGCATCGTACACGGCATCGATGCCGGCGAGAGCACCCGTGTGCGAAGCTGCCGCGCGCGCCGCCGCCTGCTGACGCCCCGCCTTGATGGCGATCACTGGTTTGGCGCGCGAGGCGGAGCGTGCCGCAGAGAGAAACTTACGCGCATGGGTAACCGCCTCGATGTACAGGAGAATGGCGGTCGTAGCGGCGTCCGCGGCAAGCCAGTCGAGCATATCGCCAAGATCGACATCGGCCATGTCGCCCAGCGAAACGAGGTGCGAGAAACCGATCTCGCGCGCGCCCGCCCAGTCGAGCACGGTCGTGACGATCGCGCCCGATTGGGCCACGAACGCAATGCTTCCGGGTTTTGGCGTTGCTTGCGCAAACGAGGCGTTGAGTTTTGCCGGCGTGGAAAGAACCCCAAGACAGTTTGGTCCGATAATGCGCAACAGATACGGGCGCGCGGCTGCGAGCATCTCTTGCTGGAGCGCCCGCCCGGCTATGTTTTCGCCCTCCGCGAAACCCGCAGTTACCACTACTGCGGCCCTGGTCCCGCGCTCTCCGAGGTCGTGAATGACACCCGGCACTGCCTGCGGCGGGGTGCAAAGCACTGCGAGGTCAGGCGCTACGGGCAGGCTCGCCACGTCCGGAAAACAGGGAAGTCCTGCGACCGTGGTGTGTTTCGGATTGACGGCGAAGAGAGTTCCGGCAAATCCGGCCTCCCGTAGATTTGCTGCGGTAACGGCGCCAACGGAACGTGGCCGATCACTCGCTCCGATCAGAGCGACGCTCGTAGGGTGAAATATCGCGTCGAGATTGCGAATGGTCATGGCAGACCGGAGATCGCGTTGGCAGTAGGGCTTGTACGACTCGAACGTCAGCCGATCCAGTGGATGACCGGCAGATTGCGTGGCACGTCGGGCACGCTCCCCTTTGGATGCCCGAGAATAATCGGCGCCACAGGCTGATAATATTCCGGGACGTCGATGGCTTTGCGCCCTTCCTTCGTTTCCAGCCAGCGCTGGGCAAACCCGACCCAGCAGGTTCCAAGTCCTTCGGAAAAGGCGCTAAGCATGAGATTCTGCGCGGCGAGGGCCGCATCCTCCTTTGCCCAGACGTCCTCTTTCAAAGTCGAAACAACAATCAGAACAGGCGCGTGATAGAGGATGTGAAATTGCGGATCGCTGAGGATGTCGCGAAAGTCCTGGGGAGCTTCTCCCGATTCGATCAGAGCGATCAGGTGCTTTTTGGACTCCGACGAAATCCGGTCAAGGAGTTGCACGTCGCGAATGACGGTGAAAAACCACGGCTGCTTGTTGACGGCGCTTGGTGCACACATGGCAGCCGCAATCAGACGCTCAATGACGGCACGCGCTATCGGTTGCTCCGTGAACTGGCGGACTGCGCGTCTGTGCCTGATGGCATGTTCGAGCTGCATGGCGTTCACCGTGTGGCAAGTCTTGTCCCGGCGAGCCCCTTGGCGGGAACCGGTCGCCAGATGATGGCGTGTGGTGTGCCGTCAGCCTCGGTCGCGTAGCCGCCGATGTCGCCCGACGCATCGATGCTCGTCGCGTAGGACTGCGTGAGCGCCGGCGGCAGAACCGCCTGCAGATCGGCATAGGCGGATGCCTTGCCAGACCACACCAGCGCGCGGGACCTCAAATCGGCCTTGATCGCATAGCCGACCTGCTTGTCGCCGCTCACGCCTGTTGCGTAACTCTCGATGAAACCGGGCGGGTTCAAATCAACGACGCTGTCCGATTGGCCGTGCCACAGGAGTGCGTGCGCTGAATTGTGCAATATTCCAACGCCGGCCTGTGACTTCGCATCCATCGCGTACGCATAGGAACTGTCGAACGTTTCCGGATTCAGGTCGACGCAGACATGATGGCTGCCGGACCAAAGCACCGCATGGGCGCCTTCGCCGTACTCGTCCGTCGCCCATCCAGCCTGCTGCCTTCCGTTCGTAGCAAGCGCCGCCGACTCCAGGTGGCCTTCTCCGTTCAGATCGCTAATGGCCCGAGTTTGGATATCCCACAGCACGGCGTGAAGATGTCCGCCGCTCGCCGCCCCGCTCGCCTGACCCACCACCTGATTACCGTGGATGCCGTTTGCCCAGCTGTTCTGAAATCCGCTTGAGCTGACATCGCTGGGTTCTACGCCAACACCATTCCAAAGCACGGCGTGCGAGTTACCGCTGCCGAGAAACGAAATAGCGCCAACCATTTTGACGCCACTCATCCCTCGCACGTCCGAACAGGACGAACCGGAGCTGTTCAGCACGATCGGAGCAGACGCCGCATTCGCCCAATACACGGCCCGCCGACAGTAACGCGTCTCATTCCCGACAGTGTACGCGTCGATGACAAAGCCGGCAGCCTGACCACCGCCGACCGTGGCCGTCGAACCGCCGTAGGGTGCCGAACGGTTGAGGTCAAAGGCGCGGTACTTCGTCTGCGCCATCGAGTCTTGCGCGGCAAGCAACGCCGCCGCGACACCGCACGCGAGATAGACGATCCAACTCCCAATCTTGTCCATGAGCGATTTCTACCCGGGGGCCCGGGCTTGTTCCTTGATCCTGCTCAACTTTGGAAAACCTCGTGCCCCGCACGATCCGGCACTCTCGAGCCGTTAACGTCATTGCCCCACGGCAAAAAGCCTTGGCGATGGCGATAGTTATCCTTGAAGAGCTGATTGCCTAATGCGTTTCCAGATGTTTGATGATCTGGCGTTCCACCTCGTACATCGGCATGCGCACATAATCCTTTTCTACTTCGTGACGCACCAATTTGCGCACCGACGGCGAAAGGACCTTCCGCAGAATTCCGGTGACGCGGGGAGGAGCCACAACAATGAGATGCTTGATCTCATGTCCCGCCACCCTAGCCTCTGCTGCAGACGCCACCCGCTTCAGGAACTTTTCTTCCTCAAGAGCGTGAAAATCGGTTGTTTCCATGGCAGACCGCTGCGAGTCCGCGCCCGAGAAGGCTCGGCCCGGCTTGTCGGTTCCCTGTTCGTGGCTGGGAAGGTCCGGATGTTCCATTTTCTGCCGGACCTGAAGATTCGGCGCCTCTTGATCACCCTCATTGACTGCAAACAAAGCCACCCGGCTGTCGCAAATCAAAACCCAGTCGCCATGTGTCAAACCGTTCTTTGCCATGATGATTTTCCTGCTCGCATGCGGCCTATCCATGGCGCAAACAGCAGACGGCTTTATTGACCGCAATCAAAGTCCGCCTGCCGTCTCCCAGGCTAGATAACGCGCGTTCTGGCAATTTGCGGCGCGTATGCAACCGATTATCACCCTGACGCCCAATCCAGCGGTTGACCTGTGCACATCGATCGACAGGGTCGTGGCGCTTCACAAATTGCGCTGCGGCGATACGAGACGCGACCCGGGCGGCGGCGGGATCAACGTGGCGCGCGTGATACACCGGCTGGGCGGGAATCCCGCGGCAATATTTCCGGCTGGAGGCCCGATTGGAGATCTTTTGCAGAAACTCCTGGCCGGGGAATGCGTGGCAGGGGTTGCCGTGCCAATCCACGGCGACACGCGCGAGGACATCACCATCGACGAACGGGCAACCGCCGGTCAGTTCCGCTTTGTCCTTCCGGGACCTGTACTTGGCGTGGGCGAGCGCGAAGCGCTGATTAACACTCTCAAGGCGAACCTGCGAAAAGGCGGTTTCGTCGTCGCAAGCGGGAGCCTTCCGCCCGGAATGGAGGCGGAGTTTTATGGGGAGATTTCGCGGCTGGTCCAGGCGGCGGGCGGCAAATTCATCCTCGATAGTTCCGGCCCCGCTCTCGCCGCCGCTCTGGATTCTGGTGCATTTCTGATCAAGCCGAGCCTGCGCGAGCTGCGGGAATTGACGGGCAAACCGCTGACGCAGGAACGGGCATGGCTGGAAGCCGCGCGGTCGCTGACTCTGCAGCACCGCGTCGAGTGGGTAGCGCTGACGCTTGGCGATATGGGTGCGTTGCTTGTGAGCAATTCTCTGGCGCTTCGCGCTTTGGCGCCGAAAATCGTGCCGGTGAGTACAGTAGGAGCCGGCGACAGTTTCCTCGGCGCGCTTGTCTGGGCATTGGCAAAAGGCGAGGACATTCGATCCGCTCTTGGGCTTGCGGTCGCCTCGGGAACGGCTGCCATGCTTTCGCGCGGCACGGATCTCAGCCATCCGGCCGACATCGAACGCCTGCTTCCGAAGGTGGACATTCATGAGCTCCAGCCGCTTCCCACATTTGCTTAGACGTGCCGCAACGCTTGTCGCGACCGCCGCAGCGTTGCTGCTGGTCTTGACTTCGGCGGCTGAGGCTCAGCCCACAGAATCACGGGACCAGATTCGCGCGCTTCTCGGAAACGCGGTTCTGCCGAGTGGCGCAACGGTCGATCTAGTGCCGCTGCGTGAGTTTTACCAGCGGCGAGGATACCAGCCCGCCTGGATCGAAAATGTTCGCGCGCGCGGCGACGCCCAACAGATGCTTTCCGCACTCGAACATGCGGCGGACGAGGGTCTCGAGCCGACGGATTATCGGGTCGCGGCCCTGCTCTTGCGTACATCGTCGCTGCCTTCAGGCGCTGCGGAATACGACGTGATGCTGAGCGATGCGGCGCTTCGGTTCGCGCGGGATCTGCGCATCGGACGCCCACAACTGCGCTCGCTCGACAGCGACGTCGACCTGCCGTCGCAAGTGTTTGATCCCGCGCTGTCGCTCGACGCAGCGCTTGCGACCGAAAGCATCAATTCCTTTCTCGCAAGCCTTCCTCCACCGCATCAGGAGTACGCCGCGTTGAAGCAAGCGCTCGCGCATTATCGCGAGATCGACAGCGCGGGCGCATGGGCGATGCTTGCCGACTCCTTCCCGGAAGATCCCGAAAGCAATCCCGATTCCGCGGCTGTTCTGCAGCACCGTCTCGCCGTGGAGGATGATGCAGCATCGCGTAACCAGCGGGTTTCCGATCCTCTCAAACAGTTCCAGGCCCGGCACGGTCTTGTAGCAGACGGTACCGTTGGTCCCGAAACCATTGCCGCGCTGAATGTTTCGGCGTCCGAACGCGCGATGGAGATCGTCGCCAATATGGAGCGTTGGCGTTGGCTGCCGCGGGTCCTGGAAACGAGTTATGTCGCGGTGAACGTGCCCGATCAGCATCTCACAGTGTTGGCGCGCGGCGGGTCTGCGCTCGATTCCCGCGTGATCGTCGGCCGGCCTTCGGATCCGACGCCGATTTTCCGAGCAGTGGCCAGATCTCTTACCGTGAATCCGCCGTGGAATGTTCCCGTCGGAATAGCGCAGAGTGAAATCCTGCCCAAACTCAGGGGCGATCCCCGTTATCTGGTCGACCACGATATGATCCTTCGTGATGGCCCCGCGGGCGACCCTTACGGCATGCACATCAACTGGGGTACCGTGTCGCCGGAGAGCTTTCGCTACCATGTTCAACAGCAACCCGGGCCGAAAAATGACTTGGGGACGCTCAAACTTGAACTGCCGAACCGCTTCAACGTCTATCTGCACTACAAGTCTGCACAATCGCTGTTCGACCTTGATGCCCGCGCCCTGAGTCACGGCTGTGTGCGCGTCGAGCAGATTCTGCCTCTGGCCTCCTATGCCCTGTCCGGCGACCCCGCCGCGGCGGTTTCCTCGCTCCAGAACGCAATAGCGTCAGGGAAAACAGAGCACCTCGCTCTCGGCAACCCGTTGCCGATTTACTTCCTTTACTGGACGGTATTTCCCGATCCGGACGGCATGATCGAATTTCGTCCCGACATCTACGGCCGTGACCGGCGAATGATCGCCGCGATCGAGAACCGTGCCGCCGGCGAGCGTGTTTCGATGAGCGCCGTTGAGTGCACTCCAGGATGAGGTGATTGAGCCATGTTTCGCAATTTCCCCGCAGCAGTGCTCGCAATTCTTACATCGTACAACTGTGATGCAGCGCTGGCGGGAGCCCCTAATGCGCAAAATATGCCACCGATCGTTCCCGGAGCGGACGAGATGGCCATTCGCGCCGTAGCCGTACTGTCGATCCATGTGGAACTTGACCAGTGCATAAAGGACGCGGCGGCCATTCTCACCAGCCAAGCGCATAGCGCGCTGAACGCTCATATTGATTCTGTGCATACCTATCTCAGTCAGAGCCTGGGCTACATTGTCCGGGCGGATTTCACGCGCAACGGCGTATCGCCGCCACTCGTCAACCGGATTATCTGTTGGCAGGACGGGCAACTGATCGTTTGGAGAGTCCCGCCCCCCCCGCTTCCGGCTTCTGACAATGAAAGATTACTTGCCGTGCCGAGCGCTCTGCCGTCTCAACACCATTGAAGCCGAAGGTGTCATCTCCTCGGCGATCGCTCCAATTCAAGGATCAACGCAGTCCAGCCGCGGGAGCGCGCCTATTGTAAGGCGCGCTCCCGCGGCGTGTTTACACGATTGGGTTACTGGCCGAGGAGGCCCGGAATAACCGTGTAGGTACCCCAGCCGAGCCACTCCACTTTCCCGCCGCTCCAATAATAGGCGGTCCAAGTGCCGCCCGTCTTAAACGGCCGTTGAAAGTCGTAGCACACATATTCGTTGTTATACTCTTTCGAGGAGTCGGTGAGCATCACGCCGTCGCCAATCTCACGAGTTTTGGCAGCCATGCCCACACCGCCACCGACAGTTAGATCGCCGAAAAAGTGATACTGCGAGTAGAGATCGTGCTGCTGGACGATCCGGAACACATCGGCCGAATTATCCAGCCGGATCCACGTCGTCGGACCGGCAATTGCGCCGGCCGTCGACAGCAGGACTGCCGCGGCGCCTGCGATGAGATGTTTCTTCATGTGAATTCCCTGTGCTCTGTTTTCATTCTGCACTGTGAGCCAATGCCGAATCCGGGGGCCTTGATGTCGCTCAAATCGCACATACGTATTTGTACGGACTTCGTCCCGGGCTGGAGGCAAAAAAATTCCTGATGGTGAACCGCCCGAACCGCCCCTGCGGGCACAAAAAAAGACGGCCGGGCCAGCCCGACCGTCTTTCACTTGACGATTAGGTCAGCCGAGCGTCAGTCGGTCTTCGACCGAGGCTACGCCTGGCGCGGACCAGGCCGCATCCACGGCCGCGTTGTGCTCGCGCCAGTCATGGACGGTGCCTTGAAGCGTGATTTTTCCCCCGTCGCTGACGGCGACGCGGATCGCTTCCGAATCCAGCTCTGCCCGGCGCTTGAACGCGTCCTCGATCTTCCGCTTGACATCGATGGGCTGAACATGCGGGCGAATGGTGATATTGTTGATGACGCCACTGACGCCTGTGAGCTTTCGCACGGCGTTTTCTGCATTGGTTCTCTGGTACCACCAATCCACATGCCCGGAGAGCGTGACCCAGCCGTTGCGTACGGTAATCTCGATCGCATTCTGCGGCACAACTGCGTTCCACCGGATGATGTCGGCGGCGCGGCTGGCGATCTGGTCGTCGGCGGTTTTCTTTTCATTGGGAAACCGCACTTCGATTTCATCCGCGATGCCACGCACGCCTTTGACCCGGCGCACGGCCGCTACGGCCGCCAGCTTTTCCGCGAAACTCTCGACGTGACCGCTAAGGGTCGCAACCCCGTTCTCCACCGCTACGCCCATGTGTTCAGCGTCCACGCTGGGCTCAAAGTCCAATTCGTCTATGACGAATTGGCGAAGGCTTTTGTCAGTCATGACCTGTACTCCTGATCTGCGTTCAAGCGGAATTCTAGGTCAGGCACGCGGGAAAACTTTGATTTCGGTCAAATGCCGGTTCGGCCAAAAGCGAAACGCGACACAAATTGCGTTGCGAATTGATTTCGATCAGCAACTCCGGACCAGGCGGGACATAAGAATTCATAGTAAGGACCCCGGAGGTGAACGATGATTTCTTTCGAAGATTGTGCAGCCATGTGCGGACTCGATATGGACGAGATTGCGGCGATTGCCGAGCACGAGCACGTGCCCGAACTCGCGGCCGCCGCCTTGGGAAACTACCTGCTTCATAAGGCCGGCGGCGAGACCGAAATACGGCGGATGCTGGTCGACGACATTCGCGCGGCCCTCGCGGGAAACC
>Ga0070734_10005794_pt1 | contig 10691 bp, 8 predicted proteins | sample Coa_R1_8_FD_66444 | JGI IMG/M metagenome (GOLD analysis project Ga0070734, IMG submission 66444) | Surface soil microbial communities from Centralia Pennsylvania, which are recovering from an underground coalmine fire - Coalmine... | ecosystem: Environmental > Terrestrial > Soil > Unclassified ... | reverse complement strand
CTACCATGATTATGATTAAGATGATCTCCAGAATAAATGGGAATGCAAAAAGCAATAAAAAAAGTTGCCAGTGTTTTATATGCAATAAAAAATTCATGATGATGGGTTGGTTAATGGTGAAAATGAAGTTGCCGTGCTAATCCAAATTTATGAGAAAGTTTTTAGTGTTTATATAATCAGCTTGCCAATTTTGTAGCCTTGAATTAAATTTTGAAGCCGCACGTTGCAGAATAGAATTTCTTCAGTACAAGTGAGTGACACAACGATACTAAATAGTAGCAATGCTGTTAAGGGCATAAAAAATCAATAACAATAAAGGGGCAACCGTTCATATTTTGTAGGCGTTTTTATTAGTTGATAATGAGCAAAATACTTTTATTTAATCCCAGGAGCGCAGTAGCGAAATTCCGGGTGCCGAATTCCATCATGAACATTGCTGCCTCTGTTGAAGGCAAATATGAATGGGCAATTGTTGATGGTAATTGCGAAGAAGATCCCTACTCCAAAATTGAAAGCTATTTGCGGGATAAGGATTTTAAATACATCGGATTCTCTGTGATGCCAGGGCCACAGTTGAAGCAGGCAATTTATCTGGCAAAAAAAATAAAACAAAATTGCCCTCACACAATAATGATTTGGGGAGGCTATTTTGCAACCAATCAATATAAGGTAGTTCTAGGCTCAGAGTATGTTGACTTTGTTGTGAATGGCCCCGGTGATCATGCTTTTCCGCAATTGATTGATGCGCTTGAGAATAATAAGCCTTATGAACTTATAAAAAACATTATTTATAAATCAGGAAAAAAAATTATTAAATCTATCAAAGAAGATCTGATCGATCAGGATACGCTTCCTTCACTTCCCTACGAAAAACTAAATAATTTTTATCCGATCGAAAAATTTCTTGGTAAAACTTATCTCGGAGAAAAAACACTTGCCTATCATTCGAGCATTGGTTGCCCGTTCACATGTTCATTTTGTGCAGTGGTTCCTATTTATGAAGCGAGATGGAAAGCCAAATCAGCACAGACAATTTACGGAGATATAAAATTTATCAAAGAAAAGTGGGGTGCAGATGCGATTGAATTCCATGATAATAATTTTTTTGTTTCTGAAAAAAGAGCCGTTGAATTTTCGAAACTGATAAAGCCTGAAAAGATGAATTGGTGGGGGATGGCAAGGATTGATACGATGCATCGTTTCACTGATCAATCGCTTTCACTGATCCGTGAAGCAGGTTGCAAAATGATTTTTTTTGGAGCAGAAAGCGGCAACGATAGCGTGCTTAAACAAATGGATAAAGGCGGAACGCAATCCGGCGAACAGATTGCTGCATTTGCTGCACGGATGAAAAAATTTGATATCATTCCTGAGTATTCTTTTGTGCTCGGAACGCCTGCTGCGACACCTGAAAAAGTGATGGAACAAATTGATTTTGATATCAGCTTCATAAAAAAAATAAAAGAAATCAATCCTGATACTGAAATCGTGATTTATATATACAGCCCTGTTCCGACTGAGGGATCGGAATTGTTTAATCAGGCGCTTGCAAAGGGTTTTTCATTTCCTGAAAAATTAGAAGACTGGATCAGCCCGCAATGGCAAAATTTTGATTTGCGCAAAAACCCGCTTACTCCATGGCTCTCTGCTGAAATGGTTGACAAGATCAGAAATTTTGAATCTGTGCTCAATGGCTATTATCCAACGGTGTCAGATATCCGATTAAGCAAATGGAAACGCAGCCTGATCAAAATGGCTGCAGGGCTGAGATATAAAATCAGTTTTTATAATAAGCCTTATGAAATAAAGCTGCTGCATAAAATCTGGAAATACAGACAGCCGGAGATACAGGGTTTTTGAAAAGAAAAAATTTTTCGATTCTCAAAAAAATAGAATGAAGGAAAGTTTATTACTGCAAAAAAAGCTGGATGCTTTTGAAGCGCATTATCATAGCCTTCGACTGGCAGAAAGAAGAATTTATTCAAATGAAGAGATAGCAAATCTTCCCGATATTTCAATGGAGCATCCGCATTATCGCGAATGGCTTATCAGAAAAAAATCAAGCGAGCGGTTTATTAATTATTTGAAAAGCAAAAAAAGGAAACTAAATATTCTGGAAGCAGGTTGCGGCAATGGCTGGCTTGCAGCAAAAATGTCGAACATCCATGGCACAAAAGTGACCGGTATCGATATTAACAAAATAGAACTGATGCAAGCTGTGACAGTTTTTGAAAGAAAAGAAAACCTGCATTTTGTTTATGGGAGCATCGACGCTTCTGTGCTTGCTGAAAACTCATATGACATCATTGTGTTTGCGTCATCATTACAATATTTTTCTTCTTTGTTTGAAATTATTCATGCTTCGCTGAAATTGGTATCAACTGAAGGAGAAATTCATATTCTCGACACGCTGTTTTACAATGCGGAAGAAATTAATAATGCTTCTAAAAGAACTGAGCAATATTACGCTGGTATTGGCTTTCAGCAGATGAATGAATTTTATTTTCATCATTCATTGAGTGATCTGAAACATTTTTCACATAAAATTTTATATAATCCATCATCTATCTTAAACAGATTTAAAAGGAAAGATTATCCTTTTCCATGGATTATGATTCATAAATAAATAATGGCTGTTCAATCATTATATCAAACATTTCAACGATTTGCGACTTTGCAGACGCATAAAATTTCTGCGTTGCCAATTGTGATTTTGATGCCTCACAGCGCATGCAACTGCAGATGTGTGATGTGCGATATATGGAAGGATAATAAAAACCTGAAAAAACTTACTGAACAGGATGTAGAAAAATTGATGGCAGCGTTCAAAAAATTTGGAACGAAGCAAGTGGTGATGTCAGGTGGAGAAGCTTTGTTGAATCCAAATTTTTTTCGACTGTGTGAAATTTTGAAGAGAGAAAACATAAAGATTTCATTGCTATCTACCGGATTAACAATTAAAAAAAATGCAGAACAGTTGATTGAATGTATCCATGATATGATCATTTCTTTGGATGGTGATGAAGCATTGCACGATTCGATTAGGAATATTCCGGAAGCATTTAATAAAATTCTCGAAGGGGTACAATTTATAAAATCAATAAAACCCGATTTTAAAATTACTGCGCGAACTGTGATTCATAGATTGAATTATCGTTTTTGGGATTTGATTATTGATAGTGCTAAACAAATCGGGTTTGACCAAATCAGTTTTTTGCCCGCTGATGTGAGCAGCCATGCATTCAACCGGGAAGTCCTATGGAATAGTGCAAGACAAAATGAAATTGCCTTGCAGGAAGAAGACTTGCCAATACTTCAGGAAATTATTGACTACCTGATCAGGAATTATCACAATGAATTCTCCAATCATTTCATTGCAGAATCACCACAAAAAATTCAGAAGATTTATGAGTATTATGCTGCACTTCATGGATTAAATCCGTTCCCATTTAAAAAATGCAATGCACCGTGGGTTTCTACTGTAATCGAGGCTGATGGAACAGTCAGGTCTTGCTTTTTTCATGAAGCATTAGGCAATATTCATGAAAATAGCCTGAAGGAAATTTTAAACAGTGAGAAAGCTATTTTTTTCAGGAAAAAGTTAGATGTCAGCCGTGATGCTACTTGTGTGAAATGCGTATGTTATTTGAATTTACCGATTGCATACTAATTCATTAAACCACTAATATTTGTCATGCCCAGATCAATTATGACAAGCAGAGCTTATGACTTTATCAACACAAAATCGGATATAACAGAAACACCCATTAAAATTGGCATTTCTCATTTGATGGTTCTGTTTTTTATTTTGCAGCTAATCGTTGCATTTTTCACATACTATCATTCATTAACTTTTGATGAAGCAATGTGGCAGTACATCGGAAGGAACTGGTTTCGCAATGGACTGATCCCATACTCAGGAGGCGTTGACAATAAATCTCCTCTAATTTTCGCCATCTTTGGTTTATCTGATAAATTTTTGGGAGTTAATTTTTGGTTTCCGCGGTTGGTTGGAATTTGTTTTCAGACAACAGGAATTTTCTTTCTTTACAAGGTTGGAAATTTTTTATTTTCTAATTCAACGGCAATTATTGCAACCATTATTTATGGCTTGACATTGACATGTCACTCCGCTGGTGGAAAGTTTGCTTCCAATACAGAATCTTATTCTGTAGCGTGTATTATTGCTTCAGCATATTTTGTATTTTCTGCAAAGAAGAAAAGCACATTTTTGGTTGCAGGAATTATTGCGGGAATTGGTTGTGCATTCAGGCTCACAGGTTTTTTCGGCGCAACAGCGCTGATGTTAATTTTGTTAATAAATCGAAAACAAAATGTATTCGTTTTTTTAGTTGGTGTTGTTGTTGCTATATTTTTTTTTATCATCCTTTTTTATTTTTCAGGAATTAATCTTCACAATGTCTTTGTCAATTTATTTTCTGACAATTTTAGCAAAGGTGGAGTTGCAGGCACTTCTGTAAGCGGGCGAATTGAAAATTTCTATAATAATTTTTTGATTTCGCCAATGGTTATTCTATTGCCAGCCATAATCATTTATTGCTTCATGAAGGAACAAAAGAGCGAATTATTGATTTGGCTTTTACTTGAATTTATTGGCATAAGTATTATTGGTCTGTATGCCAATCAACATTTCAAAAATTTATTGCCTCCACTAGTATTAATCAATGCTTCGGTTCTTAATTATTTTATAGAAGCCAAGAGAATATCATTTAAAACAACAATTCGGGCATTGTGCATATTTTTATTTCCAATTTTAACAGAACCGATATTAAGTTTGGAAAAACAATTCTTTTCGCAACGTCCACAAAATAATACTAACAACGTTTATAAAGCGCAACAGCCTGACGATGATGAGAGGAAAATATTAGGACTTTGGATAAAAGCAAATACATCAGAATCTGATAAAGTTTTGATAGCCGGTTATGGCGCACAAATTCAGGCGTATTCAGAAAGAGTTTCTCCAAGTATTTACTTCAACATCACTCAAACTGAAGTTGCCAGGAATTTTTTTTTAAAAGAGTTAAATACCGACAAACCTGCAATGATATTAGTGCCGGCATTTCAAGAATATGCAGATCTTGTAAACGCAGAAACACGGAAATATATTTCAGATATAATTGCTACTGATTATCGATATGAGTATTGTTTATGCGGATATAATATTTATCGGAAAAAATGGCTATCGAAAATAGTTAACTTGCCCCAGGATAGTTTACGTTAGCCTGCTCAAAAAAATGGACATGATAAAATGATGCCAGATGGTTTTTTATTTTTTTTGAATTTACTACCTTCCCCACCAGCATTGTATGGCTTCCTAAATTATAATGTTTTATTATTTCCACTTCTTTATATTCAGATGCAAATTCCGGAATAGGAAATTTAAGCGCTTCACTCTCAAAGATTTTAAATGGCAAATCTTTTATTTTTGGCGGAGAGGTGCCGTGGTGTGCCCCAAGATCATACACTGTTTTTACATCAGTAGTATCAATATTTGATATAGCAACCTGTTTTGCATTAATGATTTTGCTTAAAGTAATATTTGTTGTACGCAGCCCAAGAAGATAAATATTTTCTTCGGGATAATATCCTTGAAAATCCATCGGGAATATGTTATAATAATCGCCGTCCTTAAAAGATACAATGATAACTTTTCGTGGATAAGAATATATTGCAGCATATATTTTGGATTCCAAATATGGATGTTTCTTATTTTTAAAAATATGCTTTAATAAAAAATATTTCTGCAAGAAACCTTGTTGGAAACACTCTGCTGTTGTTATCTGAAATATTAAAATCGATTCATTGCTTTCCTTCAAGGTGTGAAGAAGTTTCAGGTTTAGTAATGCAACAGGATTTTTATCAACTTCAATGATAAGAACGGATGAATCAATATCTGAGCTTTTTACTTCGAGCCGAACAGCTATGCAAAAAGGAGTTTGACATACGATACTATGCCTGCGGCTGACATCTGTTTTTTGTGAACTGTTTTTTAAAAAAACTTTTTCTTTAATTTCTCCTAATTTCATGTAAACAGCATAGAAGAGTTTTCGAGGATGTCGCTTAAATAAAAGGCCAGTTAAAAATGAGTTCATTTTTTTGAAAGGATTAAAATTGCGAAATGTGAAGACTTAATAGAAGAATATGAAATAAAATTAAAGTACTTAGCTGATGTGTTCTTGTAATGCAGCTTTGTGTGCAAGAAAGTTTTTTGCGTAACTCCCTTATAACTATTTTGCGTGCTTAATGGAATATTTAAAAAGCTTTTTATTGCAACTTTCAATGAATACATTTCAATCATTTTTGCGGGAAGAGTATCAATGACCGTAGCAACAATTTTACAGTGGGGTGTAGATATTAAGGACAATTTCTCAAATAGCAATTCAATATCTTCAATACAATTCAATACAGCAAAATTTGCTAAAATGCCGTTCATTTTTTCATTGAATGGCAAATTGTCTGCAGACCAATTGTGGAAGTCAATATTTTCTTCTATAACAATTAGGTTTTCTGCATTTTCAGGAACAGTTTTTTTGGCTATAGCTCTCATATGTGGAGAGGGCTCAAGAAAGTGAACTTTATATCTATTGTAAATCAATGATTGTAAATCAAGACCCGTGCCTCCACCGAAATCGAGTACACTTCCATCAGGAACAGTATTAATAAGGGTCTTTATTACGTGGTTGCGAACAGTTTCGTCAGATTCTGTCATATGCCCGTTATAATCTGACGCTATGAAATTATAAAACGCAGTAGAGGGAATCATTTTTGTAAAATTGGTTGCTTCAATCAATATCTTGATAAAACAAATAGAGTATTTTTTTTGCGTGTCAATAACCAAGGCTAAGCTTAATGAGTTTTTCTTTAGTTAGATTCTAACGGGTTTATCATTTTGTATAAAAAACGTAACGCTCCATAGTCAAGTTGCCTTGTTTTGTTTAGCTACTTAATTTTAATTTAATATCTGGCAACTCTTAGAGTTTGTATGGCGTTTTCAATAATTACATCTCTTCCTTTGTTATAATCTCTTCTTAAAAGATTTCAGTCATTTTTTAACCTTAAAAACTGTTTTATGAAACATCTATTAAATCTTTTTCTTTTCGCATTTGTTTTTCAATTTTCATCAAGGAGTCAAAACACTTTCCCTGCTAATGGTAATGTTGGTATTGCTAATGCCACTCCTCTCGCATTATTGGATATCGGTTCTACCACCAGGTCAAATTTTGCTGGTGGTAATGGAGTTTTTGGACCGTTCCAGATAAGAATAAGTTCAACTTCACCTTCTAATTCTTCTATCGGTGCATACATTTATAATCAACAAACAGTTGCTAATAGCTCGGCTACGGTAGGTATTCAATCATGGGCTAATACAACCAACATAACAGGCACAACGACGAACTCGTCTTCTGCCATTTCCGCATACACTGAACATAGTGGCACCGGAATACTTACATGGGCAAATTCCGTTTCAGCTTCATGCTTTTTAAGTAGCACAGGTACCGTTACAAATTGGGCTGCTTTTCATAGCGGAGGTGTAATTGCTACAGGTGGAAGTGTCACCAACGGATATGGTCTCTATTTAGCAGCTTTCCCCGGTGGGGTAACAAACAAATACGGCGTGTATGCTGTAGATGCAAATGCCATGAACTATTTTGCCGGTAAGGTGACTGTTGGTACCGGTGTTGCCAGCACTCCGGCAGGCTATAACTTATATGTTTCAGGTGGCATATTAACTGAAAAAATAAAAGCAGCTTTGGCGAGCGGCTCTAACTGGGCAGATTATGTTTTTGATAAGAAATATCAATTGCAACCGCTTAAAGATGTTGAAATATATATCAATGAAAATAAACATTTGCCGGGAATTCCTTCTGCAGATGAACTGGCGAAAGACGGTGGCATTGATATGAGCGAAATGTTTGCCAGGCAAATGAAAAAAATCGAAGAACTCACTCTTTATATTATTGAGCAAAACAAACAAATTGAGTCGATGAAAATCCGTATTTCTCAAATCGAAAAAAAATAACTCTCTAAAGAATTTTATATCATTTCTCGATATTAAATATCGGTTAAAATATTTTATAGTTAGTTATACGAAATCCTGGCAAAAAATAATGTAAGCCGCGAAAGTGCGGTGTCAGCACTATAATCACTGACAACGATAAAATGAAACATCTTTTTCAACTCATTATATATTTCATGGTAGCAAATGCTGCCTTTTCGCAATGGACGCCACTCACTCTAGCTCCTCATGCGAGCGGTGGTGGAATGCTTTTGCTTTCAGATGGCTCTGTGATTGTGAAATCTAATTCCGGAGGAAACTATGGCAACCTGTATGACAGGCTAACTCCGAATACTAATGGAAGCTACGCCAACGGCACGTGGACTACAATTGCTCCAATGGCTAATGATCGTCTTTATTATTCATCTCAGGTTCTTATGGATGGCAGAGTATATGTGGCAGGTGGGGAATATGGAACTGGAACTTCTGCAGGTGAGGTATATAATCCACTAACTAATTTATGGACTAATACTCCTAATCCAGGTTCAACTATCAGTGATGCGAATTCAGAAATTCTTGATGACGGCAGAGTGCTTCAAGCTTTAGTTGCAGGAAATTTAACGGGCACACTTATTTATAATCCTGTTGCAAACACTTTTATTAATGGGCCTAATTGTCTCGGTATTCATAATGAATCTGCATGGGTTAAATTGCCAGATAATAGCATCCTTTTTGTAAATAGGCTTAGTACTACTTCGGAAAGATATATACCAGCCACCAACACATGGATCGCTGATGGAAATGTTCCAGTTCAGCTATATGACCCATACGGGGACGAAGCGGGTGGCGCATTATTATTGCCAGATGGGCGTGCATTATTTTTAGGCTCTGCAGGACACAACGCATATTATACTCCTTCGGGCACCACTGCTCCTGGAAACTGGGTTGCAGCACCAGATTTTCCCAATGCACAAGGAACCCCGGATGCTCCCGCAGCCTTGCTGATCGATGGCAGGGTGCTTTGTGATGCTTCGCCCATCCCTACGGCAGCGAATCATTTTCCAACACCAACTACATTTTATCTATTCGATCCTGCTACAAATATTTTTACTGCTATTGCCGCCCCCGGCGGCGGGGCCAATCTTAATATTTCATCCTATACAACTACTTTTCTTGAGTTGCCGGATGGGAATATTTTATATGCCCAACAAGGATCAAATCAATATTACATCTATACACCAACAGGTGCTCCACAAAATTCATGGAGGCCGGCTATCAGCAATTTTACACAAACAGGGGCCAACACATATCAAATTACAGGCACTCAGTTTAATGGTATCTCAGAAGGCGCAACCTATGGAGATGATTGGCAGATGAACACGAACTACCCCACCATACGTCTTGTTTCTGGTACAAATGTATATTATGCGCGCACATCAAACTGGAACAGCACTGGCGTAAGAAGAGGGAACGCTGTTGACAACGTAACCTTTACGCTTCCTGCAGGATTGCCAAATAATACCTATTCACTTTATGTTGTTGCAAACGGCATCGCATCTACACCTGTTCAATTTTCATTAGTATGTTCTTCTAATATCACCATTACCGGATCTTATTCCAGCCCAATTACTCAGTCAAGTACATGGATAAAATCTTCAGGGCAGACTACTATACTTAATTCAACAAGTGTAAAGTTAGATGCCAGCCCAACCGCAGGTTATGTAGAATTAAAACCGATAGTTTCAACAGATTACTTTTTGACAGCCCCAAGCACTGCTGCCGCCGTATTTGTAGCACAAGCATTAGATGGTTGTGGGGGAAATGTTCCTGCAAGCTTGCATGCAACGCCAATAATAACTAATACTTTATTAAGTGTTCCCGCAGTATCGCCTCGTCATATTCATACAGCAGCCAATGTAGATGATTTGGTAAGTTATACTGCTAAAAATAATTCAATAATGGCTTTTCCTAATCCTGCAAAAGAGTCGTTTACCGTAAGAAGCAATAGTGATATCCAGAATGCAAAATTTCAGATGTTTGATGTTGCAGGAAAATTACAAAACATAACTATAGGAAATATTGATAGCAATAGTAAAAAGATAATGTGGAATTATTTAAGCAAGGGTGTATATGTATTAAAAATTATTTCAAATAAAAAAACTGATTTTATAAAAATACTTGTTCAATAATTGTGGCCCGCTATCGCATTTCTGCAACGTTTTTAAGATTTGCGTTGTCCCAATAAATATAACTTTAGGCATGTATAGATTCTGCAAAAACTTTATGCTGATTTTTGCTTTTGTAGCCTGCGCAAAAAAAGATACAAATGTATGCCAAACAACCATGGCAGAAATAACAGGAACCTATCATTTAACTAAATTCGAATCAGTCTCTTATCAGACGGGTGCAGCTCAAAACAGAACATCCTCTCTGACGAGTTGTGAGGTTTCAGGTATTTATAAATTTAATATTGACAGCACTGTTACGTATAGTGAATTAAGCAATTGCAATAATAGCGGAAACGGGGTTTGGTGGGCATCTAAAACGAGTTTCTATTCTTTGTTTGCTTCTGGCGTCAGCAACCGTATTGGTGGTGGGGCAATCTCAATTACAAGTTGGGATTGCACCAATTTGGTATTGATCACAAATTATCCGGCTGTTGATTCTAATTATA
>Ga0070734_10005791_pt1 | contig 10697 bp, 10 predicted proteins | sample Coa_R1_8_FD_66444 | JGI IMG/M metagenome (GOLD analysis project Ga0070734, IMG submission 66444) | Surface soil microbial communities from Centralia Pennsylvania, which are recovering from an underground coalmine fire - Coalmine... | ecosystem: Environmental > Terrestrial > Soil > Unclassified ... | reverse complement strand
TGAGGCCGCGGTAGGCGGGAATAACGTCTTCCTTGCTGTCGACTTCGGTGATGTGGAAGCGCGAATATTCCTGCGCGATGTCGTAACTGAATACGTAGGTGCGGCGGCCGCGCAGCGTGGCCCAGTGATCCCAGCCGAAGCGGGCATGGCTGCCGGGATCGAAGATGTCCTTCATCATGGTGCCGAACTCGCCGGCTGACGACGTGCCGCCGAGCTGCTCCATGCTGACGTTGGTCACCGGCTCATTGTTCTTAAGGATCACTTCGTAATCTTCGTGATCGCCGTTGTAGCTGAGTTTTGCGGTGATGGTGTCGGCGTGACGCCAGGATGTGCCTTTGCCCGAGGCGTCGACATCGCGGCGCGTCACTTGAACACAGATGAAGTTCGGAAGCGTTTTCGTATAATTCATAACGTAATCGCGAACTTCATCGAGGATTTTTTCCTGCTCGATCGAATCCGGCGGCGCGGGCTGCACGTAGGCCGGCGGCTTAGGCGCGGGTGGCGCGGGAGCTTTCATAGTGGCCGAGGCGTCGACCAGCGCGCGCAACGCTGCCACGGTCTTGGGTCCGGCGCCGAGAGTTTGCAGGTCTTCGACAGTGCGATCGTCCAGCTTCTCGGTTACTTTGACGTGCCGCAGATATTCGGCGACCTGAATGTCCGGCTGCTTGAGCTTAACGGCCGACTGAATAAACGACCTGAGCTGCTCGATCGTGAGGCTCATCTCCGTGGCGGCGAAAAGTCCGGCTGCCGCGAGGAGAAGAAGCAGATACCGCATAAACTTATTGTCTCTCAGGCGAGGCTATTTGTAAGGCCGCTGCCTGGCTTCGTAGAAGGTGTTGGAGCAGCGGACAGACAGAACGACAAGAGACGGCCAGACACCCAAGAGCGTGCCGAAAATGCTATCGACGATGAGGTGATCGGCGTTGCGCGTCGGAAAGCAACGTTCTTCGCCATCATTTGGTAAAAGGGGTAAGGCTTCGGCGTGACTGTATCGCCGGCGAATTTCAAAGGGAACTCTTGCGAACCGGACTTTGCAGAAGCCGAGATCGGCCAGCGGACCGGCGACGACCGTGATGTATCATAGCTGCAAATGCTACTCTCACGCCGGGGACGGTGCGAGTAAATGAAATTGCCGTTCGGCGAGTGTACCGTCCGCACCTGACCTCGCGATGAGCAACGCGTCTTTGCCCGCTGAACTACCGGAAATGGTCGATCGTGATTTGTCCAATTGGCATGTTACCGCGGAGGTGCTTGTCCGAATTGCGGACGCAGCTGCCTGCGTGAGGCCCTTGACTCCATACCCAGGTTGGAGGTTTGACATCGATTGGGACAATCCTGACCCGGCATTCCAGATCCGCCAGCGGATCTGGTCGTTTTTTCGCGGCGAGGCCGCGGAGACTACGATTTGCCTCAAATGGCATCACGGGCTGCGGTTGAATCTTCAGCTCGTGAACGATCTCAGCAAGCAACTGTTCATTGCGGGTTGTGATGAGCCCAATGAGATGGCCTTCGTAAACGGTTTCCTGGAACCAGGGATGGTCTTTTTGGATGCGGGTGCGAACATCGGCGTGTACACTCTACTGGCGTCGGCTCGCGTGGGAGCGAGTGGACGCGTCTACGCATGCGAACCCAGTTCGCGCGAATTTTCTGCGCTGTCCCAGAATCTCAAGCTCAATTCGATTTCCAACGTGCAGGCTTTCCCAATCGCGCTCTCCGATAGTGACGGGGAAGTAGAGCTGAAGATTGCAGAGCCTGAACATTCCGGTCAAAACACCATTGGCGGTTTTGCTTACGAGATCGCGAGCGCAGGCTCCGAGCGCGTGATTGCTCGCAGGCTCGACGGCCTGTTGTTGGAACAGGGACTGAAGCGGCTGGATCTCATCAAGCTCGATGTCGAAGGAGTCGAGGCGAGAGTCTTGCGCGGCGCCGGGCGAGTACTAGAGGAGTTCCGACCCGTTTTGTTGTTCGAGGTTTCCGAGCGATCGCTGAGGAATGCGGGATCGGGCGTTGAGGAGCTATTGGAGCTGGCGCAATCCCTTCGGTACGAGATTTACGCCTTCGATGTTCATACCGGTCTGCCGGTTGTCGCCAGGCCCGGCGAGCTAACTAGCAACATGCTTGCAGCGCCGATCGAAGCTCCCCTTGCGATTTCACGAAGAACTCGCGTGGAGCCTGTACATGACCGCTGAACCCCGATGAAATGGCTTCGTCGCTCCGCAGTGGAAGCCTCCCAGGCGCAAAGTGCATCGCTGGGTGCCGACAGGAGAGATTTTCCCGTTTCCGTGCGACACCGGCCATTTGCATTGGAAGCGCTGCCGGAGGGCGGCGGTACGGAAACCTTCGACACATCGGCGGCGACGGAAATCAACCGCGCGCGTATGTCGCATTTGGAATCGCTCGGTTTGCCGCTGAGCAACAGATCGGTGCTTGACGTTGGTTGCGGAGTTGGACACCTTGCGCAGTTCTTTGTCCGGCAGAACTACCGAGTCGTTTGTCTGGACGGAAGAGCCTAGAATGTGGACTCATTGCGCGCGCGTTATCCCGGCCTGGAAGCGAGCGTAGCCAACGTAGAATCGGATCTCGCGCAATTTGGAAAATTCGACATCGTGTTTAGCTACGGCTTGCTTTATCACCTCGAGAACCCTATAGCCGCGTTACGGAATATGGCGGGCGTTTGCAAGGATCTGCTGTTGTTGGAGACGATTGTTTGCGATCACGATCAGCCGATTCTGCTGCTCGATGATGAAACGAAGACGTATAGTCAGGCCCTGCAAGGTATAGGGTCGCGCCCGAGCCCCAGCTTTGTCGTCATGGCGCTGGACCGGCTGGGATTTCCATTTGTCTATGCCCGAGGGTCCCGCCGGATCATTCCGATTTTCAGTTCGAGTGGCGGAATAATCTGGAGTGGAGGCGAGAAGGGCACCTGTTGAGGTGCGTATTCGTGGCTTCGCGCCAAGAGCTTGGAGAGGAGCGCTTGGTGCCGTTGACGGGGCCACGCCTTGATTAAAACAACCTAAGATTCAACCAAATCTGGACGCCGTCGCCAAAGTTCACTACTCCCCACCGGCCTGGAAAGCGAGCATAGTCAACGTGAAGTCGGATCGAGCGAGGGATGGTATCCGTTGCGAAGAAACAGGATCATGTCGCATCCAAACATGCCACCGCAACGCGAGCGCCTCTTGCAAACCTTCAGTGATCCGGGATCGGAACTTTGGGTTGTATAGAATGTGGTCTTGCGGCTCGGGGGCCAATATCGCAGCGACTGTGCCGTTTGACAGGATGGGCTCACCTGGAGCCCGCTTTGGGAGGACGGTGGAATCGGTGTCCCGCCAGACGTGGGATTCGGAGATGATCGAATGTCGTTGTGTCTTCCATCACGCTGGCGAGCGGTTCCCGCTGCATGCGGTGGATGGCTATGGTCGTGACGATTTGGGCTGGCAACCTGGGAGAACCAATCGGAGTATCGCCCAAGGTCCGCTGACGGAAACTCTGCGATGAAGAAGCGTCCGGCTCCCGTCCCAGTGCTGGATCACAGCACTCAGCGTCAAAATAAATCTGTACAAGTGCAAGCGGTCTGGGCTGTATCGTTGCTTGTCTGTTTCCCCATCGTGCTCGCGATCATGAATCCACGATGGACATTCACCCCGCTAAACTACATAGACGCCTGGGTGTACTTCGGCTACTTTCGACATCTCGTCTCTTACAAATCGGCCATTTTCCCAAATCTGTATTACGGCTCCCGTTTGCCATGGATTCTTCCAGGATATGTCGCTTATAGTTGGTTCCAGCCCAAGGTCGCGAACTATGTTCTGCATTTTGCGTTCTACTACCTTGCGATCTTTTCCATGTATGATCTGCTGAGACGTGCCGTCGGCGCCAGAAGCGCCCTGATCGGCGCGCTTCTTTTTGGCGGCCACGGTCCGTTCCTTTGGGCTATCGGATGGGACTACGTCGACGGCGCGGGCTGCACCTATTTCCTGGTTGCGATGGCCGCGGTGGCGCGAGCGACGCGGGAGCGGTCTCGACTGTGGCTGGTTATATGCGGAATGTCCGCCGCGTGTATGTGCTATACCAACCTGTTCTTGGTGGTCTTCCTGCCGTTTTTTCCTGCGCTCTATTTGTTTATTCGATTTCGAGGCTGGACTTTCAGGTCGATTGGTCTGGCTATCGAGTGGCTCATTTGGTGTGGCCTAGGGGCGTCTGTCATCTCGGTTGCGCTCGGTGCGATCAACTACCGTATCGATGGAAACTTTTGGTTCTATTCACCATCATTCCGTTACGCGCTGAGCGTTTATAAACAGGCCAATCCGTGGCGAACATTTGGATGGGAATGGATGATGCGCGCGTATTGGCTGGTTGTGCCGACGGCTACGTTCGTTGCATCACTCGGCTGGATTGGGTTTGCGTTTTTTCGGCGCACGTTGAAATGTGGCGATTATCGATCCTATTTTGTACTACAATTCCTGGCAGTCGCCGCCGGGATGTTGCTATGGAAGACCCTCGGGTCGACGGGACTTTCCTTGTTTTTTTACGCCTCCTACATGATCCCCTCAATGTTCCTGGCTATCGGCTCGATACTCTCCGGAACTGAGGATCGTTGGGGGGCACCTTACGGTTGGATTCTGGCGCTTCTGACCTTCGTGGTTCTCGCAATGGCTTTGCGGTATTCCAATGCCCAGTTCGAACAATGGCTGCGCGCCAAACTCAGTTTGCCTGTCGTAATGCTCTTAGTAGCTTTGTCCCTACTTTCAAACGTCGTGTTCCACAGAAAGTGGCGCTTGGCTGCCATTGCAATTGCAGGACTCGCGTTGTACGAGACGACCTATAACGGCCTGGATGCTCCTTCGCCCGCATACGAGAGAGAGTGGCTTAATACGGTTGAAGGCGCGGACCGGCTATGGGCGAATGAGCAGAAACAGGTGCTCTTGTTCTGGTATAACGCGAACGGACCACACGGCCTCGAGATTTATGCCATCAACGCAATTTATTTGTGGGGTTATACGTACGTCGGCACAAATTTTCCAGCGACCGAGTATCCCGGACGGCTACTCGCTGGCCGCGCGATTGCAATGCTTTCAGGAACTGGAGATTGGCTCGGGAAGGTCAACGATGTTCTGCATCGTAATCATCTGGAAGGAACAATCGCCGAGACTTTCCCAGTCGGCCATGGCGCTGAATCTTTTCAGATCAGCGTTGTCAAGCTTGCTGAATATCGCCATTAAGCCGTTCATCATGTAGCGGCAATCCGAATGTCGATTGGTGCCCGTTCTCCACTCAGCACACCCCCAACTGAAGTGCGTATTCGTCGCCTCGCGACACGCGCTTAGTGTGGAGCAGCTGGTGCCGTTGAAAGGACCCACGCCTTGATTACGCCAACCCTGGATTCAACCAACTCTGGACGCCGTCGCCAAAGTTCACTGGTCCCCACGGCGTCTCGTTGGTCGAACCGCACGCATAATCTGCGTTGCTCTGCCAGCCGTTTCTCGCCAGGAGATCTCTCAGCCCTACCTCAATTTCCTGCGAATGGGTTCCAATATGCAGGCGAACCACCTTACGATTGATCTCTTCGATTGCAGAAGCTATGACATTGAGTTCCTGCCCTTGCACGTCAAGGTCAATCAAATGAACGGTTTCGATATTCTCGATGAGTCCGCCAAGCTCCACGGATTGAACCTCAATAGACTTCCATCCACTTGGATGTTCCAATAGATCAAAGCCCCCGTAAGCTTGGCGGTACTTCTTGCTGGTGGCTTCGTACTGTCCCGCGATCTCCTGGCCATACCACTCATCCGGCTGGTCCTTGCCTTCCCAGGGCATGCCCACATAAAGACGGATCAAGCCCTTCTTGTCGCACACAACGCCTTGAACGAGAGTATGCTCACTTGGTTCAATTCCGTTGTCAAGGAAATGTCGCTGGAGCCATCGAAAATGGGTCGGCTCCGGCTCGACGGCGATGAGATGGAAGCGGCCGCCCCGATACTGTCGCAGGGCACAGGATGCTCGTACAGCCCATCGTCCATAACCGGCGCCGAGTTCGATCATTGTATAAATACCCTTGGCCGAGACTACGGACTGCAGGACATCCACCCATTCAAAGTATTCGTCATCGATAGGCGGATATTGAGTTCGTACCTCTGCCGCGGCTTGGCTGGTTGCCCCAGCAATGAATTCGCAGCGGCTTTTCGCTCCAATGAAGTCAACGTTGAAACCGTCCTCGACATTCCCGCAGTATGGCTGGAATTTAGAGAAGATCGGATGGTGCTCGATCATGGCTTTGCTGGATCGGAATCGAGATCGACGGGCCAAGTTTCGAGGATTGGCTGAGCAATTTCAGACATAGCGCATCTGTAAGCTATCTCCCAGGGAGAGCCGCAGCGCGGACGGTTCAATCACGATTGAGTGAGAAATTTCTACGCTAGGTGAGGTCCCCTCTGAGCCCCAACTCTTGTGATCTTTGCAATCGCAAGATGATAGCCTAACACAGCACAACCGACGGCGACTGCACGTTGACGAGTGGCTGTAAGCCTAATATCTGCAACTCCCAGCTCGGGCGCCGCCGAACGAGCGCGCGCTTACGCTTCTTTCCCATTTTTCGCTAAAATTAGGTTGCAATGAGCGCGGATGAGAATGCCTTCGGCGCCGTGCCGGTCGAGCATGTGCAAACGTATTGGAACGCGCGCCCTTGCAACATCCGGCACTCGCCCAAGCCCGTCGGGACAAAAGAGTACTTCGATGAGGTCGAGGCGCGCAAATACTTCGTCGAGTCTCATATACCCGCCTTTGCGGAGTTCGAAAGCTGGCGCGGCAAGCGGGTCTTGGAAATCGGCTGCGGGATCGGCACCGACACCATCAACTTCGCCCGCCACGGCGCGACCGTCACGGCAGTGGACCTGACCGAAAAGTCGCTGCAAGTGGCGCGGCAGCGAGCGGAGGTCTTTGGCTTGCAGGACCGCATCCAGTTCGTTCGGGCTAACGCGGAGGAGCTCACGTCATCCGTTCCCGTCGAACCGTACGATCTAATCTACTCCTTTGGCGTAATCCACCATACCCCGCACCCCGAACGCGTAATCGGGCAGCTCCGTAACTATGTCAAGCACGGCACGTCGATCCGCGTCATGGTGTACAACCGGTGGTCGTGGAAAGTTCTATGGATCTTGTTCGTATACGGTAAGGGGCAATTCTGGAAGCTCGACCAGCTCATCGCCGAGAGTTCGGAAGCGCAGACCGGTTGCCCGGTGACCTACAGCTACTCGCGCACTACAGGGAGGCGGCTCCTCGAAGATCATGGTTTTCGTGTTGCCGGGACGTTTGTCGACCATATCTTCCCCTATAGCATTTCGGAATACGTGCAGTATCGGTATAAGAGGGTCTGGTATTTTCGTTGGATGCCTAGACCCGTGTTCCGACTTTTGGAGCGTTTATTCGGCTGGCATCTCTGTCTGATCGCGGAACCCAAGTGATCGCGCCGTCCATCAGAGAAGACGATTGTCCTTATCTCTCTTTGGTCGTCACGGCTCGAAATGACGACCACGGCGGCAACCTGCTTGGTCGCATGCAGACTTTTGTGAATGGGTGGATCGCACAGGCCAGGCGGTACAGCCTTTCGTCCGAGTTGATTGTTGTGGAGTGGAATCCTCCTGAGGAGCGCAAGCGCCTGCGCGAGGTCCTAAAGTGGCCCCAAGACCTCGGGCCATGCCGGGTACGATTTCTTGAAGTTCCTCCTGATTTGCATAAGCTCTACCGTCATGCGGATGCGTTGCCCCTCTATCAAATGATCGCCAAGAATGTCGGCATCCGTCGCGCGCGAGGGCGGTTCATTCTGGCGACGAACATCGACATTCTCTTCTCCGATGAGTTGATGGCGTTTCTCGCCGCACGCCGGCTGGAGCTTGGGCGTATGTATCGGATCGATCGCCACGATGTGATGAGCGAAGTTCCGGTTGACGGCCCGCTCGACGAGCAGCTCGAATATTGTCGAACCCACCTGTTGCGGATGAATACCCGGGAAGGAACGTTCTCACTCACGCCCGATGGACGAAGGACGCTGTCCGCGCGGGACATCGCGGCCCCGGATTCCGGCGTATGGCTGGTCCGCGGATGGTATCCTCCTGAATTCACAGCGGAGGGAGAGGTCTTTCGGTGGATCGACGACGATACTGACCTGGCGATCGCATTGAAGCCGGAGAGTAGCGCGATTACTTTGAAACTGGATTTGGAGCCTGGACCGGGCATGGGTCACCGCCCCATGTCATTCCAGGTCTTGGACGGATCCCAAACGATATTGAATGTGAAGATCGAGTGCCGTACCTTGCTGCAAGTGCGTTTGCGCTCGGATCGCGAAAAACACAGCCTTCGCCTGAGAATTCGTGGCGGCGGTAGCCTGGTACCCCACGACCCGCGGGCTTTGAACTGCAGGGTGTTTTCGTGCGGTGTTGTGGATTCGCAGCAGCAATCCGCGACCGCTTCGAAAGGGGAGTCAGTCGCCATAACCCCCTTGAAACGAGACAGTGGTTCGAAATCGATCTTCAGGTTTTGGGAGCGGATTCAGGGTGTCATCCGAAGGGTTGCCGAGGAGCGGCCGTTTGTGACCATCACTCTGCCCGTTTCACCAATCATCCGTCGAGGGGCGGCGTTCTATGTCCGAAAGGGCGGCATAACCGGCATGCTAGGCATTTCACTCCCCGCGCCCCACGTCTCTACCTCGCCTGATCTGCAGACTCCCCGAGCAGAACCGCTGACGTACCTACACACCAACGCCTGTGGAGACTTCACTCTCGCTGCGCGGGAGCACTGGTTCGATCTTCGCGGCTATCCGGAGTTTGATGAGTTCTCGATGAACATCGACTCGGTCTTCTGCTATGCCCTTCACCATGGTGGCGCGCGCGAAGAAGTTCTGCCCGAACCGATGCGGATTTATCATATTGAGCACGGTACCGGCTCCGGCTGGACTCCCGAAGGCCAGGCGGCTCTGTTTGAGCGAATCGCCGCAAAAGGCTTGACCTTTGTCTCGTACCAGGAAGTGATGGGCTGGGCCGCCCAGATGCGCCGCTTCAACTCCCCGATGATCTTCAATCGTGAAGATTGGGGGTTGGCAAAATTTGAACTCCAGGAATATCGGCCGCAGCCGACTTGCTTCGGGGATCCGGCTCAGCCCGATGTTCGCTGCGTCGAGTCCGCATAGGCTTCCAGAACCTGATCGGCCGGTCCTTTCAGCATCACTTCGCCTCGATCCAGCCAGAGGGCGGTCTCACAATACTGCCGGACCATTTCCGCACCATGGGAGACGAAGAGTAGAGTTTTCCCGCATGCCCGGAATTCATGAATCTTGTCGAAGCACTTCGCCTGGAAACGCTCATCGCCCACTCCCAGAACTTCGTCAATGATCAAGATATCGGCGTCGGCATGCACCGCCACTGAAAACCCTAGGCGCATAACCATGCCGGTTGAATAGGTGCGGATCGTGTCGTTCAGGAATCCATCCAATTCCGCGAACTCGACGATACTGGGTAGAACTTCCTCAGTTCGCTTCCGGCTCAACCCCATTAGGGAAGCGTTCAGACGGGCATTCTCCATTCCTGTCATATCCGGGTGAAACCCTGAACCTAACTGCAGCAGCGGCGCCACGCGCCCGATCACCTTCACCTGCCCTGCCGACGGAAGGCATAAGCCCGCCACTAGGCTCAGCAGCGTACTTTTCCCGGCGCCATTGCGTCCGATCACCGCCAGGCTTTGGCCATGTTCCAGCGAGAACGACACGTCCTTAAGTGCGTAAAAGACGCGCTTCGGCTGCGCCTTCAATCGGTCGCGAATATGCGCGCGCAGCAGTTTGGCTTCTCCTCTGTGAGAAAAAGTCTTCGAAACATGATCGAACTTGATTAGCGCCATGACATCATAGGTAGTCGTAAAAATCATTCTTCAAGCGCTGAAATACTACAAGTCCGATCGCGAGCGTACCGATCGAAACTGTGGTCAAGTTGATCAGCAGCGACGGCGCCGGCGCAGTGGAATCCATCAGAATGCTCCGCAGAGCAAACACGATCGCCGCGAGCGGGTTGAATCGGTAAATTACGTGAAAACGCTCCGGAATCGCCGAAAACGAGTAGAAGATCGGAACCACCCAAAACAACAGTGTGTTCACCGATTCGATGACATAGCGTGTATCGCGGACGAAGATATTTACCGCCGATGAAATCAACGCTAATCCGCAAACAAACGTGATCTCGAGCGCCCACACGACCGGCAGCCAAAGCCAATACCGGTTTATGCCGAGCCCGAATCCGATGACGAAGGACAGAAGCAATGCAATCTGGATTAACAGGTGGAGACAATTGCCGAAAACCGTCGCGATCGGAACGGCTTCGCGCGGTATCGGCACGCGCCGGATGATCGCCCCGTTTTCGATCAACGAGCTCGTTGCCGTGCTCCACGCCAATGTGAAGAAGTTAAACGGCACAAGCCCGCAAAGGACGAAGACCGGGTAATGTGGCTGAGACGTTGGGAAAATCCGCGTAAACACAAACGTCAACGCCGACATCGTGACCAGCGGATTCAGCAGAGACCATAAGACCCCCAACGACATGTTCCGGTAGCGAACTTTGAAATCCTTTTGGATCAGATTACTGAGAAGGAAGCTGTACTCGCCGGTCCACACGTGGGTCTAAAGGGCAGTGAGTGCCTGTCGCTTTGTTCACCCGTGA